>JABAOH010074322.1_pt2 | contig 12872 bp, 9 predicted proteins | sample 7062181 | NCBI WGS metagenome assembly JABAOH01 (sample SAMN14538630, study PRJNA623070) | marine sediment metagenome | biome: marine biome [ENVO:00000428]; feature: marine pelagic biome [ENVO:01000023]; material: deep marine sediment [ENVO:00002113]; isolation source: pool of 5 deep marine... | reverse complement strand
ATGAGTCGAGCATTTCATTATTTACCGAAAAACTCCAGCAATTGCGGTATGTCCATTTCATGATGTTTGCCAGTTTATCTGAGGCGTCTTAATTTTTCATCCATAGGCCGGTTAAATAAAATCATGCTTCTGCGGTTGAGTTCCGCCCAGTATTCGTCATCCTGGAAGACTTCAGGAGAATGGAAAATCCATTCTGTCAGCTCCCCGATATACACAAGCGCATCATAGAGATCCCTCACCTTGCATGCCTTGTAAGGTTCTGCTTTGGTCCCGTCTGGTTGAAAAACCATGGGAAAGAGAAGGCCTGCAGGCAGATCTCCCGACCAATGACTTTTTGTTTCATACATCTTTCCCTTTTCCAATTCTTGCACTCTGTCTTCAACTTTGAGTTCTTTGGGTATTAAGAAACTAAAGGACTTGACTCCATCCGGAAGTTCTTCTTGGATTAGGTTGGTCAGCCCTTTATTGATTCGGCCACCTATATTAGACGGAACCTTTGCCAAGTGACCACCGCCGAAAATGATAAGGATTCTTTTTTTTTGATTTGCCGCCTGTTTCAACGCAAGACTGCTCGGAAAAGAATTTCTTTGACGAAAATAAATACGGTGATCCTCTTTGCTTTTGATCTCTTCCCATTTGATGGGTGGATCGCCCCCCATAACCCGGATCTTTTTTCCTTTCGACAGTGACTTGTTTATAGCCCGTATATGCTGCAGAAACCCATAATAGAGGGGGCTATCCCATGTCTGGACCATCGAGGATACTGTGGTGTCACGCCAGAGTTTGCTCAGCTCATTAAAGGAGATGTCTTTTCCTTCCATATAATCATCCAACAGTTCCTGATGCCTGGCTGTGACAAATTCTACGATAATCACGTCCAACGCATCCTGGACATTCTTATCCGATAGCATTGTCTTCAGAAAATCATGGGCCGTTTTGGAACAATGCCCTCCTTCAGCCAGGCACACTATCGGATTTTCTCGAATGGCACGGGCAATGTATTGAATAGCGTCGAATGGATTTTTCTGCTCCTGCGCCGCACTGAATACCAGCGACAGGACTGCCCAAAACATCAATAGGATAAAAATGTTAATTGATTTCCTTATCATGTATCCCTTCTTTCTTACAAACAATCTTTTTTCTAACAATGATCCATTGAAAATGGAGTGTCTTTCCTGGAAATGATACTTATAAAACCACTTATTGCAAGCCATGATTTCTACCTCTATTTCCCCTTTTAGAGTACAAATGATATGCCCATATTATATCCTGCGATTTTTGAATGCGCATAAATTCGGATTCACAAAGTTAGTGATATTATTGAATTGATCTTACAGGCCGTACGTAGCATCTATTAATTAAGAGAGCTTCGGTAAACGATCCAGTATTAAAATATGCCATCCATGCAAGTCCGCTGTAATAAGTGTCGCCGGTCCAAAAAAAGTTCTGAGTTTTTGAAAAAATAGGATCAATATGGAGTTTGTTAATCTGCTTATCTTTTTCCATGATTGAAATCACTTCTTCAACATTAGGTAATCGCCAATCTGAGAAACCTGCATAATCATTTTTGTTCAATTCATCGATCCATATCTGAGCATCAAAAAAGTCAAACAGTTCTTGAGAGCCGTTTTGATGCCACATTAAATGAGTCGTTTCGTCAATGATGACAGTATTCCCTTTGAATATTTTTAATTTGTACAAATTATCAAATTCTCCGGATTTGATTATTCCACTGAACACAAATCCAAGTTTTCGGAATATTTTGCTGAGATCATCATGATCCAACGAAATATAATCAACACGAATTTTTGTATTAGGTTCAACAGGCCTTTGGGTTCTCTCTATGCGGGACTTGTTTTGGGACTTGATGCTCTCGTTCAGGAAGTCAATTCTTTCATGAATAAAAGCTCTCCATTCTTCATCTTCGTCAGTTTTCGGATTATTGTCCTTAAATTCGTCCAAAAGTCGTTGCCAATTAATTCTCTTATTTACATTTGAAAAACTGACTTCTTTTTCATACTCCATTGTTTTATCCATCTTCAATTGAAATTCTTTCATCCATTTGTTCCAAACATCTTTTTTCTTTCTCTTTGAAATTTTGAAGATGTACAAATTATCTCTTTCCAAAGATGTATCGACCTTTATTAGATCAAAGCTTGATTTAGCCATTATGTATAACAATTGTTCTTTTGTCTTGAAATGAGGATAGTATGAAGGATGATCATAGTACTTCGTGTTATCTCTTTCCGAAATAACAAGTTTTCCATCTGATTTTAGATATTTTCTCGTATTTTCTATAAGACTTATTGGCTTTTCAAGATCATGGAACACATCAGCCATGATGATCATATCGAGATCATCCTCAGGAAATAACGGGTCCTCTGTTTCCCCGATTACGATTTCAATGTTTCCCAAATCTTTTTGTTCGAGAAAATATTTAAAGTCTTCCAAATAATTTTCGTTAATATCATTGGCATAAATTTTGCCTGTTTTTCCTACCCTTTCAGCTAAGGGAAAAGTCAAAAATCCATCGCCTACTCCTACTTCACCAATTATCATTCCCGGCTCAACGCCCGCAAAGTTCAATATTACTTCCGGCGGCCTGAATTCTCTATCAGTCTTTGCTTGAGACCAAATCTCTTCAATACTGCAAAAAACAACAAGATTTAAAAGAAGAATGACTAGTAAATGCTTTCTCAAACCAGTGATTGTTTTCATCCCTTCTTTCCAACTCCTTGATTTATCATCATTATCATCATACAGTTATTGCATTCCAATAAATTTTTGTCCAATCTCATATTTATCATTTTCTAGAGCAAATATAATTAGAATACAAGTTATGTCGATTTATATTGCATTAAACGTGCCAAAACATTTACCTGAGGACATTCGGATGTTTCTCAAACAAGAAGTACCATTTTTTAACAGCAAATGTTCATTTTCGGACAAAAATAAATATTCCTCATATCAACCTTTGAAAGAATATAACCAGGATTCCATCTTTTGATAATTCATTACCATCAAGTCGGTGTGAAAAATAATGGCCAGCCGGATATATTCGAGAATACTACTTAAGAAAGCTGCGTTATATTCTCGTTTTCGATTATTCTTTTTGACGCAATCATTTTTAATTGATATTCTTTTTTCGCAAAATCCATGGAAAAACGGATAAGGATACTCCCCCGGCAAAGGAATAACGTCATGAGAAAACAAAGGAAATACCTGCGAATATTTTTTCCCGGTGCATTAGTGTTGGTTCTCTCAGCTCTTTTCATGAGAGCTACAGAAAATCCTTTCAAAGAATTGAGGATAAACGGCAAACGGCTTGATCAGCGAATTTCAGAGCTTGCTGAGTTAGGCAAAAATGATCATGGCGGAGTCAGCCGTGTCGCATTCTGTGACGCGGATATTCAGGGCCGCGATTATCTCCTGTCACTGATGAAAGAAGCTGGATTGAAAATCCGAACAGATGAAGCGGGGAACATTATCGGCCGGAGAGAAGGCCTCAATCCTGAGCTTCCTCCCATTCTCTTTGGGTCACACTCCGACTCTGTGCCTGATGGCGGAATTTATGACGGGGCTTTAGGCGTTTTAGGAGCAATAGAATGTGTTCAAACACTTGAAGAGAAGAGTATCATAACCCGGCACCCTCTCGAAGTTATTGTTTTTACTGATGAAGAAGGAGGGCTGATAGGAAGCAAGGCTATGATTGGGACACTGACAGAAGGGGCGCTTGAAGTCATCAGCCACAGCGGGAAAACAGTGAAAGAAGGAATTGCGGCAGTCGGCGGAAATCCGGGTAAGCTGGCGAATGCAGTTAGAAAAAAAGGGGACATTAAAGCCTTCATAGAGCTCCATATAGAACAGGGCAAGATCCTTGAATCCAGAGCTATCGATATCGGAGTTGTTGAAGGGATCGTGGGTATTAATTGGTGGGAGGTGACGGTTAATGGCTTCTCCAATCATGCAGGAACAACGCCAATGAATATGCGTCAGGACGCTCTATTGGCTGCGAGTCACTTGATTATCGCCGTGAACCGGGTGGTCACATCAGTCGAAGGCAGTCAGGTCGGAACAGTCGGTCGAATCCGGGCTGAACCGGGCGCGCCGAATGTCATCCCCGGAAAAGTGATCATGAGCCTTGAGCTGCGGGACCTTGAGGAAGAAAAAATCAATAGGCTGTACAAAAATATCAGGGAGGAAGCCAGAGCCATCGAAAAAAAGACAGGCACCCGTATCACTTTTTCTCCCATTGAAGCCACGGCTGTTCCTGCTCCTACGGATCCTCGTATCCAGAAATACATATTGGAAGCGGCCCGTGAATTGGGCCTCACCTCCCTTCTCATGCCCAGTGGGGCGGGTCATGATGCACAGAACATGACCAGAATCGCTCCCACCGGATTGATATTTGCTCCGAGTGTAGGGGGAATCAGTCATTCGCCAAAAGAATACACTCGTCCTGAAGATATGGAAAATGGAGTCAACGTACTCCTCCATACTGTTCTCAAGATCGACCAATCTGAGCATTCCAGATAAAGCAAAAGAAAAACAGGAGAAACAATGATGATTGCACGAAACAAAAGAATCTTTTTTTTGATCGTACTTTTTTTGATGGTAATTACGAATCCGGTTTTCGGTCAAGCCCTCGATAAGAATCTGGAAATTCTCGAACCTCTGGTAAATAAAAATTGGGTGGGATATTTGAAAGCCCTGGACAGCGACAAAATGATAGAACTGCCCAGACGGTGGGATGTTATCTGGGATGGCAAAGCCGTAAAATTCTCTTCTTATGTCCAAGAATTAAGCAATTTTTCAGAAGGCTATTTGTATTGGGACCCGGAAAAAAAGGAAATCGCCACATTCAGAATTAACAACAAAGGGACAATCACCAAAGGACATGTCAAAAAAGAAGATGGGAAAATATTGATGTATGGATATATCATGTTCTCAGATAGAACTCTGGAGTTTAGAAACACCTTTGAAATCACTGATGACGGAAGATTAATCGATAGATGGTTTAGGTTTGAAGATGGCGAATGGAAAGCGGGTCATATAGTGGAGTTGAAAATTTCCGGAAAACAGTAAAAAGCAAATGTCACGCTGGAATCTTTTAGGCTGGCATATCGAGCAGTTTGATTTTCCAACATTGGATTCCAAAGATAATAGCCAGTTAATACAGTATGTAGTGATACGAACAGAAAAAATCACCCGTAAATAATAATAATTTTCATCCAGATTAATTTTCTGGTCCGTAAGATTCCACAATTTCCACAAGGTTATCCTATAGGGTAAAAGGGACACACAATCTGGGGAAGATGAATAAATGAGATGGTAGCAGGCGGCTTGGATTTGAACCAGCGACCTCCGCCTCATAATATCCAACACGAACTCCTGATGGCAACTGAGGAAAAGAGGGAATATTTTTTTAGGCTTTCTTGGCGGCTCTTTGCTGAATCCATGGAAAAGTCTATCTTGAACTGAAGGTTTGGAGCTTTTGGTTGATTGTTGCTTTTTTCTAGCCATGACTTGGTCGTTTTCGACGTGATCTTTTATTTCAGGATGTTAACAGGTTGTATTTGGGGAAAATAGAAAAAAAAATCAAACACGCCCCGATTGAAGGGAACCTTTTTTCTTTCAGATGCGTCTTCACAATAAAAGGCCCATATTGTTTTATTACAAGGAGTGTACAATGAAAAAGGTTTTGTCAACAGCAATACTCGTATTATTTCTTACCTTAGTTCCAAATCCGGTCGGCTCTAAGGAAAAAATTGACTTAACAGGAATCTGGGAAGGAACAATATATATTGCGGATATAGATATCGATATGGAATTGACTCTAGTACTCACTGAAAAGGACGGAACGATCTCAGGAAAAATATCCGATGACTGGGGTTATATAAATTTTGATATAACGGAGCCGAAGCGTGAAAACGACGTATTAACCTTCAAAGCTCTGGTTGAAACCTCTTCTGACGATCATCAAATGTCCTTTAAAATGATCATTTCCAAAGCAAAAATGGAAGGTCGTTGGGAATCTCTTGGTAGTTTCGGCAGTTGGACTGCCCTAAGGAAAAATGAAGACGATGAAAAGAATAAAAAAGGATTCAAGATCAAAGATATAACAGGAACTTGGGAAGGCCCGGCAGCCTTTAAAATCAGTCCCGGCTCAAAGAGAATACTTACTCTGGTATTAGAAGAAAAGGACGGAACGTTATCTGGGACTTTTTCGGATGAGGCTGGAACAAATTACACTCAGGTTGCCATTACAAACTTCTCTAAGAACAATCTTATTCTTGACATATCCTTTCAGTCAGGTGACAGAGAGTTTAAAATGAACGCCAATATGACGTTAAAGGATGCATCCCATATGAAAGGGAAATTTCAAATTCCAGAGATGAAAAGAGAAGGGATTTGGAAGGCGGAGAAAAAGGTAAATAAATGAGACTATAATGACTAAACATAAAATGTACAGCAGCCGCAGAAATTTTTTAAAATACGGAATCAAGGGAATTGCCGGGGCTGTCCTGTTACCCAAGGTTGTTAAGGAGAGACTCAGCCCAGAAAAGGACTTAAAAAAGGATAAAATCGTTTATCGAAACCTCGGGAGGACAGGAATAAGACTTTCTGTAGTCGGCTTGGGAGGCCCTGAACAGCCAGAACTCATCACTTCTGGCTTAAAAAAAGGAATGAACCACATCAATACATCTCCTGAGTATCGAAGAGGAAATCAGGAAACAATGATCGGAAGGACTTTAAAGGGGATTCCCCGCGATTCTTATATCATCGCAACGGGGTTTTCGATGTGGAGAAGACCAAAGGACCAGATAAAGCTTTACACAAAAGAAATGATAATCAAATCCTTTGAGGCAAGTCTGAAACGTCTTGATTTAGACTATGTGGATATTTATTACCTATTGGGGGTAGCCAAACGGGAAGCTGTTTTACATGCGCCTTTTTTGGAAGTTATGGAATCTTTGAAAAAAAACGGCAAAGCTCGCTTTATAGGAGTCACTCTACACCAGAATGAACCTGAGGTGCTCTATGCCGTCGTGGACAGTAAAATTTACGATGTTGTTCTAACATCTTACAATTTTCGGAAAATATACGTGGATGATATCAAGCGAGCCATTTCTACTGCTGCAAAAGCGGGAGTCGGCATTATTGCCATGAAAACGCAAGCCGGCGTTTACTGGGACCAGAAGCGTAAAGACATGATTAACATGAAGGCAGCCTTGAAATGGGTTTTGCAAGATGATAATGTGCATGCCGCGGTTCCTGAGTTCGGTTCCTTGAACGAAATGAATGAAGGTTTTTCCATCATGCAGGATTTAAGGTTAACACCACAAGAGAAAAAGGACCTGAGACTTGACAGCAACTCTTTTTATCCCGGTTTGTATTGCCAGAACTGCGAAAAATGTCTTCCCCAATGCAATAGGAACTTCGACATCCCTACCCTTATGAGAAGTTATATGTATGCATACGGATATAAGAATCCTGCGAAAGCCAAAGAGGCGATAGAACATCTGGAACTCGATCAGGTTGCTTGTACAGACTGTAAGCAGTGCTCTGTTCAATGCACGATGGGTTTCAATATCAAAGAAAAAGTGTTGAGCATCTTGAGAATTTAAGGAATCCCCAATTTCGATGAGATAGCAGTATAAGATTTTAAATGATTTGAGACGAAAGATTACTATATATCCTGAGTAAATTCACGATTGTCTATCCAAACAGAAAAGCAGGAAGGGGCTTTGGTGCATGAATCCATTACAATATTACCAACACATCGGTGGGCTATCACATTAAGAGCTTGTAAAACCCGTATATCCAACAGAGTTCAGCATGCCCGAAGCCGACAAGAGAGCGAATCGTGTTTTACCTGAGCATATCAAGCTTAACGGCTCCTTAAACTAAACGGAACCTACTGAGATGCTGGCTGTAGAATATGATCGCCCTGGGGCTCAGGTTCCTCAGTCTTCTTGTTGACAGAAAGGCAGAAACCATCCCTTTTAAAGTAGTGGTCATAAATGCCTCCTATATGGGGGGCTAATGAACGGGTTATGGGCCCTTTAGGAGTGGATTTTTGCGTAAGTGGTTGAATGAAAAATGGTAGCGGGGCTGGATTTGAACCGACGACCTCCGGGTTATTAGCCCAATAAAGAACATGACTGTTCTCCCCTATTAACTGGGGTAGAAGGCAGTTTTTCCTTTAAGCACTGTTAGCCGTAATTGGGCGTTTTCTTGCAAAATCTGTTACATATCCACTACACGGGGAAAAGTCTGTAAAGAACGTATGACTAGCAGACAAAGAGAGCAGCGAGTATTTTTGAGGTCACTTTTTCAAGCTGTTGACTTTGTCGTTATGAGTGCGTTATTTTTTTTTCGGCTTGAATGACTTGTCCGGATAGGGCGGAGGCGCGGGAACATCTACGGGATGAGTTTTAATCTGTTCCTTGAGAAAGGCAATGGCCGCATCAAGCTGGGCATCCTGGCCTTTGAAAGTGGCATGCGGCAGATTGTCGACAACAATATCGGGATCCACTCCGTGGCCTTCGATCAGCCAGATCCGTTCGGGTCCATAAACTCCAGTCTGTGGAGCTCTGGCCAATCCCCGGTCGGTCAATCGGTTATTGCTTGAGAGCCAGATTTCACCTCCCCATGTGCGTGTGCCAATGACTTTTCCCAATCCGAGCCTTCGGAAACCTTCCGCAAAAGCTTCTCCGTCAGAAGCTGTGTTTTCATCGCAAAGGACAACGACGTGCCCCCTAAAAGCATACTGCATGTTCCATGTGGGCTGGCCCACTCGATCTTTCCAGTAGAACCAGGCCTTCCTAATCAGTTTTTCCAGGATGAAACTGTCGATATTGCCGCCCCTGTTGTGCCGCACGTCGATAATCAAGCCTTTTCGGTTAAACACAGGGTAGAAGTTTCGGTACCACTCCGTGATATTTCTGCTGCCCATAGCTCGAAGATGAACGTAGCCAATATCCCCGCCGCTGTCCTCTTCGACTTTGAGGCGCCGCGAGTATTCCCAGTCACTGTATCTGAGCCCGGATTCGTTACCAGTAGGAATGATAATGTATGGTGAAGTTTTTCCAGTTGATGCGGATTTGATTTCAACCAAGACCTGTCGTCCGGCCTGATTACGGAGAAGTGCATTGGGATGTGTGACGGACAGAGTGGAACGGCCGTTGATGCTGACAATAATATCCCCTTTTTTTATGTCGAGGTCAGGATCCGCAAGAGGTGAGAGTTCAGATGGATAATCGGGATCAGAGAGATAGATGTGATCGATTTTATATCCTCCGGCTGATTCGCTGCGTTCTAGGCGTGCCCCAAAAGTGGCCACACGGATTTGATCTGAGCCCCTTCTGAGATCACCACCCCGGACACTGACATGCAGGGCCGAAAGCTCTCCCACGACCATGCCGATGAGGTCATTCAGCTCCAATCGTGTAGTGACTCTCTTGACAAGCGGGAGATACTTATCCCGGACCGCCTCCCAGTCGAGGCTGTGCATTCCTGGATCGTAAAAATAATCTCTTTCCAAGCGCCATGCATCGATAAAAAGCTGTTTAAAATCCTCTTTGACATCGATGGGAAAACTCCAGCCTCTGAGGTCGACTGCCCCTGCGCTTAGGTTGGAAATTTTTCTGGGAACCGCATCCACCACATAGATGGAATTTCCCTTCCGGAACATAATTTTCTTTTTATCCATCGAGAATTCAAACCCCCTGATCCCATCTGTAAGGGTGACCACTTGAGGATCTTTATTCCCGATGGGGATAGCTTTGAGTTGTGCTGGAGATCCGAATCCAGCGCCTCTTTCAACCCAGAAAAGAGCCTTATCGTTAACGTTCAAACTGCCGTAGTTTCCCGGTGCGACTGGAACCTCACGAATCCGTTTCTGGATCCCCTCCAAATTGATTTTAATGATGAGGCTATCCGTCTTTTTTCCCCTGGGTTTTTCCTGAGGTCCTGCGGATTTGACCAGCTCATTGGCTGGTTTAAAAGGGGAAGGGATGCCTTTTTGCAGAGAGAGTGCATAGATCAGTTGTGGTTTATTAAAATACGGCTCGGGTTGACGGGTTCCCCAAGGACTTCCCACAACTGAACGCAGATTTCTGTCTGATAGAAAATAGATAAATTTTCCATCCGGACTCCAGGAAGGATTGACACTGTTAGCTCTGTCGGTTGTTAAGGGCACCCGATTTCCGGAATCCACATTGTAGAGGTGAATCTGCATAAAGCTGTTCAGCGCGGCCTGAGAGAAAGCCAGCCATTTACTGTCCGGAGACCAGGAAATATCGCGGATGCCTTCGCGATTAAAAGACACCTTGCGCTGTTTTCCGCTTTCAATATTGACAATCCAAAGATCATTGTTTTTGTCGTCAAAAGCGAACCATTTTCCGTCGGGGGAGGGATATCCCTGAAATCGCAGTATAATGCTGTTTTTTGTCAAGATTTGTTCTCTACCTACACCATTTGCGGGCATAGTGACAAATTCAAGCTCGCCACTTTCGTCCGATACGGCCAGGATTCTTCTTCCGTCCGGCATAAAAACCGCATCTCTGTAACGAATCCCCTCTTTATAGGATGCTCGCACCAAGCGTCCCGCTCCTACAGGCGCCACGAACACTCGGCCTCTAGATGTCAGGACGACACTTTCTCCCTCGGGATGAACATGGACAGATGTCACATAACTCATCGGATTTTCGACCCAATTTTCACGCAGTTGGTCAAAATCCGAAGCCAGTGTGATCGGAACAACCTTGTCGTTATTATTTGTGACATCCACCATTCGGATATCTGCACCCAACTGGTAGACGATTTTTCCTTTATCCATGGAGGGATCGCGCACATCCCATCCGACATGGAATGTGTGTTGTTTGAGGTCCTGACCGTCCGGATTCATCGACCAGATATTCCAGGACCCGCTGCGGTCACATCCGTAGTAGAGACGACCGTTCCACCACATGGGAGAAAAATTTTCCCCGGGAAAATCGGCTGTTAAATTTTTTGCTTCCTTTTCTCCTGTTGTGAATTTCCAGATGTTTCGAGCTGTCCCTCCTTGGTAGCGTGCAGTGTTGTTGTTGTGAAAACCCGGCCGTGCAAAATAGAGAGTTCTTTGGTCATCGTCATAGGANNTTGGGGATCGGGGATTGTCGAGTAGGCGCGCGTAGTGTACATGAGCTGGCCTTGAGGGGTAAAACCCAAAGCTGTCGAAGAATCCGCCTCAAATGTGAGTCGTGTGGGCAGCCCTCCATCGATAGGCATGACGTAGAGTTCGGTCGGACCCTCGTACGTGGCAGAAAAGGCCAGCATCTTGCCATCCGGAGATATGGCAGGATGTGTTTCTTCTCCAGGATGTGTGGTTAAACGCCTGGCCACCCCTCCCTGACTTTTGACGATCCACAGATCTCCTTCCGCTGCAAAAACCAGTGAATCTCCCAAAAGTGTGGGGTAACGGTAATATCCTTTTGTCGAGGCATTAGAGGCTTGAACAAAAAATGCCAGGATTATTCCAAAAATAATCAAGGACACACGAAAACGTTTTTGAATTTTCATTTTTGAACTCCTTTAATGTGTTGATTTGCTTTGTGATTGATTATCACAATCCCTTGCTTATATCACAGAAAGCCCTCTGTCTCAACATTGGACTAGGCAATGAGTGACCCGTAGCAGCAGAGAGGGTCAGTTCAAAGATTGGGGGAAGGTCAATTACCTTTTTGTAACCAAAATAAAAAAATTTCGTATAATAGTAATAAAATACTACTACTAAATGGAAGGTGCTTAATCATGGAAGAGCAAATAAAATCGCTTTGTGAAATGGGATTTACAAGATTAGAAGCAAATATCTATCTTATCCTTGTTCAAAATCCCCGAATAACAGGATATAAAATTGCCAAAGCTCTGAATGAACCTGTATCCAATACTTATAAATCGATCTATTCACTGCAAAATAAAGGGGCTGTGATTTTAGATGAAACTGGAAAATCACAGAAGTATTCAGCCGTTCCGATAGAAGCCTATTTTAATCAAATGGAACGTAATTTTGCCGAAAAAAGAAGAAAGATCGAGGACTCTCTAAAGAATATTGAAATTCCTCCCCCGGACGGCGGTGTCTATCAGCTGGAAAACGTTTCGCAGATATATGAAAAAGCGGACCAAATGATCAGAAATGCAAAAAAGTCCGTTTTTATGAATATCAGCCCAGGTATAATGAAAAAATTCAAAAAAAGCCTTGAGTCCGCCGCTAAGGTAAATGTTAACGTACTGGTGCGGCCTTATCAAAAAACTGAGATTCCCGGATGTGATATTTCTTATTCCCCTGTAATAAATCCTCCCGGGAAATCCTTGCCATATGAAATATTATATCTTGTCACAGATGGAGAGGAGTATATAACAGCTTTTTTAGATATTACTGAAAAGAAAGTATTTAAGGCAATATGGAGCAAAAATATCCTCCTGACAATAATCGCATATTACGGGAACCTCTTTGAGTTTCTGTTTGTCAAACTTTTTAACATGCTCCAATCTGACCTTGAAAAACAGGAAATATTATCTTCGCTGGAAAAATATTTTAAGTATCGAATAACCGATATTCCAGGTTTCAAGGAATATCTTAAAACCTCTCTGAATGGGAATGAATAATTAATAACACATGATGTTTTAATGAATAGGAAAGCCATTTCAAGTATCGAATATATGCGTTTATTTCCAAAAAATAGAGCAAAAGGAGGCTGAAATGAGTTGTCTTAAAAAGAAAATCAATGCCAAGAACCTGATTCTGATCGGATTGATTCTGTTTTTTTCGGGAAATGCAATAAGTCAACCGGTTGCACAAATTCCATTTATATTTAATGGCCATATTT
>JABAOH010161978.1_pt3 | contig 12881 bp, 13 predicted proteins | sample 7062181 | NCBI WGS metagenome assembly JABAOH01 (sample SAMN14538630, study PRJNA623070) | marine sediment metagenome | biome: marine biome [ENVO:00000428]; feature: marine pelagic biome [ENVO:01000023]; material: deep marine sediment [ENVO:00002113]; isolation source: pool of 5 deep marine... | reverse complement strand
ACTGAGCTTCAAGTGCTTATCTTCTTTCCAATGATACGACCCTGATGTATCCGGAGAAGAAAATTTGCCGATACCGATGCTTACATCCTCAAAGGCTATAGACTTATCCTCAAACTTAAAACGATTGCCGGTAAGCTCGACCGGCTCCGGCACCCTGTTATAGTCCCCAACCATGCCGAATTCAGATACATCGATAGTTACCTCTGGTGATTTCTTCGTCTCCCCGATCATCAATTTCCCATGAGCACTACCCTTTAGGTTCTCAATTAAACTTAGCTCATGACGGAAGCCCTCATCATCAACAAACTTTTCTATTATCGAGGGAATCTCAGATGCATCAGCATCTACGGAGATATCTAAATGCAGCGGACCAATCGGCCCTTCAATTCCGATAATAAATGTTCCATCATAACCTCTGGAATTGTCCGAACTCGCTTTTAAATTAGTACCGGTAAGCTTCCCGTCTCCTATAAGGGCATCACCTGATACATCAGTCAAGTCAAAATCCCCGTACGGAATAAATATATTGCCATCTATCATGCTGCCCTTAATCTCAAAGTTTCCACTTCTCCAAAGATCCTTATAGTCTTCTCCTGCGGCCGTAAGTCTGATCTTAGGAACAGTTCCTCCCCTGACAATATTAAATATCAGATCAACAATCCGGTCTCCTCCGGCTATAAAAAGTACCGCATCTCTTGAAGACTCTACATTAACATCGGTTCCATATAGATTTAATTCGATCTTATTATTTTTTCTATCAATACGATGATGACCTGTGGCTTTAACATCCGGATGCGACAAGTTCAGATTATTAATAGTGAATAGGGCTTTATTCTCATCCAGATCAATATCCGTATCTATTTTATTTCCTCTAATCTGAAACTCTTCTTTACCCTTGGTAATAGTTAATTCTGAATTTGAGACCACAAGATTGCCCTTAAATATCTCTAGCTCTTTTGATTTATAATTCAGATTAATATCAATATTGGATTTTGAAACCAAATGGTTATCGGGAAAAAGATACTGAAGGAGGAGATGCGGCTTAAACCTGTTTAGCGCAATCCTGCCCCTTGCATCGTAAGATTTGGTATCTACTGAGCCCCGAAGATTGATAATTTGGTTAATATTTGAATTTGCATACACTCTATAATTGAGCGTATTATTCGGAAAATCTATAACAGCGTTGATATTGTTGTAATCAAGGAAATCTTCTTCTGATTTCTTTATTTTTAGCTTTCCATAGTCAATTCGTGCATTAAATCCCTTCCAATTGTCATTCAGATAGTCCAATATCTTAATTAGCTGGGCCTTATGCTCATTAAGCGAAAAATGCTCGGAACTCTCAGATTCTTTATCCTCAGTTTTTTCAGGGATATTTAATGTAATGTCAGGTCTACCTAATCTAACTGATGATATATCTACATTACCGTATAGTAACGGCAGTATTTTGGGATATATAAGTACAGTATCAAACGTTCCTTCAACCTTTCCCGGTATGGTAAAATCAGCATTTCTTATGGCCACATGGGGCCAATGAAAAAAGTAAAGATTTATGCTCTCATAATTAAAATCGGCGCCCACCTTTTCCGATATGATTGTATGTATCTTATCTTTTACAGAATCTTTTTGTATTATGTTGGATGCAATATGAAAAGCTGCTGCTATAAGAACAACAATAATTACAAGAGATACCGATAACCAAATTGAAAACTTCTTAACTTTCCTCACAAGAAATACCCTATCAAATTATATTAATGTGCTTTGGATTTTTAGATTTATATATATACACCATGTTGAATTGTACAGATAATGGTAACTCACCAAAACGGGTTCTACAATCTATATTTGCTGTTTATTAATTTTAGATATCAGTTGAGGTGACTTTGTCTTTAACAAATAAAATGGCTAATAGAGCCCCCAGGCCGGCTAATACAGCAGTAAATATAAGACCTCCGCTTACGCCCGTCACATATGCATGATGAATGTACTGGATAACAGTATTATACTTCTCGCTCCCCAGGCTATCTAGAATTGTTTGGCTTGTTCCGCTGCCTATCACAAAATTAACAATTTCATTGAGTTCTGCTTGCGATAAGCTTATATTTGAATCACGCAGCCTGCCTATAAGATCATTTCTGGCAAAATCCGTAAATATTGTAGTTGCCATAGCCAGGCCAAATGCTCCCCCTACCAACTGGAACATGTATAGGATTCCGCCGGCAAGGCTGCCTCTTGATTCACTCACTGCGCTGACACCGGCAGTAGTAATTGACGGAACCGCAAAACCAAGCCCTACACCGCTTATTATGTAGCCCGGAAACAGCCCATAGAAACTTGTGCCAAAACCTAGCAGGACTACGCAAAATACTCCTATTGAGCACAGCAGCATCCCAATAAATATGGACAGCCTTGCCCCGATCATGTTATAGACCTTTGCAGACATAGCTGAAGTAATTGAAAATACTAACAGCATTGGAATTAGAACTGCGCCTGCATCTACAGGGCTATAATTTAGGAACTTCTCTAGATATTGTGTAACGTATAAAAGAATCGCAAAGAAACCAGGCACAAAAGTAAACATTATTGCCCCGACGATCATAAACTGGAAATTTCCCATTACATCCTTTGGTATTAGTCCTTCAGTCTTTCTAGTCTCAATAAACAAAAATATAGCCATGACAACAGCAAATATTACCAACAGTGAAATAGTCTTATATGAAGCCCATCCCCAAGTGGGTGATACATTTAAGGCATACAATAAAGCTACTAGAGATATTGAGATAGTTAGAATGCCAAGATAATCCACATTGCTTTCGCCACTCTCCACCGATTGATCCCCAATCTCTAAATAAGCAATAATTCCAGCAAAAAGACATATTGGAACATTAACAAACAGCACCCAACGCCAAGATGCAAATTCGGTGAGTGCACCGCCGATCAGAGGACCAACAGCGTTTCCTATCCCACAGATAACCATAAGTAATCCGCCGGCGAGACTTTTTTGATCACCAGCCACAGAGGAGTAAAGAATTCCAATAATACAAGGCCATAACATCGCAGCGCCCACACCTTGTGTAACCCTGGCAGCTATTATCATAGATGTGTTAACTGACAGGGCTCCCGCTAGAGAAGACAGCCCAAATATGAAAAGTCCAATAAAAAATAGCTTTTTACGGCCGAATATATCAGCTAGTCGGCCGAAAGTTACCATCAAAACCCCAAAGGATAATATATATCCATTTACTAACCACTGTATGGTACCAACATCAGTTTTAAAGGCCTTTTCGATAGCAGGAATAGCAACATTAATAGCTGTTATATCCACAGCAATTACAAAAATTGCTAAACTCATTGCAAAAAAAGTGAGTATCTGCCTACGTGTCATTAAATCTATACTCCGATATATGCAATCTATATGTCTATATGGTTAGCTTTTGATATTTCTTGACATTGCTATGCCAATCATTTATCAATGAATAATCAAAGATAACACATAAGGGAGGAAATTAGTATGAAAGTTCTAAGTATATTCTTAGTATTAGTTTTTTCATTCCTATCAATTTCGGCATCAGCAAAAGTAGTCGGAAAAGATGTTGAATATGAATCTGATGGGACCACGCTTAAAGGATATCTAGCCTATGACGACAGCGTAGAGGGGAAAAGACCTGGTGTTTTAGTCGTACATGAGTGGTGGGGACACAACGATTATGCGCGAGCCAGAGCAAATAAGCTTGCAGAGCTCGGATACACTGCCCTAGCAGTGGATATGTACGGAGATGCTCAAAATGCTGATCATCCGGAGAAAGCAGGCGAGCTTGCCACTGCGGTCTTGAGCAACATGGATGTTGCTGAGGCAAGGTTTCAAGCAGGTATCGATGATTTCCTAAAAGCACAACCGACAGTAAATCCTGAGTACATAGCGGCAATCGGCTACTGTTTTGGTGGAGCAGTTGTACTAAATATGGCGCTTCGCGGGGTTGATATAGACGGAGTTGCCAGTTTTCACGGGATTCTCCCTCAGGAAGCACCGGCCGGAGCAAAACCGACAGCGGACATAATCGTGTTTCACGGGGGCGATGATCCTTTTGTGCCAAAAGAACAGTTTGATAAGTTCAAAAAAATCATGCAGGACACCGGCGCAAACTATGAGCTAGTAGTATATCCCGGAGTTCAGCACAGTTTTACAAATCCAAGTGCGGATGAATACGGCAAGAAGTTCGATCTCCCGCTTGTTTATGATGAAGATGCAGATAAGAAATCCTGGGAGCAGACTCAGGCTTTCTTAAAGAGAATTTTCCAGCCTGAAAACAACTAACAACGAAGTTGTAAATCAGCAAAGCGGCCACAAGGCCGCTTTGCTGTTTCTTATCTCTATTAGATTACCTATGCTCTGGATTCTCATAATCAAACCTGCATCCCGCATCCCACTCAGAGCGCTGATTGCCGTGAGCAGGTATACCACCGGCATCTTTTATGATCCGGGCCAAGTGCATTAAGTTCCATGTCATAAATGTGGTGTTTCGATTTGTGAAATCGTTCTCAGGACCGCCTGAGCCGGGATCCAAATAAGAAGGCCCGGGACCTGCCTCGCCTAACCATCCTGCATCTGCCTGAGGAGGAATTACATATCCCAAGTGCTGTAGTGAATAGAGAATATTCATTGCACAGTGCTTAGCTCCATCCTCATTTCCTGTAATCAGGCAGCCTCCCACCCGGCCGTAGTACGCATATTGCCCTTGATCATTTAATATATGAGAATTTGCATATAGTCTCTCAATGACCTGAGTGCATATTGAAGTCTTCTCACCCAGCCAGATCGATGAGCCTATAATCAAAATATGCGCAGCCTCAACTTTCTTATAAATCTCAGGCCAATCGTCTTTATCCCATCCGTGCTCTGTCATATCGGGATACACCCCTGTTGCTATGTCATAGTCAACAGGGCGTAGTAACTCTACCGATACCCCGTTTTTCTCCATGATAGTTTTTGCAATGGTAATAAGCCCTTCAGTGTGAGATAACTCAGGCGATTTTTTTAGAGTACAGTTTAAAATTAGTGCATTTAGATCGGAGAAATCCCAAATGCTTTCCTCATGCATCTTAAGCTGCTTTTCATTTAATTCCATGACAGACCCTCCTTATAATTGGTAACACTGTCTATTTGATAATATATTTAGAAAAAAGTTGCAATCTAATTGTAAATATTACCTATTGAGTAAAGACGTAAGCTATGGCGATACCTACTGCAAGTATTATGAAGCTAAGAACAGTAACCATTGCAATTTCAAATGAGCTTGGCTTATCCATGCTCATAGCCATCCCCTTGCCCGACTCGCCTGAGTTTTGACCCGCTTCATCTTTTTTTGGCCTTACAGTCATCATGCCGTGCTTTAAGTGGTTGGACACCAGCCACCAGTTCATTGGATAAGCAGCTATAAAACCTGCCAGAAGGGCCATCGACATTATAAACCAGAATGCGGGACTCAAAGGGCTTTCGCTTCCCGGCACAGCCGCCTTAGCAATAGATGATATAGGCACCATGGCAGCCATAAGGCAGTTCATGGAAACAAGCTCGGGAATAAATGTATTTTGAAGCGCCTTAGTGTAGGATCCGCCGGCTGTATCTTTCATAAATAAAGCCTGAAAAATCGTCCAGCCAAAACCGAACCCCAACACGTATTCGAGAGCAATATCTGCAAGCAACGCAAGGGATAGCAAGCTGCCAATTACCGCTCCTACAAGTATGCCGACACCGTCGCCCGCAACACAGTGCATTGTGGAGCCAAGAACCTGGCGCCATCTAATACTCACATATTGTTCATGCAGGCCAGCAAGGGGCTCCCTGCAGCCAAGAGCATATAAAAAAGCGCCGACCGGTCCCGTGTATAATGTGAGGAGAATAAAACCCCATTTCAAAACAACAGATTCAGGAGTATGTCGAATATCAATAGCCACAAAAGCAACAGATACAGCAGTAAGAATAAACCAAAGCAGCATTACGCCATCTAACATAATATCCTCCATGTATAGCCGGAACTCAGTTAGTAAATGGTAATACTAATAGGTCTTTATATCAAGGAAGGTCTTTACCTAGGAGCATAGATAAGAATATTTGAATTTTATTACTGTCTACCGATCGCTCGTAGTTATCCATTGAAACGTGCTCATTCTGATTTTCCGGGTCAAATTCAATACCCCATAGAGGTATAGTGCTGTTAGGCANNNTCATTGTATAATACTGATTTAGGATCTAAGTTACCCAACTCGTCATCGTAGTCGTAGACACTTATAGATTCTCCGTTGTATATCTTGGGTTCCGAAAAAGGTACTACGCGGACAGCTTGGACATGATAGTTGTCACCATTCTCGTATATGCAGCGCCAAACAAGCAAATTGCCAATTGAAGGGTGAACCATAACTCTCTCTATTTTATGTCCCCTGCTCTCCGCCAGTGCCAATAGAGCATCCTCTGCACTCTCTCTTTGGTATAAACCAAAGAGAAGATAACAAACGGCAAAAACAAACCCTATTCTTGCAGGAAGCACAGAGCGCATCACGATAGCTATAACTAACAAGAGCAGCAGTGTGAGGGTAAACACCGGATCTATTATAGATACTATGTTCCAGGCAACCTTAAGATCAGTGAATGGCCACAGGAGCTCTGTTCCGTAATTTGTACATGAATCTAAAAAACAGTGGGTTGCATAGCCTAGAGTTGCATAGAGGTAAATTTTCCAGAAGTGAAGACGCTTTCTCAGAAATAACCAGCAAAGGCCGCCCGCTACAAGACCGCCAATAGGAATAAACAACAGGGAATGGGTGAATTGGCGATGATATTCAATAAATAAAAGCGGATCAGTTGAAGAGCGTATTATTATATCGATGTCGGCAAGAAGACCCGATACAAAACCTATAACTATAGCGAGTCTAACTTCTTTTTTGTTCGATGCGCTTGCAGGAAGTACCGATCCAACTAATCCCTGACTTACAGGGTCCATATAATATCCTTATTTAGCAGTAATATATATAAAGTTTAGCACATGTTGCCCTAAACGGTTGTCCAGCCTCCGTCGATTACTAAATCTGACCCAGTAACGTATCTTGCTTCATCGCTTGCCAGGTATAGTACCGCATGCCCGACTTCAACAGCCTCAGCACGTCTTACAAGAGGAATCATGTCAGCTGCAATCTTATCCAGCTGCTCCTCGGCATCAGGTGGATTTCCCATAAATTCAGGGTCCATTTTTGTCTTGATATAACCCGGGCATACCGAGTTGACTCTTATATTGTCCCCTGCATGATCAAGAGCCATGCTTCTTGTAATTTGCCTTACCGCCCCCTTGGAAGCGTTGTATGCAACACAGTTTTCCATACCCACCATTCCAAGTACAGAAGAGTTGTTGATGATAGACCCCCCGCCTTGTTTTGCCATTATAGGCACCACATACTTACTAACCAGAAACACGCCCTTAACATTTATATCCATGGTCCTATCCCAAACCTCAATGGGAGTTTTAACCACACATCCTCCCTCGAGAATCCCTGCATTATTAAACAGAATGTCTATCTTTCCGTATTTTTTATAAAAATCATTAACTACTCTTATTACATCCTGCTCTTTAGAGACGTCGCCTTGAAAAGCCGTAATTTCTCCCGGTCCCTTAGCCTCGCTCACCGTATCTTGCAGAGTTGCCTCTGTCCTCCCCATTATTCCTACTTTTGCGCCCTCCTCGCAAAAAAGGAGAGCAGTAGCTTTTCCTATGCCGTCTCCTCCTCCGGTGATTAATGCAGTTTTACCCTCTAATCTCATAACCCTTTCCTCCCATGGCTAATTATATGTACGGTTCATATTTTAATTGGTGCTCTGGTTTAAAACAAGTTAAATTCCAGGGCCGCACTCTATACTGGTTTCATCCAATCCCGGGCCTATGTTAAGCTTCTCATTTGCATTTCTAAGCGCTGTTCTCACACCTTCCTCAATTACAGGATGATAAAACGGCATCTCGAGCATCTCAGGGATGCACATCTTTTTCTCGACAGCCCATGCGAGCAGGTGCGCTATATGCTCGGCTCTCGGACCAAACATCTCAGCGCCTAAAAATAGTCCTGATCCATATTCTGCGTAGATATTAAGCAGGCCCTTGTTCTTCAGCATCACACGGCTCCTCCCCTGATTCTCAAATGAAACCCTTCCGGTTACAAAACACAAATACGGGGTCTCTAACAGCTGGGAATAGCTGCTGCCCACAACTGCCATCTGCGGATCAGTGAAAACAACTGTAAGAGGTGTGGTTCTGTGTCCCGCATGCAAATCTGGGAATGTTGCAGCGTTTTGCCCTGCAATACGGCCCTCACTTGCCGCCTCATGGAGTAACGGCAGATCGTTGTTCGAGTCCCCTGCAATAAATATTGAGCTGTTTCCGCACTGAAGCGTGTACCGGTCATATAGGGGAATTCCCCTGTCATCAAGCTCTAGAGTCGTGCTTTCTAGTCCTAGATTCTGCAAGTTTGGCGTTCGGCCGGTCGCAGCCAGAAGGTAATCAAACTTTTCTGTTTGTATACTCCCTTCTAAATCTTTAAACGTAACCTCAACCTGGTCACCTTCTTTATTTATTTCCAGAGTCTCTGAATCCGTATCAAGATAAAATTCGTTTTTAAAAGTATTATCTGCGTACTCTATTATTTCCGGGTGATTAAGCGGGCCTACTAAACCAAACTTACTTAGAATTTTTACCCTCACCCCAAGTCGGTGAAGTGCCTGGCCCAGCTCAAGACCTATAATCCCTGCTCCGAACACAACTGCCGATTGAGGCAGGTCTTCCCAATAAAATATATCATCATTCACAATCAGACGGTCTCCTGCGGCCTCAAACATGGGAAGAACTGAAGGAGATGAGCCGGTTGCTATAACTACCGACTTTGCTTCCACTTGAGTGTGGTCATCTACCTGAAGAGTATTGTCATCTAGAAATTTGGCATAGCCTCTGACTTTATTCTCGTCCGGAATTGATTCTATTGTATCTAATACAAACCCGACAAAACGGTCTCTTTCGCTTCTGACCCGCCTCATCACCGCTGCACCGTCAATCACCGGCTCACCTTGAGGAACAACACCAAAGCCCGGCGCCTCTTTAATAGAATATGTAGCATCAGATGCTGATATCAGAAGCTTGCTGGGCATACAACCCACTCTTGCACATGTTGTGCCGTAATGCCCCCCTTCAATTAGAACCACACTGTCGGTGCTCTCCTTGGCTTTACGAAAGGCGACCATACCCGCTGATCCGGCGCCTATTATGGCTACATCGACTTTAATTTGCTTCAATTTTATCTCCTTATGAATGTACGCTTACTTAATCAATAGTTTTGCACCCCTCCGGGCCGCTTCCTTATCCATTACAGGCGGCCTCGGCACATTCATACCGCGTTTTACAGCCGGTCTGTCACCGACCATATCCATCCATCTCGTTAGACCCTGGAGGTCATCAATGTCTACTCCTGCCCAGCTGTGAAAATAGAGCCAGGGATATGTGGCAATATCTGCAATAGAGTAGTCGCCGCCGCCAAGATATTGGTTATCTTTAAGTCTTTTATCAAGCACTTCATAGAGCCTTCTGGTCTCTTTTTGATATCGGTTTATTGCATAGTCAATTTTCTCGGGAGCATAGCGGTAAAAAACGTGCGCCTGCCCCTGCATAGGACCTATCCCGGCTTTCTGAAACATCAGCCATTGGATTACGGTTGAGCGCCCTTTTGTATCCGAGGGCAAGAATTTGCCTGTCTTTTCAGCCAGATAGATTAATATTGCCCCTGATTCAAATACAGTGAAGTCATCGTTATCGTGGTCAACAATCGTAGGAATCTTCCCATTAGGATTTAATTCCAGATACCAATCCTCTTTTTGCTGCATTTTTCCTAGCTTGAGGTGATTAACATTGTATGGAAGCCCGGTTTCTTCGAGCATGATGGAGATTTTTCTTCCGTTGGGTGTCGACGATGTGTACAGATCAATCATATAAGGGTCTCCAGTTTTATTCGGATATAAGAACCTATACAACAATATCAGATTTTTAGTAATTTGTGTCAACTATTTAGTTGGGGAAAGTATGGCTCAGGATTCAAAAGGCGGAACACCGCATATTTAATTCTCTTCATCTGTAAATTCGATTACTTTATGGGAGCCTCACAATAAGGCTTATTTGTAGAAGCTCAACAGCAGCAAAGGGAATAGTGTTCTTGGCGAGGAAGGTTTAATTGCTATTGACGCTATTTAGCGATCTTTAATTCAAATTCGTCTGCATTCCATCCGGCACATCTGACCCCTGCCTCATATGCGCTCTCCAGATAGTCCAGTAAAACCGCTTGGGGATTATCATGCTTTCTTAGATCATCATACATCAATACAGCCATAGCTCCGTTGTCGGTATTCCAAAAAGCTTCCTTAGGCGAAAGCGGCTGTTCAGCCAAACCCTCCGGCTCAGGATAGGTGTACGAATAAAAGGCCGGCGCCCTCACTTTATCGTCGCCTGCCCAGAATCCAAAGCTTATTACCTCATGTGAGTACGCCTCTTTATCCGCCGCTGTACCGCCCTCAAAATCAGGAGCTTTCTTGCCCGAGAATCTTGTAACGGCAAGATCGGCATGATGCCAATACAGATGAACAGGTGTACTTTTTCCGATGAATTTGCCTCTGAACTCTTCAAAAACAGAGTTTACTTGCATCAATATTTGCCAATATCTCCTCACATACTCCCCGTCATAAGCAGAATGCTCTTTGTCAGATTGAAATGGCTCTTTGCTGAAGGGCACATCGTAAGGATCGGCCTTAATTTTTACTTCAATACCCAAATCCTCTAGATAATCCATCAGCTTGGCATAAAAATCCGAGACAGAAATATTCTCTAAACTAAAAGATCTCTCATCTCCTGTGCTGGTCTGTATTAATAATTTGTGGTCGAAGAAATCGAAATCTATCTGAAATACCATATCCTGATATGGAATAGGCCTTGTTGTCATGCCTCTGGGTGATAGATACAGCGTGACATGCCACCAGTGGTTCATTTTAGGGAATAATGTCAGCCGAACCTTGCCAACGATTTGAAAAAATAGATGTAGTGTGTTCTTTGTATCTTCCCACTCTTCTATAGGAAGGGGAGGAAATATAGAACGTTCCGCCATAATTGCCACTCTCCTATAATCTTNNTCTGAATTCTTAACTTATATTTTCCCTAAGCCATTTGTGAAGCGGATATATCTCCATAAATATATCGTATGAATAATCTAGAAAATCCCTTGAGGTTGCCTCTTTAGGGATAGGCCCCTCGTAGTAGAAATAGAGCCCGTTGTGAAGCAGCAGCTCCGCATTTGGGTTATCTTTATCATATCCCCGTGGAACTTTTTTATAGTGGGATCCCCCCAATTTAAAGGTCTCTTTTTTTGACAATTTGTTAACTATCTTTGCAACCTCAGCGCCTTTCTTGGGATCGCTAACAGTATCGCGATATGATTTAAGCAGCTCATCAGGAAACGAATACTGCCCGCCTGCAATTAAAATGGACGACTTGTCCAGCTGCAAATAAAAACCCGGGTTCCCAAGCTTCTTTCTAGGCCCCTCCCAAAGGAAAATACCAAGGTGGGTTTTGTACGGTGTCTTATTCTTACTGAATCTAACATCACGGTAGATCCTGAAAATTGATTTATCTGTTTTAGGAATCGCTACGATCTTAGGGCATTTAGACTTAAGCCGCTCTCCCATCTCCATCACAAAGTCCTGTGCAGGCTCAAGAACATTCTTCTCAAAAACTTCTCTGTTTTTTTCAAACCACTCTTTTTTATTGTTATTTTCCAAATCCTTAAAGAACTTGAACGTAGCTTTTGAGAATCCGTTGAATTTGGCAGCGTTGGTCATTTCTCAACTCTCCTATCACGATAGAGTTTAATGAAGATAACTATGTGCGTAAAAATTATTATTGGGACCAAGAAGGTAGGCAAGAGGCTTAAGGGCAGTCTTAGCAGCTCTGCCATTGACTGTGGGTCTGAGAGTGCAAGCCTTGTGGCAGTTGCCACAACAAAGAGTATGTCCGCAAATCCAACAACGTTCCAAAGGAGATAGAAAAAGGGCCCTCTCTTAGCAGAATAAGGGACAAATATAATAAGCAGCAGGGCAAAGGCAGCCACAATGATGTCGCCCCACCCTCCCAGCACTGCAAAATCGTATGGAAGTCTATTTAGCGAAAAAAGATATAGAAAGTAAAACCCCACAAAACGAGTAATATGAATTCCGACTAAAAGTCTAATATCTGTATTAAGAATCCAATATCTAAAGCTCTCGGATATCCAAAAGAAAAGAAATAGCAGCAGCACAAGTCCAAATAAAACAATTTGCGGAAATGGGGGAACTAGACCTTGAGCTAGTCCTGAAGCTCCCGCAATTAGTGCAAGGACAAACCAAATAATTGCTCCAAATGATACTTTATTATGGCTGTTCATGTTGCTTACTTATCCAATTTAAACAATTTCAATTGAGTATAAATAGATCCTGTGGATCTAAGCTCGCTTTTTATTATGCCAATCTGAGTTATCTCAAAAGGTGTCTTAATAATTTCAGGAGCCTCTTTTATGCTAATTTTCTTTTTAACACGCCCTATGGTTATATGAGGCATAAATTTACGCTCCTCCTTCTCAAAACCTATTTCTGATAATTTTTGGTCTAATTCACTATGAAAGTTGGAAAGATGTTCGTTCTCTGATAAGCCTACATATAACACTCTGGGATTTTTCAACCTAGGAAAACCTCCAAAATCAGCGATGTTAAGCTCAAATGGGAAATAATTTCCAGCTAAGCGCTCAAGCACCTCCGACATCTCCTTAGCCTTTTCATC
>JABAOH010158489.1_pt3 | contig 12882 bp, 12 predicted proteins | sample 7062181 | NCBI WGS metagenome assembly JABAOH01 (sample SAMN14538630, study PRJNA623070) | marine sediment metagenome | biome: marine biome [ENVO:00000428]; feature: marine pelagic biome [ENVO:01000023]; material: deep marine sediment [ENVO:00002113]; isolation source: pool of 5 deep marine... | reverse complement strand
GGTCAACGGCGCAGCGTTGAGGGCGCTGTCCTTAGTGGTTCCCAGGTTCAAATCCTGGCCCACGCATCATTTTGCCGGCTCCTTTCCTGCCTCTTACACCAGTTCTTCGACATGCTTCATGGGGTCCGGAACATCCGCAGAATCCTGAGGGAAAGGTCGGGGCCTCCGCTACGGCTTCAGTCAAATTGGAACCCGTATCGGAGCATTTTCACTCGCCCCCTCCTATGTGCTTTAGACGACCTCACCGCATTTAGGAATCTAACGGATGCGACGGGAGACCGAACTCTAGTGGCCACAGGGCAAACGAGACCGCGAGACCGCGGTAGGGATTGACATTATCCGATTTAAGTGTGCAGAATCTATGGATTGTTATGGCTGATCTATTCAGAGTTGGGCTTTATGGGTGTAGCAGAAGCTGCATAGCCACTCAGAGTGAATGATCTGGGGAACTCTTTGAGGGCCCTTTGGCCGACCACATGGAGCTACACTTGGTATTATGTGGATTGATAATTTCAGTAAGCTTTATGACTCTGCTGACCCTGCCACACCACGGTGTAGGCGCCGAGGGGGGGCGCATTACACGTTTCCACGACCCGGATGCGGGAGGAGGTGAAAATTACGATGTATAGATGGAGAGCGGCCGCTCCACTCATCCTAGCGATGTTTATGGCCTCGGCGGTGGCGACATTCCCAGCTCCCGTCCAGGCCCAGACCTTCACCGAGTTCCCACTACCAGCAGGAAGCGCTCCGGCAGGGCTTGCCACCGGTTTCGGATCAGTATGGTTCACGGAGAATCAGCAAGACAAGATCGGCAGGCTCGATCCTATGACAGGAGACGTCACAGAGTTCGCTTTTCCTGGGCCACCTATTCATGCTGGCATAACAATCGGTCTTGGTTCGGTATGGTACTCCAGGGAGGCAATTCCCTTCGGTGGTGAGAGAATAGGCAGACTTGACCCTCACACGGGAGACATCACAGAGTTCACTCTCAACCCGAGCAGCAGACCATCGCGGATTGCAACCGGCTTTGGATACGTCTGGTATACGGACGTTAATCGCAACGTGATCGGCAGGCTCCATCCTGGCTCCGGAGCCGTTGCTGAATTCAGCATACCGACAGCTGGCAGCATGCCAGTCGGAATTACCACTGGTTTCGGGGCTGTGTGGTTCACAGAAATAGCTGGAGACCAGATAGGGAGGCTCGATCCTAAGACCGGGGACATCACTGAGTTCGGCCCGACAGGCAGTGGACCATTCGGTGTAGCTACTGGCTTCGGAGCAGTATGGTATACCGCGTATTTCGGCAACAAGATTGGCCGGCTTGACCTTAAGACGGGGGACATCACTGAGTTGTCCATACCAACCCCAGACAGCTTTCCCACGGAGGTCGCCACCGGCTTCGGAGCTGTGTGGTTCACGGAGATCACCGGCAATAAGATAGCGAGGCTCGACCCCAGGACCGGGGATATCACGGAATTCGCCCTTCCAAGCCCGGCCAGCGGGCCGTTTGGAATCGCTATCGGCTGGGGAGCGATATGGTTTGCAGAGGTTTTCGGCGATAGAATCGGCAGACTTGATCGCTAAGAAGAAAGCGGGGGAGAAGAGGGAAGACTGCCACCCGGTGTCCTTCTTCTCCCTCTAGCCCGACCCGCGGGAAGCCTTCGAGGGAATGAAGATGATGGTACCCGCCCCGAGTCTCACTCGGGCTTCAGTTAGTCAAGATCAACGATCCCCTTGAGGACCTCTGGCCCCACTGCTGGAGGGTCGTAAGCTATTGCTAAAAGTGAAAGACTGGCCCACGCATCCCACCACTCCTCGGGCTCCTGCCAACATCCTCGCAGTTCTTAGTCCGTGGAAAGCAACCAGCCACCCGGGACAAACGTCCTAGGCGGTCCTACCTGTTTTATAAGGGGAAGAAGAAGGCTAGGGCCAAGGGCGTCACGACAGAGAGAATGGCGGTTAAGGGTCCACCCACCCGCGTGAAGTCAGTGTACCGATAGCCCCCGGGCCCCCAGATGAGGGTATTGGTCTGATAGCCCGTGGGCGTTAGGAAGCTCGTAGATGCGGCAAACATGACCGCCAGGGCGAAAGTGATGGGGTTTAGGCCAAGCGCCACCGCAGTGGTCACTGCCACTGGTAGCATGACGAGCACCGTGGCATTGTTGGAGACCACCGACGTGAGTAGAGTAGTGAGAACAAAGACGACGATCAGGATGGCCACAGGCGGGAAGGAGGTACCGATGCTCGCGATAGAGGAGGCGATTAGGTCGGCTGCACCGCTCTTGACCATCGCCAAGCCCAGTGGGATGAGCGCCCCGATGAGGATGACCACGTCCCACTGGACAGCCTCGTAGAGCTCCCCCACTCGCAGGCAACCTGTTATGACCATGAGGACTGCTCCCACGACGGCCGTCACCACGATGGGGTAGAGTCCCAGGGCCGCGGCGATCACGACCCCCGCCATGATGGCGAGGGCGAGGGGTGCCCGCTCCCGGCGGTACGACTCCAGCGGCATTGCTTGGGCTACGAGGAGGTCGGGATCCCGTTCTATCCTCGTAACAGCACCGAGCCTCACCTGAAGGAGCAGGAGGTCGCCGGACTCTAGAGGCCGCTTGTGCATGCGTCTAGGGGGCTGAAAGAGCCTAATACGTCGCTTCGCCAGGGAGCGAGTCTTACTGATGGCCACGACCTGGGCGTTGTACCGTTCGTGGAAGTTTACTGCGGCCAACGAATGTCCGATGAGGCGGGACGTGGGTGGGACGACCACCTCAACCAAGCTGACGTCATCGGATGTGAGGGCCAACGCGTCCTCCTCCAGCTCCGGGACCAGGTCGAGGCCCCCGAGTTCGCTAATGCGTTGTAGTTCGTCCCGGCTCCCGCTGATGACCATGATGTCGCCTGCCTGAAGGGTGACCATGTCCACCGGTGGACGCTGCACCTTGTGGTCCCGGATCACCTCTAGGACGTCGATCCCCAGGACGCGATGAAGGAACGTTTCGGAGACCCCCTGCCCTACGAAAGGAGAGTCCTCCGGGACACGCACCTCGGCGAGGTACTCCTCCAGGCGGAAGGGCCCCACGTCTTCAGGTCCCACGCGGGTCGGGAGCAATACGTAGCCCACGGTCAGCATGAAGCCCAGGCCAACGAAGAACACGACGAGGCCGACCTGAGTGAATGTGAAGAGGGAGAGACCGGGAAGGCCAAGCCCTTCCAGCAGTCCGTTAGCCAGGAGGTTCGTTGAGGTGCCGATGAGCGTGAGGGTGCCCCCCAGCATGGAGGCGAAGGAGAGGGGCATGAGGAGCTTGGAGGGGCTCCCACCTGTATCCCGGGCCATAGCAACTGCCATGGGTAGCATGATGGCGACCGCCGCTGTGTTGTTGACGAATCCGGAGATGCCGCCGATGAGGGCGGTGATGAGGAGTACTTGGAGAAAGGGGTCCCGCCCAGCGAACCCCAGGATCTTCTGCGCTGCCAAGTTGATGAGGCCAGTCTTCTGGATACCGCCGCTTAGTATGAACATGGCCAGGATCGTGATTGTAGCGCTGTTAGCGAACCCCGAAATCCCCTCCTGGGGAGTGAGGACCCGGAAGAGCATCAGGAGAGCCATAATGATGAGAGCGACGACATCGAAACGGACGACCTCGGTGACGAAGAGCACGAGCGCCAGGACCACGAGTGCCAGAACGAGAATCGTGTCGAGAGTCACCACTGTCAAGGCAGCTCACAGCCTGGACCCCCCGATTTCGACCGGGGCATATTTATTGGGGAAGGCTCGTTTACTTTAAATCTTCTGAGACGACAGACGCGCCTGCGCGAGGCGATTACCCCTCGTATCGAGGATCGATACCCCCTGTCCCTGTGTCAAACGCGCTGCGGTGGACGAGCCCGGGTGAAACGCCTGGCTCGAGATGTCCTTCGCCGGACGAGCGATCCCTTGCCCAGAGGAGTCAGGCTTTTCTCGTCTGGTCAGACAGAATGGAAGAGGGGAGGAGGATAAAGGGAGTGGAAGGAGAAGCCAGGGGGCGTGGCCTCCCCGGCTAGACAGGTCCGGCCTCAACCGAACAAGGTCCTCAGGCGCTCCCAGAGCTGGGTCCAAATCTCCCTAACGAAGTCAGGGACCCAGCTCGGGGCGACATGAGAAATGTCGTGCGGTACTTCGTGAGGCCCTCCCTTACACGGAAGGTGGACTTGTGAGCGACCCCTCTGTCCCGTACCTGATCTAAAGTGTAGCCCTCAAGGCAATGGGTCGAGACGCCGAAGCCGTCGAGTATCTTGGGACTGCACGGGAGACCCTCGAGACTCATTCCCGGGGGCAGCCCTCGCCATTATCTCTACGCGAGAGCGTCTCCTAACCAAGACCCTTCACAAGGCCACTGCAGCATAGAGGACGTTTAAAATTGATACAAAGACCCATCCTGCGGCGCGGCCATCAACCATATGCCCTCGCACGCTGAGCAGCAATCAGGATTCAGCCATCGAGTACCTTGGAAGGACTTCCCGAAGGTCCACGTAATCCTTGTCCGTCAGCGGAAAACCCATTGTCGTCACCGGGCTGAGATGCTCCTCGCTGCAAGCAAGCCAGCATCCGCCTTCAAGACCAACGGAGGCCACGGCCTTGTAGCGGGCCCCCTGTCGGCACCCTGGATGGAAGCACAACACATTGGTCTTGGCTTCCCTAAGCTTCCGGGCCAAATCGTCCAGGGCTCGGGATGCGTGTCTCGACCTTCCCAGTAGGAGGTCAAGTGGGAACAGGGTCAGAAGCGACTGCTCGTCCGGCAGCACATTCACTTTGGGCTCTCTCTGGCGAACCCAATCTGGCGGGTCTTCAAGGGAGGCGAATATCAGGAACTCCCGCGTGCCGGGGACGCTCCCACCGTCCGTACTCACGGCCCCTTCCAGGGCGTAGAGGTTATACGTCTCCCCCGCGACCATGGCCTTCTTCACGTACAGCAGAAATTGCTTCACTCACCCGCCCCCACGACGACCAGGGTCCCTACCATCGCCCCGTGATTTCGGCTGCACCACACGCCACAGTAGAACCTGTAGACCCCTGGGGCAGGACGTCCTATGTCTACTTCGACATGTCTTCCCGGCTTCACGGCGCCGGAGTCCAACCCCAGCTCGGGAACCACAAAACTGTGGGTGATGTCCATGCTTTGAACGCTAAGCCTCACTACATCGCCCTCCTCTACAACAATCCGCTTCGGGCTCCACCCGCCATTCTCGTCAGCCCAGGCTTGGACATCGATGACTGCCTCAGGGGAGGTGGCCATTCTCCAAGTCTCGTAGTTGTAGGCCGCCAGCGGAAGGCCTATCATGACCAACAGGACCAGCACCAGTGCGACGCCTTCCGTTCTATCCATACCATCACCCCGTAAACAGCCAGGCCAGGGTCCCTGCGGCCAGGAGGAGGAATGCCAGGAGCGGTACGAAGGCCCTGAAGGACCTCTCCGCTCCAAAGGTCTCCCTCGCAATCCTGAAGCCGAAGTAGGCGGAGAAGGCCAGGCCGATGTTTAGGACCGCCATCTGGATATAAGGTATCCACTGCGGGATCAGGGGCTGCCACGCCACATCCCTTGTCCCGAAGAGGTTCCATCCCCACCCGAAGGGGTCGGAAACGGTAGCAACGATGTAGGACCAGTTCACCATGACTATGGGAATGCTGAAGGCTATCCAGGCCGCCAGGGCTAGGGGTATTGCCGCGTAGGCAAGATTTGTGAAGGCCACCTTCAGCCTCACCTGCCGCCCTCCTAGGAACCTGGACAGGGAGGTGAACCCCAGGAAGATGCCAGGGATTATCAGGAGGGTGGACCCCCAGAAGATTCCGGCGTAGAGGAGGAAACCGTTCACTCCATTGAGGGCCCACCCGTAGGGAGGAGTGTAGAAGACGTTGGCCCAGGTCCTGACGATGCCCCAGGGCCCCTGCATCACGACGATGTAGAGGACGGCCAGAGTCAGCATGATGAAGACCTTCCACGCCTCGTCCAGCCCGTGCCTCCCCTTCACCAGGAGGTCCTTGCCGAACCCCCGGGTCCTGAGGGCGATGTTGTCGAAGGGACAGGCCTTGACGCACTCGAAGCACAGGCCGCAAAAGTTGTTCCTCTCCATGGTACCGGGATACTCGAACCACGGGCATCCGAAGCTGACGTCACAGCCTTTGACGCAGTCCTTGCTCATGTGCCGTTTGCATAGTTCTTTGTCCTTCGCCCTCAGCTCAAGCGAGGAGAACATGGAGAAGAGGCCTAGGAAGCCACCGACGGGGCACAGGTAGCGACAGAAGGCCCTCTTGGAGTACACCACCGCGACAACGGTGGCCGCCAGGATGAGGGCCAGGAGGATTAGGGCCGTTGCCTCTGGCCTCGTCACCAGGAGGGCGCTGAAGGTGGCGATCATCAGGAAGCCCAGGTTCTGAGGCCATATGCTCCTCAGCCTCTTAGGCCAGGACTTGCCTTGAGTCGTCGGATTCTCCTTCGTCTTCTTCCGGATGAAGCCTCTCCTCTGAATCCAGTCGCCGAAGGCTGGGATGGGGCAGACGGTGCACCAGACGCGGGAGGCGAAGGGGACCATGATGGCAATGAGGGCGAACCACCAGAGCATCCACACGAAGGTGATGCTGATGTTCATGTTCCCCACAGGCGTGCCGAAGAAGCCTGCGAGGATGACCAGCCAGAAGATCAGGAGGTTAGGCAGGATGACGGCGAACTGAAAGGCCCGGTGGGTGACGAGCCTGCGGAGGAAGCCTGTGGACAGAAGGTCTCGCTTCCTGCGAATCTCGATTCCCTCGAAGGCATCACGTTTCCCCATCTCTACTGCCACGGGGATACCTCCTGATGGCATAGGCCGTCGCCCCGATGCCCACGATGATTAACGAGGCCAGGGATCCCAAGAAGAGGGGATTCAACCCCTGCTCCTCCACCACGAGCTCGCCCACCATGAAGGGGTGCAAGGGACCGCAGGTGACGGAGCAACGGATCTTGAACTTGCCCGCCATGGCGGGAACTATTGTCACAACTACCTCCTCCCCAGGCTCTACCACGACGTCGACGCCGTGACCATCGATGTACACGCCGTGGGCGACGTCAGCGGTTCTGAATATCAGTGTAAGGGGTCTGCCCGCAACGGCGGTGATGCGGCCCGGGGTGAATTCAAACTGTCCTGCTACTACCTCCACCCTGGCCTCCGCCATGGCTGGGGGCACTGTTATGTACGCTACCGCTAGCAGCACTATCGTGAAGAGGACCGTAGAGCCCTTCATCCAGGTATGAGCATTCATGACAGTCTCTTCCTTCACGTGGCGATCTCTAGGGTTCCCTCCATTCCATAGTCGCGGTGTCCCGGCACGCTGCAATAGTAGTAGAAGGACCCCTGAGCCGGAACTATGAACAGCACACTGTCCTCCTGTCCTTCCGTCGAGAGGTGACGGCTGTATACCCCCAACTCATCGATGACGAAATCGTGCTCAAGGTCCTCTCCGTTGACGACGGTAACCTTCACCACATCTCCCGGCCGCGCCAGGAGGGTTGGGTTCTCCTTCCCATTGATGTCGCCTCCCATGCCGATGAAGCCGTCTATGAAGGCTACCAAGGTGAACTGCAGGGTGGGCTCCAGCTGCACCCTCCTACCTGCTTGAGCCCCTCCCTCAAGCTCGTCGTGAAGGGCTTTCAGCTCGGCCTCCAAGCCATCGATCCTGTCCCTGAGTTCAAGGCTTTCCCTCAGAAGCATGGAGAAGGCGAAGCCCGAGACTGCCAGAGCCGCCAGCGCTATTGCTGTGATGGTGAGGGGCCAACTCGTCCTTCCTATCTTATCCTCGTTCGCCATGGAAATCCTCCTTAACTACGGGCTAAGTACTACAACTGTAGTAACTGATGAAATGTATAAATAGCTTGCTACGCTTGTAGGACTACATGTTTGGAAGGGCTCAACGACGAGTCCTGGGAGTCCTCCGCGAGTTAAAGGAGTCCACCGTTAGGGACATTCAGAGGGAGTTGTGGCAACGCGGCGAGGACGTTGCCTACAGCACCATAAGCACAGTTCTAGACAGGCTCTACAAGAAAGGGGTGGTGGACAGGGTTTCCGAGGAATACATGGGGAAAGAGAGGCACACCTACAAGTACAAGGACATAGGGGAGGACTACATAGATAACCTTCTCTCAGCCCTCTACACCACCCTCGGGAAGAGGGGTGTGGTGCGCCTAGCTGAGAGGCTGGAAGACGTCTCGAAGGAGGATTTGGAAAGGCTTAAGAAAAGTCTGGGAGAATGATCTCCATAGGGTACGGCATCGCGGTCATCTACCTGCTAGCCCTTGTGGTCTCGGCCATTGGAGCCTTTCTACTGGCTAAACAAGTCTCCAGGTCTCGGTCAGCGGCGGTCTTCTTCTTTCTGTGGGGCATCCTCGGGTCCATCATGATCATCGTCTTGGCTACAGGCCTCGTATACGGCGGTGGATTCTGGCCCCAGTTCCCATACGAAATGCACTTCCACAGGGCTGAGACACACCTTCACTACACCGTCCCCGTCGACGCCGATCCCCTCACCGTCTGTCACCACATTGCATATTTCGCCCTGCAGCTGCCCCCTGAGACTTACCTAGTCCCCATCCTGGCCGCCGGGATTCCTCTCGTCTCCTTCGTAGTCAACCAGGCGTTCATCAGGCGGATTCACAGAAACCTGGCAGCCCACCAGAACGAGGAGCTGTCCCAGAGTCTGAGGCGAAGGATGGCTCGCTTCTGGACCTCAGAAAGGTGGGGACTGATGGTCATTGAGGGGAGGGAGCCAGAGTCCTTCAGTTATGCCCTGTTCAAGCCCCACCTGCGCCCGTTGCGATTCGCACAGGATGTCGTAGTGATTACGACAGGACTCTACAACCTGCTCAGAGAGGAAGAACTCGTAGCGTCTCTCGCCCATGAGTTCGCGCACTTGGAAGCGAACGATCACCGGTACTTGACTTTCTTCAAGACTCTCTGTGCCGTAGTATTCTTCGACCCTACCGTCCTCGCGGTGAGCCACAGGCTCTGCAAGGAAGCCGAGTTCAAGGCGGACTACGAGGCCGCGAAGGTCACTAGGGACCCGATGGCCCTCGCCAAGGCTCTCTTCAAGCTCCACTTCTTCGGTAATAGCGATATGAACCCTTCTTCCGCCACCGGTGTTGCTCTTGCTAGAACACAGGTGGTGGAGAGGATTCATCGTCTTCTTGCTATGGCTCGAGAAATGGGCCCGGCCGGGAACCAGATCTAGCCACAGCCTCTGAAGGAGGATGCCATCAGCAGACTCCTTGAGGGAGATCCTGTGGAGGGGCTGAGAGGCCGATGAAAATGGAGGAGGGGGAGGTCCCCCAACGGGGATCTATCCCTCGAGGACGACCAGATATCCGACCATCCTGACGTGGTCCTCATCGCAGTCCCAGGTACCATGCTCATGGGGGATACCACACCCCCAAGGGAAGACACCAGCCTTGTCGGCGACGAACTCGACCGTTTTCTCGCTACCATCAGGTGGCTGAGCCTTCTTGCCGGGCAGGGAACCGGTATCGACCGCGAAAGTATTTAGGACGAAGGAGTGATTATTGGACCGAGGATTTTTCACCGTCAGGACCACCAGGTCTCCCTTGTTGACTACCAAGACCGCAGGCTCCCATCTGTGAAACTCCCCAATGATTTCCTCCTCGCCGGTATCAGGATCCTCTGCTATGATCTCGCCCTCGCCCATGAGGACCGTGAACTTCTGTGTCCTCTGCGGTCTAGGGGCGAAGGTCGCACTTAGACTGATGGCGGAAAGAACGATCGCAACGACGCCCACGATCAAGAAAGCCAAGACGATTCGGCTCACTCCGGTCCCTCTTCCCTCTTGAGTTCCCATCTTCTCTCACCCTTTAGTGACCGCTCCCCTTCCTCTAGGAGGGGTCGACAGAAGAGTAAGACCTAGGGCTATTTAATAGTTCCTACAGATGTAGTACTATATCTGTGGAGATAAGGCTCCTATGCCTTCCATGAACCTCATGGTAGCAACGAAGCGAGACGCACTCACCGGTAAATGGACGTGTGAATCCTGGCCCACGCACTCTCATCCGCATCACACTGGGACCTCCGGGTGCAATCGGCGCCAATCTAGGCTTGAGTGTGACCAGCACGTCTATATTGCACCGGCGTCGGCACACTATGCTACTGAAGCTTCACCCAGCACACCCAGGACCGAAGGCGCGCGCTGATGTGTCCTGGTCTAAGCAGCCTGACTTGCTAGCCAAATCAGTTACCCGGGTCCTTGTGTTGCGAGTTTCACCCCTTGCTCTTGGTGTCTCGACGATTCCAAAGACGTCCTGCGAGGAGGCCGGCGGCCCCCATAGCAACGATCAACGGGGCGCCGATCCACAGCGGGAGGCTCGCTTGGTTCAGGGGCCCCGGCTGCGGCTCCATATCCACGTCCTCGATTGTGAAGGCGAAGCGGTACACCCGCTCCCACGGCCACGACGTCTCGTGCTTGTTCATGAAGGGGTAGCCGCTCTGGCCGCCGAACACCTCGACGGTGTGGAGACCCGCAACGCCGACGACCGGGATGGACACCTCGGCGGTCCCTCGACTCGTCAGCGCGCTGATGAAGCCCAACGCGGCGCCGTCGTAGAGCACGTTGTAGTTCGCCGTGTACTTCGTCCAGCCGAGGCCAGTCCCGTGGAGGAGGATCTCTTTGCCGTCCTCGCTCAGCGTCGCGGTGAACCGACCGACGACCTTGAACGTCGTGTTCGCGACCGGCTGCCCGTCTACGAGGGCCTCGAGCAAGTGGTCGTCGCCGAAGTCCTCGGGGATCGTCAGGGTCCCGGAAGCCGCCCCCATCGTGTCCGTCTGCGCGGACCCGAGCTCGGCGTACGTCTCCGTGAAAATCCAGCCCAGGTTCTTGTCCCCGAGGTCGCCCCCCATCTCCATGACGGCGTCGCGGGTGTCCCAGCGGAAGTCTACCTGTGTGTTCGGCGGGAAGTTTGCGATGGCGTACGGGATGACGCCGCCCACGATGCCCTGTCCGCCGTTGCCCACGGCAATCTCCGGTTCGCTCCCGCCGGTCAGGACCGGGTCGATGAACGGGATGACGAGGGTGTCGCCGGCGTCCGTGTTCTCATGGATGTCGACGGCTCCGCCAAGGCGGGAGATGCCGGCCTGCGAGCTCTCCGTGATCTCGAAGTAGAAGAACTCGGGTTCGTAGATCGTGTAGATGTCGTCCGTGTTCAGGACGGGGTGCTTGAACGGCTCGGGGTTGCTTGTGGGGCTCCAGCTGCGCGGGCCGGAGTAGATCGCAGGATAGACACCGATCTGGTGGACGCCTACTGCGCCGACCGCCTGGATCCAGACGCTGATGTGCCCCTGGTTCGTGAAGCTGCAGGCGTAGCCTATGAACGCGTTGTCGTACGTGATTGCGACGATGTTATCCAGTTGCGTCCACCCGCCGCCGACCATCTCGAAGTGCATCATGGTGCCCTCGGGGCCGCTCGACGGCGTGAGCGTCATGTGCCGCTCCAGCTCGAACGCGGTCTCCGCCACGACGACGTCGCCGCTCACGAGCTTGATCGGGTGCGTTATCCGTCCGCCCAGATCCCTCGGGGCCTCGAACGAATAGGACAGGGATCCCATGGCGTCCGCCGTGGCCGTGCCCAGGTCCCACGACACCGGGGAGTAGCCAACGCCGGAGACGCGGTTGCCCTCGACTGTCCACCATTCCACGGTGTATGTGGTTCCCGGGTCCAACCCCTGGGCGCTTACCGTCACCGGGGTCCCCGGCGGACCGGAGACTGGGCTCACGGTCATCGTGGGGGCGGCCTGGGCCACCATCGGCACCTGGATAATCGCGAACGCTGCCATCACAAAGACTAACAGATTCTTGTTCACCCTCATCGACAGCCCACCTGAGGACTCTTTCTGCCCTTCGACTACTCCATCGACTCCTTGCCGCTGCTTCCACCGTTCTTCTTTAGGCTCCGGGCCACGAATATCCCGACTACCAAGCCGACGACCAGGAGACCGATCGCGAGACCGGTCACGAGGGGTGGTTCGAATCCCGTGGACACCGTGGTGTTGTGCCACCGGTCCACAGGGACCTCGACCTCAACGGTCTCCGGATCCTGGATGGAGAACTGTGAGGAGAACATCGAACCCGTGTTCGGGGCGTTGGCGCTGTCCGACGCGGAGATCATCGCCTGCACCGCCGCCAGGTCTTCAGTGGTGGACGGGATGGCGTACGAGCCCTTCCACGTTTCACTCGACGTATCGTAGGTCAGGGTGAGGTCTGTCAGCACGTTGTCGAACTCGCCGCTCGTGAAGTTGAAGGCACCCCAGCCGATGTGCGCGGTGACGACGCCCCCGCGCGTCGGGCTCAGCGGGCCGTTGAAGGGGTCTGCCGGGTTCGGGTCGTTCACCGCCTCGCGCGCGTTCTTGTCGTCGTAGCGGATGTCGACCTCGAGGTACACCGTGTCGCCCGGAGCGAAGTCCACGTCCTCCTCGCCGGCGTCATTGAGGACTATCGAGGTCATCGCCAGGGTGTCGGGGTTGATCACGAGGTTGCGGGCCGGTGCAATCCCCGTCTCCGCAGAGCCGAAGTTCCCCATCCCATCGCTCGCGTTCACGTAGAATTTGTGGACGCCCGAGTTGACGTTCCAGGGTATCTTCCATCCCTTGTGCCACAAGGGCGGGCCCGTCAAGACGTACTCGATCCCTAGGAAGGACCCGGTGACGTTCCCGAGGGCGTTCGAGTTGGCGGTGGTCACCGGTTCGCCCGTCGACGCGTAGTAGACGTACGCGCCGCCGAGGAATTTGGCGCCCCGCACGAAGTTGCTGGTCTGCGGGCAGACGTGGGCCCCGGTAAGGGGGTCAGAGCTGGCCCGGAGGACAAGGAGGACGTCTAGC
>JABAOH010000780.1_pt3 | contig 12883 bp, 7 predicted proteins | sample 7062181 | NCBI WGS metagenome assembly JABAOH01 (sample SAMN14538630, study PRJNA623070) | marine sediment metagenome | biome: marine biome [ENVO:00000428]; feature: marine pelagic biome [ENVO:01000023]; material: deep marine sediment [ENVO:00002113]; isolation source: pool of 5 deep marine... | reverse complement strand
AGAACCGCGTAGATGAAGAGCACGGACTGAACTACTGGATAGTCCGCGGATAACAGAGAGGTCAAGTACCACTGTCCAATTCCTGGCAGATTGAATAAGTATTCTGTTATCATTGCTCCTGTTACGATGCCAGGTACCGCCATGGCCAATATAGTAACGATGGGGGGGAGCGTGCTTCTGAAGGCATGGCGATAGAGTACTGTTCTTTCGCTAAGCCCTTTGGCGCGGGCGGTAACAATGTAGTCTTGTGTGAGAGCTTCAAGCAAAATGTTGCGGGTGTAGAGGGCCCATGATCCGAAACTGGCGACGACAAGGGTTAGCAAGGGTTGAGCAAGGTGATACGCGACATCGGCTATGTATGCCAAAGGCTCAGTTGGGGCCGGAATACTATAGATTCCCCGTGACGGGAAGATCGAAAAACCAAACCACTCGTACGCGTAGTAGGAGAAGACAAGGAGAGACAACAACTGGATGAAGAAGGTTGGTACTCCCCACGTGAATAGCCCAGACCCTATTGCCGCGACGTCGATCTTGGATCCTCTTCGGGAAGCGGCAAGGATGCCGAGTGGGATTCCTACTATAATGGTAGCTACCAAAGCTGAACCGAGAAGCAATATAGTGTTCGGAAGTCTCCACGCCATTTCTGCGGCTACAGGCTTCATGCCTCTGAATGAGAGGCCGAAGTTCCATGTGAACATGTTCACAATATATTTGAAATATCGAATGTGTAGGTCCTCGTCAAGACCGTACAGCCGCCTCAACATCGCTCTGGCTTCTCTCATTGACTCGTCCTGACCACCTCCAGGTGGCAGAATTGTGTTCTCAGGGCTGATTGGTGATATAACCTGGAATATAACGAAGTTTAGTGATGCGATTATCCAGATGACGAGTAGGGCGATTGCAACCCTTTTGATCAAATACTCTCTCATAACTGTACAGTCTCCCCTAATGCAGTTTTCGTGTTCACCTTTCATAAAAGACCATTTAAAGTTATCTGCAGATCTCTGGAACTGTTTTCTAGAATCCTGTTATGGACAATTCTGCGAGTAACTTTTATATGCATCTAGCGAGTAGTGTAAACTGCTGAAAAAAAAGAAAGGAGAAGAGAGAAAATCATGAAATCTAAGAGAGTAGCATATCTAATGCTTGCTTCAGTGATGATGGTATTTCTAAGCGTAGCACTCACGTCGTGGATGCCAATCGTCTTGGCTCAGCAGCGTGGTCCAGAAATCGACCGGCTGCGTTTCTTGACGATCAAGTCTCCGGATGCTCAGCTGATCGGGATGCAGACTCATCAGATTGACTTTCTACCCGATCTGATCAGGCCTGCAGACATTGAAACACTGGCAGGTGATGGCTTCACCATAACTTCAACCCCCGGCTTCCACATGGGGTTTGTCGGCTACAACCTACACAGGCCAGTACTTGACGACGTCAACTTCCGGCACGCGCTCTTCCTCGCCTACAACCAGGAGGAGATCGTAGCCTCCATCTACCGATACACCGTAACTCCTGTGCAGTCGTTGATTCCTCCAGCTCAAGGCGGCTGGATGGCTACTGACGTACCAACATATCCGTTCAACCCCGGCACTCACCTTGATGCGCCGGGCACCGAGAGCACCTTCGGTATCTTGAAGGGGGCAGGGTACACCTACCATGGCACCGGCTATGGCGACCTGTCCGCTTACTGGACGGATCCGAGCAACAACCCACTGCCCGCGATGACGTTCTACACGCCGACGTACGAGGTGGCACCGACCTCGGCCGAGCATGGTGCACGAATCACTGACGAATGGCACCGAGTTGGCCTCAACAACATCGACCATCAACCCGCTGACTTCGGTTCATACACGCACTTGGTCTTTGACCTGCACGACTTTGACATCTTTATGATCTTCTGGGGTTTGGGCAGATTTCCAATGCAACTCTACGGCTTGGCTCACTCCAGTGAATACGTGCCTGGGTCCGATCACGCCGTAGGAATACAGGACCCCATCTTGGACGGTTACCTTGAAACGCTGAAGTACGGTCTCGATCACGATGAAAAAATCGACGCTGCTCACGACGCGCAACGACGCATGTATGACAGCTCAAATCCATGGGGTTTAGCGTACATGTTGCTCTATTCCAGAGTCTACTTCAATTCGGGCACGCCTGGTATGGACGGCATAGTTAACGCACCAGGGTACGGTTCCGACAATGGTTGGACATGGAATAACGCCCGGTGGGTGACAGGCCATGCCAACGAGAGAATTGAAGGCAGTGAGTCCGTCATCATCTACTGCAACGGCGAGGAAGCTCCCAACCGGAGCCCAGTTTCGTCTCAAACGGTGTACGAATGGAACACCATTGGTCTCGCCTACGACGGTCTGATTGCATGGAACCCCTATGATCTGACTGACGTGTATTGGCAGGCGGAGAACATGGTTGTCGAAGGGCCGATCACTGAGACGATTACGTTGGACAGCGACATTGATGGTGGCGACTACGCGGGCATGAACGCGGGCGACTCCTTCAACCTCATCGACGGCATGAAGATCACGTTCAATCTGGTGGACGGCTTGTACTGGCAAGACGGCAACGCCGTTGACGCCGGCGACGCGGAGTTCAGCCTGGAATTCCTGCGCGACAACGAGATCCCGCAGTACATTACAACCTGGCAGGACATCGTGGACGTCCAACGGATCGACGCCGACGAGTTCGTGGTCTACTCCAACGTGACGAGCCAGTTCCTCTACACCAACTGGGGTGGAGCAGCCCTGCTGCTGGCACCACAAGTGTGGAGTAGCTGGGACGGTCAACCGTTGGCAAACATCCTCGGCTACGACCCATCCACCGACTACACCGACACCGGTCCGTGGTCCTACCCCGACGGCCCCGACGGCGTACCGGGCACGGGTGATGACCCCGACCCCACCAACATCGGTCCCAAGACGAGCATCATGGGCACTGGCCCCTTCATCTTCGACTTCTACGACCCCGTGGGTCAAGTCGCAGAAGCACACGCATGGCGCGCACAGGGATCCAACGTCGGCTTCTTCAAGACCACAGCGCAAATCGCGGATGTGAAGGCAGATCTGTTCTACGGCTATGGAGACATCGACGGCAAGGGTGCCTATGGCCCCTACACCGTTGAAGATCCTGGCTGGGTTTGGGCTAACGACAAGTACCGGTGGGGACAGGCCTTCCTCACATACTCTGGAGACGCAGCCTACGACGCATACTCTGACATCAACGGAGACGGCGACATCGACTTCGGCGACGGCTCAATCGTCAGCAGCGGCTTTGGCGACCACCTCGAGTACGGCAACATTCCATAAATGAGGTGAATGAGAGTGAGAGGAAAACATTTAGCATGGCTTTCGTTGGTCGTAATGCTCTTGGGTGTTGCCCTGGCTAGGCCAGGCTTCTCACAAGAGCTGCCCATTATAGCAGTCGAACCTACGGACGTTGTCGGCGTACCTGGTGACCTCTTGGAAGTTGACGTAACAGTAACAGGCGTTACGGACCTGTACACCTACGCTTTCGAGCTGCATTACCAGCCTGCGTTGCGCATTCTAGCGGCTGTCAAAGTCATGGAAGGTGACTTCTTGGGGCCCATCACCGGCGAACCTGAATTCAGTTATGACATAAACCACCTTGCAGGAATCGTCAAGGTCGGAGACACATTGACGGGCGACGATACACCAGGAATCACGGGCAGCGGAACCTTGGCAACCATCCGGTTCTCAGTTCTCGAGGCTGGAGAGGGTCCGCTAACACTTGTAAACACGGTACTAATCGATGACAGCTTGGACGGCACTTTCGACATGATAGCGCATACAACCGCTGACGGCTTCTACCATGGTCCTGTTGCTGAACTTGCTCAAGTCCGAGTAGACGCAGGTCAGCAATGGTTCCTAGGACACCCCGGTGACGTTGCAACCTTCGATGCCAGAGTTAAGAACACGCTGCGCGGCGGGACGAGTGTGCCTCTTCTCACGCGAGTGAGATGGGACTTGACGCGCAGAGACGACGGCCGCGTGAGCACCTTCTGGTCTGGACAGAGCTACCGAACGACTCCGCCACCGGACGTATACCTATACGTCAACGGAATCAACGAATGGTACTTCGAATGGGACACCGTTGGAACCGCCCCGTGGCTTGACGCAGCCGACGACGGCAACTACATCGTCGGAACATCTGATGCCGCCTTCATGTTCTGGTTCGAATTCGAGGACATCACACTTGGAACCCGTGTCATCGGCAACGTGGTACTGGAAGGGTACACTGACGGCACCTACAATTCAGGAATCGACTACGACGCATATGCCAACAACTTCGCATGGCTAGGATCATTGTACACAACAGGGGCACCCTCTTGGGTAACTCCCAGATGGGTATCTCCGGACGAAACAGTCTCTGTGTTATATCCCCCTGCAATGACTGAGGCGGGACTCAACAGCTTCCATTTGGGCTTGTACTTCTACGATCCCGGCCACTCGACAATAGGCGATGACGTCGTCGACGCTTTGAGGCTCAGAGTCGAATTCTCGCCCGTGGACCCAGCACTGCCACCAGATTTCGTCTTGCAAGACAACGACAAAGTCTGGCTGGATACAGCCACGTGGATCCTGGCCGAAGAAGACGTGGGCTTCTACACTGGAATCGTAACGTGCTACTTTACGTACAACGGCCTGTACAACGACGCAAAACACACACGCAGAGTCTGGCTATCGGTACTGCCATAGCCTGGGTGATAAACCTACAACTCGGAGAAACCAACTCCCCCTTTTTTTATTTTATTATCGTGTTAGCCTCGGCTTTAGGTGACATATTTAATGTCTCATAGAACCATAATCTTCCTGGTATCGATCCTCCTGTTACTAGCTGGAGTTGCAGTAAGTGGTGCAGAATCCGCGGCTGCAATCTCATGGTCAGCCCACACGGAACAGTTGACCACGTACTACAAATTCGACGGGTTTCCCGCGATCACCGAGACAAATACTCGTGAAATCTGGGTCGTCTGGTCAAGAGCGGGACAAATGGGCTACCACACCCTCTACTATACAACGTCACCTGACAAGGGAAAGACATGGGCCCCCGAAATGAACCTAACCGAAGTCGGGTACGAATATGAAAACACAGGGCCTTCAATCATTCAAGCAACCGATGGCAACATATGGGTCGTATGGGCCTCAAACAGACCCCCCCCGCCCTTACCTCCGGGACCTGACTTCGACATTGCCGCGTCACCTCCATCGTTAACGATCCCGCGAAACAGCTCTGACACCTCCACCATAACCATAACCTCGCTGAGAGGGTTCAATGATACAGTGTCGCTCTTTGTATTTGGCGTGCCAGAAAACGTCACGGCAACGCCGGACCCACCCCAAGTCACTCCCCCTTCAGACGGCACCGCCAACTCTACACTAACCGTTACCGTCGGACAATTCGCACCGCTTGGCAACCACACGCTGATCGTGAACGGGAAGAGCAAGAAAACCCACAGCGTGAATATTGACTTGCAGATAACCGAATCACAGACCCTCGCTTCCGAGAGCGTTATAGCCTCCTCCGCAATCCCCGAAGCCGTGTGGGATTGGGAGATCTACTGTAGAAATTCATCCGACGGTGGGGCTACTTGGTCCTACATAACTCAGTTGACCGTGAACTCGGTTGATGACATGAGTCCCTCCATCATGCAGGCTTCAAATGGCACAATGTACGTTGTTTGGCAGTCAAACGAGTCACCAACGAATGACGAGTTGTATTACATGACTTCGTCAGACGGCGGATCAGCGTGGTCTGAACCCCAACGACTCACCAACGATCCCGCGCCCGATCGAGGCCCCAGCATAGCCCAAACGAGGGATGGTGCTATCTGGGTGGCATGGAGTTCGTACCGACTTGCCGGAGACACTGAACTGTTCGTCAAAAAATACAGCGGGTCATCGTGGTCAAGCGACATGAGACTAACCGACAACGCAGATGACGATGCATCTCCCGCCATCCTGCAAACCATGGATCAGACAATATGGATATTCTGGACATCGCTCTCAGGAACCACCAAACCGGTAAACAACATCTATTACAGGTACTCCATCGACAACGGAGACAATTGGACAGCCGACACCCAGTTCACCACATTTGGAGATGATATGTGGCCATCTGTTACTCAGACCCGCGACATCAAGATATGGGTTACGTGGGCATCAAATCGAACCGTCAGCTACGACATCTACTATAGAACGTCGCTGGTAGGCGATATAACCGGATCTGACCCTCCCGATTTTCCGCCAGACGGAATCGTCGACGTCTACGATCTGAACTTCATATGCCAAGCCTACGGAATGACAGAGGGAGACCTCGAATGGAATGATAGTAAGATCGCTGACTTAACGGGCCCCGAAAACCCGCCGGGAAGTTCTAGCTACCCCCCCGATGGAATCGTTGACGTCTACGATCTAGGAAGAATTGGCATGAACTACGACCAAACCTAGCAAAGCAGCCTAGACACAATTGCGGTGACACGAAAAGGTTTGTTACGCACGCGGCAAAATGCTCTCCTTGAACGCAGATAACTTTAAATGTAGTCTCTCCGCAAACCATTATGCCACTGACGCGTAGAAAGGAGCTTCCACCAGATGAGAAAGAAAGTATGTTTCCTAGTTGTTTTCACACTTATGATTGTCCTCGCTGCTTCCTTTAGATTCAGGGTTACTGCCCAATCTATAGCGCGAGTGTATCTAGATCCAGCTATGATTTACCGAAGCCCAGGCGAATCGTTTACAGTGGACATAAAAATCGCTAACGTCATAAACCTTTACAGTTGGCAGGTCAATCTCAGCTTCAATCCTGACGTTCTACAGTTTGTCGCCGTAACGGAAGGAGATTTCCTGTCGCTCCATGCACCCAACGGAACGGAGACCGTAGCCCCGAAAATCGAAGAAGGCTGGGCAGGATTCGGGTGGATGATTACTGGAGATTTCATAGGTCCGAGTGGAAGTGGTTGGCTGGGAACCGTAGAGTTCGAAACCAAGCCAGGGACGACCGGCGAATCAGTTCTGAACATTAGCCAGCGCCTCACTAAACTCTGGGAATACATACCTCCACCTCCACCGCCCGGCAAAGAGAAAATCAACCCAATTGAGCGCACCACGGACGACGCGTTCTTCACGAATCAACAAACTCCACCCCACGCGGAGTTTACATATTCTCCCAGTGCCCCAGGCATTGGTGAAGAAATAACCTTCAACGCCTCAGCAAGTTATGCGACAAATCACAATATTACGCAATTTACTTGGGACTTCGGCGACGGCACGTACGAGATCTACGTAAAAGATGTAAACTTGACAACAACGACTACCCATAGCTACACGCAATCTGGGGCCTATAACGTCATATTAACAGTCATGGATGACGCTACTCCATCAGCTTTGATGAGTTCCTTCTTTGACACAACCACGATGCCACTGATTTGGTACGACCTCTATGCTACTTACACTCCTCCCGGAGGTGTAGTCGTCTTCGCTACCGTTGACGCCGCAGTCGTTAACGTTCAAGTGTCCAAAACTCAAGTGCAAGCTGGGGAAACCGTGGACATCACTGCAACAGTGAGAAATTTCGGTGTCTCTTCGGAAGACTTCGACGTTACCGCTCAGTATGACGAGATTGAGATAGGGACAGAGAGCGTAACTGCTATTGGTCCAGGTGAAACGAGAACGGTCGACATTATTTGGGACACGACCGGGGTGACGCCGGGCGTGTACACGATTAGTGCCGAGGCAACGCTTGAGGGTGATACAAACCCGGCGAACGACCGGAAACTCGATGGAACTGTGGAAGTACTGGCATCAGGTACTTTTGCGTTACCCTTCGAGATGATTATCGGGATTGTCGTCGGTGTCGTAGTTGTGGGCATTGGGGGCTTCTTCTTCTTAAGAAGAAGGCGCACACCATAAGCTTGCAGCTTCGGGCTCCTGTGCACGTGTGAGCTATATCACACTGGTCCTCGACGGTTCTTCCAGTGGGTGAATCCGTACATCAGTAGTGGCTGCAGAAAGTTTTTTAACGATCATGAGTTAAAATAGTCGCCCAAACGGGCAGAGAGGAAGCAAAGGTGAAAGCACGCAGTGTAAGTAGATCGGTTTTGAGTTTTACTATTCTGTTTCTCCTAATCACTGTCACAATATGTAGTATGATGAGCATTTTTCCTTTTGTTGGGAAAGTGAAAGCGCAGGTAGCTGTTTTGGGCGTGTATCCTAAGATTTCTTCGCGGAATCCTGGGGAGTTTCTCACGATCAGGGTGAATGTGACTGGCGTCACGGATCTGTACACGTGGAGTTTTCAACTCGGCTGGGAGCGAGGCCTTTTGAACTGTATTCAGGTGTCGGAAGAGACAGGCTTCTTCGACGGGGACTTCGCCGGTGTCATCGACAATCCGAATGCGCGAGTATCTGTGGGGTCCACGTATTTTGGCGGAGTGCCTGGAGAGACGGGGGGCGGTCGGCTCGCCCGCATCCGATTTGAGGTGACCGACGGGGGAAACTGCACCCTCGACCTCTTCAATACTAACATGGTCAACTCAACGGGCGACGATATCTCGCACAGCGTTGAAGACGGCATCTTCTACACAACGGTCCCCAAAGCCCAGTTCACCTACTCGCCCGATCCAAGCGATGAGGAGCACCCCGAGTATCATGGGCATCCAATCGTCAACGAAGTTGTGACGTTTAACGCCACAACCAGCTACGACCCGGATCAAATCTATGGGGGCCAACCGGTTAACCAGACCTACAAAGGCATCGACAACTACCAATGGGAGTTTGATGATGGCACTTTCGGCAGTGGCAACATCACGACCCACGTCTACGACACGGCTGGAACCTACTTCGTCAGGCTAACCGTTACAGATGACGAGTTCGAGGTGGACGACTACACCTATCCCTCTGAGGGGCTCCGAATTAAACTGCATGCCATAGCTGTCATAAATGTCACCAGTCCACCGGAAGTAACAGTTGGAAGCACGGTTCTCATTAATGCCACAATTCGAAACTATGGCAGCGACACAGCGAGTCTGAACGTCACGGCCTATGCGTGGACGGGCGGAAGCACCTTGCACATTGTAAACAATACCCTGTTCACCTATCAATGGTGGGATCCCCACCAAGGCAGGTGGAGAACCAACTATTCGCTGACAGCAGGGGACACCCAAACCGCAACCATGATCTGGGACACAACGGGCTTTCAGGAAGGCCCGTATATAATTGGCGTGAAAGCATTTTTCGTTACGCCCCCCAACACCCCCGGCCTACCTCCCCTCGAGTATCGCCCAGACTTAGAGGCCGACATCTCGGACAACGAAATGGCAGATGGAACCGTCACCCTTACGGGAGAACCTGAACATGACATGGCCGTCACCCACATCAACGTAGAACCCACCGACCTCGAGCTTCCAGCAAAGCCGGAAGATCCAAACGAATGGGCAATCGTCGAAGTTACCGTTGAGAACCAAGGGAACACAGATGAACACTTCAATGCGACAATAACGGCGTACCGTGACGGCGCCGTCTTCCAAACGAAGGCATTCTGGAACCGGACTATACCGCCGGGAGCAACAGAAATACTTGAAATGCCGCTCCTTGAAGGCACAGACGACACCGAGGAAGGCAACTATAACATAACGGCCTCCGTATCGATCGTCAACGCAACCACCCTCGAGGAAATCCCTGATCTCGACACAACAGACAACATGATGAGCGACCTCTTCGAGATTCGACTACTCCCAGTAGCGGCTTTCACGCATTCCCCCTCATCCCCATCCGTAGGCCAGGAGGTCACCTTCGGCGCCTCAGCCAGCTACGCGCCAGGGGCAAACGGTGGAACAATCAAATCCTACAAGTGGGATTTCGGCGACGGCACCGTCGTGGAAGGGAACAGTTCCACCACAACCCACGTCTACCGGTGGAGCGCAACCTTCAGAGTAACCCTCACCGTCACAGATGACGTTGGCCTAACAAGCTCGATTACAAAGTCGGGCCCGACCGGCGTAAGAGTTACAGACGCTCATGACCTCACAATCACCGATGTAAGTTTCTCCCCGCACAGAGTACCAGTGGGCGACTCGGTAGACATTCTGGTCGCCATCCGAAACACCGGTGGCTTCCAAGAAGCCTTCAATGTAACCGTTTACTACGGTTCCACCGAAATCAGTACGCAATCAAACATAACCCTAGCCAGCGATGCCGACACAACCTTAACGTTCGTTTGGGCCACGTCAAACGTGGCTGCCGGCGACTACGTAATCAAAGCTAACGCAACCACCGTAGCTGGAGAGACCCACATCGAAGATAACCTCCGAGTAGGCGGGACCGTTACCGTCGAAAAACTCAGCAGCAGCATCACGGTCTCGGCGTCCCTCACGCTCATCACGCCGGGAGAAACCGTAACCATCGAGGGCGCCATTTCTCCAGTTCGAGCCGGCGTTGAAGTGACGATCTGGGATGTTTCCGATGGAGGATCCCCCACGCTCCTCGCCACGGTGACCACCAATGCTAATGGACAATATACCCATACATGGACACCACCGGAGGCCGAATCTTACGCCGTGCGCGCCAGCTGGGCAGGCGACGACCTCACGTCGTCCAGCGACAGCGCCCCACAGATCGTCACGGTGCAAGAACCACCGGGACCCGACATCTTCTTATACACTACTGGAGCCCTCGCGGGCGTCGTCGTCGTATTGCTCGTCTACTTCCTGATGTTCCGAAAACCGAAACCGTAGCAACCGCTCAATTGGGTCTGTCGATACTGCCTTCGCAGGTGGCTTTCTACTAGAAGATAATACAACAAATTATTTTAGTAAGTGTGGGAAATATATTCTTCAAGAGGAAAGGAGGATAAAGAGTGAGAGTGAAAAGCCTAAAATGGTTATCGTTGATTATGCCGCTCCTACTCAGCTTAGCCATTGTCAATGTTGTATCCAGTCCTGAACCCGTGGTCTTTGTCGACCCGCCGAGCGTGATCGATGAGGCCCTCACGGCTGGGAACACGTTCACCGTTAGCGTAGACATCGCCGATGTCACTGATCTTAAGCTTGCACAAATTAACATGAGCTGGGATCCAAGCATGCTCGATTTCGTCACCGCTTATGAAGGCGACTTTCTCAGTCATGAAGGCGGCCCCGGATATCTGTGGTATGGTGACGCGCTTCTCCACGAGACAACCCCCTTCTGGGAAGAAACAAGGGTTCCTTCGACATTCCCGAGCTTAATCTCACCTTGGAAAACTGGAAGTCTCGTGACAAATCTCGACACTAGGTACGCGTGGTGCAATACCCCAGACGGAGCAGACAAATGGGGAGGCTTCGGCTTCACCCCGGTCAGCCAAGTAAGCGGACTCCGGGTTACGGTGGTTGCCCACTTGGACAACGTCACCTTTCCGGACACTGAACGTGACTACCTTGAGGTGCAGGTTACGAATGATGGCGGAACAACGTGGGGTGCAGTGCATGTGGCTAGCGGACTTGGCGACACGAACACCACGATCCCGATCGACGTGTACTATGACTTCGCGTGGACGCCCGCGATGCTCAGCAACTTCGAAGTACGGTTGCGCTACAAACAGGTCGGACCGACGGCCACAACGCTCAGGGTCAACTTCCTCACCGCACGAGTCACTGACACACTAGAGGTAGAAAGTCCGAGCCTGGCTCACGATGGACTCTATGCTCTGCCCGCTACGCTGAACTATGGAAGCAGCGATGGAACTTTCGCGGTGTTGGACTGGGGATACAATCTCCCAAGCAGCCCCACTACCGCGCCAGCCGATGAACCCTCCGTAATAACGCAGGTCGACTTCAAAATGAAATACTCCGCCACTGGTGGTTCGACGGACCGGTACCGGATAACGTATTATCAGCCCATCTTCGATCCGAACGTCCCCCAGGTTCTCCAAGGCTGGTCAACCGCTGCCGCGTCGCTCCAAAACTACACGTGGGCGAACGTGATTGAACCCGACGACGGCACGTGGGACTGGGCGGAAATAGACACCATGGAATTCGTTGTAGAAACGAATAAGGTTGCGGGCAGTTCGACTGCCAATCTATACATTTACGAAATGTGGATCGAGGTTCACTACATCCGGGCTACGGATTGGTATCTCCCGAGCGTGGCTCTCAACACCCTTGATCAAACCAACGGTTGGGCCATCGCGGCAATAGATAGCGCGCCCGAATACATCTGGGGCGCCACCGGAAGCGGCTGGCTCTGCACGTATGAGTTTCTCGTCCAAGACTACGGGTGCACTGGACTCAACATCGATGATCCACTAACGAAACTCTTCGACGTCAACATCGACCCAATCACGCCCTTCACGAAACAGAACGGGTGGTTCAAAAACAAGCATCCCGGCGATGCGAATGGAGATACGTTTGTCAACGCGTTAGACGTGGGGAAAGTGAACGCGCATTGGGCTCCGGCGGGTGGAGCGCCGCCATGGTCTCTGGGATACGACCGATGTGTTGACTGCAACGACGACGGCTGGATCAACGCCTTGGACATCGGCGTCATCAACGCCAACTGGGACTAGACTTCTACAACATATGTGGCCTAGAGAAGCAATCGTTAAAAGGGTAAAGGGACGAATAGATTGATGCAGGTTACGATAGCGAGGTAAGCAGGATGAGAGGCAGAAGGAGAATCGTAGCACTTGCGGTTTCCTTAGCCCTCTTGGTCGGCGTCCCCCTAGCTTTCGGGCTCGGTATCGTTGATATCCCATTGCTTCCGTGGGGGAGCCCATCTTCCACGGGCGAGCCGCTCTCTTCGTCGGCCGCTTCGGTCTTCGTGGATCCCACCGCCGTCATCAAGGACTACTTGAATGACCCCGGCTACCAAGTCGGCGA
>JABAOH010171780.1_pt2 | contig 12885 bp, 13 predicted proteins | sample 7062181 | NCBI WGS metagenome assembly JABAOH01 (sample SAMN14538630, study PRJNA623070) | marine sediment metagenome | biome: marine biome [ENVO:00000428]; feature: marine pelagic biome [ENVO:01000023]; material: deep marine sediment [ENVO:00002113]; isolation source: pool of 5 deep marine... | reverse complement strand
CCGGTTGGCGTCGAGTGGCGGCGCGTGATGGCACTGCCGATTGCCGACTGCAGTGGCGATGAGTCCGGGCAAAGCACGCTGCAGATAGAAGGCTTCGCCTGCTTCTTCATGCTGCAACCCATCAGCGGCGGGCCTGAGAAAAATATCTACGGTCAATTCACCAATGGCTGCCTTGCGGGCGGCGTAGCAGGTTCGTCGCCCGGATCGGGTCCGGGCCCCTATGTGATTCAGCTCTACAAGGACGCGAGTTCGAACGACTCATGAGAAACCGGTTCTTGAAATCGTTAAGGAAACGCCAGGTCGGCGCGGTGCTCGCGGAGATGGCGCTGGTAACGCCGATTCTCCTGTTCATGATGCTCGCTACCGCCGAAGTCACGCGGATGTTCATCGACCACAATACGCTGACCAAATCGGTCCGCAATGGCGTCAGGCACCTCTCCTCGAATTCGCTGTTTGGCACCACGGGGACGGTATTCCTGAGTGCCGCGCTGCAGACCGAGACGAGAAATCTCGTGGTGTTCGGCAACGCTGCCGGTGTCGGTCCGCCCGTATTGCCGGGGCTGACCACAACGGACATATCGATTATCGATGCCGGGTCGACCAATGTAACGGTCACGGCCACCTACGGCATCAGCGGAATGCTCGGTGCGGTCCTGCGCAGCTTCCATGGCGGCGCGGACATCCCGATGGTATTCACCCTGGAAGCCAGCGCAACCATGAGGTCGCTCTGAAATGAAGCGCCGCGACCTGCAAATGCGTTTCCAGCGCGGACTCTCGGTCGTAGAGTTCGCGATCGTCGCCGGCGTGTTGTTCATCCTCATATTCGGCGTCATCGAAGTCGCGAGAGCGTTCTTCGTCGCCGCTACGCTCGATGAAGCCACCCGCCGCGGCGCGCGGATGGCGGTCGTGTGCGAGATTAACGATCCGGCCATTGAGCAAGCTGCGGCATTCGACAACGCGGTCATACCCGACCTCGACGCCAGCGACGTGTCGGTCGAGTACCTGACTGCTACAGGCGCCGTTGTCGCCGATCCGACCAACCCGGCCTTCTTTCGCCTGGTTCGTTACGTTCAGGTTCGCGTAGTCGGTTATCAGCACCAGATGTTCATCCCGTTTGCGACGGCTTTGGCGCCATTCACGATGCCGGAGTTTTCGACGGTCCTGCCGCGCGAAAGTCTTGGCGTATCGAGAGAAGGAATTACCCCATGCTAACCATCGAAGGAGTCATCTGAGTTGCGCAAGCTGAAAGTCATGATTGTCAGTCGCTCACGGCCGACCGCGGAGAGCTTGTCAGCAAAGCTTGCTGACTCGCGGGACTATGCGATCCAGATCCGCGTCCCCACCAATGGTCACTCGGACCCGTTCTACGGTTTACAGGAACAGCCCGATATCCTGCTGCTCCACGCGGTTAACGGACAGAGCGAGCTGCACTTTCTTGCCGATAACGACGCGAGAAACAAGGTGCCGTTGATTGTGTGTGGACCGGACAACGACACGGAGGCGATGCGGCTCGCGATGCGGGCCGGCGCTCGCGACTTCCTGCCGGAAAATATGCCGGCGGCGGACCTCGTAGCCAGCCTTGCTCGAATCCGGGACGAATCGAAGCGACAAAAAACCGGCGCCCGCGGCAAACTGGTCGTTGTCGCCAACGGCAAAGGCGGCTCCGGCGCCAGCTTCATTGCCGCCAATCTCGCACACAGCATGGTCGTCGATGCCCGGCAGAGCGCGCTACTGATGGATCTCGACCTGCAGTTCGGCGGGCTGTATCGCTATCTCGATCTAGAGCCGGAAATGGGCATCATGGAGGCGCTGGAGGCCGTCTCGGAGATGGACGAGATCTCGGCCGAGGCCTACACGAGCGAGCATCACAGCGGTCTCAAGCTCCTGGCCGCGCGATCGAATCGTCATTCACTGCCCAAATCCGTCTCTGTCGACCGGCTCGAGTCTCTGCTCGATGTCTACCTGTCACTTTATGACGTTGTCGTTACGGACGCTCGTCCGCACCTCGATGCCGTCAACGAACTGTTTTTCGAAAAGGCCGACCAGGTGCTGATCGTCGTGCAGCAGTTCCTGCCCAACGTGCAGGACGCATCAAGGCTGGTCCAGCTCCTGACGAGAGACCTGGGCATAAACAAGGAGCGCCTCGCCATCATCGTCAATCGCTTTGCCAAGAATGCGGCCATAGAGATCGACGATATCCAGAGTGCGCTGCGAATTGACAGGGTTTTCCAGATACCGAACCAGTTCAAACTGGCGGCGGAAGCGATCAATGCCGGCCTGCCGGTCGCCGAGGTTTCCAGGAACGCCCCCCTGGCGAAATCGTTTCGTGGTCTGCAGGAAAAGATTGTCCAACCGGAGGTCATTGATGAAGCGAGCCTCCTGTCCCGCGCATTGCCGAGCTTTTTGAGGAGATAACGGATGGTAACGGCTCTCAATAGTCGATTCATCGAGGACCCTTCAGGGGAAGAAGCCGATGAAACCGACCGGATCAGGCCCTTGTCGGCGCAGGAATCCGAGTGGAAGCAGAAGATCGCCGAAAAACTGCTGACGGTTCTCGACCTTTCGCTGATCGACACGGTCGACGATGACAAGGCACGTGTCGAGATTCGCACGATTGCAGATCAGCTGCTCACGGAGGAATCGGCGCCGTTAAGCCGCAAACAGCGGAAACTGATCATCGAACGGATCGAGGACGAAGTCATGGGGCTCGGTCCGCTGGAGCCATTGCTGGCCGACCATACGGTCTCTGACATCCTCGTCAATGGATTCGAAACGGTTTATGTCGAGCGGCGCGGCAAGCTCGAAAAGACGAATGCGCGATTCACGGATCACTCGCACCTGATCAATACCATCGACCGAATCGTTTCCGCCGTCGGTCGCCGAATCGACGAGTCATCGCCGATGGTGGATGCGCGCCTCGCCGACGGCTCGCGCGTCAACGTGATCATCCCGCCACTTGCGATCGACGGCGCGATGCTGTCGATTCGCCGCTTCGGCGTCGAGTTGCTCGGCATGGAAAACATGATCGAGCTCGGCACCGTCACCGAGCAGGTGGCGCGGGTCCTGGAAGCGATCGTCAAGGCCCGTCTGAATGTGCTCGTGTCCGGTGGCACGGGCGCTGGTAAGACAACCATGCTCAACATCCTGTCGAGCTACATCCCGCATGACGAACGAATCGTTACGATCGAGGACTCGGCGGAATTGCAGCTGCGACAACCGCACGTGGTGCGCCTCGAGACGCGGCCGCCAAACATCGAGGGCAAAGGCGAGGTCACCTCCCGGGACCTGGTTCGTAACAGCCTGCGGATGCGCCCGGACCGCATCATCGTCGGCGAGGTGCGCGGCGGCGAAGCGCTCGACATGCTGCAGGCCATGAACACCGGCCACGACGGCTCGCTGACCACGATCCACGCCAACACCCCGCGCGATGCGCTGGGACGCGTCGAAAACATGGTGTCGATGACCGGCATTTCTTTTCCAATCAACGCGCTGCGCTCACAGATCTCTTCGGCGATCAATATCGTCCTGCAGATCGCACGGCTCGAGGACGGCGGCCGCAAGCTGATCAGCATGCAGGAGATCAACGGCATGGAAGGCGACGTCATCACGATGTCGGAGCTCTTCGCCTTCAAGCGGGAAGGCATGGACGACAACGGCAAGGTCCTCGGCAGCCTGCAGCCGACCGGCATCATCCCGGCGTTCCACAAGCACCTGGAACACCGCGGAATCGATCTCCCGGTCGAGGTCTTTCAACCCAACTGGTAAGTGACAGGAATCGAGATGTCCAACGGCGCACAAATTTTTATCATCATGGTTTTCGTGACCGTCGTGCTGCTCATGCAGGGCCTCGTGGTTCCCGTTTTCGGCGAAAGCGCCAAGATGCGCAAGCGTCTCAAAAAGCGCATCGGGGACATCGAGTCTGCGTCCGAGGCGGAGGCGTTTTCGTCGCTCCTGCGGCAGAAATACCTTACCAAGCTGTCGCCGCTCGAGCGGCGTCTCGAATCCCTGCCGGCGATGGAGGCGCTGGCGAAGCGGATCGAACAGGCCGGTCACAAGATCCTTGCGTACCGGCTGGTCCTGTTGTCTGCCGTGCTCGGGCTTGCTGCCCTGATCATCGGATACCTTTACCTGCGCATGCCGATCGCGGCGCTCGGTGCCGGCGCATTCGCGGCCTACGTTCCATTCCTGAAGATCGGCATGGATCGCACGAAGCGCATGGCGAAATTCGAAGAGCAGCTCCCGGACGCCATCGATACGATGAAGCGGGCGCTGCGCGCCGGCCATCCGCTCGGTGCGGCGCTCAAATTCGTCGCTGACGAAATGGACGACCCGGTTTCCACGGAATTCGAGCTGACGTTCGGCGACATCAATTACGGTAATGATGTCCGGCGGGCAATGCTGGGCCTGCTGGGCCGGGTGCCCAGCGTTACGGTGATGGCGCTGGTCACCTCCATTCTCGTGCAGAAAGAGACCGGCGGTAATCTCGCGGAGATCCTCGAAAACATCTCCGGCGTGATCCGCGGAAGGTTCCGTTTTCAGCGGAAGGTCAAAACCTATTCGGCGGAAGGCCGCATGTCGGCCTGGGTCCTGGCGATGGTGCCGCTCGTACTTTTCGTAACCTTGTGGTTCCTGACCCCGGATTACCTGCCCATGCTTCTGGACGATCCGCGAGGAATGAACATGATCACCTATGGATTCATTTCTGGCATTGCCGGGATTCTCTGGATCAGAAAAATTCTTCGGATCGAGGTCTGAGTCATGGATGGAATACTGGACTTACTGAATGTCTATCTGAACGATGACGTTGTCATGCGCCGGATCCTGGTTGGTCTCGCCGCGGCGACGATCTTCATTCTCGGCCTGGGCATCTCCTTCCTCGTCATTAACGCCACCAGCCCCGTACGCAGGCGCCTCGGCCTGATCGCCGACGACAAACCCGCAAAGAACCGGATTGCCGTTCAGGTGACGACCGCGCTCGGGCCGGTTGCCAGTTACGTGCTTCCGCAAAAAGACGTCGAACGCAAGGATATGACCATGAAGCTGATGCGCGCGGGCTATCGTTCGCCGCAGGCGCTGCAGGTTTTCTACGCGATCAAGTCGCTTGCGATCGTCGCTCTGCCATTACTTGCGTTGCTGAGTTTCCGCTTCATTCCGGTATTGGAGAACAAGTCCGCGCTGAATCTTGCCGCAATCGCAGCCGGTATCGGCATGTTCGGACCGAACATCGTGCTTAGCAAGCTCGTCGATATTCGCGAGAAGGCGATCCGCAACGCTTTCCCGGACGCACTCGATCTCCTGGTCGTCTGTGTCGAATCGGGCCTGGGCCTCGCCGCCGCCATCCAGCGCGTAGCCGACGAACTGGATGTCAGTCATCCGGAACTGGCATTCGAGCTGTCAACGGTCAACGCGGAAATTCGTGCAGGCATGCCACGCGAGAAAGCGCTGCGCAACCTGGCTGACCGAACCGGGCTGCAGGATATCCGCGGCCTGGTCGGGCTGCTCGTGCAAACAATGAAGTTCGGTACCAGCATTTCGGACGCCCTGCGCGTCTACTCGGAAGAGTTCCGCGACAAGCGCATGCAGCGCGCCGAAGAACAGGCGGCGAAGATGGGAACCAAGCTCATTTTCCCGCTCGTGTTCTGCATGTTCCCCGTATTTTTCATCGTCGCAATCGGCCCTGCCGTGATCAGCATCATGGAGTGGATGGCGAGCCGCTAGGCGGACCAGGTGGAGACATTGATGAACATTTACCCATCCAGATTTTCGCTGCCGCTCCTGTGCCTGGCCGTCGCGCTGACCGGCTGCGCGTCCACGCCCGAGGTGCAGACCGCGGCGGCGGGCGACGATCTGCGCAACAAGAACATGGACGTGTTGTTCGCGACGGAATTCCCGGTTGCCTCCATGGACGAGGCCCTGAGCATCGCCGCACAGTCGCAGGCGGCCGGCGACATCGACAAGGCTATTTTCTTTTACGTGCGGGCGCTGCAGTTCGACGAGTCGAACGTGAAATTGCTGACGCATATCGGCGATATCCACATGCACCGCGGCGACTCGACGATGGCCAGGCGCGCCTTCGGCCAGGCCATCAGGCACGATCCGGGGTTTGCCCCGGCACTCGAGGCCCTCGGCTTGATCGACATGACGGAGGGACGCGATGAAGACGCAATCTCGAGGCTGTCCCAATCGATCGCGGCCGACCAGGATCGGTGGCGTGCACACAATGCGCTCGGCGTATTCGCTGACAAGGACGGCGATCACGACAAAGCCCTGTCACATTACCGGACAGCGCTGAACATTAATCCGGATGCAGCGCATGTCCTCGCCAACGTCGGCTACTCGCGTTTTCTCGCTGGCGACGTTGAGGGCGCAATCGCCGACCTTCGCGATGCGGCGGATCAGCGCGGTTTCGACGCGGCCTGGGGGAACCTCGCGCGGGTTTATGCGAGCCAGGGTTTCTACGAGGACGCGGTCGTCGCATTTTCCCGGGTCATGAGCGACGCCAATGCATACAGCGCAACTGGCAAGATCGCGATGGAGAACGGCGATTTACACCAGGCGTTCTACCTGCTTTCCGAGGCTGTCGGCAGGTCGTCGGTCTATTTCCCGGAAGCCGAAGAAAGCCTGCGCAAACTGAGAGCGCAAGGCGTCACCTCGGCGCCGATCCATATCACCGCTCGTCTCGGGAACAGCTCCCATGAATGACAATCGCAGGTGGCAGATGTCCGCGATGCTGACCTTCCTGACGTTGGCGGCAATCGTAATGTCCGGCACCGCGCGAGCAGACGCCAGCAACGGCGAGTACCTGGGATACCGGCTTGGCGACAAGTTCTCCGTCCCGATGAACGCCCAGCCCAGGCCGCATGTCGCGGGTCCGCTGGTATACGATTTCGGGATGAACACTCGCGATCATGGCGTCGAGACCATGACGGTTTTCGTGTCCCCGGAGAGTTCGATCATCGGCAGCATTTTCGGCGAATGGTACTTCGGCAACAAGCGCTCGGCGGAAAGATTTGCCGATCGTTACCTGGCGACCTTGCGTCGTAAATACGAGCAGTGGACGTCAGACGACGAGTCTTTGTCCAACGGCGAATACCGCCTGGCGGTCGAAGTGCAAAAACGGGCCAAGGATGACCATTTCTGGCCATCCTCCGACAAGTACCGGGTGGCAGTCAGCCTGATCTACGCACCGGATTCCTTGCGCCGCGGCGAGTGGATGGCGATTGTCTACATGGAAGCCAACAATCTCGAACGCATTACCAGCGCCGGACCGGGCGCCTGACGCGTGCGGCCATGGCAGCGGAGCAAATTAAGACCGGGCTTGCAGCTGAGTTATCGGGCGGCCACGCACGCCGCGGGTTGCGACGCCAATTGCCGGACCAGGGTCGCAAAGGCAGACTCGAGCGCCTCGTCCGCCGGCCTGAAAGTCGACCGGCCGATGACCGACTTTTCATTGCCCAGTACCCCGATGTCGAGTTCCGTCATGGCGTCGTGTCGCAGGTTCACGGGCAGCGACCAGGCATTGGCGTCGACCAGTGCCGTCACGGTCGCGTCCAGCAGGCACCGCGTGAGCTGCAGCGTAACCGGCGTACCAATCTCCCGGCCCGGCACGTAGGTCCGTCGGGACCACGAACCGCCGTCGATCCGGAGTATGAATCCATCCTGCTCGCTGCCGGCCGGGGGCACGGACACGAGCCGAAGCTCGAGGGTTTCCGGCGCCAGCGTTCCATCCTGCAGCTTGGCGAGCCCGTCCGCGAGGCTGTCGGCCCGGATGCCGTCCGCCGCCAATGGCGCCGCGATATCCAGCAGTCCGTTCGCCAGCGACAAGAGTTCGGCCGACTGCTCGCCCTCGTACAACTGGATCGACGACTTTTCGAGGCCGTCAATCTCGAGGTCGACGCGACAGGTGATTCGCAGCGCAGCCTCGCCGACACCCGGCGCGCGGCGGCCACCGTATTGCGCGTCAAAACCAGCGAAACCCGAGGCGAGAAGCAGGTCGAGCATCGCACCACGGTCTTCAGCGCTTATCGCTACCTGGCGCCTTGCGCTCCAGACGCCGACCTCACCGCGGAACAGGCTGAACGAGCGGCTCGCCTCCTCGTCCGTGCACGCCACGTCGAGACGCCAGGGAATGGTCGTGTCCCCTCTCGCAGCCTCGATTGCCGCTATCACATCCGCGGCTTCCGCTTCGGCCGCGAGAGCAGACCCGGAGCGCGCGACAATACAGACGACAAAGACGGCTATTGTCGTCGACACCCGGATCGCGGCTTTATACATAATTCAATGGCTCCCGAAACTGGTCAGCTATTCAGCCTGCATGCTTGCACAGCATAAATACGGTGACTACGATGAATATAACGAAATCGAATAATAATAGAGAGCGCAATATGCCCCGCATTTACTCTTTTATATCAGCTTTCCTGGTCGTTTCAGGAATTACCTGGTCAAACGCTGCAATGGCGCAGAGTGACGTCGCGTTTGAAAGGATCGAGTCGCGATCAGTGAACATTCCATTGGACTCGCTGGCGCTTGCGGCACAGGAAGCGCGATCGCGCCGCCCCGTTTTATCCGGCCCGCGGGAAGTCCCCAATTTTCGCGGTGAAGGTCCACCGATCATCAGCGGCGGCGGTCCGGCGGTGCCTGAGGAGGTATTGCAGACGTCGCAGGGAAGCGGCGCAACGGCAACTGGTTCCGGCTTCCCGGGCGCGAGCAATGACGACAACGCTGCGATTGTGGGTGGCATGGTCGCGCCGCCGGACACCGATGGCGAGGTCGGCGCGAGCCACTTCGTGCAGATGATCAATCTGCTGACGACGATCTACGACAAATCCGGCAATGAGGTCAGTGCCTCGTTTCCGAGCGATGCATTCTGGAGCGGCATCGGGGGTAATTGCGAGGCCTACAACTCTGGCGACCCGGTCGTGCTCTACGACGAGACGAACAACCGCTGGCTCGTGAGCCAGTTCGCATTCCCGAGCAACCTGAACACGTTCTCGCAGTGCGTCGCAATCTCGCAGACCGGCGACCCGACGGGCGGCTATCACCGCTACGAGTTTCCGTTCGACAACATCGGTTTCAACGACTACCCGAAACACGGCATCGTCAGCGATTCGATCACGATGATGGCCAACCTGTTTTCGAAGCGCGGACCCTTTTTCAACTTCTCCGGGACATTCCTCGGCGTGATGGACAAGGCCGCCATGTATGCCGGCAATGAAGCAACATTGATTGGCTTCAATATCGGCAATGGCGAATTCGGCTTCGTGGCCGGCGACCTCGACGGGTCCGGCAGCGCGCCGGCATTGTTCGGCACCGCGATGTCGACGTCGAATGCCTTCGACATCTGGCAGATCGACGTCGACTGGTCCACAGAGAATGCATCGGTCAACCAGGTCGCTTCGATTCCGATAACCTCCTACGACGGCGACCTCTGCTCGGCCTCTCGGGAAGCCTGTATCCCGCAGCCCGATGGCGGGCCCTCCCTCGAGGCGATGAGCGACCGGCTGATGCACCGGCTGCAGATTCGCGACTTCGGGGCGTATCGCACGATGGTCACCTCGCACGCCGTCGACGTCGGCGACGGTCGCGCCGGCATTCGCTGGTACGAGTTGCGGGAGTCGGGTGGCACCTGGTCGCTGTACCAGGAGGGCACCTTCGGGCCAAGCGACGGCCTGAATCGCTGGATGTCGAGCGCCGCGATGAACGCCGCCGGCGACATCGGCATCGGCTACCTGGTCTCGAGTGACAACTTCTACGTCTCGACCGCGGCTGCGGGCCAGTCGGCTGCCAATAGCGGCAGCGGAGTGCTGGATTCGGCTGAAATCCTGTGTACAGCCGGATCCGGAATACAAGACGGCACAGCCCGCGCGGGCGACTATTCCTCGACATCGGTCGACCCGGTGACGGACAGCTTCTGGCACACGAACGAGGTGTTCGTGAACTCGGGCAATTTCGAGTGGTCGACCTTCGTCTGCGAATTCAGCGTCGGTAGTGGGGGCTCTTTCAACACTCCGCCGACGGCGTCGTTTAGCTCTAACTGCACCGATCTCGCCTGCAGCTTCACGGACTTGAGTGTCAACGGCGATGGCACGATCGACACCTGGAACTGGGACTTCGGCGATGGTAATTCGTCGAGTGTCCGGAATCCCGGTCATACCTACACGGCGTCCGGTGACTACGACGTAACCCTGACTGTCACGGACGATCTGGGTGAATCGGATTCCGATGTCCAGACATTGTCGGTGAGCGACGGGCTTCCGGTGGCATCATTTACTTCGTCCTGCACCGACCTGACCTGTGACTTTACGGATACGAGCACAGACGTGGGCGGCAGCATCGTCGCGTGGGACTGGAATTTCGGTGATGGCAGCACATCGACGTCGCAGAACCCGTCGAACACGTATACGAGCGAGGGAACGTTCACGGTTTCCCTGATGGTCACCGATAACGATGGCCACACGGACACCGACTCGCAATCGGTGACGGCTACGGAGCCGCCTGATCCGGGGGCCTTCACATTATCCGTAAACGCTTACAAGCAACGCGGACTGCAAAAGGCCGATCTCGCGTGGAGCAATGCCACCGGTGCTAATGTAGAGATTTATCGGGACGGCGCGTTAATCGCAACGCCTCCCAACACCGGTGCCTATACGGACAATATCGATCGGCGGGGCGGCGGCAGCTACGCCTACCAGCTGTGCGAGACCGGCGGTAGCCCATGCTCGAATACTGCGACTGCCAGTTTCTGACGAGTCCCGGGGACAGTTGACTCAAACAAAAGGGGCCCGGATTCGGGCCCCTTTTTGTGCGTACTTTGTCCCCCGAATCAGGCGGGGAAGAAATCGATCGGCTTGGTCGTCGTGACCGGCTCGACGTCCCTGGCGTCGAAGCGGAACAGCATGACGCGCTGCACCAGTTTCCGTTCCAGTTCAGGATCGCCGAGTTCACTCGAGACGACTTCGCAGGCGGTGACTTCGCCGCTCGGCGCGATCGTCAGCCTGAGGACCAGCTTGCCTTCCAGCGTCGGGTCCATGCGCAGCGCGCGGTTGTAGAGCGCGAAAATAGCGCCCTTGTTGCGGTCGAAGACGAGCTCGATCTCCTCGCGGCTGCGTGACGCTTTCGAGCTCGTGCCCGTGCGGCGCGCGCCGCCCGCCGCCTCGCCGACCGATTCCACGGGGCTTGCGACCGTCGTCACGTTGCGCGCCGACAGCCCCGTGCCGCCGGTATTGCGACTCATGCTGGCCGTGTTGATGCCGCTGCTGGCCGAACCAACCTTCGACGTAATCATGGAACGTTCGTTACGCTGCGCCTGGCCGACCGACGCGGTCAGCGGCCGGTTGTCGGCGACCGTCTCCAGCACGTCGCTGTCGGCGAGCGAGGCCAGATCCTCGGTGAACGGCAGCAAGGCCGCCTGCGCCTGCTCGCGCGCCACCGCCTGCAGATCGGGCTCCGGCTCGGGCGGCGTTTCCTCGGCCACCTGCTCGGCTTCGGGTTCTGTTACCACGTCCTCGGGCTCGGGTTCGGGCTCGGGTTCGGGCTCGGGCTCGGGCGGCTTCGGCGGCGGCGGTGGCGGCCGCTGCTCCAAGAGCAGCTGCGCGATGCGCGGCGGAATCTCCTCGACCTCGTACGGATCCTTCTCGGGCGTCGGGATGAACGGCCAGATCACGCCGAGCAGGAATGCCGCGCCGAGCGCGGCGGCCACCAGGCGACGAAACACCCGATCCTGGCCGTCGTCGTCTGCCCATGGCAGCTCGTACACCCGGAAATAACGCGGATCCTGGGTCATCGGGCCGCCACCTGCGAAATACCCGTCGCCCCGGGATTGCCCGTGCTCTTCTGCAGTACGGCGAGGGAGATCTGTCCGTATTCCGACTCGGTGCAGGTGGCCATGACCTTTTTCAAGAGCCGGTAGGGGATGTCGCGGTCGCCCATGATGGTGACCTCGCGGCCGGCGATGTCGTCCTGCGCCTCGCGGCGCAGCACGCGGTCGTTCTGCGACAGGAGCGCCTGGCGGAGCTCGGGGATGTCGTTGCCGGGGCGCGCCATCACGGTGCTGACTTTCGCCACCGGGCTGCCCTGCACGATGATGTCCTCGTCACCGACGATGATCACCACCGTCTCCTTGGCCTTCTCCTCGGCAATCGACTCCGGCAGCTGGATGTCCTTGTCGTTCGGCAACACCTCGACGTCCGAGGAGTTCACCAGCAGGAAGAACACCAGGATCGTGAAGATGTCCATCAGCGACACCAGGTTCAGCGTCGCCTTCGACTGGTTACGCTTGTGGTGACGATCCATGCGCGCCGCGCGCCGTGACTTGACCATGGCTCAGGCTCCGTCCACCAGCGGCGCATCGCCGATCGAGATGTCCGGGAACAGGTCCTTGCGGCTAACCTCCTCTTCCTCGACGACCTCGGCGATGCGCACCCGGTCCATCACCTGGACCAGCGTGTCATACGCGATGTCCGACTCCAGAAGGATCGACGCATCGGTCTTCTCCGGGTAGCGATCCTTGATCTCGGCCAACTTGTCCGAGAGCGATTCGTAGTCGTAGCCGTCGACGGTGTTCGGATAGACGCCCAGCGCACCGACATTGCGGTCGCCCACCTCGATCTTGTCCATCCTGACAATGACTTCCAGCTGGAACACCAGTTCGTCCTGCGGGTCCGCGGGCTCGCTAGAGGAGGCCGGCAGATTCAACTCCAGAATCGCCAGGCGCGAGAACACCGCGGTAATCAGCAGGAACGGAACCAGGATCACCATCAGGTTCATGAACGCCGTGATGTTGAGTTCGGCCGTCTGGATGTTGCGACGACCGCCTTTACGGCTACGGATCATGACTTACGCTCCGGCCGGCTTCAGCTGCCGCTCGGTGACCGCGTTCAGGAACTT
>JABAOH010151314.1_pt1 | contig 12886 bp, 14 predicted proteins | sample 7062181 | NCBI WGS metagenome assembly JABAOH01 (sample SAMN14538630, study PRJNA623070) | marine sediment metagenome | biome: marine biome [ENVO:00000428]; feature: marine pelagic biome [ENVO:01000023]; material: deep marine sediment [ENVO:00002113]; isolation source: pool of 5 deep marine... | reverse complement strand
CGCCGGCGCCGAGCTGGTGGAACTGGAAGGGACCGCCCACCTTCCCAACCTGGAGGTGACCGACGCGTTCAACGGGGCGCTGGCCGCGTTCCTCGGCTGACCGCGGCCTGAGTAGTGACCGGGCGGTGCCGGGCCGGCCGAGTAAGTTGGGCTACAGAGGCGACGGATGAGCACCGAGCAGTTCCCGGTGGAGCCTCCGGCGGGGCTCCTCGCTTGGAGCAGGGATGGCGCCGACTACCTCGCCGGGCGCTATCGCATCTCGCTGCTCGAGCCCAGCCGATGGGAGATCAGCTACCGGGGCGATCCCATCGACCACGACCCGAGCCTCAGGGCGTCCTTCCGCATCGCCGAGCTGCACTGGCGCAAGGTGCTGCGCAAGCGGGACGCCATCGCCTGGGGAGCGCTCATCGTCGGCGCCACGGCGGCAGGCGCCATCGCCAACGCCGTGTTGGGAGTAGGGAACATCCCCTGGTACCTCGTGATGATCGTGCTCGTCTGGGTGGCGGTGTCGGCCCTGGTGAGGATGGTGAGTGCCCTCACCGACAACCCCAGGGACCCGTACCGCCGCCGCATGCCCTGGGAGCGGCGGGGCCGGGTGCGCCGCGCCGCAGCGGAGCGCGTCGACCGGCTGCTCGACCGGGTCACCGACCTGTCACCGTCGGCCCCACGTACGGACAGCGACGTGCGCCGGCTGCCGCCACCGTGAGACCCGTGCCACACAGATTTCGTGCTTGTGCGGCGGCACCGGCGATCTAGCATTTCCCGGCGAAGGGGGGTGCTACATGCTCGTTCCGGTGATCCTCGCCGTGGGGGTCGTTGCCGTTTCCGTCTTTGCGAGGTGGGCGTATCGCCGCTGGAACGAGGTCGACAGCTTCCACGAGCGGGAGCACCAGGATCCGCCGGTGTTCGACGCCGGCGACTGGCTCGGCGGCGGGCGCATCTAGCGACCCGGCTCTCTCCGGGAACGGCCCTCGACCGGCAATCGTCGCGGGTGAGCGCGCCTAGCCGGGGTGAGCCCCCCTAGCCTGCGTCCCCCCGACCCGAGGAGCCGCCGTGAAGCACCGCCCCGCCGAATTCATCGAGTGGACCCCCGCCCCCGCCGAGCACTTCACCGGGGAGGTGTGGTTCGGGCCGCTGTCTCACGAGTGGGAGGACGGGCTCAACGCGTTGGCGGTCCACTTCAGCCCGGGGCCCGCACCGCGGCGCTGGCGGCCTTCCTCGGCTGACCGCGGCCCGGGTGGTGACCGGGCGGTGCTGGGCCGCCGTCCCTGCCTCAAGAACGTCCAGAATCGGAGCCGTCAGCGCTAAGGAGGAGCTGCGTGAAGTCCCATCGCCGAGAACTGTGGTTCGAGACGCCCACCCGGAGGGCCTTCGTCAACATCACCCCCGACGTCGAGGAGACGGTGCGGGAGAGCGGCGTGCAGGAGGGCTTCGTCCTCGTCAACGCCATGCACATCACCGCCAGCGTCTTCATCAACGACGACGAGCCGGGCCTGCACCACGACTTCGAGGTGTTCCTGGAGGGGCTGGCCCCCCACGAGCCGATCTCCGCCTACCACCACAACCGCACCGGGGAGGACAACGGCGACGCCCACNNCGATCACCGAGGGGCGGCTCGACTTCGGCCCCTGGGAGCAGATCTTCTACGGGGAGTTCGACGGCCGCCGCCGCAAGCGGGTGCTCGTCAAGGTGATCGGCGACTAGGCGGACCGGCGAGCCGGCGGGTGTCGGGTGCCGGCCGCTGAGGTCTCGGATCTCGCCATCTCCGGTACCTCCGCTGCGCTTCGGCTCGAGGGGCCGAAGATGAGGGACGGCTCTGCTACCTCAGAGCGACTCCTCCCAGTAGAACCCGGCGACTCGCTCCGGGCGGAGGACGGCGACCTCCTGGGTGGTGATCAGCGGGCGAGCGATCCATTCGTCCGCCCTGGTGCCGGTGTAGTAGCGGCGGCGCATTGCCGTGACCACCGGTGTGATGTCTTCGTCCGCGAAGGAGATGGGTCCCTCGACGTTCGCATATCGCTCCACGGTGTGGTCGTCGCCGTACTCCTCGGACCGCACGGTGAGGGTTGCCCATCCCGTGCGCTGTATCGCCCGGCCGTGGACGGAGTCCCGGGCCGTCACGATCCGGACGTCGCCGTCGACGTAGTCGTACCAAATCGGTGAGGCGATCGGGCCGCGCCCCTCCCGGCTCGCCGAGAGCACGGCGACGTGGGGGAGCTGCAGGTACTGGTCCACCTCCTCGGGCGTCATCCTGGGCATCGAGTCGGCTCCTTTCGTGGCAGGTCTCGCCGGGGCGGCGAGTTCTCTGGGGCCCGGTCACGACCGGGGTACGGACGGATGCCGACGGCCCGGCCGAACCGCATCCGGCTCTGCGTCCGGCCCGATCGGCACGCCCACCGTAGTCCGGCACCGCGGCCCTTCCCTAGAACCCGGTCCGCTCCACGACGGTGCGGTCTTCGGCGAAGCGGGTGGAGCGGAGGTCGGAGATCTCCAGGGCGCTTGTCGATTCCCTGAGGGCGAGATCGGCCACGACTTGCCCCACCGCCGGGGCGTGCATGAGGCCGGTGCCGGAGAACCCGGCGGCGGTGATCAGGCCGGGCCTGGTGATCTCGAGCACCGGCTGATAGTCCAGCGTCCCCGGATACAGGCCGGCCCAGCCGTCGACGACGGCACAGGTCTCGTCGACGATCCCGAAGGAGCGGGCGGCGGCTCGGCGAACCTCGGCCGACCAGGCTTCCGACAAAGTCCGGTCGTAGCGGAACGGATCGACCGGATCGTCCCGCCCCAGGAAGCCGCCGACCAGCGCCCGCCCTTCGCCGTCGGGGCGCATGTGGACCTGGTCGTCGAGGTCGATCAGCCACGGGGTGTCGTCGGGCACCGGGCTATGGGGACGGACCACCAGCAGCTCGTGGCGGCGGGAGAGGAACGGGATGTCGAGTCCGGCCAGGGCGGCGATCTCGCCGGCGTTGGGTCCGGCCGCATTGACCACGTGGTCGGCCGTGTAGTTGCCCCCGGGCGTTCCCACACCGGTGACCCGCTCGCCGTCGAAGAGGAGGCGGTCGACCCGGGCTCCGACCTCGATGAGGCCGCCCCGAGCCTCGACGGCCCGCACGTATCCCTGGATGACCCGGTGCTGATCCAGGTAGCCGCCGGTCTCGCAGAAGCTTCCGGTCTCGAACGTCAGGCTGCGGAGATGGGGCCATCGTTTCCCGATGTCCTTGCGGGTGAGCAGGTCGCAGTGCACGCCGAGGGTCGCCAGCCATTCGGCTTGCGATCGCAGCTCGGCGGCCCGCTCCTCGTCGGAGGTCAGGAACAGATGGCCGGTCTGCCGGTAGCCGGGGTCGACGCCGAACTCGGCGGCGAAGCCGGTCCAGGTGGGCAGGCTGAGCTGAGTGAGGACGACGTTGGTCCGGGATCCGTGCGCCAGCCGGATGCCTCCTCCGGTCTTGGTCGACTCGCCGGCACCGGGAAGGGAGCGCTCGACGATTCGCACCGAGGCCCCTTCCCGGAGGAGGGCATGGGCGCCGGCCAGGCCGATGATGCCGGCGCCGACGATGAGGGCATCGGTGGCCTCACCGGCCGGGCTCCGGATGCCGGCGTCGGTCATGGCGCCGAACCTACCCGGCTGAGGGTGGGACCCGGCGGCGGGTGGCCTGGGGGGCAGCGGTGTGGCCACGGCTCCAGTCGCCGGGTGGAGGAANNTCGCCGGGTGGAGGAAGGACCGAAAGTCCCTACTGGCGGAGGGAACGGCGTGTCACGCTGCGCGGTACCGGGGGCGTGAGTGATCCGGCCGGTGCCAGTTCAAAAGGGGGCGAAGACGTGCTCGACGACGACATGATCGACGACCTGGAGAGCAGTCGGGACCGACAGCACGAGGCCTGGCTGAGCCTGGGCTTTCCCTGCTGTCCGAGCTGCGGGGCGCGGCTCAGGAGAGCCCGCGGGTTCGGCGATGCCTGCTCGATGCGAGACGCGCTGACGGCGATTGCTGCCGAGCTCGCCGAGCTCGGCGTGTCCTTCGGTCGGCGGCGGCCTCGCCGATCCGGGGCCTAGCGGGTGGCGGGCTGTCGTTGCGGGTCGCCGCGGTGGGGGACCGTGTGGAATGCGGGCTCTGGACCTGGCTCAGCACCAGATCGGCCGGGATGGGTGTTCGCTCGAGGCGATCGCGGTGCCGATCAAGGCGGTGCCGTGGGTGATTGCCCCGACTCGCCAACGGTCGCTGAGCCACCGTCGGAGGACTGCGCTTTGGTCAGGGCGCCAATCTTCCGATTACTTCCATCCTCGCGATCTTGCCATCCACGATGACGGCCTCGATCCTTTCGCCCTTCACCGGCCCAGGGGTTCCGGTGAGAACACTGTCGAAGGTGACGGTGTCGTCGGAGACCTGGTGGTCGGCGCATTCCATCGTGAAGCGGCTTTCCAGACCTCGTGGGCGTTCCGGATCTCCGCCCTCCCTTCGTAGGTGTTGCCTCCAAACGACTCTTGAGCGTCAGCGGCGTCGAGGGCCATATACGCCTCGAGATCCTGGGCGTTCCACGTCGCCGCCCACTCCTCGAACACGGCGGTTGGGTCGGACGTGGTCGTGTCTCCAGCGCCATCGTCACCCCCACATGCGGCCCCAATCAAGGGCATTCCCGGGAGCACGATGAAACCTGTGCATCTCTTCATCGTGCGCGTCTCCCCCTTCTCCCGCTGCGTTTCGGTTTCCACCGACACGTCCTAGGCCTACAGAGGACCGGGGGCTTGGGTCGAGGGCATGTGGCCGGGATCAACGTCCCGGGCGGCCGGATGCGAGGAGGGTGTGCCCTCTCGCCGTCCCGTTGACACTCGAGGAGGGTGATGTCTTCGGGTCCTCAGGCCGGGGTGGAGCCGCCCGGGTACCGGAGATGGTCTTGAGGAATCGGTGCGGCACCAACTCGGCCCGCATCTGAATCAGTTAGGCGCCGGCTCGCCGGGCAGGCTCCATCGTTCATAGACTGCATGAACGTTGGTCATGTTGATTGACCAATGACCGCGTAGAGTGCACACTGTGGGTCAAGATCCCGGGGGGAAGAGGGGACTCGCCATGCTCCGAGTCATGGTTGAGGCGGTCCGATCGTGGAGCGTTCCGAGGGTCGCCCCGGCGACCCAAGAGCTCGCCCCGGCGACCCGAAAGCCTGTGGCCCCGTCGAGTGGTCCCTGCGGACGCCAACCCATGGTCCAGGCCCTTCGCCTCTTCCGCCGGGCCGGTGGCGCCGGCCAAAGCGATCGGTTGGCGTTTGTAGGCGGGCAACGCACAGGGAGGTTGGCGGCGTTTCCGACGGTCGGTGTCAGCCGGGCAGCCGGAGCGTTCGTTGCATCTCTAGTGATGCTCTTCGCTCTCGGCTCCCCGGTCGCGGCCGACGAGGTGGGGCTGGTGAACAACGCCACCGGTGAGTGGCACCTCAGNNCCTTTGTCGGGGACTGGGACTGCGACGGCGATGACACGTCCGGCTTGTATCGCCAATCGGATGGATTCGCCTATCTGAGGAATGCCAATACCCAAGGCGTCGCCGATGTCAGGTTCTTCTTCGGAGACCCGGGTGATGTGCCGATTCCGGGAGATTTCGATGGGGACGGCTGCGACACACTTTCACTGTATCGACCGGCGACCCAGCAGTTCTTCATCATCAACACCCTGGGGGCGAACGAAGGTGGGTTGGGTGCCGCCGACTTCAGCTTCGTGTTCGGCAACCCCGGCGACAAGCCGGTGGTGGGCGACTGGGACGGCGACGGCATCGACGAGGTGGGCCTGCACCGCGAGTCCACCGGGTTCTTCTACTGGCGCAACACGCTCGATACGGGAATCGCCAGCGGTGAGATCTTTTTCGGAGATCCCGGTGACCGGTTCGTCTCGGGAGACTGGGGGATCATCGACGGCGCTGACACCCCTGCCATCTTCCGTCCTTCCGATCTGGCCTTCTACTTCCGCCACACGCTCACTCAAGGAATCGCCGACTCCCGGTTCGTCTTGCCCGGAGCACAGTCCAATTGGCTGCCGGTATCGGGTGAGTTCGGCAACCTCACAGACGGTAAGCCGCAGTTTCTGGAGGATGACCCCTTGGGATTAGTGGTTGCCGCACGAGACATGCGCAGACACACCGTGGGCGACGACCATTTCGGGGTGTGGATCTGCGACGTCCCTTCCGGGGACGAGCCGATCACCCACGGTGAGATAATCGCCGAACTCAATGCGACAGTAGTCCCATACTTCGAAGCGTTGTCGGGAGGGCTCTATCGGCCGACCTTCACGGGCGGCGGTTCGGTTTCATCACCAGATTGGGACGCATGCGTCGTGGATGTCATCTCCGAAGCAGACAACTCGACCGAAGCTGCCTTGATCGTCACCGATGACAATCTGTCGGGTTTCGCATCTTCCGAATCACAACTGGAGAGCTTCGGGTTCCCGCCGCCGCCGACGACGTTTCCCGACAATGAGCGGTACGCGGTCGTGGGGACCGTGTCGCTCTACTTCTTCCCGAGCACCGTGCCACACGAGATCGGCCACACACTGCACTGGCCGCACTCTCATTCAGGCACGACTGAGAACGAGTACGACAACCCCATCGACATGATGAGTGGCAACCTGTGGGTCAACGGCCTGGAGGCGTCGGTCGTCTACGCAACTCCGGCTTTCAACCTCTACCAGGCAGGCTGGATCGACCCGACCGACGTCTTCGTTTGGGATGGCGAGACGTCGGAGCTGCTGCTGGTTCCCCCCGACTCGACCGGTACCCAGATGGTCGTTATCCCAACAGGGACGCCCGAAGTCTTCTACACCGCCGGGGCTCGTGTGTCCTCTGAGGTGGATCCGATCCCCCTTTCGTACGAGGGGGTAGAGGTTTACCTTGTGGACCAGGCCTGTGTACCCGGCTGCCCCGGCATCTGGCGAGAATTCAGGCAGTACCCTCCGAGTCCTTTTGCGACTGCCCACGTCCTGAAGCCGGGTGACTCGATTGAGGTCGAGGGTGTCAGCCTGACCGTTGTGGCGCGCGAAGGATCCGGCTTCCGGGTTCGGGTCGGCTAGCGCTTCCGGCACCTGAGAATCCGGCACCAGCGGGTACCGCTGAAGCCTTGGGGGAGGAGAACGAGGCAGCCAACTGGATCATGGGGTCCCCGTGTCCTCTGGTCGGCGCGTGTCCGGATCGCCGACAATGAGCGATAGCGCCCGGTCACAGAGGAGCCGAACGAATCCTGTTTGGATGTCAAGGGGTTTGTGGGCACGGGTGATCGCCTCGGGGGTGACCGAGGTGGTGGGAGGAGCGTAGGCTGGGGGTGGCCCGGGGTGGCTGCACCGAAGAGCCGCTTGATCAGGGTGCAATAGCGGCCGCGCAGGTTTGGAGACGCCCCTGGGTGCCCCCCGGGCCCTACCGCGGCTGCTGGTCGGCTTCGAGGTGCCGGTAGACGACGTCGGAGAGGCGTCGCTTCAACGCCCGGATGGCTTCCTTCTTGGTCTTGCCCTCGGCGAGTTTGCGCTCGTAGAAGACACGGCCTTCGGTGCCGGGGTAGCGGAGCTGGGTGATAGCGATCAGGTGCAGGGCATGGTTGAGCATCCGGTTGCCTCTGGGGTTGAGCCGATGCCGCCTGGTGGGTCCCGATGAGGCTTCGATGGGGGCGGTGCCGTTGTAGGCGGCGTAGTGATGCCGGGTGGGGAAGCGGGCCACGTTGCCGGTGTAGCCGATGATGAGTCCAGCGACGACGCCACCGACGCCGTAGATGTCGGTCGGCGACGTGTCGGCGGCTTCCACCGCGACCCGGAGCCGAGCCTTGGAGGCGACCAGGTCCCACTCGAGACGACGCACCTCGCCGAGGAGCTCGTGGGCGATGCGTTTCCGCTCCGCTTCCACCAGCGTCGCCGGTCGGACCCGGCGCAGCAGCGCCGCCGCCTGGCGGGGCACCATTTCCTTGCCCAGGCCACCGGGCACCAGGGCTGCCAGCACGGCGTGGAGGCGGCAGCCAGCCTGGGTCTTGAGGCCGGCGAGCTGCTTGTGGCGCTTGGCCAACATGCGCAGCACCGCCACGTGATCCTCGGCCTCGACCACCCGAAGCCCGGGAGCACGCAACGCGGCGATGGCCACCGAGCGGGCATCGTTCGGATCGTTCTTCTGCGACTTGGTCGACCCCAACACCCGCACCCGGGCCGCCAACATGGCCGGCACGTCCACGACGTGTTCGCCGGCAGCCACCAGCTGCTGCGCCAACAGATACCCGAGCCCGGCCGCCGACTCGATCGCCCAGCTGCGCTGCGGATACCTCGCTGCCCAGCCCAACAGCTGCTCGACCTGGCGGCGGCTGGTCCGCACACCCAACTCGCCGACCACCCGCTCGGCTCCGTCCACGGCCACCGCCGCATGGGAGCGCTTGTGCGGGTCGATCCCGATCAACACCGACATGACACACCTCCTCGTGATAGGGGGTCGGTGGACCAGCGGCGGGCACTCCTGATACGGATCTCGGTGCTACACCTGTTTCGAGCCACACCGCCAGCAGGAATCCCGACGGGAAGGCGTCACGTTCGAAAGCCAGCCCGAAGGCGGCAGGCACCTCGAGAGCCACACCTGCCAGGACCCCTGCAACGCTACGGGACCAACCCCCGCAACGCTCCCCTAAGACCTATCAGGCACACTCTCTCGCCACCAAGTCCACCTGCGTGCCGGCGCGGCCCTCCGGTCGAGCTGTCGGGGGTCGTTCGGCTCTATCCAGCACGAGGCCGGGCACGTACGTTGGGCAGGAGTGCCCGAAAAGCCATCGATCAACGCAATCGCACGCCACCGGTGCGGGCCACCGATGTCTTCGAGATCGACGTGCCGGTGGGTGAGGGCGAGGAGGTGCAGGCATGAAGAATCATCGCGTCGTCGTACTGGAGCGCGGCGGTCCGGACGTGCTGGCGGTGATAGAAGAGGATCTCCCCGAACCCCGTTCCGGAGAGGTCCGGGTGAAGGTGCTGACCGCCGGGGTCTCCGCCTTCGATCTGATGGTCCGCTCACGGCGGTTCCCGGGGTTTCCCCGCCCGCCGTTCACGCCGGGGTGTGACGTCGTCGGCGTGGTGGAGGAGGTGGGCGAGGGCGTGTCGACGGTCCGGCCGGGGCAGACGGTTGCCGGCGGCCCCTTCTTGACGGGCGGGTACACGGAGTTCATCTGCCTGCCCGCCGCCGAGGTGGTGCCCGTTCCCCAGGGCGTGGATCCCGGCGAGGCCGTTTGCCTGGTGGCGAACTACGTCACCGCCTACCTGGAGATGCACCAAGTGGCCCGCGTGAAGAGCGGCGAGCGCATCCTGATCCACGGGGCGGCGGGAGGCGTGGGGACCGCCCTGCTCGAGCTCGGCCGGCTGGCCGGGCTGGAGATGTACGGCACGGCGTCCCGACACAACCACGAACTGGTGTCCGCACTCGGGGCCACACCGATCGACTACCGCACGGAAGACTTCGTCGCCCGCATCCGCAGCCTCACCGGTGACGGGGTAGATGTGGTGTTCGACCCCATCGGCGGCGCACGGCAGCTGTGGCGCTCGTACCGGACCCTGCGCAAGGGAGGGCGGCTGGTGTGGTTCGGGGTGGCGGCCTCGTCCAGGGCCGGGATCAAGGTCATTCCCCTCAGCCTGCTGACACGGCTCTTCCTCGCTCTCATTCCCGATGGCAAGCGGGCCCCGCTGACTCCCAATGCCGGCAAGGGGCCGCAGACGGAAACGCTGGCGGAGCTCCTCGATCTGCTGGCCGCCGGCAAGATCAAGCCGGTGGTGGCCGAACGCATTCCGCTGCTCGAGGCCGCCCGCGCTCACGAGCTGCTGGAGCGCGGCGGACACGCTGGGAAGGTGGTGTTGGGAGCGAGCGGATAGTCGGGGCCTTCCGTCGTGTGACAACCGGCCCTATTACGACGGGGGACCGGGATGGGACGATGGAGCATCTGATGGCCGTCAAACGCTTCGTTCTGCTCGCGTCGATCACGCTTTTGCTCTCGGGATGCGGCGGTGGCGAGATGTCGCTGACCGAGTACGTCGATCGCGTCGACGCGATCATGCGCCGGGCCCTGCAGCGGTACGAGGTGCTCATCGCCGGCCCGCAGGGGGAGGTGCTGGTTGCCGAAGGGGCGCAGCTGGCCGACTTCACTCCGCAGGACCTCGGGGCGGCTCTCGAACGACTGGGGGAGATTCAGACCGAGGCCCTGGAGGCCGCCGCCGCCATCGAGCCCCCCGAGGACATCGCCGATCTCCACACGCTCTTCTTCAGGAGCCTTCCGATCGAGGAGCTGGCCGTTCGGGCGAGCACCGCCGCGGATTGGGAGGAGCTTTCCGAGAGTCCGGAGATGATGGCCTACCGGGCTGCTCTCGTGGCCGACGAGCAGGTGTGCAACGACTTCCAGGCCGAACTCGATGCCACCGCCGAGCGCGGCGTCTTCGCCGCCACCCCCTGGATGCCGGGTGAGCTGGAGGAGATCGTCGACTATGCACTCGGCTGCGGCACGCTCCTCGAGTATCCCGAGGACGTGTACCGCCCGCCGCCGACCACCCCATAGAGCCGCGGCATCTCAGCGCTCCCTTCGGTTCCTGCCCGGCAGCCGTGGAGTTCGTGGCTCGGGCCGCCGAACCTGTCTGCGGCGGGGGCCCGCGGACTTCCGTGCCGGGTCGGATGGTTTCCGCCGGTGCCGCCCTAGGAAGAATGGGTGGCCGCTCCTCGCGCTTCTGCCACGATTGCGAGCACAGGCGCGACGTGCGCCTGCGTATCGATGCACCACGGCGCGACCGTTTCCCCTCGACCCACTTTGATCGCCACGTCACGAGCTCCGAGTGCGGAGAAGCCGGCTTCGTCCGTTACGTCGTCACCGAGGAAAACCACTGCCTCGGAATCGAGCCGCTGCCGGAGCCGGTCCAGAGCCACTCCCTTTCCGGCCGGCCCGAACAGCAATTCCACCACCATCTTTCCTTCGATGATCCCGGCGCCGGCTCGTCTTCCTGCGGCCCCGGCAGCGGCGGCAGCCACCGGTGGGTTCGCACAGTGACGAACGTGGAACGCGGCTCCGAGTGGTTTGGCCTCGACCACACTGCCGGGATACGACTCGGCGATGTCTTGCAACGTCGTCGTCAGTTTTGACACCGCTCGTTGCACCTCGGGATCGACATCCAGGTCCGCCTCCTCTGCGCCGTGCGAGCCGATCAGCACAACACCCGGAGGCCATCCTGTGAGACGGCCGAGCACTGGTCGCGACCGGCCGGAGATGACGGCGGCGTGCGTGCGAGGCAGCGCTGCGATCGCCATCAGGGCATCGACCGCCTCGCGGTCCGCCAAAGCGGCTTCCGGATCCGGCACGATCGGCGAGAGCGTACCGTCGAAGTCACTGGCCACCAGAAGAACCCGAGCCTTTGCGACCTCGTGCAGGGCGCGGCGAAGGTCGGGCTCGATCATCAGCGATCGAGCAGTGCGAGACACCCCTCGGCCCAGTCGAATACCGTTTCCCGGCGTACGGTCCGAATGAGCCTCTTCATCCTGCTCTCGACCTCGGCGGCCGGCATATCGATCGCCGCCTCCAGGGCCGCGGCCACGCCGTCTACGTCGTGGGGGTTGACGATGAGTGCTGTACGGAGTTGTTCGGCCGCGCCGGCGAACTCGCTGAGCACGAGAACGCCTGTGGGCTCGCAGCGCGAGGCGACGTACTCCTTGGCGACCAAGTTCATCCCATCTCTGAGCGGCGTCACCAGCATGATGTCGGCCGCGACGTAATAGGCAATCAGCTCCTCCAGATCAAAGCTTCGATACAGGTACGAGACCGGGACCCATCCGACCTCTCCATGGTCGCCGTTGACCCGACCGACGAGTTGTTCGATGGTGCGGCGCAGTTCCTGATANNACCGCGATCTGGACGAACGTGCACCGCTCTTCACAACCACGACGGTCCAGCAACGAGGCAAACGCTTTGAGCCGGAGATCAATGCCCTTCGTGTAGTCGAGGCGATCGACGCCAAGGATGATCCGACTGGAGTTGCCCAGCTCGTGACGGAGCTGAGCGGCACGGCGCTGCACGGACTCAGATCTCGCCAGTCGTTCGAAGTGGGGGGTGTCGATGGCAATAGGGGCCCGTTGCAGCCTGATACGACGACCACGCCAGCGCAGCTCGTAGCGGGAAACCGGTGTGGCATCGCCGTAGCGCTGGGCGGCCTTGGCGAAGTTGGCCACACTGGCGCGCGTCTGAAACGCCAGCACATCGGCTCCCAGCAGGCCTTCGATGATCTGGGCGCGCCACGGAAGCCGCGAAAAGAGCTCTATCGGGGGAAACGGGATGTGGAGGTAGAAGCCGATGGTGACGTCATCGCGCAGGGTCCGAAGCATGCCGGGGACGAGCTGCAACTGGTAATCCTGCACCCAGGCAATGTCGCCTGTGAAGAGGCATTCGGCAGCTGCACGGGCATAGCGATCGTTTACGTTCCGGTACGGGTACCAGAAGCGGCGGTGGTAGGCGGGAGGTGCCAGTGCATCGTGGTAGAGCGGCCACAAGGTGCCGTTGCAGAACCCGTAGTAGAAGCCGGCGACCTCTTGCTCGCTCAGGGCGAGTGGCCGCTGCTCGATCCCGCCGTACTCGAACGGTTCGGGAGCGAAGTCGGCGATACCCGGCCACCCCACCCACGCCCCTTTGGCGTCCTGCAGGATGGGGCCGAGGGCACGTACCAGCCCGCCCGGGCTAGTCGTCCATTTGTCCCCGGTCCAGGAGACCGGAAGCCGATTGGCAACAACCACGATCCGTTTGACGCTGACCTCCCCCGTGCCCCCCCGACCATAATCCCTTGCTGCAGCTCGGCGAAAAGCTCGAGCAATTGCCACCATCACCGCATCTTCAGATTGCAATTGCGGGGTCAGATGGCCATGGGGGTCTATCGGCCCTT
>JABAOH010084520.1_pt1 | contig 12887 bp, 14 predicted proteins | sample 7062181 | NCBI WGS metagenome assembly JABAOH01 (sample SAMN14538630, study PRJNA623070) | marine sediment metagenome | biome: marine biome [ENVO:00000428]; feature: marine pelagic biome [ENVO:01000023]; material: deep marine sediment [ENVO:00002113]; isolation source: pool of 5 deep marine... | reverse complement strand
GACGACGGGGTTGAGCTTGAGACAAGAAACATGAAGATGGCGCTCAGGAGGCTTCGTATATTAACCAGAGAGGGAACACAAGAGGAGCTGGACTTAGATAAAACGATAGACCGGACCTCAAGGAACGCGGGTCTTCTTGAGCTTGAGATGGTGGCTGCGAAAAAGAACAATGTGAAAGTGCTTTTATTCCTGGATATAGGTGGCTCGATGGACGATCATATAGAGCTCTGCTCAAGACTATTCTCGGCAGCCAAATATGAGTTCAAGCACCTGGAGCACTACTACTTTCATAACTGTCTTTATGAATCGGTTTGGAGGAACGGTAAGAGAAGAAAGCAGGAGGCAATCCCGACATTTGAAGTGCTGCACAAATACAACAGTGACTATAAGGTAATAGTAGTCGGTGATGCGTCTATGTCTCCCTATGAGATTCTATATCCAAACGGTAGTATCGAGCACAGCAATGATGAGGCAGGACTGGTTTGGCTCGAGCGCCTTAAGGAGCAGTTCTCAGACCTGGTATGGCTGAACCCCGTGCCGGTGGATGAGTGGAGATACACTGAATCTATCGGAATTATCCGGGAGTTTACGGGAGACCGCATGTTCCCGCTGACCATGGGCGGCTTGCAGCAGGCAATTAAAGCGCTAAAGGACAAAAAACTAAAGTTTGAGTCACATTGAAGCTATAGCTGTTCTTTACCGGATTCAGATAATGATTGAGAAAAGGAGGGGATAAATGATACAAGCAATAGACCATATAAATGTTGTAGTTTCTGACCTAGAACGCTCAGTTAAGTTCTATACAGAAGTTATGGGATTTGAGCAGGTGGGGTCTGTGTATCTTGAGGGTGAGTGGATAGACGCTGTTTCCGGGCTAAAGGATATGGTAGCCGACATGGCATTGATGGCTACACCTCAAGGCGAGGTCAAAATGGAGCTTTTCCAATTCCAAACCCCGCTAGGAGAATCGATACCTGCTAATTTACTTGCCAATACACTAGGAGTAAGACACATAGGTTTAAGAGTGAATGATGTTCACGACTCTTATAAGAAGATAAAGGATGCCGGAATTGAGCCCCTAAGCGAGCCTGTAACAATTCCCGCACANNTCAATGACCCAGACGGTGTGCTCTTGGAAATAGCGGAGTATAAATAGGCTAGACGAGTCCCAGAACAAAGGCTTTGTTAGATAGGTTTACGACCATATGCGTTATATATGCAGGCCAGAAGGATTTTCCTCTGTAGCATATGTAACCCCAGAGAAGCCCTGAGAATATTGTGCTGATGGTTTCTATCTCCGGCTTTCCTATATGCAGGAGTGCAAAGGGTATCATCTGAATTATGATGCTTCCTTCCCTAAATTTATCTTTGAGTCCAAAGAGCATATAGCCCCTGAATAAGAACTCCCACCCGAGCATATAGACACCCATCTGAAGTGCGTATTTCATGAAGTCGAAACCTCGGTGGGTGCGGTAGTAGCCCTGCACAGAGGACATATCGGATGTGAAATAAAGCACTGGGACTGCTATTATTAGAAAGGCAACGACATAGGGTATCCAGACCCTGTATTCGCCTATCCTTAGGCCGAAATCAAGGGGGTTCTTTCTTAGAAATATGATAATGGTCAGGATTGGAAATATTCCAAAGTAGCTAATGGAGCTGATCCAATAGTTTACTATCTGGTGATAGCTGTGCAGGATCATAAAAAGCGTAGCAAAACCGATTACGACTATTTCCTGATACCAGTCTCTCAAAAATCTGCCCAAGTTGTTTAGCTCAAGAGAAATATTGTTCGGCATGTTTTTATACAATAAAGATTATTGGTTTTCAGACGCAATCTGCCTTAGAAGCTCTTTAGATAACATGGGTCCACGTTCAAGGAATTTACCATCCGGGCCGTATGTAATGAAGTATGGGATAGAGGGCAGATTGTAGTACTTGACCAAAGGGTTTTCCAAATTGATTATGTCTAGCTCACGAAGAGCCATATTGTTTACTCGCTCTGCAAGCTCTGAGAGCTTGTCCTTAAGCGGGCCGCAAGGTGCGCACCAGTCGGCAGAAAACATGAACACAGTGTATTTATGAGGCTCTATGTAGTCTATTACATTTATAAGCCTGCCCCTGCTTATTAACTTAACTTTCTCGTACTGCCCGCTGTATGCAACCTCTGTGCGCTGTTGTTCAAATGACAGAGCAGTGTGGGTGAATATAATAAAAGAGAAAATAACTATCGCGGAAATTTTCTTCATGATCGTCAGTCAAAGATTAGAGTACGGTTGCCGTATACAAGTATTTGTCGTTTTAGGTGGTGCCAGATGGCTTGCGAGAGAACTACTTTCTCTAAGTCGCGCCCCTTTCTGACTAAGTCTTCAATATTATCCTTATGAGTCACACGCACTACACTTTGCTCGATAATGGGGCCTGCATCGAGCTCGGCTGTTACATAGTGGCTCGTTGCCCCGATGATTTTTACCCCTCTCTCATATGCTGAGTGATACGGCTTCGCTCCCGGAAATGCAGGCAGGAACGAGTGGTGTATGTTGATGATTTTATTCGGATAGTGGGATACAAAATCATCGCTTAAGATCTGCATATATCTAGCCAGCACAACAAAATCTATCTCATATCTGCTTAACAGCTCAAGCTGTATCTGCTCTGCCTCCTTTTTGTTCTCTTTGGTTACGGGAACATGATGATAGTCTATTCCAAAGCTCGTTGCAATCGGCTCCAAATCTGGGTGATTGCTGATAATTACCGGTACTTCTACGTCCCATTCTCCTGAGTGGCTGCGTGAGAGAATATCGTGCAGGCAGTGGGACATTTTTGATACGAATATAGCCATTTTGGGCTTGTGATCAGAGAAATAAAGACGCCACTGCATATCGTATTTCTCGCCGATCATAGTGCCAAAATATTCCCCGATTTTATCCGCAGGTATTGAGAAGTTAGCCAGATCCCATTCTACTCTCATAAAAAAAACTTCCTGCTCGGAATCTACATGCTGGTCGAGATACAAAATATTGCCGTCATTTTTAAAGATGAACTCAGTTATGGCCGAAACCAGGCCTTTTCTGTCCGGGCAGTGAATTAGCAATATTGCAGATTTGGTGTGATCATGTGCACTCATATTATTTCCATCCTAAATTAGTGTCTTCCCATCAACTCATAGATCTCGTCATCATTCAGACCGAAATAGTGTGCTATCTCGTGCTGGAGTACNNTGAAAAAGCACTATTTCATCAGGCATCCTTACCCCCTGCCACACGCTTCTTTGCGGAAGAGGGGTGCCCCTGTAGAGTCCAAGCAGAAGTCCTTTCCCCCTGATCTTTAGCTCTTCAAGGTCCCGGGGGCTTGGATAGTCCTCTACTGTTATAGCAACGTTGTCAATCTTATCCCTGAATTTCTCGGGGATCCTCTCATATGCTTTTTCAACCAGCTCTTCGAACTTTTTCCTATTCAGTTTTCTAACCCACCATATTTATTATGAAATCGAATAAATACTATATTAACTTTCGGGGCCTTTCAATCAACTTTTATCATAAATAGAGCAACTTTTTGAATTATCCATTATCTTATAGATAGAAGCAAATATATGAATTAATAAGGAGTAGGGCATGAATAACTTGCAAGCATTAGTTTACTCATTGTTGAGTGTTATTTTTATGATTGCGCTTTTTTCAGACGGTACATTTGCTGAGTTTCAATCAGTGAAAGACCAGCCCGTGGAGCTGGGGCAGGTGGACTGGATCCGCAATTATGATGAGGCCACGGCGAAAGCAAAGCAGCAGAACAAGCCAATGCTCGTTTTATTCCAGGAGGTTCCCGGCTGCAGCACATCCTCCGGTTATGGGAAGAACGTGCTTAGCCACCCTCTAATAGTCGAGGCTATAGAGACCTTATTTGTTCCTGTGGCGATTTACAACAACCACGGGGGCGATGACGAGAAGATTCTTAAATCATTTAAAGAGCCCTCATGGAATAACCCGGTAGTTAGAATTATCACTCCCGATAGGGACGAGCTTGCTCCTAGGTTAAGCGGAAATTACACAAAAGCAGGATTGGTTAGGGCAATGATCACTGCGCTTGAGAATGATAGGCGGCCTGTACCTCAGTATTTAAGCCTGCTTGCTCAGGAGCTAAACGTTCAGTCCGGCAGATCTGAGAAAGCAATTTTTGCTATGCACTGTTTTTGGATAGGTGAGGGCAGGCTTGCGCCGATCAACGGGGTAATATCTACAAAGCCCGGGTTTATGGGCGGACGCGAGGTTGTAGAGGTTAAGTTTAATCCCGAGATAATTTCTTATAGTGACCTTTTGAGCAAGGCAAAATCGAACAATGTCGCAGGACATGTGTATTCTGTAAATTCGAAACAAGTTGATGCTGCTAATAAGATCGTAGGAAGCAAAGATGTTTCTCCTGCCGCAAATTTCAGAGTCGACAGCAGACCAAAATATTATATGTCCGGCACGTTGTACAAATATGTACCCATGACCAATACACAGATCGCAAGAGTCAATGCCGCGCTTGGAAGCATGCAGTCTCCTGATTCCTATCTTTCCCCCAGGCAGCTTGAGATTTACGCATATATCAGGGAGCATCAGGATTTAAATTGGACAAACATAGTCAGAAGCCAGAATTTTATTACTGCTTGGAATAAGACTGTATCATTGATGAATAAGCAGGTTACCAAAAGATAGTTTTATAGCTGTTTTCTGTATTCTTCTACAAAGGATATTAGCTCCGGGAAGAACTCGCTGAATTTCTGCTCAAGCTCATCATAGTTATCTTTAATATCCTCTATTCCGTATTTAATAACGGCGGCCCTCTCAAAACGTCTGCTAAGTCTTCTCGACATAGCGTTTAGAGCAAGCTCAATAGTATCAATGTTCTTATAGGACACAAGCCAGTCATCCCCTATCATATAAGGCATGCGCTGTAAAAGCTTGGGGGGCAGAATGCTCTCATGCTTTATTAGCAGAGCATATACCCGGTTTGCAAACTCGCTTAACTCGATGTCTGAATAAACAGCCCAATTCTTAGCAAGAAAGTGGTCAAAGCTGAGGTCTACGATAATTCCCGCAAATCTTCTTCTATCCACGTGAAGGAGATTCTTGCACTCTAAGAACATAGCGCTATTATCTGTATAGAAATCTACTTTCCTGTGAGTTTTGATTCCTTTAATTATTTCAGGGCTATATTGGTCTAGGAGGCGTCCTTTTACAAAGTCCCCCAGTAGATTTCCAAGCAGCGATTCATCAGAATCTTCAGCCAAATATAGGTGTGCTAAATAGTTCATTGTCCCACTCAGGACAGCTTATCTACCTATTGGGGTAACTCGATTAATTTACCTCTACAAGCTCTGTATCAAAGATGAGAACAGAGTTTGGAGGGATAACAGGCGGGTAACCGCTTGCTCCGTATCCTAGATCAGGTGGAATTATTAGCTGACGTTTTTCGCCTACTTTCATATCGGCAATCCCCTCGTCCCATCCTTTAATAACCTGTCCTACGCCTAAGGTAAACTCGATCGGCACGCCTCGCTGATGCGAGCTGTCAAAAACCGATCCGTCCTCAAGCTTACCGGTGTAGTGTACTTTTACCTTCTGTCCTTTCTGCGGTTTATCCCCTTGTCCCTCTTCAAGAATTATATACTTTAGTCCTGATGGTGTCTCAACAATTTCTCCTGACATTTTCTCCTCCTTTGAGAATGCATTTGTACTTATATTGAAAGCGACAGCCAATATGGCTATGAATATGGAAATAGCTATGCGGGTACTTACAATAGCAGATATCATAGTGACCTCCGTTTTGGTTGAAATTATTTTCCTGATTTGCCTGCTGTGGAGTAATACTCTACCCCATATAAATTAATTAACCTCAACTATTTTCCACTGAACTCAGGATCGCGTTTCTCAAGGAACGCTTTCATTCCCTCTGCTCTGTCCTCAGTGTCAAAGCAGGAGTCGATTAAATTCTTCTCGAGCTCAAGCGCATCTTTTAGGTTCATCTCTGATCCCTCATTAATGGCTTTTTTTGCAGCGCTGATTGCAAGAGGAGCGCGCGCCGCAATAGAGCTTGCAAGCTCCATAGCTTCTTTCATTACTACTTCGTGGGGCACCACTCTTTCCACAAGCCCTAGTCTAAGGGCCTCCTCCGCACTCACCATCTCACCGGTGTAAATCAGCTCTTTTGCCTTGGCGTTTCCCATAATCCTGGTTGTTCTTTGCGATCCTCCCCAGCCGGGAAATATACCTAGCTTAACCTCAGGGAAACCCATCTTTGCCCTCTCCGATGCTATCCGCAAATCACAAGCAAGCGCAAGCTCGCATCCGCCTCCAAGGGCGTAGCCGTTAACTGCCGCGATGGAGGGGTAGCTTGCGTTTTCAATAAGATTGAAGATCTTGTGAGCATAATCTATATATTCCTTAAACTCATCTCTGCTCATCTTGCTCATCTGCCCTACATCCGCACCCGCAACAAACGCTTTGTCTCCGGCTCCCGTAATGATTAATGCCCTCAACTGCTCTTTAGGCAGATCATTTTCAACGAAGCTGCCAAGCTCTTTTAGGGTGTCCCAGTTAAGAACGTTTAGTGCTTTAGGACGATTTATCGTAAGTACGCCCACAGCCCCGTCTTTAGTATATTCTATATATTCATATGACATGCGGTTCTCCTATTTCTTCGGGAAATTAAGATTTTTTAGTGCCGCTTTTCGTTTTGGGTGGAGTCTGTTTAGGAGGGGTTTCTAAATTCTCAATTTTCTCCTCTAATTTAGCTATTTTCATCTCAAGTGAGTCTATTGTGTTAATGAGCTTGTCCATTTCCTTGCGCTCGGGAATGTTTCTTTTCTCTAAAGACTGTTCCATGAAATTCTGGACGTAATTCTTGAACTCCGATGATTTTTCAACTGCCCGGTCCATCATCGGGCTGTTTAACCATACATCCATCATCTTATGAGTGGATTCTTCCCATGACTCATAAAGCTTCTTGAAATAACCTAGATAATAGATTTCATCTAGCTCTTTTTTCTTTCTAGCCATCTCTGCTCTCCCATATCCTATGTAGTATTAACCGAGTAAGTCCCGTTGTCCAGGGGAGATATAGCCTATAACAAAGAGAGTGAGCATTATGATCGCAAATCCAAGTATTGCTCCCCATGCTGCTTTTCTTCCCTTCCAGCCTGATGCAAGACGGCCGTGGATAAGCACTGCGTAGAGAACCCACGTTATCATTGACCAAGTTTCTTTATGTCCCCAGTCCCACGCGGTTCCCCAGAGTTCTTTTGCCAATAACAGACCCAAAGCTATTCCTATCGTTACAAGCGGAAATCCGATTAAAAGACAGATGTGGTTTATTCTGTCTAGGGTAGTAAGTGAGGGGAAATTCTCCAAGAAGCGCCCTAGGTGTTTAGATTTAATTTGATTTTCCTGGAATATGTAAAGAACCCCTGAGATAAAAGCCACAGTAAATAAAGCTTCTCCCATAAGTATCAATGCTATATGGATTAGTATCCAAGGATTGCTAAGCGTCTGGGTAGGGTCGATTATTCCTTGGGGAACTATTATGTAGGGAAGAGTCATAATAAATGCGAGTGGTGCAGCAAAAGCACCTAAAAGAGAAGCTCTGAATTTAAATTGCGATCCTACATATACAAGGGATATAAACCAGCCGAACAGATACAATGTGGTATCAAATCCTTGCGCTAGGGGTTTCCCGCCAATGTATGAGTAAAGAATATTTACAGTTTGTATTGCGGCTCCTGCGACGATAAAGTATAAACCTATTTTGGATAGCCTATCCCCTTTGGTCCAAAAGTGGCTCCCGTAAAATATCGATGATATAAAGTAGCACAGTACTACAATCCAGTAGAGATCCATATCTATATTTTATTAATCATGAAGCTAATTACAATAAAACTCGGCGACTACCACAAAGGATATGCGCAATATGATTATTTTAGAGTTGGCTGCCCTTTAGGCTCTCGGTCTGATAATAGGTTGTTAGGGCATCAATTAGCTCATCGAGCTCACCGCTCAATATTGCATCGATCTTGTACAGGGTAAGGTTTATCCGGTGGTCTGTAATTCTGCCGTCTCTGAAATTATATGTACGTATCTTCTCGCTGCGCTCTCCTGATCCAACCTGCGTTTTACGTTCGTCGGCAAACTCACTCAGGCGCTTCTCCTCTTCTATCTCATATAGTTTGGCTTTTAACATCCTCATAGCATGAGCCCGGTTTTTATGCTGTGACCTCTCGTCCTGACATTGAACTACAATTCCCGAGGGCAAGTGGGTGATGCGGATGGCAGAATCAGTTTTGTTAACATGCTGCCCTCCAGGTCCTGATGCCCGGTAGGTATCAACTTTCAAATCCTTCTCGTCAACCTCAACTTCCACATCGTCAGGTTCTGCAAGGATCGCTACAGTTGCAGTTGAGGTATGGATTCTGCCGCTGGTCTCAGTTGAAGGTACCCTCTGGACCCTGTGCACTCCGCTCTCATACTTCAATTTGCTATATACGTTCTTACCTTCTATAGAGGCTATTACTTCTTTGAGGCCGCCGATTCCTGTCTCGCTTATACCCATTACTTCGACCTTCCATTTTTTCTCTTCCGCATAGCGGGAGTACATCCTAAAGAGGTCTCCGGCAAACAGTGCGGCCTCATCGCCGCCGGTGCCGGCTCTGATTTCTAAGAATATATTTTTTCCGTCATTCGGGTCTTTAGGCAGAAGTAAGATACGCAGCCTGTCCTCCAAGCTATTCCTTTGTACTAGAAGCTGGTCAAGCTCTTCTCTGGCTAACTCGCCTAAATCTTTATCTTTTAATAGAGATTCGTTGTTCTCTATTTCCCCTAGCGTATGTTTATACTCTCTGTATATGCCTATTACCTCTTCAAGGTCCGAGAGCTCTTTAGAGTATTGGTGTATATCTGCCGGGGTTATATCTGGTTTGCTAAGATTTTGCTCGATTTCTAGATATTTTTTCTCTACTTCCTCGAGCCTCTGCAACATTGAAGCTTCAGCCATTTCGTCTTTTATCTTCACACATCTTGCAAAAATTTCAAGATAAGATTAAACTTGTAGTGGTAAAACAATGGAAACAATGGATATTCTTGAGGATAAGATAAAAGAGGCTTTGTCAAGAAAGGCGAAGTTAGAGGCTGAACATAAAAATCTTTCAGATGAAGTTCTTAAGCTTCGTGAGAGTGTAGAAAAGCTTGAGCAGGAAAGAGATGATATGAGGCTTAAGCTCGATAAGGTTATAGAGAAGGTAGAAATTTATTTAAGCAGATCAGAGGCTTAGCATGAATCGTCTAAGAATCAGGTTTTTTGATATTGATTACACAATAAAAACAGATGCTGATGAGGAGTACGTCCAAAAAATAGCATCTTTTATCGAAGATAAAGTGAGAGAAATTTCAAAAGTTGAAAGTGCTATGGTTGTGCCTCGCTCGTTTCTTTTGGCTATGCTCAAGATAACCGATGACTACTTCAGGGTAGAAAAAGATTTCGAGGAATTTAAAGAACGTGCTGAGGAAAGATCAAATAGGTTATTACAAATATTGGAAAGCTCCCTTAAAGATAACGAATCATTTAGTTCCCCAGAGGGAACACGTAAAGAGGAACCCGGCAGAGAAGAATTGGAAGACTCCTTTAAACAAAGATGATAATAGAGAAATTAAGTCGTTTCTCTCCCTTTTAGGTACAGGGAGTTTCAATATTAAGGAAGAAAAGGACAGCATACGAAGATATGTTGCTCGCATAAGGTCTGAACTATCAGATGTTGAGATCAATAAGGCTAGCTATCAGATCTCACAAAACCTACTAGATTTAGATTCATATAGACTCTCAAAAAGTATTGCTCTTTACTCCCCTATTTCAGGAGAAGTAAAAACCAAGTCTATTTTTGAGACGTCCCTTGGAGCGGAGAAGGAAGTTTATTTCCCTAGAGTAAGCGGCCCTTCTCTAGAGTTCTATAAAATTCAAACTCTTCAGCAACTCAAGCCAGGCAGTTTTGGAGTTTTAGAGCCTATAGAAGGCTTGTATAAAGCAGACCCTCGAGAGATCGATCTCTTCATAATGCCGGGGCTTGCGTTTGACAGATCGGGAAACCGACTAGGTTATGGAAAAGGATACTATGATCGGGCCCTAATAGGGGTTCCGGAGATGAAAAAAGTTGGCATTTGTTACAGTTTTCAGATACTCGACTCTGTCCCAACAGATGAGCATGATCAAAAAGTAGGCACAGTTGTTACCGAAGAGGGTACTGTTTTTTCTAGGAGAAATTTAGGAGGCTAATAGCATGTCAGTATGGATAGTTATTGCAGTGGCGGCTATATCATTGGTTTTAGGTTTTGCTATTCATTACATCTATAGACAAATAGAGTTAAGAAAGAATATAGGTATAAAAAAAGACGAAGCTGAGACTATTATAGAGCTCGCCAAAAAAGAATCAGAAAAGATAAAAATTGAAGGTGAATTAAAAGCCAAAGAGATTCTCGAGAAAAGGAGTTCAGAAATTGAGCGTGAGTCTCGGGAAAAACAAAAAGAGTTCTCAAAAGCGGAGAAAAGACTTCAGAAGCGTGAGGAAACTCTGGATGGTAAGTACGAGGTTTTTGATAAGAAAGAAAAAGAAGTAATGAAGTTAGAGCGTGATATGACTCAAAAAGAGAAGACGCTCGAAGTGAAGGAAAAAGAGCTTGATGAAGTTGTTGAGCATGCCAAGAAGAAAATAGAGGAGATAGCCGGCATGACTCAGGAGGCTGCTAAAACCGAGCTCATAAATATTATAGAAGATGAGGCAAGGCATCAGGCGGCTGTGAGGCTTAAACAAATTGAGGAGCAGCTAAATGAAGATGCAGAGAGAAAAGCTAAAGATATAATAGCTCTTGCTATCGGGAAATACGCGGGTGAGTATACGAGCGAGAAAACCATATCGGTTGTGAATTTGCCAAACGATGATATGAAGGGGCGCATAATTGGCAGAGAGGGCAGGAATATCCGCTCTATCGAGTCCAGAACAGGGGTGGATATTATTATTGATGATACTCCTGAAACAGTGGTTGTATCTTCCCTTAACCCAATTAGGCGCGAAGTTGCAAGGATATCGCTTGAAAAGCTAATCGATGACGGCCGTATTCATCCTACGAGAATTGAAGAGATTGTGGCCGATGTTGAGAAACAAATAGAGCGCGAGATCCAGAAATCCGGAGAAGAGGCTCTGTTTGATCTCGGGATTGCAAACATGCACCCGGAGCTTATAAAGCATGTGGGAAGACTCAAATACAGAACGAGCTATTCGCAGAACATTCTTAACCACTCAATTGAAGTTGCGTTTATATGCGGCATATTGGCAGCGGAAATCGGCTTTGATATAAAGCTTGCCAAACGAGGCGGTCTATTGCACGATATTGGTAAAGCCGTGGATCACGAGATTGAGGGGTCCCACGTAGATATAGGAGAGGACCTTGTGAGAAAGTACGGGGAGTCGGATGAAATAGTGCAGGCAGTTGCTGCAGCTCACGATCCTCAGCCGCAGTCACTACTTGCCATACTCTGCCAGGCGGCGGATGCTATTTCAGCTGCGAGGCCCGGAGCAAGGAGAGAGACCTACGAGGCATATGTTAAGAGAATAGAAGACATAGAGAACATAGCAGCGTCCTTTAGAGGTGTTGAGAAATGCTATGCGATTCAGGCAGGGCGCGAGGTGCGGGTAATTGTTGAAAGCACCAAGGTGAATGATGAAGAGGGAGCACTGCTCTCTCATGAAATAGCGCAAAAAATTGAGAAAGAAGTTGCATATCCCGGGCAGGTTAAAATTACTGTTATCAGGGAAGTAAGGGCGACAGCGATTGCAAGTTAAGCGTTAGATCAAATACTTAGTTTAGAAAAATCTGCAATTTTGAAAAACAGGTTCTTTATCTGAGCAAGCATAGAGAGCCTGTTTTCTTTTATTTTAGGATCCTCATCCATAACCATCACGTTGTCGAAGAAATTGTCGACCGGGTCTTTTAGGTTCTTCATGAGAAGTAAAGAGTCCAGATAGTTTTTCTCAATGATCTTACCTTCTACTTTACCGCGTACATCATTTAGAGAGTCATGAAGGTGTCTCTCGGCGCTTTCTATAAAATGCTCATCAAAAACATTATCTCCGGTATGGTCTTTAACGATGTTGACAACTCGTTTAAAAGCAACTCCGAGCGCTTCAAAATCCGCTGCCTTGCGGAATTCAGCTAAAGCTTCAATCTTGCGTTTGGCGTCCACAATGTCGTCAAACTCCGCAGAAACCACAGCCTCAACAACATCCTGCGGGAAACCTTCGGTTGTCATGATGTTCCTGAACCTCTCTGTCATAAAGGCCATTATGTTATTCAGTGTTTCCTCAAGTGCTCCTTTATATTTATCCCCGGTCTGATCGATGATCGCCTCAAGGCCTGTGCGGAATGAGTCCCTTGTGCTTAGATGAATATTGCTATCTAACACGATATTAATAATTCCGATTGCCTGGCGCCTAAGCGCATATGGGTCGGAGGTACCGCTGGGTATGAGTCCCGATATGAAGCAGGATGATATATTGTCGATTTTATCTGCTATGCTAAGGACGGAGCCGTATTCAGATTCAGGAAGATCGCTTTCACGTCCCGTCGGCATGTACTGCTCTTCAATAGCTTTTGCCACTTCTACTGTCTCTCCCGACAGCTCTGCATAGTATTTCCCCATTATTCCCTGCAGCTCCGGGAACTCGAAAACCATCTGTGTCGCAAGATCGGTCTTAGATAGAGAAGCAGCGCGCACTATGTGCCTTGTATTGTTTTCAAACCCAAGCGCATTACCCAGCTCGTTTGCCAATGTCTTAAGACGCTCAGTCTTGTCATAATAAGAGCCCA
>JABAOH010001201.1_pt1 | contig 12891 bp, 11 predicted proteins | sample 7062181 | NCBI WGS metagenome assembly JABAOH01 (sample SAMN14538630, study PRJNA623070) | marine sediment metagenome | biome: marine biome [ENVO:00000428]; feature: marine pelagic biome [ENVO:01000023]; material: deep marine sediment [ENVO:00002113]; isolation source: pool of 5 deep marine... | reverse complement strand
GTATTGGTAATCCTGTATCAGAATCAGTAACTATTCCTGTTATGTTAACTGGATATTCTCCTCTGAGAGCATTTATTAAAATCAACCCATTTTCATTTGGTCCTTGTACAGCCGGCTCATGAAGTTGTAGGCTGAAACCAGACCAAGTTTCTTGTTGCATAACCCATGCTGTATAACTTATCCCCAACTCATTTAGTACCCTCAAAGCGTTGGCAAAGAAAACTGATTCATTCTCATCTGTGCATGGTGAAGGGCAAGTGATGTCAGTTCGATACCAGCCACCAATTTCTCCAACGAATAATGGTACGTTGCGCTCCTCTAGAACTTTTTTATAACAGAGTCCATCCGGCCAGGATTCTGGTGATTCTATTTTTGATTTTATGTATTCATAGTCGACTGGGCAATTTTTATTGTTGTCAAAACTACTGTGAAATCTGTATATGTGCCCACTAAAGAGAAGGTTTGTTCCGTTAAGATAACAGTTAACACTTTTATCCCACCCCCATTCGGGATTTTGCACCCAGTTTACGTCAGTACAATATCCTAAATGAGGTATTATAATATTGTCTGCTCCTGTTGCACGAATTGCATCGATACAATCTTGCATAGTATAGAACCAATCTTGCACAACGGCTGTAAGTCCTGGCGCAGGCTCATTCCAAAGTTCAAAGATGAGGTTAGGATAGTCTTTTAGTTCTGTTGCTATATCCACCCAAGCATCAATAAAATCTTGTTTACTTGTTATCACTCTCCCACCGTCTGTGTGGCTAAATGGTGGGTAAGGCAAAACATCTTGGCCACCTCCTGGAGAGATAGAATACCATGTTAATACAACGTAAAATTCGTATTCCTCCGCTAGACGAAGAAAGTCTTTATAACTCTCTCTAAATGGTCTGTTAGTTGCCTGCCCTGTCAATGTCGTCGATGAATTATATATCCACCATTCTAGTTGTCCCTGTGTTCGTATAACATTAACTCCCCAGTCTTTCATGCCTTGTAAGTGTGCTCTAACCGTCGCCTCATCCCACACATTGAATCCTGCAGGGGTCATTTCACCTGGAGTAATAAATCTACCAGTACAGCTACTAGCAAACTCTCCCCAATTAACTCCTCTAAGAACGACAGTATTATTATTTTCATCCTTTATGTATCTTCCTTCTATATGTAATGGGCTTAGCGCTTTTACTGGAGTAATAAGAAAAAGAAGTAGTATTAAAACAAAAACTAAGAACAATTTTTTCATATTATTAATTAATGAAACTTAAATTTAAAGTCTTTTTTCTCAGAATCTATTTGTTTTGAATTCCTTTTTTTCAGTTTAACTAGGATTGTAAGTTGCATAAATGCTACAATTATAGTTTTCATAGGTAGTTGGAGTTCCAAATGGGTCGTCAAGCGGAGGAAAACTATCGCTCTTACGTACTGCTTGATTTGGGATACCAGTATCGTAGTAGAAGTTCCAGTTAGTACCTGTGTTGTCGAAGACGACCAACCAGTAATAATTGTTTGCTGTTATAGATACGGGGGTTGAAAAAGTAAATGTATGCCAGCTTGCCGAAGTGCTAGCTGTTATCGTGGGAGTTTCACCAAGCAAAGTATTAGGAGCTACATTGTTATCGTCATAAATTCCAGCTGAAAAATCCTTATTTGCCTCCACAGATGAAAAATATGCGCTAATAGATATAATTTCTCCACTTGCAGGCGCTTTGAATCTACTACCTCTCACTTCACGCCAAAACCAAGGATTCCATAACATTCCTCCTTCATCTGTTTTTCCGAAAGTTGAAGGAGCAGGTATACATGTATTACCGGAACAATATTCTCCAGAGGAACATGCTTTATCTAGATACATCTCTTCATCTATACAGCATTCATACGGACAAGGTTGTTTTTCATAACAAATTCTATCAGAACAATAGTAACCAGAAGAACAATCTTTATCATAATATCTTTCCTCATTCTTGCAACAATCAAATTTAGATAGACAATCAGATTTTAAGTCAGGAGATATTTTCAGATGAAGATCACTGTCTGAATGATACCATGTGTTTTTTCTAAGATTAGCAGAAGAAGTAACATTTTCTATCTCTGAGTTGTTTAACAGTATCCTATTAGGCTTAGAGCTAAGGATTCGAATTGATTGTTCTGCTGTTATATCTGTAATAAATAATAATCTGTCTGAGCTAATGTTTACGTAGTTTATTAAATTATTTATATCAGAACTTACATCAACAGAAAGAAGTTTTATAAAGAAATTTGAGATGTTGAATTGAACGTCATATGTGTTGGGAGTAACTGATAAGTTATAATCCCCATTAACAGTTTGATCTGTAGCAACTACATTGTTTGTATTTTGTTCATAGATAATGATATTCGCTTGTACAGCGTTGTTGTATTTATCTAAAAGTCTGCCTGCTAAATTTACTTTTATTGGATCAAGGGTAAAATTTTGTCCTGTATATGTTCCATTGTTTGGAAAGCTAAAGCTAGTTGATTTTGTTGTATAACTACCTGTTTTACTTGCTGTCAAACTACAAGAACCAGGAGTAAGTGTAGTCATTCTTATAAAATATTCACCATTAGAATTTGTTGTGTCACTAAAGACATTACAAGCAACTCTAGCTCCTTGTATTGGTAATCCTGTATCAGAATCAGTAACTATTCCTGTTATGTTAACTGGATATTCCTCTAAAGGTGCTGCAACAACACAGGATTCTATAACTCCACTGTCTGCAGTAAAAGTACAAACCTTGCTAGTAGCTATTCCAATTGAATCTTCACTCTGTACACGATAATAATAAATTGTTCCAGATGAGAGTCCAGTTAGAGTCATTTTATGGCTAGTAACTGGTGTAGTATCTTCTACTATAGTTCCAGGAACATGATCTATATCTAAGTAATTAACAATACCAAACCATCTAGTAGTTTGTTTATTTGTAGTTATGAAAAGTTGAGATGTATTGTACTCAACTTTGCTTGTAGCTGGCAAGTCAGTCGTCCAAGTAATAAGTACATTATTTCCTGTTGGTATTGCTTTTATATCACTTAACGAGAAGGTTGGAGGTCTTGATATCAGATCATAATATGCTGTTATATCTGGGTGCACTGAATTATCACCAGGTCCACCATAAGCCCAAGTTGACCAACCATCAACATTGTTTTCTTTGAGAGCGAAAATTTCTTCACTCCACTCGCTGGGTGTTTTAACTATACCTCCTGGATGGACGTGTGTAGGTAGGGCAGCTATTGGAATTATTCCTTCTGGACCACCAGTTAGCTCTTGATATTCTATTAACCAGTCTCTGACGCAATCAGGATAGGTTTTGGATCCACAGCCATAGCCAGGAAGTGCATAGAACATAGGCTGTAGCCAATCTATATAACCCTCCTTTATCCAAAAAATAACGTCTTGTCCTATCTCGTATCGACGACCTACTGGGTCAGTAAAAGTGGTGGCCGTAAACTCTAAAGGTGGTTTACCTGGCCAAACTTCTTCCCTTTTAGCCTCCATCCACTGTCTAATAAGCCCTATCAACTCAGATATGGGAATACTTCGCCACTCTAAGAACTCAGTATAACGGGAACCTCCGCCTGCGAAGTCTCCACCACCTCCAGCAGTAGGAGGCCAATTAGAATCAGGTATGCTTTCTCCTAACCATTCTTCAAACATCGCTTTGCAATATTGTGAATAGGATGCATCCATCGTATCGTATCTTACATAGTCAAAACCGAAGCCATCTATATCATATCTTTCAACAAGATCCTCAACAATTGCTTTGATGTGGTTTCGAAAGTCTGGGTTGCATGCATCACTCCAATCAAGGGAATTTCCGTATCGATCAATCTGTGCATAAGAAGGATCCCTAACATGTAACATTATAGCCATTGAAATGTGATATTTTATACCTACTGCATGACTGGCATCTATTGCATTTTGAAGATGATTGGGTTCATAAAATCCACCATTTAAAGGAGTCAACGGAAAGGGAGCAAAATTGTTATAAAGGGTCTTTTGTACTATAGGGCCCATATCGTAATTTTTAAGCGTAGTAGCTAAAAGAGGCCAATCATCTATCAACTGCATACTAGGTGATGCAATATAGGTATATCGCAAATCACTATCCCCATTACCTAAAGCATTAACTGGTTTAATTAAAAAAATTACGATAACTAGAATAATTAAAATAAAAACTAACAATTTCTTCATCTTCATATTAATTATTTAGTAAATCTGCTAAAAAAGATATCCAAAAGAGTTCTAAGAATTAAATTAAAAGATTTTTAAATAACAAATATATAATTTTAAGATATGAAAAAATCAAAAGAAATTGTTAAAAAAACCAAAAGACTTTGTATAGAAACAACATTTGCATATCCCTTAGTTATAAAATCAGGTTATGGTTGTTACATAGAAGACATAAATGGAAAATTATATCTAGATTTTAATTCTAATGTCTGTTCTTGTGCTGTTGGTTATAATCATCCAGAAATAATAAATGTAATAAGAAAATTTACAGGTGTAGGAGCTCATAAAATAGCTGGACAAGATTTTTATTCAAAAGAACAAGTTGAACTTGCAGAAGAATTAATAAGAATCACTCCTAGAAAGTTAAATAGGGTTCTTCTTGTTAATACTGGAGCAGAGGCTGTTGAAAATGCAATAAAATTTGCTTTTAGAAAAAAAGGTCCTCTTCCTGGAGTTTCTTGTACAAATGCATTCCATGGTAGAACTTTAGGAGCTTTAACATTTACAGACAGTAAAGCTGTTCAAAAAAAGAATTATCCTGAAATAAATCATGATATAATAAAATTTTGCACAAGAGATAATGATTTTGAGGTAAATGGATTACAAGAATTAATAGAAAGAGAATGGGTACCTGCTTTTGTAATTGTTGAATGTATTCAAGGAGAAGGAGGATATAATGTAGCTAGTAAAAAATTTATTAAAAATCTGAGAAAAACTTCTAAGAAATATGATTTTCCTTTAATAATAGATGAGATACAATCTGGGTTGGGAAGAACAGGAAAATGGTGGTCATTCGAACACTATGGAATAAGACCAGATATAATTACTTCTGCTAAATCTTTACAAGTAGGTGCTCTTATTTGTTCTAAAAAATATGATCCCAAAGAACCTGGTTCTGTTTCTTCTACTTGGGGTGGAGGCCATAGAATTGATTTGGCTGTAGGATTAAAAACAATTGAAATAATAAAACATGAAAAATTATTAGATAATGCAAGAAAAATTGGGAATTATATGTTGAAAAGACTTAGGGGAATGAAAAGAAAATATCCTAAAATCATTGATGTTAGAGGTTTAGGACTAATGATCGGTGTAGAGTTCTCTAAAGAGATTTACAAAGATATAATACCTAAAATTGCATTTAAAAAAGGCTTATTATTGTTAGGATGTGGGAAAAAAACAATAAGAATTACACCACCTTTGATAATAACTAAACAAGAAGCTGATAAAGGATTAAAAATTTTTGAAGATGTTATTAAACATTTAAAACGATAAACAATTGGCTTTAAATAATTGTATCAATAATACATTTTATGAAAAAAAGGATTCAGCAGGTATTTCTTGAATTAATAAAAAACTCTAAAAAAAGTGATAGGGACATAGCTAAAAAATTAAAAATTTCACAACCAACTGTAACAAGAATTAGGAAAAAACTAGAAAAAAATGCTATAAAGACATACACAACAATTCCAATACTCCCAGAGATAGGAATTAATTTAATTTCTTTTAACTTTGCCAGATGTGATAATCCAAAAATTGACATAGAAACCTGTTTAAAACAAATAGTTAAAACTAATCCACAAGTTTTATTCAGAACCTCGGGTGAAGGAATGGGGAAAACCTGTCTGATAGTTGCTTTACATACAAATTATAGAAACTATGTAAATTTCCTAGCAAATATTAGAGCACAATGTAAAGGTATCAAAGCTCATTTTGACAGTTTTGTAGCTTCAACAACAAAAGATCATGTTTTAGATTTTGCAAATCCAGTAACACATTTAATAGATAAGAAATAACACTCGTTATCAACGAAAAAGAATATATTTTTTATTAATCTATAGAATTGAATCATTAATATGTAAATATATAATGATATTTTCTAAAACTTAAATAAAATTTGAAAATTTGATAACTAAGTATTTCTTTAATCTTCGGTAAAATGTTTTTGTGATTTTATGAGAAGAGATAAATTAAAAATTATAGATGACATATTAGAAGTTACAGAAGGTGAAATCAAAAAAACTATAATAATGTATAGAGCAGGATTGAGTTTTAGACAACTTGAGGATTATTTATCTTTCTTAAAAGAAAGAGGTCTTATTATAAACAGAACAGACAATGGTGGGAAGGTTACTTATAAAATTTCTAAAAAGGGGAGAAAATTTAGAGAAAATTATAGAGAACTTGTTAGTTTAATGACATAGCTCTGATTAAGAAAGAATATTAAATTCTATTAAATTCAAAAAGCAAACTAATATTTTTAAGCAGATAAATAATAATTAAGGTGGATTTATGGATTTATTGGAAAAACTAATTAGTACTTTTAGTGTTAGTGGAAATGAAGAAGCTGTAAGAAATGTAATAATGGAAGAAATAAAAGACCATGTAGATGAAGTTTTTATTGATAAATTGGGAAATTTGATTGCTCATAAAAAAGGTGAAAGACCAAAAATAATGCTAGCAGCCCACATGGATGAAATAGGACTAATGGTCAAAGGTATAGAGGGTAGAGGAAGAATAACATTTTCACCAATAGGAGGAGTAGACTCCCTAATGCTTTTAGGAGAGAGAGTTCATATTGAAACAAAAAAAGGAATAATTCATGGAGTAATAACTTGTAAAGAGGTTAATGACGGTAAGATTTTAGAACGCATACCAAGGTTGAATGATTTATTCGTTGATACTGGTTTAAACAGAACTGATTTGAAAAAACTAGGAATTGAAATTGGAACTTTTATGGCATTAGAAAGAGATTTATATTATTTAGGTTCTGATAAAATAATTTGTGGAAAAGCATTTGACGATAGAATAGGTTGTTACATACTAATTGAACTTGCAAAAAGATTAAAAGAAACTTGCAAAAATGAGATATACTATGTATTTACAATTCAAGAGGAAATAGGATTAGTTGGGGCATTAACATCAACCTATATAGTTGAACCAGATTGGGCAATAGTGGTTGATGTTACAGAAACAGAAGATGCAATGGGCGAAGTAACAAAAACAATTGGGAGAGGACCTTGTTTAACTATTAAGGATGCAGAAATAATTGGAAATGAATTTTTAAATAAACATATAATAGAAATAGGAAAAAGAAATAAAATACACATACAAAGAGATGTTACTGAAGAGGGAACAACTGATGCTGCAAGTATATCAGTAACAAAGGGCGGTGTTCCTTGCACTGTTTTAGGAGTTTGTGTTAGAAATCTTCATACTGCAACATCAATAGCAGATAGAAGGGATATAGAAAAATCAATAAAAGTTTTAGAAGAATTATTAAAACTTTCACCAGATGGAAAACTATGGCGTTAAATAATCTTTAAATAATATTATAGAGTTATATATAACAATTCTAAGGTGATATTTATTGGTAGGACTGAGGAAAATTTAAAAGCTGCTTTTGCAGGTGAATCGCAAGCAAACAGAAAATATCTAGCATTTGCAAAAAAGGCAGAAGAAGAAGAATTTCCTAATATTGCAAAATTATTCAGAGCAGTTGCTGAAGCTGAAACAGTTCACGCTCACAATCATCTAAGAATATTGAAAATGATTAGATCCACTAAAGAAAATTTGCAGGCTGCCTTAAATGGAGAAATTTATGAGTTCACAGATATGTATCCTGATTTTATTAAAATAGCAACTCAAGAAGGAATTAATGATGCAACATTAACATTTAATTATGCTAATCAAGTAGAAAAAATACATGGTGGATTGTATAAAAAAGCTATAGAGTCAGTTGAACAAAATAAAGATATAGAAGAAAAAGAATTTTTTGTTTGTCAAGTTTGTGGATATACTGCTGAAGGAGAAGCCCCCAATACGTGTCCTATTTGTGGTGCTTCTAAAGAAGAATTCAAAAAAATTTTATAAGGTGATAAATTGGCTGTTAAAGAAATTAATGAAAAATATAGATGCAACATATGTGGAAATGAGGTTATAGTAACCAAGGTTGGTGGTGGAACTTTAGTTTGTTGTGGAGAAGAAATGGAACTAATAGAACCTAAACAGAAAAAAGAACCAATGTTAGAAGAAGGTGTTGAAGTTGGAAGAGATGTTGAAGAAGAATTTAAGGAAAAAATGCCTGAAGAAGAAGAATTTGAAAAAGAAATAGGATTTGAGGAACCTGAAAAGAAGAAAGAAGAGGAAGAAGATGAAATAAATGAAAAAATTGAAAAGGTTGAAGAAGAAATAGGAGAGAGAGAAAAAGAGTTTGAAGAAGAAGCTAAAGAAATAGAAGATTACAAAGAAGATATGGAAGAGGAGGAATAACAATATGATGTCAAACATCCCTGTTGACATAAAAAAAGTTGAAAAAACTGACCTCAATAATGAAATATTGAGAGTAGGAATAATAGCAGAATTAGACGCAATAAGTCTTTATGAACAACTTGCAGTTATGACAGATAATAAAAACCTAAGAAAAGTTCTTTTAGATATAGCCAAAGAGGAAAAAACACATGTTGGGGAATTTCAAGCTCTGCTATTAAAAAGTGATAAAGAACAAGCCGAAGAATTAAAAAAAGGTAAGAAAGAAATTGAGGAACTTACAGAATAATTAACTAATTTTAGATTTAAGAGTTAGTTTAAATGAAAGTTTACAATAAAAAAGATGAATTAGAAAGTGTTTTAAAGGATAAACATGTTCCCGTTATAAAAGTTCCAGAAAAAGTAGAAGTTGGAAAAGAATTTGAAGTTATTATAAACGTTGGAGAAAATGTTCCTCACCCAAATACAATTGAACATCATATAAAATGGATTCAGATTTTTGCTGAAATTGAAGGTAGAGCATACAACCCAGTTCATGTTGCTACTTTTGATTTTGGGCCAACTTTTGCAGAACCAAAAGTGAAATTCAAAATGAAATTGAAAAAATCAGCAACATTAATTATCTTAGAATATTGCAATCTTCATGGAGTCTGGGAAAACTCAGTTAAAATAGAAGTAGAATAGTTTTACTTATGTTTCATTCCCATTTCAAAAACTTTCTTATTAAGTTCAATATATTTTTTAGGAACATTTTCTTCTATTGCCTCAAGGACAAACTTTTCTTTTAAAGGAAGTAATCCTTTAGAAACAGCATAGCCTAAAATAAAGATATTAGAAGTGATAATTGAACCGGTTTCTTTTTTAACAATTTCAGAAGCACTTATAATTATTATTCTATCTGCAAAGGGTTTTATATGACTAACAATATTTTCCATTCTTGGATATTTCTCTCCAAGAACTGAAACAGTAATTGGTGGTAATCTATACTTATCAATTAAAAATACTGTCTTGTGTTTTTTTGAGCCAAAATAAGTTGTTCTTAAAGCTTCTAATGGTTCTAGTGCTATTATTAAATCTGCCTCACTTTCTAAAACTAATGCTGTATACAATTTTTCTCCAAATCTTATGTGAATGGGTATGCTTCCACCTCTTTGAGCTAGTCCATGCACCTCAGTTGTTCTAACATCATAACCTTGTTTTAATGCAGCTTCAGCTATTATAGTTCCTAAGGTCATTGCTCCTTGACCACCAACTCCTGTTACAATAAGATTAAATTCTTTCATTCTTTCACCGCATGTATTGCTTTGTTAGGGCAAATCTGAGCGCAAACTGCACACCCAGTGCAAATATTCTTATTAATTTTGAACATACCATGCTCTTCTTTTACTGCTGGACAAGCTAAAAGACGTAAACAAGTTCCACATTTTTTACAAACTTTAGGATCTATCTCAAATTTAGCAACTTTTATTCCTTGTTTTCTCTTTTTTCTCATTGCTAACAATTGACACTCTCTTTTAGCAACTATAACAGAAACCTTATCCTTTTCTATAAGTTCTCTTATTGTTTTTATCATTAAATTAACATTATTTGGATCAACAACCCTTACATCTTCTATTCCCATTGCCTTTGCAATAGCATCTATGGCTATTTCTTTTGTAGGCTCACCCATAGCAGTTATTCCAGTTCCAGGGTTTGGTTCATGACCTGTCATTGCAGTTATTCTATTGTCCATAACAATGATTAATGGGTTTGATTTGTTGTAAACTGCATTAACCATTCCTGGCATTCCTGCATGGAAGAAAGTGGAATCTCCTAAAAATGCTATAACTTTTTGATCACTGACTTTTCTTATACCATGAGCAACTCCTTCACTAGCACCCATAGAAAACATCCAATCTTGGGTTTCCATTGGTTTAAACAATCCTAACACATAACAACCAACATCTCCCCCATAAACAACATCCATTCCTCTTGTTGCAACCTTTGCTGCATAAAAAGTAGATCTATGAGGGCAACCTGGACATAAAAGTGGGAGTCTTTTCGGTTCTTTTATTTTCATATATTTTTTCTTATGGGCTTTTAGATCAACTTCATATTTCTTTCTTGTTATTTTACTTAAAGCATTTACAAGCATTTCTTCATTGTATTCTCCTGAATATGGAAAATAATTTTCCTTTCCCAAAACTCTTAATTTTGGATTAACATCTTTAGCTAATCTTTTAACATAATTCTCAACTATAGGTTCTAATTCTTCAACAACAAGAATTTTTTTGAATTTTTTAATGAAGCTCTTAATCAATTCATCAGGCAAAGGATAAGTAAAACCGATTTTCAAAACAGGTAATTTAATTTTCAAATCATTCATTGCATCCATAACATAATCAAAAGAAACTCCAGAAACTATTATTCCAAAATTACTTTTAATATTTTTATTAACAAAAAAGTTTAATTTAGATTTTTCAGAAACTTCTTTTAACTTATCTAATTTTTTATGAAGTTCATCATGAGTCTCCATTATGTAAGGTGGAAAGTTTGTGTATACAATGTCTTTTATGAATTTTCCTTTTGTTTTTCCTTTAACAATTTTTCCCAATTTTACAACACTTCTCATGTGATCAACTCTTGTTGTCATTCTTATGAAAACTGGTATTTTGAATCTTTCTGACAATTTAAAGGCTTCTTTAACAAAATCCTTACTTTCCTGAGCATTGGATGGTTCTAACATTGGTAAATGAGCTATTCTTGCAAAAGGTCTTATATCCTCTTCACTTTGGCCAGAACTATGGCAAGCAGGGTCGTCTGCAACCACTATTACCATGCCTGCTTTTACTCCTGTATATGCAGATGGAAATACACTCTCGCAAGCAACATTTAATCCAAAATGCTTGAAAAAGGTCATTGACTTTACTCCTGAGAGGGCTGCTCCCACAGCAGCCTCGAAAGCTACTTTTTCATTGCTTGAATATTCAAAATAAATTTCAGCATCTTTTGCTATTTGAGCAAGTGTTATTCCTATTTCTGAAGACGGTGTTCCTGGATAAGTGGATGTGAAACCAACACCAGACTCCAAAGCACCTCTAACAATTGCTTCGTTTCCTAGAAGTAAAACTTTTTTTCCTTGTTTCTCCAAAACTTTGTGCATATAATTAATATCTATGCTGTTATATAAAACTATTTCATTCTTTTTTTCAATTTATAATAAATCCAGACTATGGGGTAACAAGTAAAATAAATCCAACAACTTTCAATGATTAAAAATAAAATAGAAAATAAGAAAAAATGTGTTATAAATTTTGTTTTTAGAATAAATGGCCAGATTATGTAAAACAGAATAGTTCTTCTATATCAAACACATGAATGAAAATATCATTTAAAATTACATTTATAGCAATAATCTGAAAAATGATAGAAACAACAATCTTTCTCCGGTCCGGCTTCAGGAATTGTTTGAGTATCATTATAATCTTTTCTTAATTATTTTAGATAATCTTTTAATTCCAATATCAATTTTCTTGTCTTCAGCATTACTAAAGTTCAATCTCATGGAATTATGACCTTTTCCATCAACACAAAAAGCAGCACCATGAACATAAGCAACTTTTTCTTTAATTGCTTCTTCAAACATTTGTTTTGTGTTTATATGGCCTGGAAGAGTTACCCATAAAAACATTCCACCATCAGGTCCTGTCCATTTTGTTCCTTTGGGAAAGTGTTTTTCTAAAGCCTTAAACATTAAATCTCTTTTTCTTTTATACATTTTTCTTATTTTTGGTATTTGTTTATCTATCAATTCAGATCTCAAATATTCTTCAGCAATCCATTGAACAAAGGTATTTGTACATAAATCAGCTCCTTGTTTTGCTATAACCATTTTTCTAATTATTTTCTCATTTGCTACTACCCATCCTAATCTAAAACCTGGTGAAAGAATCTTTGAAAATGTACTTGTATAAATGACAATATCATGTTTATCTAAACTCTTTATAGGGGGAATAAATTTACCCGAATATCTTAATTCAGAATAAGGATCATCCTCTAATATTATTAAATTATATTTTTTTGCTATTTCCAAAATTTGTTTTCTTCTCTCTAAAGATAATGTTACTCCTGATGGGTTTTGGAATGTTGGTACTGTATAAATGATATCAAAGGGTTTATTTTTGTTCTCTTTTAATTTACTTTCTAATTCTTCTATTTTCATTCCATCGTCATCCATGGAAACTGTAATGTAATTTGGTTGATAAGCATTAAAAGCAGCTAAAGCTCCTAGATAGGTTGGACACTCAACAACCAGATAGTCTCCTATATTAAAAAATATTTTTGCTACGAGATCAAGAACTTGTTGGGAACCTGTTGTTATTATGATTTCATCCATTTTA
>JABAOH010117416.1_pt1 | contig 12892 bp, 12 predicted proteins | sample 7062181 | NCBI WGS metagenome assembly JABAOH01 (sample SAMN14538630, study PRJNA623070) | marine sediment metagenome | biome: marine biome [ENVO:00000428]; feature: marine pelagic biome [ENVO:01000023]; material: deep marine sediment [ENVO:00002113]; isolation source: pool of 5 deep marine... | reverse complement strand
AAAGCCCCGCGGCGTTCAACGCGAGCAGTACTTTCTGGGAGTAGATCAGGCCGCGCGTGAGCTGCATGTTCTGTTGCATGCGCTCCGGGTAGACGTGCAGCTCGGCCAGGACACGCGTCATCCGGTGCAGCATGAAGTCGCACAGCGTGGTCGCGTCGGGGAGGATCACGCGCTCGACCGAGGAGTGGGAGATGTCCCGCTCGTGCCACAGCGCCACGTTCTCCAGCGCCGCCTGGACGTGCGCCCGCACCACGCGGGCCAGCCCGGAGACGTTCTCGCACTTGATCGGGTTGCGCTTGTGCGGCATCGCCGAGGAGCCCTTCTGGCCCTTGCGGAAGGGCTCCTCCACCTCGCGCACGTCGGAGCGCTGCAGGTGGCGGATCTCCGTCGCGATCCGATCCAGCGACGAGGCCAGGACGCCGAGCGTCGACAGCACGACCGCGTGGCGGTCGCGCGGGATCACCTGCGTGGCCACGGGCTCGACGCGCAGCCCCAGCCGCTCCAGGACGTCGGCCTCGATCCCGGGATCGAGGTGGGCGTAGGTCCCCACGGCGCCGGAGATCTTCCCGAAACGGATCTCCTCCCGCGCCGCGGTCAGCCGTTCGCGATTGCGTTTCGCCTCGCAATACCAGCTCGCGAACTTGAGCCCCAGGGTGTAGGGCTCGGCGTGGATGCCGTGGGTCCGGCCGACCATCACGGTGTCGCGATGGGCCAACCCCTGCTCGCGCAACGTCACGATCAAGTCGTCGAGCGATTCGAGCAAGATGTCGCAGGCCTTCACGGTGCGCCACGCCTGGGCCGTGTCCACCACGTCGGAGGAGGTCAGCCCGTAGTGCACGTGGCGGCCGGCCGGCCCGATCTTCTCGGCCACGCTGGTGAGGAAGGCGATCACGTCGTGGCCCACCGTGCGCTCGATCTCGTCGATGCGCTCGAGGTCGAACCCGGCCTTGTCGCGGATCTCCTGCATGTCCCCGGCGGGAATCACGCCCCGCCCGGCCAGCGCCTCGCACACCGCCAACTCCACTTCCAGCCAGCTCTGGCAGCGCGCCTGGTCGCTCCAGAGCTCGCGCATCGCCTGTCTCGAGTAGCGTTCGATCACGACGTTCCCTTTCTACAGATGAACCGCTGCCATCGGCCGGTCGAAGCGAGCGATCTTCACCTCGACCCGCTCGCAACCGCGGGCCCGTAACGCGCGCAGGGCGCTGGAGCGGGCCAGCTCGGGCGTGTTGTTCTTCTCCGACAGATGCGCCAGCACGATGCAACGGCACCGTTCGTCGACGCTGTGCTTGATCAACGCGGCGGCCTCCGAGTTCGACAGGTGCCCGAGCTTGCCGGCCACTCGATCCTTGAGCCGCCAGGGGTAGGGGCCGTCGCGCAGCAGCAGCGGATCGTGGTTCGACTCGATCATCAAGAGATCGCAACCGCTGAGCCGCTCGGCGATCTGCGGCGTCGCATGACCCAGATCCGTCGCGACGCCGATGCGAACGGAATCGCCCTCCAGCACGAACCCGACCGGCGCAGCGGCGTCGTGCGGCACGGGGAACGGGACGACGGTGACGGCGCCGATGCGCACCCCGTGATCGACCGGCAGGTCGATCCAGCCGGCGAACGCCTGCGGCGAGCGGTCCATGCCTTGAAGCGTGGCCCAGCTGGCGGCGACGGGGATGCCGAAGTGCTTGGAAAGCTTCTGCGCACCCCGCACGTGGTCCTGGTGCTCGTGTGAGAGCAGGATCGCGTCGATCGACGCGGGCTCGACGTCACACGCCTCCAGACGGGCGGCCAGCTCCTTGGCCGCGAGCCCCGCATCGAGCAGCAGACGCGTCCCGTCGAACTCGACGACCGTCGCGTTGCCCTGCGAACCGCTGGCCAGCGGCAAGAACCTCACTAGCGATCCCCCGTGTGACCGAAACCGCCCTCTCCCCGCTCGCTCGACGGAAGCTCTTCGACGGGAGTCCATTCGATCGCCGGTACCTTCTGGACGACCAGCTGGGCGATGCGATCGCCGCGCACGAACGTCACGGGCTCGCGGCCCAGATTGATCACGATGACCTTGATCTCCCCGCGGTAGTCCGCGTCGATCGTCCCCGGGGCGTTGACCAGACCGATCCCGTGCCTCGCGGCGAGACCGCTCCGGGGCCGCACCTGGGCCTCGTATCCGGTCGGCAGGGCGATCGCGACCCCGGTCGGGACCAGCGACCGCTCCCCCGGCTCCAGCGTGAGCGAACCGCTGATCGCCGCACGCAGGTCGAAGCCCGCGGCCTGCTCGCTGGCGCGCAGCGGCAGATCGAGGTCGCGCGCGTCGTCCAGCCGTTTGATCAAGACACGCGCAACGGCAGGAACTTCCGGCCTCACAGTGCCAACGCTCCTTCGGGCAACTTCAACCGGCCGACGCTCCCGACGGCGGTGAGCGCGATGTCCTTCGAGCCGGTCAGCTCGCGAGCCATCCGATGGACGCGCGCCGGGGTCACGGCGTCGACGCCGGCGAGCGTGGCCTCCAGCGAGCGCTGGCGTTTCTGGTAGATCTCCTGCCGCGCCAGGTTCGACATGCGGCTGGCGGTCGACTCCAGGGCGAGCATCAGGCTGCCCTTCAGGTGCTCCTTGGCGACCTCGATCTCCTGTTTCGAAGGCCCGTTGTCCCGCAGATCGGCCAGCTCCCGGGTGATCAGGCCGACGACTTCCCTCCCCTTGGACGGGCTCGTGCCCGCATAAACCGCGAGGAACCCCGTGTCGACGAACCCGTTGACCGCCGAGTAGACGCTGTAGGCCAGCCCGCGCTCCTCGCGGATCTTCTGGAACAGCCGCGAGGACATCGTCCCGCCGAGCAGCGTGTTGAGCACGTGCAAGGCGTACCGCGACGGGTCGTCGTTCGGAAACACCGGCAGCCCCAGCAACAGGTGCAGCTGCCCCACGCCCTTCTTGGCACGCAGGACGATGCCCCCGCGCGTACGCGGCCGCGCGGGCCGGCCGTTCGATTCCGGGCCCGCCGTGAGGCCGGCGAAAGCCCTGGAGACTCGCGCGGAGACGTCCGCGTGGTCGAGGTTGCCGGCGGCGACGACCAGCATGTTCTCCGGCCGGTACGACTCCTTGAAGAACCGCAGCAGCTGACGACGCGAGAAGCTGCTGACCGTCTCCGCCGTCCCCTGGATCGGTCGACCCAGGGCGTGGCGCGGGTAGAACGACTCCGAGAAGAGGTCGTAGAGGACCTCCTCCGGGCTGTCGTCCACCATCTGGATCTCCTCCAGGACCACCCGGCGCTCGCGCTCGAGCTCGGTCGGATCGAACAGCGGCCGCTGGACGATGTCCGCGAGCAGCTCGATCGCCTCGCCGACGTGCTGATCCAGGACCTTGGCGTAGAAGCAGGTGTATTCCTTGCTCGTGAACGCATCCATCTGTGCGCCGATGGAGTCCATCGCCAGCGCCAGTTCGCGCGCGCTGCGATTCTCGGTGCCCTTGAACACGAGGTGCTCGATGAAGTGCGAGATCCCGTTGAGCCGCTTGGCCTCGTCGCGGCTGCCCTTCTTGAGCCAGATCCCGATGCAGACCGACCGGACGTCGGGCATCCGCTCGGTCAGGATCGTGAGGCCGTTCTTGAGCTTGCGGCGGCGGATCTCAGCGGGCACGGACAGGCCTCCCGGACGCCGGGATGGAGCCGAGCGAGTCCCGATGCGTCGAAAAGTCGAGTCCCTGTATCCCTGAGCGGATCAACCGTCGAACCTTCGTTGCCGAGAAACTCGCGTGAGCGGGTGAAGAAGCGGCAGTATACCACCTAGGGATTGGGGTTGAAGCCGGCCTTGCCTTTGCCTTTTTTCCGCTTGCCCTTGGCGGCGCCGCCGGCGGGTCCCGCGATGTCGAGGTAGGTGAACAACCACTTGTCGTACTCGGTCTCACCCTTGTAGACCCGGAACGGTTTGTCCTCGCAGAGCGTCTTGACGCCGGCGATCGGCAGGCCCACCCCTTCGCCGTCGTTGTTCCTGTTCCCGGGGCCGCCGAGCAACCCCGCCTGACCCGGTTGCGTTCCGGCGAGGTCCTGGCCCTGGCCGGGGAGGTTCGACTGGCCTTTGCCGAGCGCCTGGTCGAGGCTGGTCCCCGAGGCCCCCGTCGCCTGGGTCGTCCCGGGTGCGGTGATCCCGGAGAACCCCGGCACGGCGCCGGGGAGGCCCTCGTTCTGCTCGGACGGGTCGACGATCGTGCCTCCGGGACCCATGTAGAGCAGCCCCCACTTGCCGTCGGGGACGAGCGGGTCCTCGTACTCCTTTCGGATGTAGTAGGAGCGCTTGGGCGACGGCTCCAACAGGTCTTTGAGCTTCAACGGGCCCTGCCCGCCGTGATCGCGGCGGTAGCGCTGGATCGCGCGGACGATCTCCTGGGCGCGGAAGATCATCTCCGCCTCGTTGTCGCGCCGCAGCACGTCGATCCAGGCCTGGAAAGCGATCGCCGACCAGATCAGCGACACCGCGAGCATCGCGACCACCCCGGCCATCAACGCGCCCTTCTGGCGCCTCGCGGTGCGGTTCGGCGTTGCGGCGGGACGACTCAAGAGACTCTCCTATTCCACCGTGATCTGGACGCTGTCGGAGCCGCTGGGCCTGCCGCAACCGTTGATCACGGTCAGGCTGGGGAAGAAGTTCGTCGCCGTCGAGACCGAGTAAACGCACCTCGCCCGGTCCGGGTCCCCGCTCGGGCCGGTCAGGCAGCAGTTCTCCGTGGGAGAACCGGCCGTGCAGGTCGGACCGCCGGAGAACAGCATCTCGCAGATGTCGTTGGTGATGATCGCGTCGCACTCCGCATCCGAGGTGCAGATGGTCCTGCCCACCTGGCAACGGCGTGCCGCTGGGCAGACCAGGGTCGTGTTGTTGTCGCAGTCCCAGATCCACTCGACGAGGTCGGTGTCCCCACCCGTCGAGCCCCCTCCATTGAGCGTCGCGACGACGACGTTCTGGCAGGTATCGCCGGAGCTCATCGCGGCGCACTGGGCGTCCGACGTGCAGACGGCGTTGCTCATCACACAGCGGCGCTGGATCGTGGCATTGGGTCCCGCGTCGGCCATCGGCATGAAACGGTCGCAGACGACGTTGTGAGAGGCCACGGCCAGCCCGTTGAACGCGGACTCGGGCAGAACGGGGTCGGCGGCACCGCAGGCGATCGACGGGTCGTCCGACACACGCAACTGCACGGTCACGTTCGCCATCTCCGTCTCCCACACCCGGGTGATGATCGAGAGTTGACCCTGCTCGATCTCACAGCGGAGAGAGTTGTTGCGCGGCGGCAAGCACGCCAGTTCCTGGCTCGTCATGTCCTCCGAGGTCTCGATCTGGAACTGGTAACAGGTGATCGGATCGCCGTCGGGGTCGGCGGTTGCGGTCCCGTCGTAGGCCGTAGGTCGATCGGTCAGGGCGGTGTCGGGGGCATCCAGGACGGCGAACGGCAGCTGGTTGCGCGGGATCTCGGTCTTGGTGATCTCGATCGAGTTGCTCAGCGTGCCCGAGCGCGCCGTGACGGTCACCGTGGGCGGATCGCCGATTTCCAGGGTCAGCGTGTCGGACACCAGGCCATCGTCGTCCGTCCTGAGCGCCACAGGCGGCTGGTCGGGGTCCGGCTGCGACGCCAGCGCACCGCCGGTGGTCGAGAACACGACTTCGACGCCGGATTGAGGCACACCGCTCATGTTGAGCACCTGCGCGGTGATCAGGGTGGAATCCTCCGTCAACGGGGGCTCGTCGTACGCGTCGAGGACGATGCTGGTCTCTTCTGCGCTGACGAAGATCTGGCTCTCTGGCGGCGCCACGGCCGGGCTGCTGATGCAGCCGCCCACCGCGACGAGCGACAGCGCCGCCAAGACGGGTTTTGCTTTTGAAATCAACATGCTGTTCTACTCCTAATCCTCGTTGCCCGCTCACCAGTCGGCGTACGGCGTCCCGTCGAGTCCCGAAGCGTCGGACCCGCTGTGCACGTCCTCGATCCCCTGCTCGGTGGAGATGTCTTCTTCGTCCCCGACGTCGGAATGCGTCACGACCCAGGTCTCCGAGCTGCGCGTGATCGGGTCCTTGGGGATCTGTTTCAGGTACTTCTCGTCGACCAAGGTCTGCAGATCGAGCGGATACTGTCCCTTGTCGGCGAAGTAGTTGCTGATCTGGGTCCGCATGACGAACAGGTTCTCGCGCAGCGCCGCCTCCTTGGCGCGGGTGATCGAACGTTGGTACTGGCCGACGGCGATGGTCGCCAGGATGCCGATGATCGCCACGACGATCAGCATCTCGATCAGCGTGAAACCGCGTTGTGTTCGTGCGTCTTGCTTCATCGCCTCACCTACCAGGTGTTGTACCGCGTCCCGTCGAGTCCGATCTTGTCGCTCTTCGACCGCACGTCGAAGATGTTGATGCCGTCGGAGAAGATCGACTCCGGCTCGTCGCGGCTCGAACGCGTGTCCCATTCGTCCAGGCCGGTGATCGGATCGCGCGGCAGCCGCCTGAGGTACTTGATCGTGGTCCCGGCGGCGTCACCGATGTCGACCCCCTCGTAGAGCCACGCGAGGTCTTCGGGGTAGCCCTCTTCGTTGGTCCGGTCGAGGTAGCGGATACGGATCCCGGGGAACCGCTCGGTGTCGATCTGGAAGCGATCCAGCGCCGTGCGGATCGTCCTCAGGGCCCGGCGCAGCTCGATCTCCTTCTGACGTTTGACCATCGTGTTCGCGACCGGGAAGGTCACGCTGGCCATGATGATGATGATCGCGCTGACCGAGGCCAGTTCGACCAGCGTCAACCCGCGTTGATCGCGCAGGCGGCGCAGACGGGCGCCGATGGCACGAAGCGGGCTCACGGCTCGACCCGTACGGCCGCGGTGTTGAACGCCGCGGGAAGGTTGCGTGCCTGCGGGTCCTTGATCGCGGCGCCGGTGAAGGCGAAGCCGCAATCCCCGGCGCCGATGGCCTGGAACTGGAACGTCGCCAGCGACCCGGTGCCGCTGACACCCTGGCCGGCGCCCATGCGCGACAGGCCGACGACCAGCTCTCCCCCGCCACCCGTGGGGGTCGCCAGGAACACCGTGTTGGCTCCGTCGCTGCGCATCAGCGGGCCCTCGGCGGCGGGCGAGATGAACTGCAGGACCTGCGGGTTGTAGCGCAGGTGGAACGGCGTCGACCCGACGTTGTTGGCGTTGGACATCACGACGTCCACGACCACCGTGTCGCCGACGCGATACGTCGTGCTGGAGGGGATCAGCGACACGATCGCCGGGCCCGTGGGCGGCTGATCGTCATCGACGGTGTCGTCCTGTTGATCGGCGCTGGAGTCGTCCGGCGGTTCGGCATCCGGGGTGGTCCGCCCCGGACGCCCGCGGCGGCCGGCGGGCAGGTCGTCGGCGGCGCTGTCGGGGGCCTCGTCGGGTGCGCTCGCCTCCTGCTGCTCGCGCTGCCGCTCCTCGACCGAGCGCCGGGTGTCGGCCTCGACCTCGTCCGACGGGGCGGTCCTCAACACGTTACCGGCCGTCGTGCCGGCATCATCCGATCCACTGTCGGTGCCACCGGAGATGTCCAGGACCTCGGCGAACGGGCTCTGCCCCAGGGCGTTCTGCGCGCTCCCACGCAGCTGCATGTTCTCTTCGGTGCCGACCCACAGCGTGGCCAGGTCCTCCTCGGTGATGTCGGGGATGCGCACGATCCGCGGCGTCAGGGTCATCACGATCTCGGTCTCGCGGTTCTCCAGGCTGTTCCCGGAGAACAACCGCCCCAGACCCGGGATGTCCATCAGACCGGCGACGCCGGAGACACTGTCGCTGTTGGCGTGCTGGATCAGACCGGCGAGCAGGTTGGTCTCGCCGTCGCGCAGGCGGATCACCGTCTGGATCTTCCGCGTGCCGATGATCGGCTGGTTCTGCCCGGCGCTGGTCTCGACGCTGCCGGACAGCTGGCTGATCTCGACCTCGACCTGCAGCGTGACTTCCTTGTTGTGGTGCACGCGCGGCTTGACCCGCACGGTGATCCCGACGTTCTGGTAGGTGAACGACGTGATCGGCACGACGTTGCTGCCGATCGTGTTCGAGGTGTTGAACGTGGTCGTGGGGATCGGCACGCGGTCACCGATCAGGATCTCCGCCTCCTCGCCCTCGGCGACGCGCAGCTGCGGCTTGGCGATGAGCTTGCTCTCCGAGTCGGACTTGAGGAAGTCGAGGATCACGCTCGGGATCACGCCGACGGTCCAGTTCCCGGTCTGCCGGATGATGTCCAGGTTGTTCAACGGGACCGCCGCGGCCCCGCCCTGGAACGTCAGGCTCAGCGTCTTGCTCGACAGGTCGATGCCGAGCATCTTGGTCAGGGTGCGGTTGATCTCGAGCAGCTCGACGTCGATGATCACCTCGCCCTTGGACTTGTCGTTGGCGTTGATGATGCGCTCGGCGATGGCCACCTTGGCCGGCGTGTCCTTGATCGTGACCGAGTTGAGGTCGGCGTTCTCGGCGATCTGCCGCGACTGCAGCAACGAGCGCAGCACCGTCACGACCGTCTTGGTGTCGGCGTTGCTGAGGAAGAACGTCCGGATCACCTGGTCCTCGTACTCCTGGCGCTTCTGCCGCGTGTCCGGCGCGATCAGCAGCGTGTGCTCGTCGATGACCTTGTAGAAGTTCTTGGTCTGGAGCATCAGGATGTCGAGCGCCTTCTCCAGCGAGACGTTGCCGATGTCGATCGTCATCGGCTTGTGCACGTCGACCTTGTCGTCGAAGATGAAGTTGATCCCCGAGGCCTTGCCGATGGCCTCGAAGATCTTGCCGATCTCGGCCTCCTCGAAACGCATCAGGATCGGGATGTTGGCTCCGGGGTGCAGCTTCGGCGGCGCCAGATCGCGCAACTCGGCGAGCCGCTTCATCTCCTCGATGCGCGACGGGCCCGATTGCTTGAGCCGCAGCTCGTGCATCGCCTTGTTCATCTCGTTCTGCGCGTATTCGTTGCCGGGGTTGAGCAGCAACGTCTGCTGGTACTCCGCAATCGCCAGCTCGTACTGGCCGGCCTGGTGATAACGCTGCGCCTTCATGAAGTGCTGCGCCGAGCCCTTGAGCTTGGCCCGCTCGAAGCCGACCGAGTAGCGCGTATTGCCGGGTTCCATGGCCAGCGCCTTGGAGTACTCGAGCACCGCCTTGTCGTAGTTCTCGCGGCGCATCTCGCGTTCGGCACGGTTGTACGCCTTCTGCGCGGCGCACCCGACCGACAGCGCCAGCAGGAGCCCGACGGCGGCGACCCGCCTCCAGCGTGTTGCGTGGGACATCGTCTCTCCACCCTCTCGTCTTCGGACGTTTCGTTGCGGCGTCATCGTTTCAACGGCAGTTCGGTCGTCTGATCGGCAAATCGCTCCTCGGTGTAGCCGACCACCAGCATCTCGTACTTGAACTCGACGACCTTGTACAGGTTCAGGATCGGTTCCCCGACCGCGGCGAGGAGCACCTCGTCCCCGTGCTCCAGCACGGCGATCTTGTTGTCCTTGGGCCCCAGGAATCCGATGTAGCGGAAGTTGGGACGCGGCGCCTTCGGCGTGACCGGTGGCGGCGGCGTCGGCGGCCGCTGCTGGACCACACGCGGGGGCGGGGCCTGGCGCGGCGGCGGGGTCGTCTTGCGCGGCGGCGGCGCCGGCCGCTTCGGCGGCGGAGGCACGTAGTACGCGAACAGGTTGCGCGCCTCGGCGTCGTAGCGCACCGGGGCCACCTCCAGCCGCGCCAGCTCGACGACCGGAGGCTCGCCGTAGTCGAGCTCGCTGAGGTCCTGCGCGTCGCCCGAGCCACCGCCCAGGCCGCCACCTCCGCTGTAGACCCAGCCGAGGATCGCCACGCCCCCGACGACGAGCAGCAGGACGATCTCGCGTGCCGTCAGTTTGCGCATCTCGACTCCTCCCGCCCTACGACTCGTCCTGGCCCGGCGACGCCAGCGAGAAGTACGACGCGACGGTGATGTTCAATTGCAGGTTCCGCGCGGCCGCCCCGTGCGATACGCCGTCGAGCGCGACACGCTCCACGACCATGAACTTCTCCGAGGCCTCGACCGCCTGGAGGAACTTGCGCAGGCTGGCGTAACCACCCTGCAACGGCACGATCATGGCGAAACGGTCGAGTCCTTCTTCACGTAGGACCTCGTTCTTGATCTGGACGGTGTTGATATCGATGCGGAACTCGGCACACAGACGCGTCAGCTCCTGCATGACCTCGACGAGCTTCTCGTCGCGTGTCGACAGGATCTCGGTGCGCAGGTAGCGCCAGTCGTCGGCGGCTTTGCCGAGGGCCGTGACGTAGGCTTCCGCGTTCTGCACCGACGCGCGGTCCTCACGTAGTTTTTGCCGCTCCTCCCCTTCGCCGCCGCGCGTCCGCTGGGAGTATTCCACGGCGTTCGGTCGCACGAGCACGACCCAGACGAGCAGGTTCACGGCGATCAGGCCGAGAAGCCCGACCAGGAAGGGCAGCCCCTGCCGGCGGATGTCGAAACGTACGCGGCGCGGCTTCATTCTCCTTCTCCATCGTCATCGTCTCGGTCTTGCGGCACCGTCGGCAACTTCCGGCGGCCCGGTCGATCATTTGCGGCAGGCGTGTCGGCCGCGGCCTCGTCGGTGGACTGCGCGGCCCACTCGTCGGTCACCTCGGCGGCCTGCTCGTTCGCCGGCGGGAGCTTGCGCGGCGTGTCCCCGGAGTCCGCGACGCCCGGCGCGTCCCCCGGCGCGGCCTCTTCCGCCGGCGCCGCTTCCGCAACCTCCCGCTCGGCCACGGCGGGGGTCTCCGCACCGACCGGTTCCTCCGGGTAATAGGTGAACTCGATGGAAAACGCGAGTTCCCCGTTGTCCCGCTTGTCGATGTTGCGCGGCAGCACGCGACCGAACGAGGGGTCGTCGATCAGATCGGTCTCCAGCTCGAACAGCGAGTCCCAGTCGCGGGCCAGGCCCTCGACCTTGACCGGCATTTGGGGTCGCGAGTCGGCCTCCTCCGTCTCGCGATCGCGGCCGCGGAAGATCGGACGGATGGAGGTCATCTTGATGTTGTTGGGCAAGACCTCCTCGAGCCGGTTGAACAACCGCGTCCAGGAGAAAGCGCGCCACTCGATGACCTCGTTGGCCTTGGTCGTGCGCCGGTTGATCGCGACGCGGTCGTACTTCCGGACGTCCCGGAGGACCTTTCCGTGGCGAGCGGTCAGGTCGATCCGCTCCTGATCCATGTTGCCCTGCTCGAGGTCCAGCGCCTCCAGCTCGGCTCGGTAGTGTCGATAGGACGAGATGTTCCAGTAGGAGAAGAACACCGCCGCGGCCAGCAGCGCGACGTACGCCGCCCACACCAGCATGTTGTTGCTGTACGGCCGCGTGGCGAGGTTGAGGTCGAGCGGCCGCATCATCCGCCCCTCGCGATCGCCGCGCCGATCGCCGGCGCCAGACGTTGCGCCGCATCGTTGTCGAGCTGCACGCCGTCGGCGAGCTCGATGTTGTGCTCCAAGCGGATCGGCTCGATCCTCTCGCACTCCAGGCCGGCCAGGTGCCGGACGACCTCTTCGTTCGGCAGCGACGTGCTGCGCAGCAGGACGGCACCGATCCCTTCGCCGCCGAGCTTCTCGCGATAGTACGCGAACGAGTGCGCCACCTCGCGGGAGAGGCTGCCGTTGGGCGTGGGCGTCCCGTCGGCCGACGCCGCGAACGTCTTGCAGCGGTAGAAGATCACCTGCCCGTCCCGGGTGATGACCAACGAGAAGTAGCGTTCCGCACAGTTGACCAGGGCGACGTCGCCGCCGTCGGCGCCGAGTCGGTCGATCCGCGCCCGCACCAGGTTGATCAGGTTCGGGGTCGCCAGGTCGATCAACCCGGCACGCGCTCCGAACGCCTCGAAGGTGCTTTCGAGGCGTTCCACGACGGCACGGTGGACCAGCACCACGAGAACACCGACAGCGCTCCCCGTTCCCGGCACGACCTGGTAGGAGATCATCACGTCATCGAGGCGGAACGGCACGGCGCGGCGCATCTTCGATCGCACGAGCTCGTCCAGCTCGCGCTGGCTGGCGGGTCGTTCGGGGAGTTGCAGGATCGAGATCTTGGCCAGGTTGTCGGGCAACACCAGGGACACGCGGCCGGGACGAGTGCCCCCGGCCTCGAACAGCTCGCGCAAGCGATCCACCAGATCGGGCGTGGTCTTTCCCGCGGGCTGGAAGATCGAATCGGGCAACACCGGGTCGTCCAGCCGGCGCTGGACGTGCGCTTCGAGCAGCGCCTTGCGCCCCCGGCGCGGCTTGCAGCGCACCAGGGAGACGACCCGCTGCTCGAGGTCGAGCGCGACCGGCGGGTAGGCCGGACGCAGGCCGACCGCGGCGGCGGTGCCGTCCAACCGGGCCCAGATTTCTTGCAACGATGTCATCGCCTTCCCTTCAAGTCCCTAGTCGATGAACGTGACCTTGTTGACTTCGTGCAGCGTCGATTTGCCGTAGAACACCTTGGCCAGGGCCGCCTCGCGCAGGAACGTCATGCCCTCTTCCTTGGCCGCGCGCTTGATGTCCGAGCCCGGCTTCCGCTGCAGGATCATCTCGCGGATGCGGTCGGACATGTCGAGCAGCTCGGCGATCGCCGTGCGCCCGCGGTAGCCCGTGCCGTTGCAGTCGATGCAGCCCTTGCCCTCGTAGAACGTGTAGTCGCCGTAGCGCACCGGATCGAGCCCCGACTCGATGAGCTGCTCGCGGGTCGCCTTGACCGGTCGCTTGCACGAGTCGCAGATCAGCCGCACCAGCCGCTGGGCCAGGATGCAGTTCAGCGCCGAGACGAAGTTGTAGGGCTCGACGTTCATGTTCAGGAAGCGGCCGACCACGTCGACCACGTTGTTGGCGTGGACCGTGGTGAACACCAGGTGGCCGGTCAGCGCCGACTGGATCGCGATCTGCGCCGTCTCCTCGTCGCGG
>JABAOH010000145.1_pt4 | contig 12893 bp, 9 predicted proteins | sample 7062181 | NCBI WGS metagenome assembly JABAOH01 (sample SAMN14538630, study PRJNA623070) | marine sediment metagenome | biome: marine biome [ENVO:00000428]; feature: marine pelagic biome [ENVO:01000023]; material: deep marine sediment [ENVO:00002113]; isolation source: pool of 5 deep marine... | reverse complement strand
GCACAGGATTCCCTGGTGTATGCCGGCGAGAGCGACATCGAGCTGGTCGGCGCCGCCGTGCCGTTCGGACTCAAGACCATGGAGTCCCTGCTGGTCGAGGTGCCGGACCATCGCGGGCTGCTGACCGCCGCGGCGCGCGGCTTCACACAATACGCTTATGTCTTCGTGCAGCTGCCGGCCGACGAGCTGGAGGACCGCGACGTGGCCGCCGCCTACGAGCAGCGTGCGCGCGCGAGAAAGCTTTATCTGCGCGCGCGCGACTACGGGCTGCGCGGGCTCGGCTTCCATGACCAGGCGGCCCTGGAGCGCCTGCATCGAGACCCGCAGAGCGCCATCGCCCACGTGGGTGCGCAGAACCTGGAGACGCTCTACTGGACGACCCTGGCGTGGTCGGCGGCCATCTCGCTCGGTAAGGACCAGCCGGCACTCATCGCCGATCTGCTGCTCGTCGATGCGCTGGTCGATCGCGCGACGGCGCTCGACCCGGACTTCGACGCGGGCGGCCTGCACACCTTCATGATTGCCTACACCATGGGTCAGCCGGGCGCAGGCGCCGAGGCGCTCGAAACAGCGTCCGGGCATTTTCAGCGCGCCGTCGAGCTCTCCGAGGGCGCGCGCGCCGCACCCTTTGTCAGCATGGCCGAGTCAGTGGCCATCCCGCGGGGCGAGCGGCGCGCATTCGAGACTCTTCTCGATCGGGCGCTCAGCATCGACGCGGACGCGCGCCCCGAATGGCGGCTCGCCAATCATGTCATGCAGCGCCGCGCCCGCTGGCTGCTCGCACGCAAAGACGCCTACTTCCTGGAGTAACGACCATGATGCCGAGAACTTTCACTTCGATATCACGCAGCGCGGGTGCCGCCATCGGCTTGTGGCTGCTGGCCACCGGCGCCGTCGAGGCCGCCGCGTGCCTGAAGATCGCCTCGATGGCGCCGAGCGGCTCGATCTACCACCGGGTCCTGCAGGAGATCGGCGAGGCCTACCGGAACAGCAACGGACCGCGGTCGTGTGCCAACGTCTACCCCGACCGGCTTCAGGGAACGGAGGCGGATACCGTGCGGCGCATGCGCGTCGGCCAGCTGGACGCCGCCATGCTCACGGTGGTCGGCCTGTCGAAAATCGACAAGTCCGTGACCGCCCTGCAGTTCATGCCGATGATGTTCCGCACCTGGGACGAGGTCGATCACGTGCGTGAGCAGATCCGTCCGGAGCTCGAGGCCAAGCTGGCCGACCAGGGCTTCGTGGTGCTCATGTGGGGTGAGGCGGGATGGGTGCAGTTCTTCACCCGCGATCCGATCACCCTGCCGAGCGAGTACAGACACACGCGCATATGGGCCTGGGACGGCAATCCCGCGCAGGTGGACATCATGAAGTCCATGGGCTTCAAGCCGGTTCCCCTGCCCATCGGTGACATCCTCACCGGCCTCGAGACCGGCATGATCGAGACGCTTCCGGTGGCCTCGGTGTGGTCACTGATCGGTCAGTTCGATCGCGTCACCCGCTACATGCTGCCCATCAACTGGGCGCCCATCGTCGGCGCCACGGTCATCAGGAAGCGCACCTTCGATGCCATGGCGCCGCACGTTCAGGAGGCGCTCATGCACAGAGCCCTCGAGGGCGCGGACAGACTGCGCACCCACCGCAGCGTGCAGGATCGCGAGGCCATCGATGCCATGCGAAAGCGCGGATTGACGGTGCAGACGGTCACCCCGCAGATCGAGAAGGCCTGGCTCGATCTCGCTGCCGAGGCCTGGCCCCGGGTGCGCGGCTCCATGGTTCCGGCGCAGACCTTCGACAGGGTGCGCGGCATCCTCGACGCTTACCGGGCGCAGGCGCACGCGAACTGATGACCAGCTCCGCGCCGCAGGTTCTCAAGACGGCCCTCGCCGGGGGCACCAGGGGGCGGTTGGCCCGCGCCCTGGTCACGGTGGAGAACGCCCTGCTCGCCGTGGCCCTGTTCGCCGCGGTCCTGCTGCCGCTCACCGAGGTCGCCCTGCGCGCGTTCGCCAGCACCGGCATCGAGGGCGCCTCGACGCTCGTGCAGCACCTGACCCTGGCGGTCGGCATGCTCGGCGCCGCGGTCGCCGCGCGCGAGCGGCGTCTGCTCACCCTGGCGGTGACGCCGCTGCTCGCGGGCCGGTACGCGGGCGCCGCCGCGCTCGTGAGCAGCAGCATCGCAGCGGCCATCAGCGTGCTGCTCAGCCTGGCGGCGATCGAGTTCGTCGCCATCGAGCGCGAGGCGGGCAACACGCTCATCTCCGGGTTCCCGGTCTGGATAGCCCAGATACCCCTGCCCGTCGGCTTCGCGCTCATCGCGGTGCGTCTGATCGGGCACGCGGGCCGAAGCCAGTCCGCGAAGCTCCTGGCCGGCGTCGTGACCCTGGCCACGGTGCTGCTCATGAACCACCTGCTGGCGAATCCCGACGGCGTCACGGCTCCCATGCTCGTGGTGGTGCTCATGGCGCTGATCCTGGGCGCGCCGATTTTCGCCGTAATTGGCGCCGCCGGGATGGTGCTGCTCTCGGAGGGAGGCGTGCCGATTGCGGCGGTGGCGGTCAACCACTACAGCCTGGTAGGCAATCCGTCACTGCCGGCAATCCCCATGTTCACGCTCGCCGGTTATCTGCTCGCCGAGAGCCAGGCGCCGAAACGCCTGATCGTGCTCTTTCACGCAGCATTCGGCCGCCTGCGCGGCGGCGCCGCCGTGGTCTCGGTGCTCGCCTGCACCTTCTTCACCTGCTTCACGGGCGCCTCCGGCGTCACCATCCTGGCCCTCGGCGGCCTGGTCATGCCCCTGCTGCTCGGCTCGGGCTACACGCAGCGCGCGGCCCTGGGCCTGGTAACCGCCGGCGGGCTGCCGGGGGTGCTGCTGATGCCGGCGCTGCCCCTGATTCTCTACGCCATCGTCGCTCAGGTAAGCCTCGAGGAGATGTTCCTGGGAGGTCTGTTGCCGGCCGCCCTCATGCTCACCATCGTTGCCGTGTGGGGCGTGAGCCGGGAGCAGGGTCGCGAGCGCGACGAAGCGCGGCCGGAATTTGACTGGAAGCATGTACGCTCGGCGCTCAATGACGCAAAATACGAGCTCAGTGTCCCGGTCGTGGCGGTGTTGGCCCTGGGGAGCGGCCTCGCCACACCGGTGGAGGCGGCAGCTGTCACGGCTCTGTATGCATTTGTCATCACGGCAGTCATTCATCGGGACCTGGACATCGTTCGCGACGTGCCGCGCGTGGTGGCCGAGTGCGGGCTCATGGTCGGAGGAATCCTGCTCATCCTCGGCGTGGCGCTCAGCCTCACGAACTATCTGGTCGACGCACAGCTCCCGGATGTGCTGGTCGCATGGGTAACGCAGACGGTCGAGCACCGGTGGACGTTTCTCCTGGCGCTGAACCTGCTGCTGCTCGCTGCCGGCTGCATCATGGACGTGTTCACGGCCATCGTCGTCCTGGTACCGCTGGTCGTACCTCTCGGTCAGGCGTTCGGGATTCATCCCGTGCACCTTGGAATCATTTTTCTCGCCAACCTGGAGCTCGGCTACCTCACGCCGCCGGTCGGCATGAATCTGTTCTTTGCGTCGTACCGATTCGACAAACCGATTACCGAGGTTTTCCGCTCGATCATTCCGCTTTTCATTGCGCTCGGTTTGGGCGTGCTGGCCATCACGTATGTTCCCTGGCTGAGCACGGCCCTGCCGCAGCGGCTACAGTAAAAAATACGACCATGGATAAGAAAAAACGAAACAGAAGAAATCCACAAAGACACCGAGGTGAGTAATCATGGTGAGCACTTCCACGGAGCATTTCAGAGCGTACAAGCCGCGTCCTTTCATGAGAGACGAGCGCGAGCACGTGACAATCCTGTTCGGAGGTCTGCACTGGCGTGCAGAGCGTATCATCCAGGCCTCGCTCGACAGGCTCGGCTACAGGACCGAGATCCTTCCCACCGCAACGCGGGAGGATCTGCTCGCCGGGCGCGCGCTCGCGGATATCGGCCAGTGTTGCCCGACGAGCTTCACGACAGGCAATCTGGCCAACTTTCTGCGCGACAGGGCCAAGGAGTCGAGTGCCGAGCAGGTTGCCGAGAACTACGTGTACTTCACCGCCGGCTCGTGCGGCTCGTGCCGATTCGGACAGTATCATCAGAGTTACGAGCTCGCGCTGCGCAACAGCGGTCTGGAGACGTTTCGCATGTTCCTGCTCGCCCAGAGCGGGCTCGATCAGGGCGCTGTCGAGGGCGGCGGACTCGAGCTCAACCTGCCGTTCACGCTGGGTGCGGTCTGGGCGGTTCTCGTCAGTGACATCGTGCAGGATCTGGAATACCAGACCCGCCCCTACGAGGTCGTACCCGGAGAGACCGATCGGGTCGTCGAGGAGTGCGTCGACTACCTGTGCGAGGTATTCCGTGACGCGCCGGTTCCCGGCGGCAAGGTCGGCGCCGCAGCCTGGTACCTGAGCACCGGCTATTTCGTCAAAGCGCTGCGCGAGGTCCATCGACGCTTTCGAGCGGTGCGTCTCGACCGCCTGCGGGTCAAGCCAATCGTGAAGATCACCGGCGAGTTCTACCTCCAGACCGTCGAAGGCGAACCGAATTACAACATCCATCGCTGGCTCGAGGCCGAGGGCGCCGAGGTGTACCCGGCCGCAATCACCATCTGGCTCGACTACCTGATGCGCCTCGCCTGCCAGGAGCTCGAGGACCACATCGGCCTCAATCGCAATGCCCGCTCGAACCTGATGCTGCTCAAGTCCGCCCAATGGCTGCTGCGCAAGAATTACCAGCGCATGCGCCGCGCTCTCGACGACGTGCCCCACGCGCTTCCCTGCCAGAAGGAGCTTCGCGAGCTCGCCGCGCCCTGGTACCACAGCCGCCTCACCGGGGGCGAGGGCGATATGCTGGTCGGTAAGACGCTTTGGGCGTACAAACGCAACAAGGCGCACATGATCTGCGAGCTCTCCCCCTACGCCTGCATGCCGAACACCATGAGCATCGGCGCCATGGCGGGCGTGCTCGGCCGTCATCCCGAGATCCTCTACGCGCCCCTGGAGATCAAGGGCGATGCGGAGGTGCACGCCCTGTCACGCTGCCAGATGGTGCTGACCGAGGCGCGCCGGCGCGCACAGACGGAATTCGAGGAGGTTCTCGAGCAGACCGGACTCGATTTGGACACCGCGCGCGAGCGCCTCGAGGCGCTGCCCGAGGCGGCCTCGGCCGGCTGGCCGGTTCCCCAGCGCGGCGCGACGGGCACCGCGGCCAACATGGTGCTGCATCTCGCCGACACCCGCTACCGGCGCTCGGCGGCGGCCGAGGTGAAGCCGGCGCCGAAGCCCGCGCGGCTCGAGCCGGCGGTCAGTGTGCCGGTGAGCTTCGACTACGGCGGCATGTGCGCGCCCTGCATTCCCTGCCGACCCTGTGTACCCGAACCGAGGCCATCGTCATGAAACTGATCGGAGTCGACGTCGGATCCACCACCGTCAAGGCGGTGCTGGTGGAGGATGGCGCGGTGCGCTGGCGGGACTACCAGCGCCACAACACGCGCCAGGCGGAGAAAGTCCTCGAATTTCTCTCGCGCATGGAAAGCGAGTGCGGCCTCACCGCCGGCGAGGATCGGATCTTCTTCACCGGCTCCGGTGCCGGGCTGCTGGGGCCCTTCGTCGGCGCCAAGTTCGTGCAGGAGGTGGTTGCGGTCGCCGCCGCCGTCGAGAAGCTGCATCCCGGCGTGCGCTTCGTCTCCGAGATCGGCGGCGAGGACATGAAGACGGTTTTCTTCACGCCCACCGGAAACGGCACGGCCAAGCAGGTCTACATGCAGTCCGCCTGCAGCGGCGGCACCGGCACGTTTATCGAGAAGACGGCGCGCAAGCTGCAGATCCCTGCCGAGCGTCTGGCCGGTATGGACTACAGCGGGCTCGACCTGCACAACGTCAGCTCCAAGTGCGGCATCTTCGCCGAGGCCGACGCCAACACCCTGGTCAAGGCCGGCGTGCCGGTCGAGGAGATCATCGCGAGCCTCTACGAGGCGGTCGTCTACCAGAATCTCGCGACGCTCACCAAGGGCAACACGCCGATGCCCGAGGTGCTGCTGCTCGGTGGACCCAATCTGTTCTTCGCCGGTCTCCAGCAGGCCTGGCGCCATCATCTGCAAAAGCTGTGGAGCGAGCGCGGCATCGAGCTACCCGACGGCGCCGAGCCGGCAGACGTCATCCACGTGCCCGAGGAGGCGCTCTACTATGCCTGCCTCGGCTGCGTCGAGGTCGGTAGCGGTGAGGACGAGTCGGTTGCCGTATACCAGGGCAGCGAGAAGCTTCGCTGGTGGATCGAGGAGGGGCAGCACGAGCAGAAGGCCAAGGAAGGTGGACGAAGCCTCGCATCGGAGCCCTCGGAGCTCGATGCCTTCATGTCGAGCTACGGCAAGCCCGGCGCGGCGCCGACGGCGAAATCGCTGCACCAGACAAATCCGGACGCCGTCTACCTCGGCTGTGACTTCGGCAGCACGACCGCCAAGGCGGTGGTGTTGTCCGCGACCGGGGAGCTGCTGCATCACAGCTACGTGATGTCCAAGGGCAATCCCATCGAGGATGCAAAATCCATCCTGCACCAGATCCGCGCGGCTGGTTACGAGAACGTCGGCGGACTCGCCGTGACCGGCTACGGCAAGGATCTTCTCGGTGACATACTCGGTGCCGACGTCGGCATCGTCGAGACCGTCGCCCACGCGACGGCGGCGTTGCACTTCTTTCCCGACGCTGACGTGATCTGCGACGTCGGCGGTTGCGACGTCAAGATCATGCTGCTTCGCCAGGGCACGGTCGCCGACTTTCGCCTGAACTCCCAGTGCTCGTCGGGAAATGGCGCATTCCTTCAGGGCGTCGCAGAGCGCTACGACACGCCGCTCGAGGAGTACTCGAGTCGCGCTTTCGAGGCGCGCGCCATGCCCACGCTCGCCATGGGGTGCGGCGTGTTCCTTCAGTCCGATATCGTCAACCAGCAGCGCAAGGGCTGGGCGGCGGAGGAAATCATGGCGTCGCTGGCCGCGGTTCTGCCGCTCAACGTGTGGGTCTATGCCGGGCAGCTGCAGAACCTGGCGGCGTGCGGGCGCAAATTCATCCTCCAGGGGGGCACCCATCGCAATCTCGCCGTCGTCAAGGCGCAGGTGGATTTCATCACCGAGCGGGTGCCGGACGCGGAAATCGTCGTGCATCCCTACCCCGGCGAGGCGGGCGCCATCGGTGCCGCGCTGTGCGCGCTCGAGCGCGCCGGCAACGCCGAAGGCTCCCGATTCCGCGGCTACGAGACCGTCGAGGAGCTGAACTATCGAAGCACCACCAACGACGACACGGTCTGCAGCTGGTGCGAGTGCAACTGCCGGCGCACATTCATCGACGTCGAGCTTCCGGGCGGCAAGGGGCGCACCTGGAGCAAGATACCGCTCGAGGAAGGGTGGGAGCGGGTCATCAGCGGCAACTCCTGCCCGAAAGGATTGCTGGAAGACGTGAACGAGATGCGCATCGTAAAAGCCGAGCTCGAGGAGACGAAACGTGTTTTTCCAAACATTGCCGAAATGGTTCGAGACGACGCCTTCAAGGCAACCCGACTCGCGGTCGAAGCTGCGCGTCGGAATACCTAAGGTTCTCAACGTCTGGTCCACCCATCGGTTCTGGCTGGCGTTTCTGACCGCCCTCGGGGTGGATCCGCGGCGCATTCATTTCTCCTCGGATACCTCCGAGGAGCAGGCGCGGGAATTCGCCAAGGGCCGCGGCACCGTTGACTGCTGTTACCCCGTCAAGTGCATCTCCGGGCACTACGGCGAGCTGCTCGCACGCGAGAAGAAAAAGCTCGACGTGCTTTTCTCCCCGATGATCTATTCGCTGCCGTCTTTCATGCACGGCCATGTCACCGACTCGCTCGCCTGTCCGCGTGTCATGGCGGCACCGGAGAACATCAAAGCCGGATTCATCAAGGAGGAAGACGCCTTCGCCGCCCGCGGCATCAAGTACGCGGCGCCTTTCGTTGCCCTCGCCGATCGGCCCATAGTGCCGAAGCAGCTCTTCGAAGGACTGCGCGACGTCTTTCCCGGCCTGACGCTGAGGGAGACGCAGATGGCGGTGGACAAAGGCTACGCAGCGCTCGAGGAGTTCAACGACGAGCTCCGGCGTCGCAGCCGCGAGGTGCTGAACGAGTGCGCCGAGCACGACCGCCCCTGTCTGCTGGTGCTGGCGCGTCCCTACCACATGGACATCGGCATCGGCCACGAGATCGAGGTCGATCTGCAGGCCAACGGCTATCCGGTGCTCTGGGGACAGTATCTGCCGACCGACGCGGACCTGCTCGAGTGGATATTCAGAGACGATCTGGACGCCGGGATCATCTCTTCACCCTTTGACATCTCGGACGTGTGGCCGTCGTCCTACAGCGCCAACACGAACGAAATTCTGTGGGGCGCCAAGGTCGCCGCGCGCCTGCCGTGGGTCGCCGGGGTAATACGACTGTCCAGCTACGAGTGCGGCATGGACCAGCCGACTTATTCGCCGGTGCAGCAGATCGTCGAACGCTCCGGCACGTTGTTCTTCTCGTTTCAGGATCTCGACTCCACCAAGCCCGCGGGCTCGGTGAAGATCCGGGTCGAGACCATCAGCTTCTACCTGGAGAAGTATTCCGCCGACATCATCGCAAAGAAAAAGGCTGCGAGTCCGCCGGCCTGCCCGCTGGCCGCGGTAGCCTGAACGCGCTCTCGGCGACTACGACTCTTCCGGTGTCTGCAGTCCGGCCTCGGGGCGCATCAGAGGGAACAGCAGCACGTCCCTGATGGACGGCGAATCGGTAAAAACCATCACCAGGCGATCGACGCCGATGCCCTCCCCCGCGCTGGGCGGCAGACCGTACTCGAGCGCACGCACGTAGTCCTCGTCGTAGTACATGGCCTCCTCGTCGCCGGCCGCACGGCTTCTCGCCTGGGCGCGGAAACGTGCCTCCTGATCTTCCGGGTCGTTGAGCTCCGAGAAGCCGTTGGCGATCTCCTGGCCGCCGACGAAGAACTCGAAGCGATCGGCAACGAAGGGATCGCTGTCCGAGCGCCGTGAGAGCGGCGAGACTTCGACCGGATAAGCGGTGATGAAGGTGGGATCCAGGAGCCGGTCCTCCACCGTCTTCTCGAATATTTCAATCCATACCCTGCCGAGGCCGTACTCCTCCACCAGAGGAATACCGAGGCGCGTGGCGGCGTTGCGCGCGCCGGCTTCGTCGTCGAGAATCTCGGCGCTCAGGTCGGGATTGAAATGCAGTATGGATTCCTTGACCGTCATGCGCGCAAAGGGCTTCGAGAGGTCGATGGATGCGCCCTGATAGGTGATGTGCTCGCTGCCGAAGACCTCGCGCGCAAGCCCGCGTATCAGTTCCTCGGTGAGATCCATGAAATCGAAGTAGTCCGCGTAGGCCTGATAGAACTCGAGCATCGTGAACTCGGGATTGTGCCGAGTGGACACGCCTTCGTTACGGAAATTCCGGTTGATCTCGAACACGCGCTCGAGCCCGCCGACAACCAGCCTTTTCAGAAAAAGCTCCGGCGCGACGCGCAGATAGAGCTGCATGTCGAGCGCGTTGTGATGAGTCACGAACGGTCGCGCCACCGCACCGCCGGGGATCACCTGCATCATCGGCGTCTCGACTTCCAGATAGTCGCGCTCGATGAAGAAACGGCGGATGTAGTCGATGATGCGCGAGCGTCTGCGGAAGATCTCCCGCGTCTGCTCGTTCATCATCAGATCCAGGTAACGCTGGCGATAGCGGATCTCCTGATCTGTCAGCCCGTGAAACTTCTCGGGCAGAGGCAGCAGCGATTTGGTCAGCAGCCGCATGTCATCGACCTTCACCGAGAGCTCTCCGGTCTTGGTCTTGAATACGGTGCCGCGCGCAGCGACGATGTCACCCAGATCCCATCTCTTGAAGTCCGCGTACAGTCCCTCGGGCAGATCGTCGCGACGCACGTAGAGCTGCAGGCGTCCCGAGCCGTCCTGGATGTGGGCAAAGCTCGCCTTGCCCATGATTCGCCGCGACATCATGCGCCCGACCACTGCGACCTCGATGGCATCGGTCTCGAGAGAGGCCGGCTCGCGTTCGGAGTATTTCTGATGCAGCTCGGCGGTCCAGGCCGTGCGCCGGAAATCGTTGGGATACGCCTTGCCCTCCTCGCGCAGCGCAGCGAGCTTTGCGCGTCGTTGAGCGGCTTGGTCGCTGGGTGTCGGGTCGGCCATGGTATCGATTTCAGGCGCGGGCGTTCAGCCTACACGCCCGCCTTGAGGCTTGCCTCGATGAACTTGTCCAGATCGCCGTCGAGCACCGCCTGGGTGTTGCCCACCTCCACGCCGGTGCGCAGATCCTTGATGCGGGACTGGTCCAGGACGTAGGAGCGGATCTGGCTGCCCCAGCCGATATCGGCCTTGGCGTCCTCGACCGCCTGCGCCTCGGAGCGACGCTTCTGCGCCTCGAGCTCATAGAGCTTGGCCCGCAGCTGCTTCATCGCCGTCGCCTTGTTCTTGTGCTGGGAACGGTCGTTCTGGCACTGCACGACGATATTGGTGGGCAGGTGGGTGATACGCACAGCCGACTCGGTGCGATTGACGTGCTGCCCACCGGCGCCGCTGGCGCGGTAGACGTCGATGCGCAGGTCTGCATCGTTTATCTCCACCTCGATGTCGTCATCGATCTCGGGCGATACGAATACCGCGGCGAAAGACGTGTGGCGACGGTTCCCGGAGTCGAAGGGAGATTTGCGCACCAGGCGGTGCACGCCCGTCTCTGTCCGCAACCAGCCATAGGCGTAGTCGCCCTGAAAGCGCACCGTCGCGCTCTTGATGCCCGCCACCTCTCCTGAAGACACCTCGATCAGCTCGGTTGCGAAGCCGCGGCGCTCGCCCCAGCGCAGATACATGCGCAGCAGCATCTCCGCCCAGTCCTGCGCCTCGGTGCCACCCGACCCGGCCTGGATATCGAGAAAAGCATTGCTGGAATCGAGCTCGCCGCCGAACATGCGCCTGAACTCGAGGTCGCAGAGGTGCTTCTCGAGCCCGGCGATGTCGCCGCGCACGGCGCTGACCGTATCGGTATCGTCCTCGTCTCCGGCCAGCTCGAGGAGATCGTGGGCTTCGACGAGCCCGTCGTCGAGCCTGACGACGGTGTTCACGATATCTTCCAGGCGGGCACGCTCCTTGCCGAGGCGCTGGGCGCGCTCGGGATCGTTCCAGATATCGGGGTTCTCGAGCTCGCCCTGCACTTCCTCCAGACGCTCGCGCTGCGCATCGACGTCAAAGATACCCCCTCAGAGCGTCCACACGCTCCTGCATGTTTTTGATCTGAGCAAACAGTGAATTGAGCTCGAGCATCGTTTCCTCGCATCGCTGCGCGTCGGCGATCTGCAACGCGGCGGCGGCGAGATGTTACTACAGACCCCGTCCCCGATGAAGCGCAGCGCAGGCGCGCATCGCCGGCTGAATTTCGGTATAGTTCCCGGCGACGACAAGAACGTTCCCGTCTTGAATCCACATTTCGACATGCTGGAGACCCCGGTGGAGCACGGCTCGACGCGGGACGCATTGGCAATGACTTTGATTCGGCGAAGGACACGAGGCGCAGATCTCTCATGACCCGCGATGGCGATCCGGGAAGCGATCCGGGAAGCGATCCGGGCGTGCACGCCGGCGAAGACATGGTATTCGTGCTCGACTCCGAGCGCGTCTGCTCGTTCGCCAACGACGCATTTCTGGAAGCCTTTGCCAGGCAGCGCGCCGAGGTTGTCGGGCAGCGCGCGGACGATCCGCTGGGCAGGCAGAGCTTCGCCGGTCTCGTCGAGGGCTGCCTCGAGACGGCACTCGAAGGCGAGCCCGTGCGCAGCGCCCAGTGGTGGGATTTTCCGGCCCTCGGCTTTCGATACGTGAGCATCGCGCTCACGCCCAATCGCGACGAATCCGGCGCGATCCACGCCGTCACGGTCTGCGTGCGTGACCACACCGATGCGCAGCTCGCCCAGGAAGCGGCGCAGGAGAGCGAGCGGCGCTTCGAGGACTTCGCGGCGATGATCGATGAGTGGCTGTGGGAGCTCGACGCGGAGCTGCGCTTCGTCTATCTGTCACCGCGCTTCGAGGCGATCATGGGCATCCCCAGGGAGCAGGTGCTCGGCCGCCGGCGAATCGAGGTTTTCCCCGGCGAGGATCACGCCATCGAGCCTGCGCGGCATCATCACCGGGACCTGGCCCGCCGGCGGGCCTTCGACGATTATCGTTTCACCAGCGTTCTCGAAGACGGCAGCAAGCGCATCATCCGCATGAGCGGCGTGCCGGTATTCGACGCGCGCGAGCGCTTTCTCGGCTATCGCGGCACGGCTCGGGACGAATCAGCCCAGCAGGACCTGCAGAGCCGCATGGCGCACCTGGCGAGTCACGACGCTCTCACCGGGCTCATCAATCGGCAGGCTTTCCTGCAGCGCCTGCAGCGCGTTCTCGATACCGCCAGCGCCGAAGAATCCGAGCATGGACTCTGCTACGTGGACGTGGATCGTTTCAGGGCCATCAACGATCGATGGGGCCACCCGGCGGGTGACCTGCTGCTCGAGGAGCTCGCCGAGCTGCTGCGCAGGCAGATTCGACGCCGCGACACCCTCGCCCGCGTCGGCGGCAACGCCTTCGCCGTGCTCATGGAGCACTGCTCGCTCGCTCAAATCGAGCGCGTCGCCGAGAGCATTCAGCGCGCGGTGAGAGAATTTCGCTTCGAGCGCATGGACGAAACCATCGGCTTTACCGTGACCATCGGCGTGGTGCCCATCGACGCCGACACCCGCTCCCTCGACCGCGTTTTGAGGTCGGCCGACCGGGCCTGCTACGCCGCCAAGAGTGCCGGCGGCGATCGCG
>JABAOH010018999.1_pt1 | contig 12899 bp, 9 predicted proteins | sample 7062181 | NCBI WGS metagenome assembly JABAOH01 (sample SAMN14538630, study PRJNA623070) | marine sediment metagenome | biome: marine biome [ENVO:00000428]; feature: marine pelagic biome [ENVO:01000023]; material: deep marine sediment [ENVO:00002113]; isolation source: pool of 5 deep marine... | reverse complement strand
ATGCCTTTCTTATCGTTCTGCAGGAACTGTCGGACCTGTCTCTCCAGCTGCTCCCTTAACCGGGGAGCTTCGTATACCCGCGGACTGAGGTCTGGGCAGCTCAGGGATGCGCAGACAATGGCAAAATGGATCATGGGGTCGCCATACCGTCCGATGAGGATCTCATGTTCGATTTGACCAAGACTATATGTTTGATTACCGATTGTTAGGATCTTCTTGTTCCAGGGGTTCTTCAACCAGTTGATCTTCGTACTCCGGATGCTATCTACCGGATAGTGATCGATGATCATCTTGATAGCCCCGATATTATATGCATTAATCCAGAAGGCAATCTCCTCTTCCCTGTTCTGGAGCGTCCCCGGGTCAAAATTGAGCAGTTGTTTCAAGATCTTCTCATAGAGGGATTCAGGGCTTACTCGGTCCGTTTGAATCGCATCATAATCGACCACATTGAGCTTCATGTCCCCAATATACTTCCCTGGCACTACATACCTGTCGAGAAGCTGCTGATAGCTTGAATAGGAGAAACTTGCAGCATGGGCGGTTCGGGACTCCCAAATCCATATGCCTGACAGCAGCGCTCCAGCCAGACCTACGGAAGCCATACATTTTATACAGGTCTTCCTTCTCCCTACCGCCTCCATTGTTTGACTCCTTTCCCTGTTATTAACACCCCACTATAGGATTTCTTCCCCTACTTCTCCAATTCAATGCCCATTAGTAGCGGTTTAATCTCCAGTCATAGTCCTGATACGTTAGTTTAATATCCGCTGCGTTTTCCTCAATAAAATCTCTATCTTCTGCTTTGTATAAATATGGAGCAATAAACCTCAGTACTTCAACTTGATTCTTGCCAAAGTCCTCTCTGTACCACTTAAATATCCGGGAAAGAGAAACAAGTTTTCGTTTGCTATGGATTTTGACACTACCACCATTCAGAAACGCCTCAGCAGCGATGGTAAGCTCTTTTTCCAAACCGCCCGCCGTGTAAACCTCGATGGGCGGACAGGAGGATGATGCGCACACAAGTGCAAAATGGATTCGAGGTTCAATTGGTTTAACCATGAATTTGAGCCGTGAGTCGCTTCCCCTGAACAACTTGAGGAGAGAATTCGGGGGCCGTCTGTTGCCGCGCAGAATACCATGCTCTATGTCATCGGGAGTAAAGAACATATGGCCAATCTGATACTGGATGCGCCGAAAGAAATTTCGGACCTCCTTCACCGAATCCCTGACTCCCAGCTCGATGACGCCATGGATTACAATAACGTTGTATACATTGATCCAGAATGCAAGTTGCTCATCCCTGCTTAGGAGGTCATCGAGATCCATCTTCTTTAGCGTATAACTCAATTCCACATATTCCCTATATACCTCCGATTTCCGCATCCGCTCATAGGCGACCCGTCCTCGACTCGTGTCAAAGAATGCCCCCCTGAGAATATTCATGGTATCCTTAAGCCTCACAGCAATCTCCTTTGGGGGTATATCCTGTTGAGCCTCCCCATCGTTGAGGACTATCCGGTTTGAAAGCAGAAGCCTCTGAGCAGGGACCCATTCTTGTTGCCTCTCGACTGTGGTCTTTTCCTTTGCCTGACGCAGGGCTATTACGCCGTTGATGTAACCGATGTGAGTAAAGGCCTGGGGAAAGTTGCCAAGTGCCTCTTTCCAACGAACGTCATACTCTTCGGAGAAAAGCCCGAGGTGGTTGGCAGCACCCTCCACGCGATGAAGAAGCGTCTCCGCCTTCTCTAGTCTTTGTAAGGCAATAAGACAGGCTATCAGCCAGAAGGTGCAAAACAGAAAGGTCCCCTCCCCTCCGGGGAGGCCATCCTCGGTGGCATAACGATAAAGGAAGCCATCGTGGCCCAACTCTTTTTGTGTGGCTTCAATGGTGGAGACAACCCGATGATCATCAAAGGGAAGAAAACCGAGAATCGGTATCAGTAAATTGCTCGAATCCAAGGCGTCAGTATCATAGTGCTGGACAAAGGCCTGCTTTTTCTCGTTCCACCCCCTCTCTAGGACCTCTTCCTTTATGTTGGACCGTGACTCCTCCCATCCCTCCAGGTCAGCTGGGAATCCATACCTGCGAGCTATGGTAATCCCTCGATCAAGTGCTACCCAACACATGACCTTTGAATACACGAAGTGATAGGGTCCACCCCTTACCTCCCAGATGCCATTGTCTTTTTCCTGCCAGTGCATAACCACATAGTTGCAGATATCGCGCAAAAAGGGCCATAGCTCAGTGCCTATCTTCCCCACGTAGTCCGAAAGCTTCAGGGCTGCATCCATGATCTCCCCATAGATATCGAGCTGTCTTTGCGTGGCAGCCCCACTCCCTATACGAACCGGTCGTGAGCCTTTGTAACCATCCAGATGCAGCAGTTCTTGCTCGGGCAAACATTCCTCTCCGTGAAGTCCGTACATTATCTTCATCTCTTCAGCCCCGTGTTCAGACAGCAATCGCTCGATCCATCTCAGATAGCCCTGTGTCTCAGATAGGTGACCCAGATTAAACAGGGCCTGGAGCGTGAAGGAGGTGTCCCTGACCCACGTATACCGGTAATCCCAATTTCTTTCACCACCAATCTCCTCAGGGAGAGATGTCGTCGCAGCAGCTGCTATGGTGCCGGTGGGATCGTAATAGAGGAGCTTCAACACCAGGGCCGATCGATTAATCATCCCTTGGTACGGGCCCAGATCAATAGTTCGACCGGTCTCACCCTTCCTCAACCAAGATCGCCAATACTTCTCAGTCTCACGCAGGGCCTTTTCTGCCTCCTTGGGATTGACTTCACTCGGTTCCCCTGAGGTATATGTTAGATGTAGCCACACCCGCGCCCCCTCAGATAGGAACCACCGTGCCTCTACCCTGTCATCCCTGATATCAACATCATGTGTACAGGAAAGAACAATAGATTCATTATTCCCCGTGGCTATTACTCCTCCGTTGACCTTTTCGACTGAGGTCGTGGCACGTGCATAATCGAATCGGGGTTCAAAGACCAAACCCACATCGACTTTACCTCTGGTTACGTCTATCAGTCGATAAAGTTCGTGTTGCTCTTCCTCCAGTTCCTCCTCGCCACCGAAGGGGACAGGCATAAAGTCGGTTACGTGCATAACCCCTTTCCTTGTTCTAAATTTCGTAACGAGGATATTTGTCTCAGGCATATATTCAGCCACGGAGTCCCAATCATCCAAAGGAGAGATAGCGAATCGTCCCCCCTTCTTCGCATCGAGGAGCGCACCGAATACACTCGGGGAATCAATATGGGGAAGACACATCCAGTCAATCGAGCCATCTAATCCTATTAAGGCGATAGAGTGTAGATTGCCAATTATCCCGTAATTGCTGATTCTCTGGTACATTGAAACCTTTCTGCTCCGTCTTATTGTCGTCTACTTTTGCCTATGAGCCCTTTCAGGCCTTTGTCACAATACCTGTCTTTAACCTCCTGTTGCAAACCCTGGATACAGCGTCATACCTCCGTCAACAAAGATAGTCGCCCCCTGAACATAGTCTGATTCATCCGAGGCAAGCCAGACTGCCACCGTCGCAATATCCTGAGGGTACCCAACCCTATTCCAGGGGATCAATTTAAGGAGGTTGGCCTCGGCCTCAGGGGTAGACCACGCCGGCCTGTTGATAGGTGTCTTTATAGCACCGGGTGCGATGCTATTCACGCGCACCTTATAGGGAGCAAGTTCTTGGGCTATGGATTTCATAAGGAGCATGATACCCCCTTTAGAGCTCGCATAGTTGCAGTGCCGTGCCCACGGGATAGCCTCATGGACGGAACTTATAAAAATGATCTTTCCAGCACTCATTGAGCGTTCTTTAATAATCCCCCGGTGAATGAATTCTTTCGCTGCCTCTTGTGCGCATAGAAAAGAGCCGGTAAGGTTCACATCTATAACCAGTTGCCAGTCTTGCAGCGTCATCTCAACAAAAGGAGCACCCCTCTGTAAACCTGCATTGTTCACTAAAATATCAATGGTGCCAAACTCGTCGTACATCTTTTCAAACATACGCTTAACCTGGTCTTCCTTACTAATATCGGCGTATAGGGCTATAGCAGCTCCGTCGTTGTCTCTAATTTCCCGCGCAACCCTCTCTGCTTCCCGTTCATTGGTCACATAATTTACAACCACCCGAGCGCCTTCAGCGGCCAGGGCCTTTGCTATTGCCTCCCCGATACCGGAGTTAGCCCCTGTAACGAGGGCAGATTGGCCTCGTAACCTTTTCATGGTTATCAAACGACTTGCCTGGCTCATTATCATCACCTCCAACAATTCTGATATTCGTTCTTTTCTAGTGTGTTTTTAAGAAAAAGCAAAGACAATTTGTAAGGGAAGTCTTAATCGAGAGACGTGCATATCCGAATTTGGAACAGACCTCCAGATTCCCACTCGCTCTATAAAAAAGTTTGCATTCTCTTGGGAGATGTTATAATGCCCCCTCAAGACTCGAGTTGAGCGTTCGCCTTCACGGCAGGTTATTCGACGTTGGAAGAGAAGTTGAGGATCATGTTATCAACCGATGCGGCGGTGGTAAGGCTATTGGTATCTGTTGGGGGACTCATTTTCTTCTTGATCCTGGAACTCTTGATCCCGTACAGGCCGAGCACGGTTTCTAAATTCCAGAGATGGGTCAACAATATTAGCATAAGCATCTTCAACAGCATCATACTCCGGCTGTTTTTTACCGTGCCTATCCTTCAAACCACGCTCTACGTCAATGAAAACAAAGTAGGTGTCCTTAGTCTGATAAGTGTACCGTATTGGGCCAGGATCATTGGAACGGTGGTCTTCCTGGACTTCATGCTCTATATCTGGCATCTCCTGAACCACGAGGTCCCTTTTCTGTGGAGGTTCCACAGAGTCCACCACTCCGATCTCAATATGGACGTTTCCACGGCCAACCGCTTTCATATTGGTGAGCTGGCCATGTCCGCTGTGATAAAGATCGGCCTCATATTCTTCCTCGGTGCCGACTTACTCGGCGTTACCGTTTATGAAATCCTGATCGTCGCTACTGCCCAATTTCATCATAGCAGCCTCAAGGTGCCCTCCTGGTTTGAGGATATCTATTGGGTCCTCTTCGTTCCGCCGTCCATGCACCGTATTCATCACTCGGTCGTTATTAAGGAACGCAATACCAATTACGGTACAATTTTCTCGGTCTGGGATCGCTTGCTCGGAACACTGCTCAAAGGCTTAAACCAGGAGCTTATTCGCATTGGTGTGGGTGCTTATAATAGACCTGAGAAGCTACATTTTCATCATTTGTTGGCCATGCCTGCAACTCATCCGGTCCTCTAGGATCGATTTTGTTTCTCTAGGGGCAATCTACCAGAGATAGCTTTGAGAACGATATTGTAATGGCTGGGGGCATTAAGAAAATGCAGGAGGTGTAACTGATGATTCAGTTGAAGAGATTGTTTTCACGTGTTCCATCAATTGATTCCGGGCAGGCCAGGGAATTTATGGCCGAACACGAAGAGGGGACATACACGCTCTTGGATGTGCGACAGCCGGAGGAATACGAAAGGGAACACATTCCGGGTGCAAGGCTCATCCCCCTGCCTGCCCTTGGCGATTCACTTGCTGAGTTGGATTCTCAGAAACCGATTATCGCCTACTGAGCGGCTGGTGGGCGCAGCCGAGTTGCGGCTCAATTGTTGTCTGGAAAAGGTTTTAAGCAGGTCTACAACCTGGAAGGGGGCATACGAGCCTGGAACGGCCTGAAGGCCTTTGGTCCCAAAGAGCTTAATATGGGTCTCCTGCGAGGTGATGAAACACCAGCCGAAGTCAGCCTCCTTGCGTACGGTATGGAGAACGCCTTAGGTGGATTCTACACGACCCTATCGGAGAGGACAGCGGACAAAGCTCTAGTGCATCTCTTCACTAAACTAGCAGGTATTGAGCAGAGACATAAGGAGGTGATCTTCGCGCTCTACCGTGAAACTGAACCATCCGGGATGGAACTATCTGTATTTGAGTCCAGGGTTGAATCCAAGGCCATGGAAGGAGGCTTTGATATCGAAGGGTTTATGAAAGACAACGAGCCTCATCTCAAAACCGTGGCTGACGTGCTCACTGTAGCCATGATGATTGAGACGCAGGCACTGGACCTCTACCTTCGCTACGCAGATACAAGCTCTGAGACACGCACTAAGGAGGTCCTGTTCAAGATAGCGGATGAGGAAAAGGCACATCTGAGCGCACTGGGTGAACTCATGAGCCAAAGGGCACCGCAATGCGACGGAAATTTGAAAAGGCATGGGATTGTAGTGCCGTCCTATGATTGATGTGGTGTGAATAATAATAATACACACAGGTCTAAAACTAGACTATCAGATAACGTGCTGAATAAAGGAGCTATTATTAGATGTTCTTTCTTTTGCTTGGTCTAAAATTAGACAATCTCAGTCCCTTAAGGGGTGCTGAGATGCTGAAAGATCACTCGGATTGATTTTTTAAACGCAGGTAAGCTAATTCTCGTAGTTGTTTTATTGCGGTCTGTAGTATCTAACCCCTGCGGTCTGAATCAACACGGAAAATGGTGGCATCAAAATTGCGTCTTTTTTGAATAAATGCCAGCAGAACCACAGATGAAAGGAAATCGAGGCATACTTTGCCCCCTCTGCCTTCTGGTCCTACACTCTTATTTTTCCCCTTTCGTTTATCGTAAGCCCAGTATCAGATGAGACGTATCTGCGGGCCAACTGGCATTGGCGTTTAAGTTCGTTAGATTTGGTAACTCAAAACGGAGGGTATTGATGTGAAAAGATTTATGGCGTATTATTCAATGCAATTCGTATTGTTTCCCTTTTTGGCTGTAGCCGTACCAAGCGGGGACCTATATGCAGATGCTCAAAAGAGATCTCAGGGAACACTCGAATTGCCAACGGTCATAAGTGAGGCGCTTGAGAGAAATCCAGATATTATCACCGCCAGAAACAGGTTGCAGAGCGCACAGGAGACCATCGCGGTACGAAGGTCATTCCCGGATCCTCGCCTATCATACACGTATTTTATAGAAAATGTAGAGACACGAGTCGGTCCTCAGAGACATATTCTGGGAGCCAAACAGACATTTCCCTTTTATGGGAAGAGGGATCTTCGAGCCGAAATTGCAACTCACCAGACTGAATACCTGAAGCAAGTTTACGAAGCCACAAAGAGCGAGGTCACCCGTCAGGTTAAAACGACCTATTATGGCCTCTTCTACCTATCAACCGTTATCGACATTACGAACCGAGAGAAAGCGCTCTTGAAGAGATTTGAGCGTATCGCCAGAATAAAGTATGAAACGGGGCGCGGTCTGCAGCAAAACATAGTAAAGGTCCAGGTGGAAATGAGCAAGCTCGATGAGAGGCTCCTGGCGCTTGAAAGGCAGAAGCGAACCGCGGAGGCCATGCTTAATACGCTGTTGAACCGGCCACCCACCGGGCCCCTAGGCAAACCGAAACAGCCGGAGTTAATCGAAATTTCAGTTAGTGAGCAAGAACTTCTCGAACTTGCAAAAGAGAACCGCCCAGAGGTTGTCGCCGCTCAGGCCCTGATTAAGAAGAGCGAGAGTGCGTACAGATTAGCAAAAAAGGATTACGCCCCGGATCTGACCATTGGGGTCAACTACATCGAGGTGGATGAAGGGCCACTGAATGTCAGTGACAATGGCAAGGACGCCTATAACGTGATGTTTAGCATCAATCTGCCGATATGGCGGAAGAAGCTATCATCCCAGGCTGAAAGCGCACTCAAGTCGATAGCTGCACAAAGGAGTTACCACCAGAACGTATCAAATCGGACATTATTTGAAGTCAGAGATAGTTTTCTGAGGATAAGGACCGCCGGGCAGACAATCGATTTGTACAAAACTGCCCTAATCCCTCAAGCACGGCAATCAATGGAGTCAGCCGAATCGGGATATGTTACCGGTATCGTGAGCTTTCTCGATCTCTTGGACGCAGAGAGAGTCCTGCTGAATATCCAATTTGGCTATTGGCGCGCCTACACGGATTACTTAAAGGACATCAGCGATCTGGAGAGGGCTGTGGGTATCCAGCTACCACAATAGCGTTCTGAGAAAAGTAAACATGAGATCAAGGAGGAATAATATGATGAAAGAAAGGAAGGGGAAAAGCAATTCTTCGGAGTCCTATTGGACTTTTCGTCTAATGGTGCTAGCTTTTGTAATGTCGTTACTTTTCTGTACCGCTCCCCAAGGCCATGCACAGGAGCATGGTTTACCTGATAAGAAAATGGAGGCTCATCAATCCCACTCCGAGCATGGGGCTGAAGGCAAATCAGAGGAGCATATATCTCATGTTGTTCCACTAGCTCCTGAGGTGGCGGTGCGAAGTGGGATCAGGACGGAGCCCGTTGAGCACCGAAATTTGGTTCGAGAGATCCACACGGTTGGAGAGATCACCTACGATGAGAGACGTGTGAAGGTCGTATCTGCATGGGTCGGTGGCCGGGTGGATAAGCTCTACGTGGATTTTACAGGGGTGATGGTCAAGAAAGGGGCCCCATTAGCTGAGCTGTACAGCCCGGAACTGCTCTCCACCCAGGAGGAATACCTTCTTGCCCTTAAGACCAAAAAGGAGATAATGGCCTTGGGCAGCAAAGAGGCCTTAAGATCGGCAATTAACCTCGTGAACTCCGCAAGGGAACGGCTTCTTTTATGGGGTATCACTGAGGAACAAATTGCCACGCTCGAGAAGACCGGTGAGGGTAGCACTCACATGACTATCCATGCCCCCATTGAGGGTACAGTCATCCACAAGCGGGTGCTGGAGGGCCAATACGTGAAGACCGGTGAGCACCTTTATACTATTGCAGATCTGTCCGTTGTCTGGGCACTGGCGGACATTTATGAATACGAGCTTGACTGGGTGATGGTGGGGCAAAAGGTCTCCATCACCACACCAACGTGCCCGGGAGTTCCATTTACTGGAAAGGTATCATTTATTGACCCCTTTCTGAACGTAAAAACTCGCTCGGTGAAGGTGCGAATGGATGTGGTCAACCCCCAATGTCTGCTAAGGCCTGGAATGTTCGTCGATGCTCGATTGCGGGTCCCGTACGACGATAAGCCGATCCTGTCGATCCCTTATACTGCGGTGCTCGATACTGGGGTCAGAAAAGTCGTTTACGTTGAAATGAATGAGGGAGAATTCATGCCCATAGAGGTCAACGTGGGACCTAGGACGGGGAGGTATCTTCCAGTGCTATCCGGTTTAAAGGAGGGCCAGCGGGTGGTCGTGGAGGGAAACTATTTGATCGACTCTCAAAGTACCCTGGGTGCTGGGGCATCTGGAGAATACGGTGGGGCTCTCCATGGCGCACATGGCCGTTGATGCAATTGCACAAGAGAGATTGGAGGATAGTGGAACAGCGGGCTGAGAAATCATGATCAATAGGATCATCACATGGTGTATGGCAAATGGGTTTATCGTTTTGATCATCCTTTTTGCCATATTCGGGGCCGGTATATGGGCAGTTAGAAACACCCCTGTCGATGCCATTCCTGACATCGGGGTGAACCAGCAGATCGTCTTTGTGGACTGGCCGGGAAGAAGCCCCAAGGATGTAGAGGACCAGGTTGTCTACCCATTGACTACTAACCTCTTGGGGATTCCAGGCGTGGAGGTGATCCGCTCCAATTCCATGTTCGGATTCGGGATGATCAACATCGTCTTTGAGGACAAGATCGATTTTTACTGGTCCCGAACCCGCGTACTGGAGAAGCTAAATCTGGCCCTGGAGGACCTTCCGGAAGGGATAGTCCCTGTACTGGGGCCGGATGCTACTGCCCTGGGTCAGGTCTTCTGGTACACCATCGAGAATGGCTACTACTGTCCCGACCACCCTACGGAGTCATACGATGCCCCCGGTAACTGTCCCAAAGATGGCCAAACCCTGATTCCGTCGCAGTACAATCTTGCTGAGTTAAGATCCATCCAAGACTGGTTCGTAAAATTTCAGCTCACCGCCGTCAAAGGAGTGAGTGAAGTCGCGAGCGTGGGCGGCTACGTGAAACAGTACCAGGTCGACGTAGACCCCGACAAGATGGTCTCCTATAAGGTTGACATGCCGAAACTAATCAGCGCTGTCAAGAGGAGCAATATCGATGTTGGAGCCAAGGTAATCGAAGAAGGGGGAATGGAGTTTGTTATCCGGGGTCTTGGTTTCATCAAAGGCATTGAGGATATAGAAAATATCGTCATTGGAGCTCACGAGGGTGTTCCCGTTTATGTAAGAAATATTGGTAACGTCTTGCTTGGACCAGAGTTTCGCCGTGGTGCACTGGTCAAGGATGGCCAGGAAACAACCGGAGGCATCGTTCTGATGCGATATGGAGAGAACCCCTTGGAGGTTATTAAAGGGGTGAAGCGAAAGATCGAGGAGATTAAAACTGGCCTCCCCTCCGGTGTCCGGCTTGTCGGCTACTACGATCGATCGAATCTCATAGGAAGGGCGGTGAACACACTCCAAAAGGCACTGGTTATCGCCCTGATGATTGCTGTGGCAGTCATTCTCATCTTTATGGGTCAAATCAGAAGCAGCTTTATCATCTCAATCATACTGCCTGTGGGCATCCTCCTGGCTTTTCTCGTTATGTACCTCCTGAAAGTACCCTCCAATATCATGTCTTTGGGCGGCTTGGCCCTTTCCATTGGGGTTATGGTGGATGCCGGGATCGTGATGACCGAAAATATCGCGAGGCACTTTGGCACAGCTTCACAAAAGGAAGGAAAGTCAGCGCTTGCCCTCAGGGCCGCCCATGAAGTGGGGGCCCCGATATTCTTTTCAATGTTGATCATTATCGCTGCGTTCATGACCATTTTTACCTTGACCGGTCAATCGGGTAAGCTCTTCAAGCCCCTGGCGCTGACTACGATCTCGGCCATGGGAAGCGCTGCAGTCCTTTCAGTAACCATCATCCCGGTCGTATGTGTACTGATTCTTGCAAGGCGCATGAAGCCACTGGAGAAAAATCGGATCGCTCGGGCTCTACTGTGGGCCTACCGCCCTATAATCCGGTTCAGCCTGAACCACGGAGTGATGGTTCTCCTGTTTTTCCTGTTTTTTATGGTCATAAGTCTATTTCCCATGTTAGGGGCAAAGATAGTCACAGGTCCTGTCTCAAAGATTTTACCCGTGCATAAGGTCCCCATGGTCCATAAGGTATTTCAAAAGGCGGAAGCGGCCTTACCAGGCATCAAAAGCGAGTTCATGCCTCCCTTAAATGAGGGGGACCTTCTTTACATGCCTGTCTTACTTCCCGGAGCGTCGCTCACTCAAGTAAAAGACGTGGTCACAAGACAGACACTGAACGTAAAGGAATTTCCCGAGGTGATCACCGTAGTGGGCAAGTTGGGTCGCGCAGAAACGGCGACCGATCCTGCACCAGTGGGAATGATTGAATCAATCATTATTATGAAGCCTGAGGATCAGTGGCGCCCTGGAATGACGAGGGCCCGGCTGATAAAGGAAATCACTGAAAAAACACAGATAGCCGGGGTGACACCCATCATGACCCAACCGATCCGAAATCGGATAGACATGCTAGCTACCGGAATTCAAACCCCTGTTGGTGTTAAGATCTTTGGCTCTGACCTGGAAGAGATTGAAAGGCTTGCCGTGGAAATCGAGGATGTCATCCGAAGGATTCCAGGAGCTGTAAATCCCTACGCTGAGCGGGTTGGGAACAAACCCTACCTGGAGATTGCCATCGATCGAAAGCAGGTGGCCAGACACGGGATCAATGTGGGAGACGTCCAATCCCTCATCATGACTGCCATAGGAGGAATGAATATCACCACCACTGTTGAGGGCAGAGAGCGCTATCCGGTTCGGGTGAGATATATGAGGGAGCTAAGGGATAACGTGGAAGCTATTAAGAGGATCTTTGTGGATTCCCCTTTTGGCTATAAGATCCCCCTTAGTCAGCTTGCCCACATTATCAGGGTACCTGGACCTGCCAAAATCGCCAGCGAAAATACGCTGCTCTATATCCGAATTTTTATTGATGTAGATACCGAGATAACGGGTATTGTCGATTTCGTGCAAGAGGCCGACCGAGTTATCAAGGAGACAGTCAGCTTCCCACCTGGTTATTTCATTACCTGGAGCGGCCAGTATGAATATGAGATTGAGTCCAGGAAACGGCTGATGAGCGTTGTCCCTATCTGCATTGGAGCTATCTTTTTCCTTCTTTATTTGAAATTCAGGTCCCTGTCCTCTGCGTTTATCCTGCTTATTGCCTTGCCGTTTGCCTTCATAGGAGGTATTTGGCTCCAGTTTCTGTTGGGATACAAATTCTCCACGGCCGTATGGGTAGGATACATTGCACTATTCGGCGTGGCGGTTGAGGCAGGGATCGTTATGGTTGAGTACCTCTTACAAAAGGTAAAGGGCGAAGGCAGAGATAGACCACTCAAAGAAGTCATCATTGATGCTGCTCTTCTCCGGGTCAGGCCGATCGTGATGACCACCGCCACTACGATCCTTGCACTTATGGCAGTGATGTTCTCCACTGGGACAGGTTCAGAGGTCATGAAGCCGATTGCTGTGCCCACGGTGGGAGGAGTTGCCACTGCCACACTGACGAACCTGCTTTTGATCCCCATTTTATTCTACTGGATTAATAAGGGGAGTTATGCTGTCAAGAGGAGCAAGGCGGATCGATTTTCCAAAAAAACTGGGCGCAGGAGCTCCTCAAAGGAGCCTAAAATACCCACATGAATCCCCTGAAGAGCAATAGGCTGGTGCCCCTTTCTCGCGTTTTTTGCACAGTTACAGCGAGCTGGAAATAGAGAGCAAAGGCTTGCTATCCAGAGGGGTCATATGCGCAACCTAAGGTTGCACGACATGTA
>JABAOH010011190.1_pt1 | contig 12899 bp, 8 predicted proteins | sample 7062181 | NCBI WGS metagenome assembly JABAOH01 (sample SAMN14538630, study PRJNA623070) | marine sediment metagenome | biome: marine biome [ENVO:00000428]; feature: marine pelagic biome [ENVO:01000023]; material: deep marine sediment [ENVO:00002113]; isolation source: pool of 5 deep marine... | reverse complement strand
ACCAAGCAGATAGGCGAGGAGTTAGGTGTTGATTACATACTTGAGGGGACTGTACGTTGGGATCGGAGTGCTGAGGGCAAAGGCCAGGTGCGTGTCACTCCGCAGCTTATTAGAGTATCGGACGATACTCACCTCTGGTCTGAGAGCTATGACCGCGCCCTGGAAGACATCTTCTCGGTCCAGTCCGAGATTGCCGAGCAAGTCGCCAAGCAACTGGATGTCGTGGTTCTGGAACCGGAGCGCAAGGCCCTCTCCGCTAAGCCTACTGACAATCTTGAAGCCTATGATCTTTTCCTTCGTGGTGTGAAACACTATGAAATTGGAATGGATTATAGAATTGCTGGAGAATTAGATCAAGCAATTGAACTGATGAAGAAAGCTACTGAACTAGATCCTGGCTTTACGTTTGCCTATATCGGTCTTGCTGATATTCATGCCCTTGCCTATCATTCTGGAATCGATCGGACAGAAGAGAGAAAAGAAAAAGCAAGGGAAGCGGTGGAAAAGGTGCTTGAACTTGAACCAGATTTGCCAGAGGCTCAGTTAACATTAGGCCGTTATAATTATTATGTACTCCAGGATTATGATCGTACGATTGAAATATTTAAAGCCATCCAAAAAGCTCGCCCCAACCTCGCGCCTATTTACCTTGGAGCGATCGAGATTCGCAGGGGTAACTGGGAAAAATCCGTAGCAATTTATAAAAAATCATTTAAGCTCAACCCGCGTAGTCCTGGTACAGCCCATTTTCTGGGCCTCATCTACGAGCGGACGCGCAAATACGAAGCAGCTGTAGATTGGTTCGATCGTGCCCTCTCGATTGAAGCGGATTATATCTGGTCTCAATTCGGGAAGGTAAGGATTTATTATCTCGCGAATGGCGATACGGAAAGAGCTCGAGCTCTATTGGAAACATTACCTCCTCACAGGTTTAATGATTATTGGTGGATTCTTAATGGCATGCTTGAAAGAAACTATCAAGGAGTGCTAGACCGGCTTGACTCCTTATCCTATGAAGTGGCTGAAGGTGAATATTTTAATTTCTACAAGCATCTTGCTTATGCCACGGTATATCAGGCAATGAATAATCAGTCGTTAGTGAAGAAACATGCTGAGGAAGCACGAGTCATGTTAGAAGAAGCCCTAAGAGAGCATCCTGAGGACTCAAGAATTCACACTTCCCTCGGCCTCGCTTATGCCTACCTGGGTCGTAAAGAGGAAGCCATTCGAGAAGGGAAGCGAGCAGTGAGCCTCTATCCGCAATCCAAAGACGCCTACGGTGCACCCCACTACGTCAATAGCTTAGCCATGATTTATTCCGTTGCTGGTGAATACGAGGAGGCCATCAACCAACTGGAATACCTCATGTCTATACCGTCTGGAGATATCATTTCTGTTGCTGTCCTACGGCTAGATCCGATGTGGGATCCCTTGCGCCAGCATCCAAGATTTCAACGCTTACTCGAAAAGAATTAATAGAGCGAGAAAAAATAATCACGATAATCTCTCAATGAAAGGTTCTCGAGAACTTAGTGAATTTATAAAGTGGTTAAGAATTTTTAAAAATCATTTCAACGGTGGGAGACAACACCTTAGGTTAAGATATAGAATCAACAGTGGAGGAGTTGATGGCCAAACGATCAAACGTGATGGATAAATTTGATTTTTTATTAGGGAACTGGAACCTGGAGTATAGAGTTCCGAAGAGCGCATTCAGTGAAGCAGCTGCAGGCACCGGAACCGGAACATTCAAAAGGGCGCTAGACGATAAGTATGTTTATTTTGATTACTCAGCATCTTTGACCTCAGGAGATAAAGCAGAAAAAAAGGGAGGAGCACATGGAATTTTTGCCTGGGATGAAAAAGCGAACGGATACAAATATTGGTGGTTTGAAAGTTCAGGAAATTTCATGGAAGCAACCTGTAATTTCGTTAATGATGAAACTCTGTTTTTGAACTGGCACGACTCCTTAGTAATCCAAACTTTTGCTAAAGTTAATGCAAATAAAGTGATCTTGAGAATGGAACACCCCATAGCTCAGGGTAAATTTGAATTAATACTGGAAGTAATATTCACAAGGAAATAATCAAAGGAAGAATCTCCCAAAACCTTTTCCAATAGCGGCACTGGAGATGTTTATATCCGTCAGGAAATAGTAGTATTTTGATTTCAAATTAACTAGTATCTGATATATCTCTAGTATTTGTTATATATTGCTATAGTTTGCAAAAAATATGCATCAAGATTGGGTTGTGAATTATCAGAATCCAGGATATTTTCTTCTATACAGTGATCTGGGGAATATTGGTTCAAATGTGAAGGAGATAGAACAATGGACGAAGATTATGAAAAAGGTTTGTATTCTCCCGAGTTAATGGAAGAGATTAGGAGCCGGTTTGACTATGTCGATTCGGATCCTTATTCGGGAAAACGGATTTACCTTGAAGCCGCTTCAGGCTCGCTTAGACCAAAATCAGTAATCGAAGCCATGGCCAAAGAGACACGTCTACCTGACCAACTTGGAAGATCGAACCCTGGATCCGCTCATTCTGTTGAGGTCACTGCCAAGGGGATTGAAGACCTCATGATCTTTTTCGGAGCGGAGTCTGGGCAAACTATACCAGGCTGGAGCAGCAGCCACGTGATATATCGCATCACAAACGCGGTTCTCTCCTGCATCCCTGGAACAAACGTTGTTACAACTGGACTGGACCACGCTTCAGTCCGCAGTGCAGTAACACAGTTTGCCGAAAAATACAGGAAAGAAGAGCGTATCGCTGAACCCAATCGGGAAACAGGCTCCGTCGAGCTGGATACAATTCTGGAAAAAATTGACAAGAATACCTGTTTTCTCGCTGTTATACACACTTCCAACGTTACAGGTGAAACTTTTGACGCCAAGACAATTGTCAAAGAGGCAAGGAAGATAAAGCCTGATTTGTATATCATGGTTGATGGCGTCCAATACTCGCCATCTGATCTGATTGACGTCGAGGAGATAGGAGCAGATGCCTATGTCATCGCACCTTACAAAAACTATGGCGTCAAGGGATGTGGATATGCTCACGTTTCAGATAGATTGGCCAAGCTTCCGCATTGGAAATATATTTATAAGCCTGAAACGAGTTGGGACCTGGGCGGTGTGGAGCATCAATCTTATGCGGCCTGGTCAGCTGTTGTAGACTATCTGTGCTGGCTTGGTGGTTATTTCACAGATTCTGCGGATCGGCGCGCTCAGGTTGCAGCTGCCATGCAGAGTATAAAGGCACATACGACAGGGCTTCTATCCACGCTGATCAACGGCACAGATAAAACTGCTGGCTTCAAGGATATGAAGCATGTTACGGTCTATGGGATGGGAGAGGATCTTTCAAGCCGCGCCTGTCTTGTTGGTTTTAACCTGAAAGGGATTGAGTCAGCTAAAGGATGCGAGCTCTATAAGGGTGAGCAGCTCAGACTCCATGCACCTGGGCAAGATCCGTTTTTCGCGGCTATGTTGAAACAGCTAGGCATATCAAGCTTTATCAGATTGTCGGCTTGTCATTATAATACGCCAGAGGAGATAGAACTGTTTCTCAAAGCCACAGCAAGCTTTGGCTAATGGTGCCTATTATTTCTCGACTAACTGACCTTGTTGGCCGAGCCTATTGACTGAACCTCTCGGGTGGTCTGAAGAAATTTTGATTATCTTGCACGTTATATTTACAGCATATGCATATTGATAAGGGCATATTTATATCGATATAAGGAGGAACAAATGAAAAGAATGTTAATGATTACAGCAGTATTGATTTTTGCGTGTGGATGTCTGCCGGTTCATGCCGAATCAGCTGAGGCTGATTCTTTTCACAAGGGAGTGGCGAAGAGTCCTGTCCCAGGTACGATTTTCCTCTACCCAGAGCGCATCCCGCTTAAGGATGGAGGCTTTTTTGCAGCAGAACGGGGGATGATGTTTGTACCTGCAAACCGTTCTGATAAAAAAAGTGCTGTTATCGCGATTGAAGTCTACCGTTTTATGGCCTCAAGAAAAGCCAAATCCGAAACTCCCCCAATCTTCTTTTTACATGGAGGACCGAGCTTCGCTGGATTGGAGAGGGCTCTTGAAAGATTAGGGACTTTCGAAGAAAGATGGCGTCCATTATTGGATGTATCAGATGTTATCGTGGTCGGTCAGCGCGGCATCGGGTCATCCAAACCCAATACTATAATCGAAACCACAATGAACTTCCCTCTGGATAGGGAAGTTACAAAAGAAGAAGCTGCGGCAGCACTTAGGGAAATCTGTGCAAGAGAAAAAGCATTTTGGGAAGCACAAGGTCTTGATTTGAGTGGTTTGACAGTCATAGAGGCTGCCGCTGATGTCAACGATGTCCGGAAAGCATTGGGATATGAGAAGATCATAATATGGGGGGGAAGCTTTGGCTCACACTGGGGGATGGCTGTTATGCGATATTATCCGGAAACTGTGGAACGTGCGATTCTTCGAGGTATGGAGGGTCCTAACCACACTTATGATCACCCCGGACATCTATGGAATGTGTATAAGCAGGTAGCCGCGGAAGCAGAAAAAGCACCTGAGTTGCAGGACTTAATTCCTGAGGGCGGACTGATTGAAGCGATAGAGACAGTAGTTGAACGGATCAAGAAAAAGCCTGTTAAGGTTACGGTGACCGATCCTAAAACAGGTAAACCCCAAGAGGTCCTGTTCACAACACGGGAGGCCGGACGTCTGGCCAGAGGATACTCAGGTGGCTTGCCTGGATGGCCCGCAAATGTGATCACCCTTTATAACGGGGATTTTAGCCAGGCAGCAGAAAGAGCAGTCCGACGTCTGGGTTCAAGAAGATTCAGCACGGCGAGTTTTTATATGCTTGACCATGGCTCTGGCATCACTCCTGAGCGAGAAGCGGAACTTAAATCGGATCCTGCTGTAAGAACTTTAGGAGATATAAACTCAAATTACACGATTACGCGTGAAGTATGGGGGAGTGACTTAGGCGATGAGTTCCGGCAGAACTTCGAAACCGATATCCCAACTGCGATTGTTCATGGAACCTGGGATACATCCACCCCCTATGAGAACGCGCTGGAGCTGGTTCCTTATTTTAAAAACAGCAAGTTTATTCCTGTGATCAGGGGGCCCCATGGAGCCATCAGAGCAGCTTTGAATGCCTCGGAGCAATTTCGCAAGGGAATCATGCACTTTGCGGCCACGGGTGATATGTCCGAGCTTCCGGATAAGGTCGAAATGCCGCCCGTTGATTGGATTATTCCAGAGTTGGCGAAGAAGAAAGAAAAAAAGTAGAGCTGACCTAATTTTTTTACAGCTAATTAAAACTTCCCAATTAGTAATAATTCATGTTTTTGAGTCAAAAATGCGGCTGTTCCATCTTTGCATTTTATAACTCTAATTAAATTTAACAAAATTTTCCTAAAATTTCAGAGGAAGGAGGACGGCATTTTAGACTTGGCGTGTCATATCGGTCCAGCTCTTGAAATATGACCAGGTTTTTTGACTTCGTCTACTCTCAATGCTATGATTTTTTCCAATTCGGGAGATAAGAAAGGGTGAATCAACTAAAGACCACACTTATACGAGGGGGGACAGTTGTCTCAAGTCAAATTGTTTCCCAGCAGGATGTTCTCATTCAAGGCGAACAGATCACTGCGATGGGAGACATGTCAAACATCGAGGCTGACATAGTAATAGATGCAGAAAGACTTCTTATGCTTCCGGGAGCGGTCGACACGCACGTTCATTTCAATGACTGTTTTATGAATACCGTAAGCGTGCATGATTACTATAGAGGCACTCTTGCAGCTGCCCATGGAGGTGTTACCAGTATCATCGACTTCGCTAATCAAGCTCCAGGTCAGTCATTACAAGACACCCTGAAGAGCAAGAAAGAAGAAGCAGAGGGGAATGCACTAATCGACTGGGGAGTCCATCCAGTTATCACGCAGCCTACCCCTGAAACACTTGAAGAAATTCCTCTAGTCGTTGAACAAGGAGCTCCTTCTATCAAATGCTACATGACCTACCAGGAAGAGGGGCTTATGATAAAGGATGCGGATCTAAGGCGCATACTGGAAAGCCTTAGGATTGCTGGAGGCATGCTGATGGTGCATTCAGAAGATAATGATATCATCGAAGAAAACGTTCCCCGGATGATCGGCGAAGGTTTGACACAACCCATCTATCACGCCAGGAGCAGACCGCCAGAAGCAGAGAACCTGGCCATTACCCGCTGTATTCAGCTTGTGCGAGAAACAGGCGGTCGCCTTCTTATTGTCCACATGGCTACGGATAAGGGAGTTGAACTTGTAAAAAAAGCTCAGCGCGAGGGATTAAACGTTTTTGCTGAGACATGCACACATTACCTCATCTTCCCCGAAAAGATGCTTGAGCGGGAAGACGGCATCAAGTGGATATGCTCCCCTCCCTTGAGAAATCAGACTATACAGGACCGCCTCTGGGAAGGAGTGAGAGACGGTTGCATCTCGATGATCACTTCAGACGATGCAGCTTACTCGTGGGAAGCAAAACTCTACGGCGCTGAGCGTTTTGACAGATGCCCCAACGGAATCCCCGGAATCGAACCGCGTCTCACAATACTTTATTCTGAAGGGGTAGACAAAGGAAGAATCTCCCTTCAAAGATTTGTAGAACTTATTTCGGCCGCGCCGGCCAGACTTTTCGGCTTGGCTCCCAAGAAAGGAAGCATTACTCCGGGAGCAGATGCTGATATCGTACTCTTTGATCCGAGGGCGAAATGGACCATGGGTCAAAAGACCCTACACATGGCAGCTGATTGGTCTGCCTATGAAGATATCGAGGTAACCGGAAAGATCGAAAAGGTCTTTTCAAGGGGAGAGCTCATCATTGATGGAGAAAAGTGTTTAGCCCAGAAAGGGAGAGGGCGCTATCTCCATCGCAGACTCGATTTCTCTGTTCACCCAAATTCATGAGAATAAACGATAATTAATTCAAAATGCGAAAGGAATAAACCATGCCAAAGCGAAGTCAACATCTTATATATTCAGGAGCATCTCCGGATAAGGTTGCTGAGGATTTGCAATCCCTGATTGATTTTCAGGACGAAGGCCTTTCCCCCAAAACTCTAGAAAAACTCATTAGTGAGCGGCTTATTCCTCATCTGATGCAGTATGGCCATCCCGGTTTTCATTCTATGTTTAATTTTTTCCTCGAGGAGGGAGCAGAGTTGGGAGCAAAAATTGCTCTTGCCTATAACCAGGGAGTTACGAACTGGCAAGTCTCGCCAGGCGGAGCTGTCCTGGAAGAACTCTGTTGCCAGGCTCTCTGTCGGCTCTTTGGATTGCCGCCGGGGGCAGATGCGACATTTATGTATTCTGGAACTTACGCAAACCAGGAGGCTCTCTACCTTGCACTCCACCGGATGGCAGAAATATGTGGTTTTGATTTTACCCAAAAAGGATTGAAAGGTTTTGATGACCCGACACGGCTTCGAGTCCTCGCTTCCAGAGATGCACATTTTTCCCTGAAGCATGCTGTCCGGATGCTCGGGCTTGGAGAAGAAAGCCTTGTTCCTGTTGATGTTGATAAAAATCGGCGATTGGATGTGGAGTGCTTGAAAGAGACAATTGATAAATTGAAGCAGGTAAAGGATATATTTTGTGTGGTCGCGACTGCAGGCACGACTTCAACTGGGTCAGTCGATCCGATCCTTTCTATGGCTGAAATCTGTCAGGATCTTGATGCGTGGCTTCATGTTGACGGAGCATATGGTCTGGCATACAGCCTGATTCCCGAATTAAAGCGCCTCTTTTCAGGTATTGAACGTGCTGATTCAGTCTCATGGGACCCGCATAAACAGTTCGGGGTTCCCATCCCGAGTTCGCTTCTTTTTGTGAAGAGGAAAGGAGATTTTAACCGAATGGCTATATACAGCGAATATTTCAACCGGAGGGACGACCCACGACCAAACCCGGGGCTAAAGTCGCCTCCTTCTACCCGGCCGCTTATGGCCTTGTCTCTTGTGACCTCCCTTCGTTATCTGGGGATGAAAAAAGTTATCAAGAGACTCAAGGCTCCTCTTGCCGCCATCAGAGAATTGGCTGAAAGATTGAAAAACGAAACTGACGTAGAAATCGCCCTTCAGCCCGATACAGGAATCCTCTGTTTTCGTCTAGTTCCCGAAAGTTTTCCTGAAGAAAGGCTGAACAGTCTACAGGAGGACATTTATGAAAGAATCATGTTAGGCGGAGAACGCACCATATCCATAACGAAGCTCGATGAAAAGACAGTTTTGAGACTTGTGGCGCTCTCGCCATTTGTGACAAGCAGCGAACTGATGGAGACTATATCTGAGGCCCAAAAGCAAGCCCGAGATTATTAATGTTTTCTGTGAGATGGTTCATCCGTCCTTCTGTTTATAAGTAAGTTTAAGGAATCGTTCGATTGTGGAATTGTCGATTCTTCAAAAAATTATGTGAAAACAGCAAAATAATTTCATTAATCCGTTAGTCCGTCCGATAGGATTAAGAATCAGGTTGTCAGATACGGATCAGCGGACTTATGGGAAGAGAGGATTTTAGAATGAAAATGAATGGAGGGAACGATGAAGATTCTGATCATAAATCCAAATAGCGACGTGAACTTAACAGAGGCGATTCAGAAAACAGCTGATGCTTTCGCTCAGCGTGCATTCGAAGCCGTATGCAAACCAACACCAGGAGCACCTTTGTTCATCGAAACGTACGAAGACGCAATAAAAGCCGCTCCAGGAATGGCCAAGCTCGTAAGAGAGAACGAAGACAAATTCGATGCTTTTGTCGTAGCTTGCCATAGCGACCCCAACCTTGACGTGATTAAGGAAATTACAAGAAAACCTGTCGTAGGCATCGGCGAAGCATCCATGAAGATAGCTTCGATGCTCGGGCACCGCTTCTCTGTTGTTTCGGATAATATACACTCAATCCCGAATAAAGAATTCCTGGTAAGTCAATACTTTCTAAAGGATGCGCTCGCTTCAGTGAGAGCACCTCAGGCTAAGATGAGCGGATTGAGTGATGAAGAGAAATATCTCCAGACTGCAAAATTAGCGATGGATGAGGATATGGCTGAGGTGATCGTGCTAGGCTGTGCTGCGATGACAGGCTTGGATAAACCTCTTCAGGAAAAATTGGGAGTTCCTGTCTTGGATGGGATTGTGTGTGCTCTGATTATCGCTTCAGGCCTGGTCAAATACGGAATCTCGACGAGTAAAATCAGAAGGTACAATCCAGAGGGCTGAGATCATCCTGTTTTTTATGCTTGGTGATTAGGTAACATTTCTGGTGATGATATTGATTATAATCACATCGAAAATAAAAGTGTCATTGCGAGGAGCACAGAAAATTCCTTGCTTGTCATTGCGAGCGACCGAAAGGAGCGTGGCAATCTCATAGGAATATGTGCATTACAACTCTTTCTCTACTGCTTTAGTTGCATCTGCAAATATTTCTATTCCCTTTTTTGCCAGTTCTTCTGTCAGAACAAGAGGAGGAAGGAATCTGGCAACGTTTGAATAATGGCCTCCTATCTCTACGAGGAGCCCATGCTGGTGGCAGACTGTCCTCACTCTCTGAGCAAAGTCAGGAGCTGGCTCCTTTGATGCTTTATCCTTGACAAGCTCTATGCCATGCATAAGACCTTTTCCTCTGGCTTCTCCTACGATTGACGAATCTTTCTCTATGTCTTTAAGCCAGGAGAGCATCTTCTCACCAAGGTTGAGGGAGTGTTCTGCAAGATTATTTTCTATCATGAAACGCAGTGCTGCTGCTCCGGCTGTGTAAGCTATGACATTTCCCCGAAACGTGCCGATATGCTTCCCAGCAGGTAATGTATCCAGTTTTTCTTTGTAAGCAACGCATGAAATGGGAAAGCCTAAGCCTCCTAATCCCTTGCTCAAGGTGATTATGTCAGGCACTGTCTTGCTGTGCTCAAAGGCAAACATCTTGCCTGTTCGGCCTAAACCTGCCTGGATTTCGTCTACAATCATAATGATATCGTACTTGTCGCAGGCTTTGCGAATCCCGGTGAGAAACTCCTCTGGAGGGACAATGGACCCTCCTTCACCTTGAATGGCCTCAACGATGATAGCCGCTGGTTTCCCCAGCCCTGAATGGGGATCCTCAAGCACGTGCTCTACGTATTTCACGCAGTCAAGGTCACACGAATCAGAAGTCTTTCCGAATGCACAGCGGTAGCAGTAGGCATAGGGTACAAAATGAACCTCGGGAATGAGCGGCAGAAAATCTTCTTTGAAGCTTAAGCCGCTTGAAAGAGAAAGGGCACCTGAACTCATCCCATGGTAGGCCCCTTCGAAAGATATCAGCGGATGGCGGCGTGAGTTATACTTGGCAAGCTTCACAGCCGCTTCAACCGCATCAGATCCTGTGGGACCTACGAAGAAAACTTTTTTTAGCGGATCAGGCAGGAAAGAAAACAAAGTATCTATGAGTGCTTTCCGTGGTTCGCTCGGCAAGTCAAGGGAATGAGTGAGACGTGAGAGCTGCTTTGAAACATCCTCTAACACCCTTGGATTGGAATGCCCGACATTCATCACGCCGGCTCCTCCAAAAAAATCAATATAGACATTTCCATCAACGTCCTCTACAGTAGCCCCTCGAGCACTGCTCAAAGCCATTGGCATTCCTTGAGGATATGAAACAGCAGAACCCTCGTGAGCTGACTGAAAATTGAGATACTCCTTTGATCGAGGACCCGGAGGTTGGATCTTTATCACTGGTGCCTCAGGGAAGGAAAGACTCTTAAAATCCATCTTATTTCTCCTAATCTTAGATGTGAAGGCGAAGATTTCTCTCCATTTTTTATCCAATTTTTAAAAGCCTCCAATTTTAACCATTGGCTCGTCTTTGCTCATGGGCGGAGTGGCAATAATATACATAACTATGCCGTCGTGGGGGGCTAAGGCTTTTTGAATGATATTCCCGAAGAAATCAGTCAAGTAACCGAGCAATTCACCTTTCTGAACATGACGTCCTCCCTGGCTCAGAGGATAGAATATTCCCTTTTGCTCTGATCTGATATAAGTAGTCTTCCTAATCCAGATCGGATCGAACAGCAGTTCTGGCTGGCCCTCGATTATGCTCAAATGTTTCAGGATATTTGAACATCCATTAAGGATGGCTGTAATATCCTCCTCGCTGGTTCTGCCCAGCTTTCCACATTCCACCGTAATCGCAGGCTTACCCATAAAAAGCGACGCATTTGCACACATTGATGCCGGTTGTCCCTCAGGCCTGGCAGTCACATGAATGATCACTTTGAACCCGAAATTTTTAGCCAGGGCCAGTGTTTTCTTATCCAATTCTGGATTGCCCGTTTCGGTATAATAAAGGTAGGTCATAAGATCCTCATTGCCATCGCCGCAGTGAAGATCAAGGTGATAATCACACTGCTTCAGTACTTCATTTGTGATCTGATAAGCAATCCTTTCGGTCATAGTGCCGTCAATCTTTCCCGGAAAAACACGGTTCTGGTTCTTCCAATCATTAGGATTATAGTAGATGATCCGCTTCAGGAAAGAAGGCATATTCACGATATGGACCATGATCACAGCCCCGCTTATTTTCGCAGGATCTAGCTGTCGCCTGAGCCTCTGGAGAGCCAGGATAGGAGGATATTCGTACCCGTGTATGCCGGCGGTCAGAGCTAGAACTGGGCCTTTCTTTTTCCCATTCACAACTGTTATTGGTATCCGGATTTCAGGCCCATCAGCTCCAGAGGGAACGTTTATAAAGCCCGATTTCATCTCTCCTGAGGAAGAGGTTACTCCGCCTACTTTTAATGTTTTTTGACATAGTGCCGGGTTTGCTATGAGAAGGGAAAAAACAAACAATAAGAAAACGAGGGATGTTTTTTTGGGGATCATGTTACTCCTCCCTCTAAAATTATTGGCTTATATCCATACTTACAGGATCGAGAGCAACATCATAAACTCTTTTTTATGAGAAAGCAAAATATTACAATGATGTTGGCATTTGAGTGAATTGACTCTTTCCTCACCAGCTGATATCCTTTTGCCGAATAATAGAAGGGAACAAAGGGAATTAGATACTCCAAATGCGATTCTCTTTCATCTTTTATAACTCTAAGTAATAAAAAAACTCAAGAATTCGAAATTTTATTACTAGTAGTAATAAAATTGCACTTAAGAAGAACTAGAAATTTGGTATAATGTCTTAGCAGTTCTAAAGCGCGCCTGTAGCTCAGGGGATAGAGCGACGGACTCCGGGTCCGATATCCATAATTTTCCTAAGTCCTTGAAAACAAAGTAATAGTCAGTCTTATCAGCAATTTACTAAATTGTTTCCTCCCCTGGCGGCATTTGCGTGTCTAGGCATAAGGATGCTACATCCCTATGGGCCATCCCAGGAAAGTCAGAGGACAGAGCGGTAATTGTGACAGGTCCTTTTTAAGGAAAATACGTCAAGACCTTACTCTGCCCTCTGAAATTGTATCAGGCAGGATAAAAATTAACACACGCAAATATGGTTACAAATTTGACACATTGTTCGTTCCTTGATAGACTTTTTCACAGCAACAAGGGTCATCAATGGCTATTACGTGCCCCGAATGTCAGACTGAGAACACCTCAGACTCTCAGTTTTGCAAGAAATGTGCGACTCCGCTTCCTCTGACTGAGGGAATCTCTGCCACTAAAACCTTAGAAATCCCGGTAAAGAGGCTCGCCAGAGGGACTACCTTCGCCGATAGGTATGAAGTCCTAGAAGAACTGGGAAAGGGCGGTATGGGAGAAGTATATAGGGTTAAGGATAAGAAATTAGACGAAGAGATGGCCTTGAAGGTATTAAAACCTGAAATAGCTGCGGATAAGGACATAATCGAGCG
>JABAOH010009025.1_pt1 | contig 12899 bp, 10 predicted proteins | sample 7062181 | NCBI WGS metagenome assembly JABAOH01 (sample SAMN14538630, study PRJNA623070) | marine sediment metagenome | biome: marine biome [ENVO:00000428]; feature: marine pelagic biome [ENVO:01000023]; material: deep marine sediment [ENVO:00002113]; isolation source: pool of 5 deep marine... | reverse complement strand
GTTAAAGCAGCTGTCGCAACATCAGAAATCGCCACCTTAGAGTTTTCAACAGATATGCCAATTAAACTGGACTTCCAGCAAGAAAAAGAGGGAAAATTAACATTTTACCTAGCTCCCCGCATAGAAGTGGAGTAACAACAATAAACTGGAGGAAAAGCAGGTACTTACGAAAAGCGATTGGGCTAAGTACCCTTTCACCCCAAGGGCTGCTGAATACATAAGAAATTTAGACATAAAAATTGACGACTTGGCAAGCTCAGAATTCCAATCTGTACTGGACAGAGCTGAAAGTCGAATAGAAGAAGCCATCCTTTTTCGCACGGTAAGCCGAAAGTCACCCAACGATGACATCGAAATACCCTCCTTTCCCATAGCGATAATGATGGTCGCTGCGGCAGGCGATTCACTCATCAAAAGTAGATACGCGCTAGCTGAAGCAAAACGAGCTTCGGAACTGCTTGAAGATGAAAGAAAAGATAAGATAATGGAAATCGCAACTATCTTCAACTGGAAACTTAGAATAGTCGATGTCGACATCAAAGCTCCACCCTACGACTTTGCACTCAGCTTTCCAGATTTCTTAAAAAACGCAACAGGCTTTCATGACAAGAAATGGAAACTTGTCAACCGCCTTCTGTTCAATGGGGAAGTTTACCTGACAAAACATGAGGTAAGTCGCCTCCTAGAAGAGGAGGTACGAAGGTACATTGAAGGAAAACTTGACACAAAAGTGGGCTCATTACCACAAAGCATCATAGATCGTGTAAACCGGTTGAAACAACTCTCTCTACAAAAACGAGGAGAAATGCGGACAGAAGAAATTCCGAAAGACGTGATCATCGCCGCCTTTCCTCCATGCATAAAAGAATTATACGACACCATGGCATCAGGCCGCTCCGTTTCCCACATAGGCCGCTTCGCACTAACCTCCTTTCTGGTAAACATAGGCATGAGCGTGGAAAACGTTGTCAATTTTTTCCGATCAGTCTCCGACTTCGACGAGAGAATGACCCGCTATCAAGTTGAGCACATAGCTGGAGTGAGAGGATCCCGGACGAAGTACATTCCTCCACGATGCGACACACTACGCACCCACGGAATCTGCCATACCACAGACGAAATATGTAAAAGAATAAGGCATCCGCTAGCTTATTACCGAAGAAAATTGAAGACTGCGAAATCGGAGATTTCCGTTGAGCGGCACGAAGAAGAAAGAGCTTAGTATTTTGGTGAAACGACCGCGTCTCCATACGCGCATTGAAGCATGAAGACGCGCCCGATGTTTTTGCTTGATTATAGCACGCGCAAGCGTTCAGAATTGGAAAATTTTTTATGCAAAATCCATAAACGAACAATTCTACAAACTCAAGAAATCAAGTCCTAGTTAGAAGGCGAAGCAAATGGGAGGTATTCTAGTAACTGGCGGAGGCGGTTTCATTGGAAGCCACCTTGCGAAACATCTATACCAGGAGGGACACTTCGTCAGGATAGTTGACATCAAGTTTGACGATTACATCCAAGAAAGACACTATACGGAAAGACTCAAGCTCGATTTAAGAAAACGGGAAAATTGTCTATTAGCAACAAAGGGAATTAACAAAGTTTACAACCTCGCCGCAAACATGGGAGGCATAGGATTCATAACCACAGTAGGTGCCGAAGTAATGCACGACAATGTACTCATCAACACTTATATGCTTGAAGCCTCTAGGCAAAACAAAGTTGAAAGATTCCTGTTCACCTCTTCAGCTTGTGTCTACCCAACCTACAGGCAAAAAACCCCAAATGTAAAGGGCCTAAAGGAAGGAGATGCCTACCCCGCAGATCCAGACAACTTCTACGGATGGGAAAAACTCTTCACAGAGAAACTATGCGAAGCATACCAAAGAGACCACGGCATGGATATTCGCATAGTTAGATATCATAATGTCTATGGACCCGAAGGGACATATAAAGGTGGAAGAGAAAAATCCCCAGCTGCCCTATGCAGAAAAGTTGCAGAAGCCCACAGCCCAGGAACCATAACCATCTGGGGAGACGGAAAACAAACACGATCATACTGCTACATAGACGACGCCGTGAAAGGAACGGTAATGCTCATGGAATCAGACTATGACAAACCAATAAACATAGGATCAGGAAGACTAATCACCATAGACGAACTAGCCGACATGATCATAAAAATCTCAGGAAAAACCATAACAAAAACATACGACCTAACAGCACCACAAGGCGTCAGAGGCAGAAACGCCGACATAACTCTCATCAAAAAAATCCTAGGCTGGAAGCCACAAACAACCCTCGAAGAAGGACTAGAAAAAACCTACAAATGGATAGAAATGAAATGCACCAAAGACAGAAAAACCTCGTACGGAACTGCATGAGCGCGCGCAAAATCTTGCTGAGATGCATTTGAATTAAGTTTTTCATTTGTTTTTATGAAGTATTTTTTGACAAGTCGCGATGACTCTACAACTCAAGGGGTGCACCTTTGGTCTGTCCCCTTGCTTGAACCGTAAAGTCGGGAGTTATGACTATAATTTCCTTCTCCGCTTTGAACTTTTCGTTGCCTCCCTTAACGCTCCTTCAAAAATGTAGGAAATTGTACTTCACCTTAGTAATTGTTGTAAGGATTTACCGATTGCACGCGCTATGGAAGAGGTATCTCCGGGGCCACTACAGAACGCCAGAAGAAACTTAGAAGAAATTGGTTAAAGATCACGATCGCCCGTAGAAAACATCGTGCCAAGAATTGGGTCAAGCTCACTTTTTCTGCGCGCTTGAGTGTGCGCACAAATGCTAAACGTAATGTCCAAAAGTTTTATATAAATTTAGCAACGAGTCCCCTGTTATGGCTAGTATAATAAACAAAAGGCGCCTTTTGTTTATGGTTCTTCCTGGAATTTTCCTTACCTCTTTTTCAAGCTTAATGTTGCAAGTCACAATCACACGCATATTTTCCGTTACTCTATGGTATCACTATGCGTTCATAGCGGTTTCTGTTGCGTTGTTCGGTTGGGGACTCGGAGGGATATTTTTACATTTTTGTGGTCAGCAAACAAACGATAGGTCCTTAAGCATTGCTGCGCTTGGTTCGTTTGTTCTTGCAATTTCTATTCAAGCATATTTGTGGATAATTGTGCGTTTATCATTACCAATTTCCTATTTTGTCTTTTACTATATTCTTTCTATTATTCCATTTTTCTTAGGCGGGATTTGCAGTGTAGTTTTATTCCACAAATTTGCAAGTATAGCGAATAAACTATACTTTGCTGATCTCATAGGTGCTAGTTTAGGAAGTTTACTTGTAGAACCTGTGATAAATCCCCTTGGACCAGAGTCAACGGTCCTCATGCTAGGGGTTACAGCGTCTTTAGCAAGCTTGTTTCTGTCCTCTGCAACCCAAAGAAAGAAGTTAATTGCATTAAGTCTTATCGGCCTCACTGTAACCTCAGTTGTGTTCTTAAATAGCACACACCAAGGCAGCGTGAGTTTCTTAGACTCACCAACCAAGAGCATGTTCAATGCACTAAAAAAGATGCCTGAACTGAAAGTTGTTTACACCAAGTGGAATTCTTTTTCAAGAGTCGATGTTGTTGAAGGGTGGAGTGATGCACCACATAATCTAGCAATGATTTACATTGATGCAGATGCAGGTACTGAAATAATGAAATGGGACGGAAATGTTCAAAATGCACAATTTTTGAAAAACACTTTGGATTTTCTTCCTTATAGTATCATAAAGGCAGAAAAAACTCTCGTAATCGGCTCCGGCGGAGGAAGAGACGTTGTAATTGCTTTGGTTGGCGGGAGTTCCAAAGTTGTTGCTGTGGAACTTAACCCGATAATAGTTGAGGTCGTCAAAAGTTATGGAGAAAAGGCTGGAAATGTCTACAACAACGAAAAAGTTGAAGTAATAGTTGACGAAGGTCGCAGTTTTATTGGTCGCTCTCAAGCGAAATACGATGTCATAGTTCTGACGATGGTTGATTCATGGGCTGCAATTGCAGCAGGAGGCTATGCTCTTTCTGAAAACTATCTCTACACGTTGGAAGCCTTTGATCAATACATGGACCATCTAACTGATGACGGCGTTCTTCTTATGATTCGCTGGTATGATGAAATCCCTAGATTGGTTTCCTCCGTAGTGAAGTCTCTGATGTTAGAGGGAATGACTACGGAAGATGCTGGGAAACATATAGCCGTCGTTTTAGATGAAGTCTGGACTGGCTATGGATATAAGGTGCGCAAAGCTGTTTTGATGGTCAAGAAAGCCAATTTCAATTTGGCAGAAGTGAAAGAAATCGAAAATAAGGTACAAGCAAGCTCCAACTACAAAATGTTTTACATTCCATACCTCTTTGCTGAATCGCCATACGCCGAGTTGTTCAACGGTACAATTACGCTCAAAGAATTCTATGAAAACTTCCCAACCAACGTATCTCCAGTGTCGGATAACGATCCCTACTACTTTGCCTTCGAAAAACCTTTACCAGCAAGTTTACGCGATGTTATTGTATCGTTTTCACTATTCATAGGTGGATTCATTTTCATTCCTTGGATGTCTAGAAAACGATCAACCAAACTGAAAGCTACATTTTCATTTGTAATCTTCTTTTCAGCTTTAGGAGTCGGTTTTATGCTGCTGGAAATTGTTATACTGCAGAAATTTATATTGTTTCTGGGTTATCCCACACGGGCTTTGTCTGTTATACTTTTTTCTTTACTTCTATCAAGTGGAATTGGAAGTTTTGCAAGTGGTTCGGTAACTCGCAATAAGACCGTTCGCATCATCCTGTTTGCATGTTTGTTGATCATCCTTCTTGTGATAAGCTATGCTCTGTTTCTCCCTTCCTTATTTGCAGTCCTGCTTCCGCAAGAAGCAAACATACGAATACTAGTAACTTTCCTTTTGCTTTTCCCGTTAGGTTTCTTTATGGGCATGCCTTTTCCCACTGGTTTGCGGATTCTATGCACCAAATCAAGCAAAGAGGTGCCTTGGATGTGGGCGATAAATGGTGGTTTTTCTGTCTTTGGTGCTGTAATTGCAACTGCGATCGGCATAATTTGGGGATTAAACTATGCTATGCTACTGGGGGCACTAGCTTACTTTATTTCGTTCTTATGCGCATGGCATTTAAAGAAACTTGAATGGGCTACTTAATACTACAATTCATGCGCAATTCAAAGGGTTCAAAGTAGAAACGCAACTACAATATTGGGGAATCCTTGTAGTCTCTCTTATATAGGTAAATGCCGTCTTCATCTGCGAAGAGACCGAAATTTTGTTTCCATATACTACTGCTGAAGATTAACTCGCTTGCTTCATACTCATCCGTTTTCACATCCACTAATATATACTCCGATTTGTTGATGATCTGATCTAGATACATTTTCACATCGTCAGGTGCGTAATCTACCGCGTAAGGAAGGGGACATACATATCCGTTAACTCTGCCTGAAAAGTGGGGAAATATGTTGTTTTGCGTCAAAACCGACGCGTTCGGAGGTACAAGCTCTACAATCCTTTGGAGCGTCACAGTATGCCCAGTCACTGTTGGTATATAGTATTCAGAAAAACGCGGAACAGGCACCTTCATGGTTATCAACAAAGGGCTTAGGGGGCTTGTAAAAAGCGAGAATATCACTCCGAGAACTAGCAAGTTTTTGACTAGATTGCCGGATTTAGTAACATTAGGGGTGGGAATCTCTTTCTTTGTTGCATCTACTGCCGCCGTAAATACGAATGGAATGAAGTACGACGGGTAATGAGTACCTAAAACATAGTAAGCCTGGTAGTTTGAAAGAAGAGCAGGTCCTAACCACGCCAGTGTAATAAGTGAGATGCTACTTTTGAAGGGCAAGAAACGCAGTGAACCAAAAATGAGAATTACAAAAAGAAGTTTCAAATACGCATCATGTGCTAAAGCTCCAAACACTTTGAACGGATTCAAAAAAATATACAAAGGCATCATCACCGGGTCATCTTCTATTCCAAGTACGGACCAATAATCCACAGCTCTATAGAACTTAGAGAATTCTGGGTCTATCGGAAAAGAAGTGCTTTGTATCCATCTGGCAATAAGAAGCCACGAAATAGCTAGCGTTATGGTTGTCAGTGGGATTAAGATCTTTTTATCACTAAGATCTTTTTGTTTTAAGGTTGCAAAAAGAGTTTTTCTATACATCCAAAGAGCATAGAATCCGATGAACAGCACAACCAAGGGTACACTTTCTGCGATAGCAAGCGCGAGAATAATGAACGCGAAATACTTTGTCCACTTTTCGTTCTTCAAATAGTACATAGCCAAGAAGAAAAAAAGTGGCAAGAACGATTGCACATGGAAATCAAACCAATTTACACTGTGGAGGAGAGGATACAGCAGGTAAGTTGCGGAGAAACCGAGGGCTACCAGCTTGCTGCTAAGGCTATCTCGGGCGAACCAATAAAGCGGTAGTGCTCCCAACGCTATGATAACTGATTGCAACACAAGAAGAGTTTCTGGTGTTTGGCGGATAGCATAAACTGGCAATACTAGAAACAGAATTGGGCTAAAATGCACTCCGAAATAGTTGCCACTGGGATTAAAATACAACTCAGACGTGTAGTAGAATAACTTTCCTTGTTTCAAGGTAGTCCAAAGGGCTTGATTGTAAATTCCTAAGTCCCATGCATAGCTTCTGAACGTATGGTGTTTCAAAATAGTAAAATACGAGAACACTACGGTGTACACGACAATGAGCAGATAAACGATAAGTTCACTCAAATCCCTTCTAAGCACTCTTCTACTAAGAAGATTATTCAGCCCCTCAGCAGTTAAACCTCTGAGGGCTTTAATTTCCTTCTTGATGCTTGAAAAAATGAAACTAGTCATATTCCTAAATCTCAAAATTAAGAGTTCCTCTTCATAAGTTCTTGTTCAGCCACGCATACGTTTTCTTTTATCCCTCTTTTCGCGCGCGTAGCATTTAACTCCACTCCACAACATTCACACCTCGCAATTCAGACCTATGTAAAGCAACTCTATCTTTAACGATTTTGTGTTTTACCCTGAGCGCATTTATAAGAGCTACGTAAAGATGCCCATGTTGATGACGCGATGACACGCTTGTCAGTTGCGAAATAAAACGCGAGCGTTCCGTCATACGAGGCTTCTTTCAAAGTATTCATACATTGACTAGGGTTCTTTGCCACTTTCCATATTTTCAAGTACGTTTGATTTTATATGCAACAAGGAAAACTTATTTTAATACTTTGAAATACACCAATCCAAGAACCTGTTTTACAGGGACGTTTTTACGCAATAGTTATAAATACAGACCTTTGTAAAAATGAAGGATACCAAGGATTCGTTTATATTAATGAAAGAATGTGAATAGGGTTGGGAAAGTCTGCTACCTCAGGCAGGACATTTGTTGATAAGCATTCGGTGGGAAATATTATAGTCGATCAATTGCTGAGGATGAAGGCTCAGAGCGGACAAACCGTTGCCGTTGTGCTTCCAACATACTGCGAGGCTGAGAACGTTGAGAATTTGATTAGAGAGCTTCAAGGGTTAAAGCTTAACCTCTTGATTATCGTTATAGACGACTCTAGTCCTGACGGAACATCTAAGATAGTGAAAAAACTTCAGAAAGAATATGATAATGTTATTTTATTTGTGAGATCCAAAAAACTTGGATTAGGTACAGCTATTATAGACGCCTTCCGATTAGTTCTGTCTTTCAAAAACCAACCAGATCACATAGTCACCATGGACGCCGATGATTCACACAATCCGCAGGACGTTCCTAACTTGGTACAAGCCGCAGAACTAGGCTACGATCTTGTTATTGGAAGCAGATACTGTGAGGGAGGCAAGACAGTAGGTTGGCATCGTATACGGTGGTTGATCAGTCGTTTTGCCAACCTCATCGCCTCAGCCGCCATCAGAACAAGAATACAAGATTGTACAAGCGGTTTGAGATGTTATTCAAAACGCTATGTTGCAGCTGTACTGCCTAATCTTCACAGCCAAACATATGAAATTCAAATTGAAACCATTAAACAAGCTCAACTTCAGGGATTCCGTGTCAAGGAAGTTCCAATAACCTTTGTGAACCGGAAGCGAGGAAAATCCAAGCTAACCCGAGCTGAGTTTAAAGCCTTTCTATCTTACGTAATTAAACAAACACCTGCCAGCGTAGGCTTCGTGCATACTAGAGATGATAATACCAAGCTTACGTAGTGTTATGCGCGCGCAAGCGAATAAGCGGTGTCGACATGAATATCGCCGTCACCCACACCACGCTTAACGTCTTCGGTGGTGCGGAAAAGCTCTGTTTAACCACAATTGAAGCCTTGAAGCTCGCGAACCACAAGGTTACACTTGTTACTGTTGAAAAAACAGATTGGGGTTCTGTGAGAAAAATGTTGGGTACTGCAATTAGGCCTGATCATGAAGTTTATTTTACCACTGCCAAATTATCCACACGACTCTCGCACTGGGCAATCGCCGCCGCTATATATATCATTGAACTTCTTGTGGTCAAATCAAGAAGAAAATATGACTTAATAATAAATACTTACGGCGACTTGTTCAATTCCATAGCTGATATTGTGTATATTCATTTTCCATGGAGAGCTACAATAAAATATTCTCAAATTCCTCCTATCACAAACCCTGAAACGTGGAACGTTTATCTTCGGTTGTATAATTCTGTTGCTTCTCTGCTCGACAAAAACAACCGCCCCGTCATACTAACGAATTCAAGGTTCGTAAAAGAGGTTGTGAAGGAATTTCTGCATCGTAGCTCAATAGTTGTGCATCCGCCAGTTGACATCGAGGGTTTGATGCTTCCAGTTAAGAAGCAAAGACGCGAAAACGTTGTTATCACAATTTCAGGGTTTAGTCCTAAAAGACGCCTCGAGGGTGTTCCGTATATAGCGAAGCACGCGAAGACTGCGCGATTTTTAATAATAGGCAAAACTGATGTTTACTCTCGAGCAACACTTAAAAAACTCAGGAGGCTAATCAAAATTCTAGGTGTGAAGGATCGTGTGGAACTGTTAACAAATATTCCACGCTCAACGCTCTTAGACTTGCTGTCTCGTGCAAAAGTGTATCTTCACGTAATGCCCCAAGAGCATTTTGGAACCGCCATTGTTGAAGCTATGACCTCTGGCTGTGTGCCAGTAGTCCACCGCTCCGGGGGTCCTTGGCTTGACATTCTCAACGAGAAACAAGGAGAATACGGCTATGCCTATGACACCCCGCAGGAGGCTGCAGAGTTTATTAAAATACTCCTCACCGACGAAACTACAAGAAAATGTATGGCCTCAGCCGCTATAGAACGGGCGACAACATTTGACAAGGCTGTGTTCAAAAGAAAAATAGTTAGGATTGTCGGAAAGTTTCACGCTCACAAAAATTTAAATTAGATAAACGAATGGAGAATACATGAGATTGAATACAGAATTTAACACACACTTGGCCAAGTTCGATTCCCTTTTTGGAGAGATTTGGCATTGATGTCCGCATTACGGCCAAAAATAGAGGCAAGAAGTTGGGATGACTATGATATCGGTAATTGTGCCGACTTTGAATGAGGAAGGGTCCTTAAAATTTTTGTTAGAGTCGCTGAGGAGACAGACCTGGTCTAATTTTGAGGTTTTTGTTGTAGATGGAGGAAGTGGAGATAAGACGATAGATATAGCGGACCAGTACAACGCCAAGACTGTTGTCCTAAATGGTGGCGCGGAATTCTATTCAAGGAATTTTGGTGCCAGTTTAGCAAAAGGTGAAATATTGCTCTTTACATGCGCCGATATTATAATGCCTAAGAATTTGATGGAAAAAGTCTATGAAAAATTTGAGAAGAATCATCGAATAGTAGCCCTTTCGGGGCCTGACATACCACATGATACGCACCTTATTGGGAAAGTCGAATACGGGTTATATAATGCCCTGAGATATATAGCGTCTAAAATGCCTAGGCCGTTTAAACGGTTCTCCACTAGCACCAACTTTTTGGTCGTACGGAAAAAAGTCTTTGAAAAGGCTGGTGGTTTTAATCCCCTGGATATTAACGCCGATGGACTCTTAGGAAGGAATCTGTCAGAAATTGGAGAAGTTGAATTCTGTTTGAATATATATGTCTTCATTTCTGCACGTCGTATGAATAAAATGGGATTCCTCAACTTTAATAGGCATTATTTTTATGTTCTCGAGAATTTCTTTCTATCTCTTTCGCGAACAAAGATTATGGAGAGCGTCAAGCAAAAATCGGGAAAAATACACCGCAAATTACACGAAGAATGATCGTATCACAAAATTACTTCTAAACAGACCGTATAGAACTGCCTCACGGAAACGCTTTCTCGTATGTTCCTGTGTGCACACAAGTTTCGCAAGGGTCACAGTGAATGAATACCTGTTTAAATATTGTTTGTCTTTATATTTGACTAGCATTTGAAGCAGCTTAAACGGAAGAATGGAAAGTGCCTTCTTTATCCCAACGTTTTATTCGCGACAAATTTGCAGAATACTATAAACGATACTCTTCCTCTATTCCGCCTCCAACTTCCATCGAAAAGCGTGAGTTTGGTTTTCTTTTATTTGAGAAAAGAATTATGCTTAGGCACAAAGGCTTCAAGGGCGTGAACGACCTCAGATCTTCCCTGGAAACGATTGCCCCTTCGGATGTTTATTATTCGAGCGCTTATTATGAGAGACCTGCGGAAGAGATGAGCGGGAAGAAGTGGCTGGGCGCTGACTTGATTTTTGACATCGACGCTGATCATATTCCGACTCCCTGCGCGAAGGCTCATGACATTTGGGCTTGCAGTAATTGTGGTGCCGTGGGTAGGGGCGTGTCGCCTAAGAAGTGTCCCGCTTGTGGGGAACAGAAATTCAATGAAAAAACTTGGCCTTGCGAAGTTTGTTTGGAATCAGCAAAGGCTGAAGCGATAAAGCTTATAGACATCTTGACGAAGGATTTCGGTTTTGTCTCGGGAGAGTTAAAGGTGGGATTTTCTGGACATCGGGGATACCACGTTCACGTGGAGTGCGAAGAGGTTCGAGCGTTGGATTCCATGGCTCGCAAAGAAATTGTTGACTACGTTTTGGGGATAGGTTTGGAGGCTGAATTTCACGGTTTAGGGGGAAGGGGTGTAAAGGGGTCGCGGGTGCTTGCCGGTCCAGACTTGTATGATTTGGGATGGAGGGGAAGAATAGCTCGGGGAACCTACGACCTTCTCCTCACAGCGTCTCCAGAAGAATTGGAAAAAGTAGGGTTAAAGAAGAGAGTTGTTGATACTATAACCCAGCATAAAGAGGCTCTTTTGGAGAGTTGGAAAGAAAAGGGACCCTGGGGAATCATAAAGGGCATAGGCACGGAAAGCTGGCGAAAAATAGCTCAATATGGCGTGGAAAAGCAGTCGGTAAAAATCGACACCGTGGTTACCACAGACATCCATCGCCTGATAAGACTCACCAATACGCTACACGGAAAAACCGGTCTGAAAAAAATTGAAGTGCCTATCACGGGCATCGAGCACTTTGATCCCTTCAAAAGCGCCGTTACCTTTAAGAAGGGCACGGTAACGGTCCTTGTTTCGGAAGCTCCTCAATTCAGATTGGGGGGCGAAACCTACGGTCCATATAAAGAACAGAAAATTGAACTGCCCACAGCGGCGGCGTTGATGCTTCTGTGCAAAGGAGCAGCAAAGGTGGTGGAATAAACTTGTACGATGAACTCTACGAGGCCTGGAAAAAGGAAAAGGAAAATGTGGAACTTCAAGGACTCCCGAAGAACTTCTACGCTAAAATTGCTGAATACGTGAAAAAAATACGAGAAGAACGTCGAATGCTGGACAAAAAAACAACAAAGGCTAAGCTATTGAACCGCGAGTTCAAAGGTGTCAAGAACATGTCTGAGGAACTTTTTCAACTTCGTTACGATAAAGCTCTGAGAAAATCTTTGGCTAGAGAAACCGTGCTTAGAGACGTCTTGATCGAAGAAGAAGAAAAGTTGTATGGAGAAATTTTGGCCCTAGCTGAGGCTTACCAAGCCTTCTTAAAAGGTGTTCTTCATGGACGTTTATCTCGTATTGAAAAGGAAGAGAAACCGAAGAAGATACTATTACGCTTCGTTCAGGAAATTCCAGCAATAGTTGGATCTGATATGAAGACTTATGGTCCGTTTGAGCCAGAGGACATAGCGACTTTACCTTCGGAAAACGCTCGAATCTTTATTAAACAAGGGGTAGCCGTGGAAGTGGAAGCAAAATAATGCAGTCGTGGATTTGCACGGAAGGTTGGCATGATCTGAAATGAAGATTCTTTTTGTCTGCACCGGCAACTCCTATAGAAGTCCAGTAGCAGAGGCTCTTCTGAAAAAAGTTCGAGGAGATTTGGAGGTTGAATCGGCGGGAACGCATCCGGCTGGCATGATCGCCTCAAACGCAAAGAAATTCTTGGAAAAAGAGAACGCGTTAAAGAACCTTAAAGGAGCGCCGGAGGGAATAGACCAGAAAAACTTGGAGGAATGCGACATCATAATAGCTATGAAGCAAAACCACAAAAATGAGCTCTTAAGGAGATATCCGCAAATGGAAGATAGAATACAGATTTGGGACATCAACGATCCCATCTATCTTCCCTATAGATCTGACAAGGAAGTTTTTGAGGAAATAAAACGGAAAGTATTGGAACTGGCAGAATCCATCAAAAGATGAAAAAATGCGGCTAGACGTACATGTTTTTCAGTTTCTGCTGCTTCGTTGCCGTAAACAACAAATACTCAAGACTTACGGGACTGCATGATATCTCAGTTCCACATTTCTCACATCTGACGGTCATCATTATCGGCGTTCTCTTCTCCATCGCATGGCTTAGTCCGAATATGGTTGGAGCTGC
>JABAOH010068722.1_pt1 | contig 12904 bp, 10 predicted proteins | sample 7062181 | NCBI WGS metagenome assembly JABAOH01 (sample SAMN14538630, study PRJNA623070) | marine sediment metagenome | biome: marine biome [ENVO:00000428]; feature: marine pelagic biome [ENVO:01000023]; material: deep marine sediment [ENVO:00002113]; isolation source: pool of 5 deep marine... | reverse complement strand
CTGCCCTTGATCGTGTTGACCTTTGGCGAGGAAGCACTGGGCGAGGCCGTGGTAGTGTTCATCACCTGCAATTTCCTGCACATCACCTTGGGCAGTTACATCTTCAGTCGTCACACCGATCTTTTAAAGGTCTTCATGAGCCCCATGATCCTGGCGACGCTGCTGGCCCTCACACTCCTATTATTAAATGTCACCGTACCGGAACTGATCCTGCAACCGGTCAGCATGCTGGGTAACATCGCCGTACCTCTCCTGATGTTCTCACTGGGGGTGAGATTACTGGAAACCGAACTGTCCGAATGGCGCATCGGCACGTTGGCGGCAGTGCTTGCCCCGCTCATCGGCGTAATCCTGGTGTTCATCATCACACCGTTACTGGATTTAACGAAACTGGAACAGGGCGTGTTGTTTTTATTCGGGGCACTGCCACCGGCCGTGATGAATTTCATCTTCGCCGAACACTTCAGGCAGGAACCAGCAAAGGTTGCCTCGATGGTCCTCTACGGCAATGCCTTCAGTATTGTTTCCATTCCCCTGGCTCTGGCTTATGTCCTGCCAAGATTTGGCTGAGGTAGGGGTTTAGTACTAATAAGGGATCATCTTGGCAAGCCGGAAATTGACACACTTCTCAGGATTGCAGATAAAAACGGCGTTGAGGTCAAGACATAGGGATGATTATTAGCTAAGCTAAAAGCATGAAAAAAGTACTGCTAGTTTTCGGATTATTGTTCTTTGTGGGCACGGCACAATCCATGGTGGTGCTTTACCTCGGAAATGAAATTCTGGATCGCTGTGAGGCTGCACTTGTCAACTCTAGCTCAGAAAAAGCAGGCGTATGTTATGGATATATTGCAGGCATCGTAGATGCAGAAGCAAGCTATCAAGCTCGAAATGTTAAGGACGCAAATATTTGTCTCCCCAAAGGAACTACTAACACCGAATTAGCAAGACTCGTGGTATACGAGTTAAGAAAAACCCCGGAACAACTCCACCTTGAAGCTTCTCGTCTAGTTATTAACATACTAGCTGACGCCTTCCCCTGTCCCTAGCAAACTCTTTCGCATAAACGATATAAATTTTATATCGTTGAAACAAAGATAACTTACAGAAAAGATTGGTGGGCGATGCTGGGTTTGAACCAGCGACCCCTGCCGTGTGAAGGCAGTGCTCTCCCGCTGAGCTAATCGCCCATTTGTTCTGTTCCGTGTATTATACGGCCTCGTTTTCTGACATTCAGCCCTCATTATTACAAGCATTCGATGACAACCAGAATAAGAACCCGGTTTGCCCCGAGTCCCACCGGTTACCTGCACATCGGCGGCGTACGCACGGCCCTGTTCTCCTGGCTCTATGCCCGCCGCCACGGTGGCGATTTCATATTACGTATCGAGGACACAGACCGCGAACGCTCGACCGATGAATCCATCCGGATCATCCTGGAAGGCATGGATTGGCTGGGCCTGGATCATGATGAAGGGCCGTTCTATCAGAGCCAACGATTTGACCGCTACCAGGACATTATTAATGAGTTGTTGGATAAGGATCGGGCCTATCACTGTTACTGCAGCAAGGAAGAACTCGAGGCCATGCGCAACGAGGCGATGGCAAAAGGTCATAAGCCGCGTTACAACGGTAAGTGTCGGCCCGGGGTAAACAATCCCCCGGCAGGCGTGCAGCCGGTGATCCGTTTCAAGAATCCTTTGGACGGAGGCGTGGTCATTGATGATCTGATCCAGGGCAAGGTGAGTTACCAAAACACGGAACTGGATGATCTCATCATTGCCCGTTCCGACGGCACGCCAACGTATAACCTGACCGTGGTCGTCGATGACATGGACATGCAGATCTCTCATGTCATCCGGGGTGATGATCACCTGAATAATACACCGCGGCAGATCAATATCTTCGAGGCACTGGATTCTGAATCTCCACGCTATGCCCACGTGCCATTGATCCTCGGCGAGGATGGCAAGCGTTTGTCCAAACGCCATGGTGCGGTGAATGTGCTGGATTTTCGTATCAAGGGTTATTTGCCGGAGGCGCTGTTGAATTACCTGGTGCGGCTGGGCTGGTCATCCGGTGACCAGGAGATATTCAGTCTTGAGGAGATGATCCGGTTATTTGATATCAAGGACGTCAACAAATCCGCCGCATCCGTGAACCCGGAAAAACTGTTGTGGTTGAACCAGCATTACCTCAAACAGGCAGACGACGCCCGCCTGGCCAATCTGCTGGAATCCATGCTCAAGGCGGATGGCATAAACCTGGCTGCCGGTCCGGATCTGAAGGCATTAGTAGCGATACAGAAAGAACGGACCAGAACCCTTCGGGAAATGGCTGACCAGAGCCACTGTTTTTACGAGGACTTCAAGGAATTTGATGTCGATGCCGCCAAGAAGCATCTGCGGCCGGTGGTTGCAGAACCTTTGAAGGCATTACGGGATAAATTAGATAATATTAATGAGTGGCAGGCCGAGCAACTGCACCAGTGCATTATTGATATTACTGATGAGTTTGCGATTAAACTGGGCAAGCTTGCCCAACCACTCAGGGTTGCCGTGACCGGTGGTGGGGTTTCGCCGTCCATTGATGCAACACTGGAGTTGCTTGGTAGGGAACGTACCCTGGCACGCCTGGACAAGGCCCTGACATTTATCCAGGCGCGGTCTTCTTGACAGATTTAGGGGGCTAACGTACTCTCCACGCCTTATTTTTGGGGCCATAGCTCAGCTGGGAGAGCGCTTGCATGGCATGCAAGAGGTCGGCGGTTCGATCCCGCCTGGCTCCACCAGATTCCCGACTATTTCTGCGGAGTCCCCATCGTCTAGAGGCCTAGGACACCGCCCTTTCACGGCGGCAACAGGGGTTCGAATCCCCTTGGGGACGCCATCCATAAAAAAAGGACCATTATGGTCCTTTTTTTTTATGGGAAGGGTAATCACGAATTTGGATTAGAATTCTCGGTTCGACAAATCGTCAGGACAGACGATTTGGAGCGCACAGCGACCGCGAAGCGGCAAGGCACAGGGAAGTACCGCAGCCAGTCCCCTTGGAGACGCCATCATAGAATTCCCTTCACCTGGTGTTATCCCTCCGCTAGGCCCTATTTTCAGTCAGTTATGTTAATTTATAGTCATGGGGGACTGAATAGCCATTTCCTAGATAATAACAATTGATTGGGAACCAAGTTTTGATAACCAACTGGCCTGAAATAGCATTGTCACGGATGCCTTTTACGATCATCAGCGCGTGAGCATCACGACACTCACATATGATGACAAGGGGGGGGGTGACCTCGGGATCACATTCGCGGGTGACTGGCTACTGGGTCAGGACCTGCCGTCAGTGGACAGTATTGTCGATCGGCTCAAGCAATCCCCCAGGCCTGAACGACTGGTCTTTATTACTGATGAGCTTAGCAATTGGAATACCGGGTTTATCAAGGCAGTCATCAAGATCATACACGCCGCCAGTTCGCAGGGGATAGTGGTTGATGAAACCGGCTTGCCTGAGGGCGCGCGCCGGCTGGTTGCACTGGCCTTTGCGGTAAAAGAGCGTGAAGGCGCAAGGCGGGGTCATGATGAGAAAGGACTTCTGGATCAGGTTGGTGAAGCCACCCTGCGCACGTATGAAGAGCAGAGGAATTTGCTGAGGTTTACCGGTGAATTGATGCTGTCGCTCTCCCGTTATCTGCGGGGAAAGGCAACTTATTTGCGTTCAGATCTGGTCCTGTATTTTCAGGAGGCTGGTGCTGAAGCCTTGCCTATCGTTAGCCTCATCAGTTTTTTGATTGGCATGATCTTCGCTTTTGTGGGCGTCAAACAACTCAGTCTGTTCGGGGCCGGCATCTACACTGCCGATCTGGTTGCGGTGGCCATGGTTAGGGAAATGGCGGCGATCATGACCGCGATCATTATGGCTGGTCGCACGGGCGCTGCTTACGCTGCCCAGATTGGAACCATGAAGGTTAATGAGGAAGTCGACGCCTTGAGCACGCTGGGTGTGAACCCGATTGATTTTCTGGTGACGCCCCGGATTATCGCCCTGGTGGTGATGATGCCGCTGTTGACCATGTATTCAAGTTTGATGGGAATCCTTGGCGGTACGCTCGTTGGTCTTATGATGCTGGATGTCAGCCTGGTGCAATACACACAGCAAACGATTAGTGCTGTTGAAATGAACAGCTTGCTTGGAGGATTATTCAAGAGTCTGGTCTATGGTAGTCTGGTTGCATTGGCCGGATGCCAGCAGGGGATGGCGTGTGGCAGCAGTGCCATGGCAGTTGGTCAGAGTACCACCAGGGCCGTTGTCCTGGGAATCGTTCTTATTGTTGTCAGTGCGGCGATCCTCACTGTCATTTATATCAACCTGGGGATATGAGATGAAAACCGGCGAAGCGCATATCGTCGTTGAGGATTTGACGATGGCCTATGGTGATTTTGTCATACAGAGGGATCTTGATTTCACCGTCAATCATGGTGATGTCTTTATTATTATGGGCGGTTCCGGCTGCGGCAAGAGTACCTTGTTGAAGATCATGATTGGCCTGAAGAGTCCTGCAAAGGGCGAGGTCTATTTTGATGGTAAGCCCTTCTGGTCCTCCAGCATAAAAGAACAAGAGGCAATGAAGCGTAAGTTTGGCACTTTGTTTCAGTCGGGCGCGCTCTGGAGTTCGATGACCCTTTCCGAGAATATTGGCCTGGCCTTGACGCAATATACCAGTCTCAGTGATGCCGAAATACGGGAGGTGGCTGCCTATAAGCTGATGCTGGTCGGCCTTGCAGGGTTTGAAGACTATTATCCGAATGAGATCTCGGGTGGCATGAAGAAACGTGCCGGTCTCGCGCGGGCAATGGCCCTGGATCCGGAGATCCTGTTTTTTGATGAGCCGTCTGCCGGACTGGATCCCATCAGTGCAAAACTGCTCGATGATCTGATCCTTGAACTGCGTGACAGCCTTGGTACCACCGTTGTGGTTGTGACCCATGAACTGGCGAGTATTTTTGCAATAGCGAATAACTCAGTGTTTCTGGATACTGATGCCAGGACCCAGCTGGCGACAGGGGACCCGAAAGAACTGCGTGATCACAATAGTAATCCTGTCGTGCGTAACTTTCTGCATCGTGGGAAGGTCGAGGTGCAAGTCGCATGAGCAAGAAGATCAACACCACGCTTATCGGTGCCTTTGTTGTTGGCGCTGCGATTCTCATTGCAGTATCGGTTGCGTTGTTTGGTGGGTCTGAAATCTTCACCAACCGTCAAAAATATGTCGCCTATTTTACCGAAGATACCCAGGGGTTGCGCGTTGGTTCCAATGTCTTGCTCAACGGGGTGAGGGTCGGTTATGTTACCGATATCGCCTTATTGATGGATTGGGTGACTTTTAATACGCGCACCCGGGTGACCATGCAGATCCTGCTGGATAATTTCATCGTCACGCAAAACGGAAAAATACTTGATTCAGATGAACGCGGTGAGGTCAGTCATGATCGAGTCGTTCATGATGCCGGCATGAGGGCCCAGCTTGAGACACAAAGCTTTGTGACCGGCCAACTCGTGGTTAAACTGGTCTTACGCCCGGATACCCCCGCCATTTTGCGCGATGAATCCCCGCCCTATCCGGAGATACCCACGGTTCCATCTGAACTGAAGGCCCTCATGACCAAGCTGGAGCAGTGGATAGCGGATTTTGGAGAAAATGTTGACTTCAAGGAATTAACGGAGCGAGTCATCGCTGTCCTCGAAGGGCTGGAGGGACTTGTTAATTCCCCCGATATTAGCGAGACATTGGCTGGTTTAAACCAGATTATCAATGATAAAGATACCCAGGAATTGTCCACCTCATTACAGGTCACACTGGATAAAATGCAATCTACGCTTGAGGACCTTCAGGGTGCGGCCTCAGCAGCCTCAGAACTCTTTAATGAAGCGGATGGACAGGTTGAAACACTGGGCACCAGCTTTGAATCGACATTGACAGCCTTGAATGATGTTCTGATTAGCAGTGAAGAGACTCTGATTGAGGTCAGGGGTCAGTTAAAAGGTGACTCCGTGCAAATGTATCAGCTGGAGTCCACTCTGGATCAGGTTGAGTCAGCAGCCAGAGCGATACGCGAGTTTTTTGATTATGTAGAACGTAATCCCGAGGCACTGTTAAGAGGAAAGAACCAATGATGGTAAAACAATCCAGTGCGAGTCTGGCATATTTGATTATTCTTTTATTACTGTCGGCATTAGTAGTGGGATGTGCCAGCTCACCGCCGGTGCGGTACTACAGCCTTCAACCAAATGAACCAGTCATGGAGAACGATGCGGAGAATTCTATCATCGTACGTCTGGGTCCCTTGCGCATACCGGAATACCTGAAAAGAACACAGATTGTCACCCGCACTGACAATGCCGAGGTCATTATCGATGATTTTTCCCGTTGGGCTGAACCACTGGATCAGGCCATGCACAGCGTTATCGCAAGTAATCTGGACAGTCTGCTCAGTAATGTCATTGTTGTAGCCTATCCACACATAACGTCCATTGATTTTGATTACTGGATCCTTGGTAGTGTCAGTCGATTTGATGCAGATGTTAATGGTAAGGTTACTCTGATTATGCAATGGGGTCTCATGGATTCCGAGCGGAATACTATCTTGGCACCGCTGCGTCGAAGATTTGAGTCCCAGGCCGCAAATTCAAATGACCCCGGAGCAATCGCAACGGCAATGAGTGATGTGCTCAATCAATTCAGCCATGAAATTGCTGAGCAGCTGGATTCTGCGATCGACAGATAATGTGCACAGGAACTCCACTGAATTACCCGGCGATTCAATAAAAAAACAACAGGATTATGAAAAGGTATATTAAGCAAGGTATTGCCAAACCCATTCGTGCCATCCTTTCAGTCGTTTGGCTGTTTTTGATAATTGCTCCCGTTAGTGCCGGCGCTGCTGAGCAGACTGACTGGGTGATACCAGGTGAACTTCAAAAGGTCCTGGAAAGCAAGATTGAAGAAGTCAGCGCAGCAACCGCCATGGATGAACAGACCAAGGCGACGCTGACAGAACTCTATCGCAGGGCATTAACCAATCTGAATCAGGCTCAAAACTACCAATCAGATGCGGATTTATTTACGCAGGGACGACAGAGTGCACCGGCCGAGACAGAAAAAATCCGGAAAACCCTTGAGCGAAGAGAAAAGATTACCCCCGAAGCGGTCTTGGACTTGTCCGAGGACGTAACGCAATCTGAACTTGAGCTTTTACTGGGGAAGGAAAGGGCTGACCTGGCGGCTGTCGAGGCAAAACTTTCGGATATTAACAAGCGGTTGGAGAACCAGATCAACAGACCTGCAGTTGCTCGCGATAGATTGATCGCTGCCCAGCGTGAACTTGAAGAAGTCAATGCGGAACTGAATCGGTCCGCACCACCGGATGAGACCGCCGAGATGAAGCAGGCACGGAAATGGGAACAGGAAACCCGGGCCCATGCACTCAGCAACGAGATCAAGAAGCTGGACAATGAGTTGCTCAGTCACCAGGCGAGAGTGAGACTTTTGGAAGCAGAGAGAGATCTCGCGGAATACAATGTCAATTATGTCTCCACTCGTGTACAACTGCTCGAGAATCGACTCAGTAAGAGTCGCCTGGAAGAGGCCGAGCAAGTCCAGCAGGAAGCGGAAGCGGTTCAGGAGAAACTCAAGGAAAAGCACCCCCTGATCCAGAACCTGGCTGAAAACAATGTCGCACTTGGTGATAGATTAAAAACAACAGCTCAGCAACTGGAGAGTATTACCAGCGAGTACAATGAGGCCCGCGAAAATACCAGTCGCCTCAGGGAAGAACTGAACACGGTCAAACAAAAACTCGAAGTGGCCGGATTAAGCGAGGCACTGGGAAGGGTGCTGATGGAACAGCGCCGGTCTCTACCTGAGCTGGCATCGATTCGCCAGAAAGCCAGGGAACGCGAACAACTGATCATTGATGTGGGACTAAGACAGATACAGTACGGCGAGGAGCTTCGTAAACTACGTGACATTGACAGCTACATTGACCAGTTAACCAAGGACCTACCACCGCACCAGGTATACGATATTGAAAGTGAACTCAGGGAATTGATCACTACCCGCCTGGACCTGCTCAAGAAGGCGGTTTCAACCGAAGGTAATTATCTGCGGGCACTGGGAGAGCTTGAACTTGCCCAGCGGCAGCTCATTGACATCATTGAGAGCTACAGCGAGTACCTCAGAAAAAGACTGCTGTGGATTCGGAGTATCGAGCCAGTCAGTCTCTCCTTGCTTGACAACCTGCCTGATGAAGTAGGCAGGCTCTTATCACCTGGGAACTGGTACCAGACGGTCAGGGACCTGAGAAGGCAATTGACTGATAACTATCTAATCGCTTTTGCTGTTGTCCTACTTGGACTGTTAATACTTCTGCGCAGACGTTTTCTCAAAAAGGTGCTTTTGACAGGTGAGGATATCCGTCAAGCGCCTAGTGATAACTTTATTCAAACGCTAATGGCTTTGATGTGGACGGCGCTCGCCGCAGCACCGCTGCCGTTGTTATTAATGCTGATTGGCTGGTTACTAGTTTCTGCACCCGATATCAGTGAATTCTCCAATGCGGTGGGAGTCGGACTGATGCGCTTCTCCCGTGAATTTATCATCTTGTTGTTCTTTGCCGACATCTGTATTCCTGATGGTCTGGCTGCGAGACATTTGCGTTGGCCTGTCAACGCTGTCAGAAAGATTCATCAGGAGTTAAATTTGTTGATGGTGCTTTTCCTGCCAGCACTCTTTATTGCTGTTCACAGTGTCAATATCGACAGGGTCGGCTATGGCGGTGGACTGGCAGTGCTGGTTGTGCTGTTTGCGATTGGATCCATTGGCTTTTTTATTATTCGTGTATTCACTCCCCGCGGAGGTGTGATTGCTGATTTTCTGGCCAGTCATACCGCGAGTGTACTGAATCGTTTACGTCCTTTGTGGCTGGGGGCCCTTGTTACTCTGACTGTCACCATGCTGATACTGGTGCTGATGGGTTATCTCTACACAGGTGCAACACTCACACGGAATCTCATCGATATGCTTTGGCTGATATTTTTCCTGGTTCTGGTTCACAGCCTGGTGGTTCGCTGGCTATTAATCGTGGGTCGAAGGCTGGTTGTATTACAGGCTTTCCTGCATGAAACAGGTGCTGAGAAAACTGCACAGACAAAATCCGAAAAGACAGGCGGTGACGAGGCACCGGAAGTGGATGAGCACGAGGTCGATATCGTTAGCCTGAATGTGCAGAGTCAAAAGCTGTTGAACACGGTTGTCCTGTTTGCCGGTGTTATCGGCCTCTGGTTGATATGGGCACCGGTCCTGCCGGCGTTCGGTATTCTTGAAGATGTTTCACTCTGGCACCAGACCGAGATAGTCGATGGGGTGCCGAAATCCGTGCCGGTGACATTGGCGGATATGGCGCTTGCCATTATTGTTATTATTGTGACCATTGCAGCGGCCAGGGGCCTACCTGCTATCCTGGAGTTTATCCTGTTGCAGCGGATATCGATCACCCCGGGGGCAAGGTACACGGCGGCAACCTTGTTGCGTTATAGCATCTTTGCGATAGGGATCATCGTATTTTTCACTTTCCTGGGTGGTAGCTGGTCCCAGATACAGTGGTTGGTTGCTGCCCTCGGTGTGGGTATCGGTTTTGGACTCCAGGAGATTGTTGCCAACTTTATCAGCGGCCTGATCATATTGTTTGAACGGCCGATACGGGTTGGTGACATCGTCACCGTAGGTAATACCACCGGCACAGTGACCCGAATCCAGATCAGGGCGACAACGATCACCAACTGGGACCGGCAGGAATTGCTCGTGCCGAACAAGGAATTTATAACCGGCCGACTGCTGAACTGGACGCTCAGTGATTCGATCAACAGGGCCAATATTCAGGTGGGCATTGCTTATGGCAGTGATGTGAAACGGGCGCTGGAACTGATGAAAGAGGCTGCAGATGAACATGAGAATGTGCTGGATGATCCAGCGCCGCTACTGACGTTTGATAACTTTGGTGATAACACACTCAATCTGCAGTTAAGGGCCTATCTGCCGTCCATGGAAGATCGCTTGCAGACCATCACAGAACTCAATGAGGCCATTAACCGCAAGTTCAAGGAGGCCGGGATCACCATCGCCTTCCCGCAACGCGATGTACACCTTGATGCCAGCAAGCCGATTGAAGTGCGTGTCCGACGGGATAATAACGACAAGAGTCGTGGTTAATTTAATTCATAAAACTACGATTAAACTGTTTTTGTTTATGATGTTGCTCTTCAGTCAAGCGGCAACAGCAAATCAACCATCAGACAAAGAGGTCTTTCTCGACCACGCTGGAGATCCCCGGAAAGGCAATCTGGATGGAATGTTGGAGCACGGATTTATTCGTGTACTGACGACCTATAATCCGCTCTTTTTTACCTTTGATGGCATTGAGCAGAATGGTCTCATCGTGGAATTAACGCGGGCCTTTGAAAATTACCTCAAGGAACAATTTGGCAAGAAAGCCAGACATCTGCGAGTACTGTTATTGCCCGTCTCGCGCGACAAACTGATTCAGAATCTCTTAGCAGGCAAGGGCGAAATTATTGCAGCCAATCTTACTATTACTACTGAACGAGTGGAACAGGTTGATTTTTCAGATCCACTTTATTCTGACATTAGTGAGCTGGTCATCACGGGTCCTGCTGCACCCGATGTCAAGTCATTCGATGATCTGATTTTAACAGGATTACATGTGCGAGAATCCAGCAGTTACTACGAGCATCTGACTTTGCTGAATAATAGTCGCAAGCAAGAGAAAAAGCGAAAGATACCGATTCATAAGGCCGATGAACTGCTTGAAGACCATGATCTGCTGGAAATGGTTAACGCAGGGATCTTGCCTGCAGTGATTGTAGACAGTCACAAGGCGGAACTTTGGGCCCAGGTGTTCACTAAGATCAAGGTGCATGATGATCTTGCTGTACATTCGGGACGTTCTATTGCTTGGGCTGTCCGAAAGGACACTCCAAAGCTCCTTGAGGCTGTCAATGGCTTTGTCAAAACAGCACGAAAAGGAACGTTGTTAGGTAATATCATGATCAACCGCTATCTCAAAAACACGGATTGGGTTGAAAATGTCAGGGATAACAAGAGTAGGCAACGCTATGAAGAAACCATCGAGATCATCAAGCACTATTCAGGGCGTTATGATTTTGATTGGTTAATGATTGCTGCACAGGCATACCAGGAATCGAAACTCGATCAGAGTAAACGCAGTCCGGCAGGTGCAATAGGTATTATGCAGGTCCGACCCAGTACGGCAAAGGATCCCAATGTCGGCATCAACAATATCCACGAGGCTGAAAATAATGTCCATGCCGGCGTAAAGTATCTAAGATTCGTACGGGATCGCTATTTCAGTTCAAAGAAGATCGACCCGGTGGACAGGCTGCTGTTTTCATTTGCAGCCTATAATGCGGGACCGGCAAACATTACTAAGGCACGAAAGCAGGCCAGTAAGATGGGTTTTGACCCTAATAAATGGTTCGGGCATGTGGAAGTTGCCGCCTCACGGACTATCAGCAGAGAGCCCGTGATCTATGTGCGTAATATCTATAAATACTATGTTGCCTACAAACTCATTGAGGATATCCGCCGGGAGCGTGAAGCAGTTCTGGGTGCTGGCCGCTAGTACTCATTTATACTTCCAGTCTGTAGTCATACACCCCGTCAACACAGGCAGCCGGTTACTAACCGGACAGCGGCATATCGTCCTGACCGTGTTCACAAGGAATATGACTATTTTTTGACAAGCAGGCGCTTAGCGACTATATTGCAGTGCACCATAATTGATGATTGGTTCCCTAACTCCTTAATGGAAAAGAGAAACATGAATAATACTGCAGCCAAGAAAAAGGCCAGAGAGACGGAAACTGAGGACAGCCAGGCCACCTATAATCTGTTTGATCCCTTTGGCCTCAGTCAGGCGATGGTCGACCTGACACAGTCCTGGACGGGCACCCCTGAGCAGCTGCTGCAGGATCAGTTGAATTCGATGGATTCTTGCCTGAGCCTTTGGCAGGATTCGATGTCCCGGTTCATGGGCAAGGCCGGGGCAGAAGAAGGCAATAACAAGCCGACTGATCGTCGCTTCAAGCATGAGGCCTGGGAGTTGAATCCCTTTTTTGATTTTATCAAGCAGTCCTATCTGATGGGTGCCGATGCGATCCTCAAGACCGTCAGTAACATTGAAGGCCTGGATGAAAAAGCAGCCCATAAACTGGAGTTTTATACCAGGCAGTTTGTTGATGCCATGTCACCCAGTAACTTCGCGCTGACGAACCCGGAAGTCCTGGAGCATGCGCTCCAGACTCAGGGCCAGAACCTGGTGAAGGGGTTTCAGAATTTCTGCAAGGATTTCGATCCCAGGACCGGCCAGTTGCAGATCAGCATGGCTGACAAGGAAGCGTTCAAGCTGGGCGTAAATATTGCCACTACGCCGGGCCAGGTTATTTATCAGAATGATCTGATGCAATTGATCCAGTACACACCCTCAACCGAAACCGTGTACAAGACACCCTTATTGATCGTGCCGCCATGGATTAACAAATACTATGTCCTCGATCTCCAGCCCAAGAATTCCATGATCAAATGGCTGGTGGCACAGGGCTACACGGTATTCGTCATCTCCTGGATCAATCCTGATGAGAACCACAGCGAGATTGACTTCGAGGATTACATTTTCGATGGCCTGATCACCGCGATGGATGTGATTGAAACGTCTACCGGTGAGCACGAAGTCAATGCCGTGGGTTACTGCATCGGCGGTACCCTGTTGGCTGCGGCACTCTCTTATCTCAAGGCAAAACAGGATGAGCG
>JABAOH010015055.1_pt2 | contig 12904 bp, 18 predicted proteins | sample 7062181 | NCBI WGS metagenome assembly JABAOH01 (sample SAMN14538630, study PRJNA623070) | marine sediment metagenome | biome: marine biome [ENVO:00000428]; feature: marine pelagic biome [ENVO:01000023]; material: deep marine sediment [ENVO:00002113]; isolation source: pool of 5 deep marine... | reverse complement strand
CTCTTAATCTTTCCTCCAATAGGTCTTACAAGAAAACATGCAGGGTAGTAGTCATACTCTATTCCATCTTGAACCCCACTCTCATGATATTCACCTATCTTTCTCACTATCTTAACGTGTAGCCCTGTTTCTTCCTCCACTTCCCGCACGACAGCTTGTTCAACAGTTTCCCCAGCATCAACTCTTCCACCCGGCAAAGCCCAATATCCTTTGAAAACCACGGTTGCCCTCTTGACCAACAAGATTTTCTTGTTTGGAAACTCTATTATCGCTGCTACTGTTCTACCGCCAAACTTCATTTGCACACCTCTCTCACTACGCATGTGATGCGTGGGCGGGGTATTCAAAAGTTGCTGTCGCTGTATTGCCGCAGTCACATACATTTAAAAGCTCAACTTCCAAATCAAAAGACTGCGCGAGTGCAAAAATGAATAAACAGAAGCCTATCTGCAAAGTTGAAGAGATCAAGCGAAAGGATATCAACTCAGAATTTCGGGTATGGCTTAGGCCAGATGCCTATGGAGTCTTTGAGAAGGAAGCCAAACGCAGGGGTATGACTGTTGCCGAGTTCATTAATTACAAAATTATTCTCAGGTTTGTGAGTATGGAACCTTAACTTTTTCTTTGGGCCCAGTGGCTAGCTATTCTTCAATTGATTGTTGGAATTCTAATGCGCGCGATTCTTGGCTTCAAATTTAAGAACTTATTACCTGGATAATCAATTAAACAAAAAGAGACAAAACACAGCAACGTGGGGCCTATCTTGAAAATAGTCTTCTCGGAGAAATGCTTAGAATATTCCGAACGGCATATAGAAAGTCCGGAGAGAGTCAGAGAGGCTTGGGAAATCCTTCAAAGCCAGGGATACAAATTTACTAAACCTAACCCCGCCTCCGAAGATGAAGTCTTAAAGGTGCATTCCAAAGGATACGTGGAAAAAATTAAAGCAGAGAATTTCTACGATCCAGATACCCCAGCTTACAAGAACATTTACGAATTCGCAAAACTTTCCGTTGGAGGAGCAATACTTGCTGGAAAAGAAAAAGGTTTTTCACTCATGAGGCCTCCAGGCCATCATGCTGGCAGAAATGGTAGGGCTCTCGGAGCGCCAACGTTAGGTTTCTGCTATTTCAATAACATAGCTATAGCTGTTAGGAGCTTGGATTTGCCAACTCTGATTCTGGATATCGATGGACATCATGGAAACGGAACTCAAGAAATTTTTTACAGGGACTCAAGTGTCACGTTTGTTTCACTGCATCGAAGTCCACATTACCCAGGAACTGGTGTTAGATCCAAAGCCAACTGTTTGAACTTTCCATTGTTTTACGGGGTTGGTGATGATCTATACCTTAAAACTCTGGACAAAGCATTAGCTCAAGTAAAGGCGAAACGTTTTGAATTAGTTGGAATTTCGGCAGGGTTTGATGCTCATGAAGGAGACCTAGCTTCGCTGGGTTTAAGTTCCAAATGCTTTAGAGAAATTGGCAAAAAGATTAGAGCTTTGGAAAAACCAGTGTTTGGCGTATTGGAAGGCGGATACACAGGCAAAAACATTGGAAGAGATCTGCACGAACTCATCCAAGGGCTAGAAGAACCATGAAAGTGGAATTGCGCGCGTATTCTTCTCTGGTTCTCAACCCTGGAGTTCTTGCATCTATCTTCTTTCCTGTGTATGTGAACCAAGTGCCAAGGCAGATTTGTCTTGGGAAAGACGTGGCGGCCCTCTTGCAGGAGCTAAACTAAAGTTAGGAGTTTGGCGGGCTCTCGCACTCAAGATCGCAATCATAATTTCAGCGGGGCCAGAGTCGTCATCGCCCACCAGCAAAGGTTAATGCATATCTCACATAAAAACGTTTATGGATGTTCAGATTTCAGGAGGCAATTCCTGAATGGTGAAGAGCGCGCGCGCAAAATCCTCAAATCTAACATTTACAAATAAGCCTAAATTAGGCTCGTTCACATTGATTAACATAAAAAACGCATAGTTATAGGCGAAGGCTGATGCTGAAGAAGATCAAAGTTGTTCCGTTAGCAGCAGAGAGTTTCGGCGTCCGGTCAATGTGCACCTACGTAGAAACATCAGACGTGAAAGTTCTTTTAGACGCTGGAGCTTCGTTGGGTCCGAATCGCCACGGCTTTCCCCCACACCCTAAAGAGTACGAAGCGATGCAAAAATGTCGCGAAAAGATTTCGAGGGCAGCAGATGACGCCGAAGTGGTCACTTTAAGCCATTATCATTTTGACCATCACACACCTTCATACGAGGACTGGTGCCACAACTGGTCTTCGCCGGACGTTGCAAAGCATATCTATGAGAAAAAACTCGTTCTCGTCAAGAACTTTCGATCCAAAGTAAACTTCAGCCAGAGACGGAGAGGATGGTTGTTCAAGAAAACTGGAGGTCGATACGCAGAGAGGCTGGAGATGGCGGATGGCAGAACGTTTGAATTTGGAGACACAAAACTGAAGTTTTCTGACCCCGTTTTCCACGGCCCTGAAAACTCGGCGCTTGGCTGGCTACTCATGGCCACTATAGAATGCTGTGGTGAAAAAGTTTTGTTTGCTTCGGATGTTCAGGGTCCCATGTACAATCCCACTTTAGAAACAATACTTGCAGAGAGACCTCAACTGATAATCATAGGTGGACCCCCAATTTATCTGGTCGGGTGGAGAGTAAAAGACGAACATGTGCAGCAGGGTTTGAAAAATTTAGAAAGCTTGGTGAAAAACGTTCCGACAACGGTTCTGGAGCATCATATCCTTCGAGAGGAAAAATGGAGAGAACTTTCTCAACCAATCTTTGATGCTGCATCGAAAATGGATCATGTCGTGGTCACGGCCGCCGAATTCTTGGAGAGAGAGAACAACCTGTTGGAATTTCGAAGGAAGCACCTATTTGAAGTGGAGCCGCCTGGTTCCGAGTTTGAGAAGTGGATGAAACTTCCACGCCTTAAGAGAAAGCTGATTAGACCTCCGATCTGATGAGTCAATCGGTGAAGGGTATTGAGCTGGATAGTATCTCTTCAAGAAGCTTTTTGGGCTCCTCGCTGTCATTGTAAGCCACCAAGTAGACTCTCCAGTGGTCGGTCTTTTCTCTTATAAGCGGCTGGTCTACTGTCAAGCCTATGGCCCAGTCTTCGAAGTCGGTCTCCCTGCATAGCTCATCTTCTATTCTTCGAAGTCCTTTTGGATCTGAGAGCTTTCGGGCTTCCCCATTGAGAAGGCTATATCTTGTGTCAAGAAGGATTCTGAATCTCTTCTTTTTCAGTCCATCAGCCAATTTAGGTAGCTTCAGCTGTATCAGGTGGAAGGCTTCTCTGTTAGTCATGGTGAGGAAGCTTGGAGTCAGTTCTTCTCTCAGGACTCTCATAGCCCTTCCAAGCATTGTCCAAGCGATCATGTTGAGCCTATCTTCCCATACGTGGCGATAGACCTTTTCCCAGTCTCTGAGCCACCTCCTTCGGAGGCCTTCAGGTATCTCCTTTACTCCAGTTTCGAGAGACATGGAGGTAGCGATCTCTGAGGGGTGATATGATGCTTCGCCTAGAAGCCTCCCTGGAATCGTCGTCATGAAGCGGTGAATATTGTCTGCGTTGTCAAGGTCAGGGCGACCGTTCAGCAGAGGCGAGAGCTTGTGTTCACCTTGAACAACAGAGGCGACCTCTTCCAGGTCTAAATCGTACTTCTCTAGGATGGAGGTGTCTTTTGTAGGGCTCCTTTCAAAGGCGAAACCTAACGCTCCTTCATGTCTAAACCCTAATAGGTCTTCCATGAGTTGGTCTGATATGTGAGGGAATGGGCCATTCCCAGCATCATGTAACACTGCAGCAGCTGTCAGGAGGAGCTTGTCATACTCAGTACCATCAGAGATTAGGAGGGAAAGTCGTCCGACGCCAACTGAGTGGGGATACCTAGATACAGTGGAGACGCAGGGAGTCAGCCAACTGGGAACGGCCGATAGGTCTATGTGTTTCAGTCTCTGAACAACCCATGTCTTGGAGAGATGCTGCAGCAATCTTCTCCTCTGACTCGTCCCTTTCATATGTCGACCCGTTTTCTTTTCCTTTATGAAATGACTTCTGTTTGATGTTTCATTGTGTGGAACTTTGACATATCTGTACGATCTCTCGTGTCTTCTTTAGGAGAAAAAGGGGGAAAAAACTTGTGCTTACCAGAATTTCTTTTTTCTGGGCAGAGCGATAGTTTCTCTGAACTCGATTCCCTTTTCTTTGTCGAAGAATGAATCTGCGTGACATGATTTGATGATGATTGCCGTGTCAGCGCCTTCGCCAGTTCCTGCTATGGCAACTACGTCTTCTCCGGCGGGGATGGCTCCTGCGTCGGTTGCCATCATAACAACCTCTGCGGCAACCTTTGTTCCTTGTGAGAACCTTCTTAAGACATCCTTGATTATGGTGTTTTCGCTACAGTGATTTGCGTATATTTTGGATATTGAGTCGGCTGGGCTGAGAAAGGCGTGCATGCTTGTAGCTACGGTTGCATTCAACTTCTCAAGTTTCTTTCTGTTCTTCTCACTGAATTCGACTAATCCAGAATATTCCGTTACAACAACAACTTTAACCCCTGAGTCTTCGAATTCTTCCGCCACTTTGACGCCTGTGGTTCCCGATCCTGAGGCAACTACTACGTGCTTAAGTCCAAGATCCAATGCGGCTTTCTTGGCAGCTTTTATAGTCTCGTTAGTGTTTTGAGAGCCGGGCTCCTCAAAGTAATGGACTTCCCTTTTAACCATTTTGATCACCATGACTGGTGAAATCGATGAAAATATAAAAGCTTTTCACAAAAGGTCAAAAAACTCTTGGTGCGGCCACTGGGATTTAAAGAATTGGTAGAGAAGAACTTTCCCTCAAACTAGATATGGATTTTTTCTTTGAAATAGCTCTCTTATTTCTGAGCTTGAGCAGATATACTCTGACTCTAACCATGTTTCTATACGTAGTTGTCGAAGAATATTTTCTGGTCTAGAGAGAGAAGGAATATTAAGTAGTCTCTCCACTAGATCTGCTAGAACCTTATACTTCTTGGCCAACTTTTCCATATTCTCACTTTCCCTTTTCAATTAATATCTATGTCTGAAGAAGTATATCTATCTCTCCTTTCAGCAGAGGAGGTCATCTCTAAGTCTAACACCATTCCACCCGCAACTGTCGGGTGTCGCCCTTAAAATTGCGATCATTGCTGAAATTTTTGAGCGCCCAAATCTCGATACCCCCTTCGCGCGCGCGCAAGACGCCGATGATCGTTCCGATCACGCGCCCGTAAAACGAGCTTGTTTTCGACTTGTTTACCCGGTGGGTCGCGAACTAACCAGTAAAGCTAAGCTTATAACATTGCCCTCATTTCATAAGGAGAGGAAGAACTATGCCAATAAGAAAGAAAAGTTGGACAGAGAAATTGGCAGATAGCAAAGATCTGCCGAAAGTAGAAGAAATTACTGAAAAAATGAGTAAAAGATGGGGTACGGGCACAGTAGTTATTCCGGCACCCATAGAAGTCGACGCTATGATGAGAAAAGTACCGAACGGCAAACTAGCTACCATTAACGAAATTCGCGCGGCTCTGGCGAAAAAACACAAGGCAACGATTGGTTGTCCCATGACCACTGGTATTTTTGCTTGGATTGCGGCTAACGCTGCTGAAGAACAAAGACAAGAGGGTAAGAAAGATATTACGCCCTATTGGCGCACACTGAAAACTGGTGGAGTGATAAACGAGAAATATCCAGGCGGAGTTGAAGGACAGAAAAAACTCTTAGAAAAGGAGGGGCACAGACTAATTCAGAAAGGCAAGAAATACGTCGTCGCCGATTATGAAAAGGCATTGATAAAGCTTTAGACTCTTGCCGAACGCTAAGAATGCGCGCGCTTTGGTTTAATATAGTAATGCTGGGATCTTGTTTGCTTCTTCAGTTATTTGCAGAGCACTATTTAGTTCCCTGAAGTATTTGAGTACGGTTCTACCTCTTTCTGTGATCGCGTAAACAACTCTTGTTTTGTTTCTTTTCTTGCTCAAAGTCTGTTCTTCAATGAGGTTCTGCTGGATTAGAAAATCCAAGTATTGTTTTAGGACACTGCAGTTTATGTTAGCCTTATACATGATGTGAGTTAACTTCAACGGCCCATGACGAGCCAGAACTTTAAGGACGTCAATATACATTTCCAGTTTTGACCTTCTCATGTTCACCAGACCACTTCTAACATAATTTGTTGATTAGCCATATGAGGCGTGCATATTCCTTAATCGTCTTTTCCTTTCGTTTTTTCTTTGAGTTAATTAGCTGTCTCAAATGAAGAGCGCGAAGTTTCATCTTTTGAATGTTCAAAAATCGTGCTTCCTCCCTTGGTATGCGTGCCTCAGTAGTTTCAGCATTCTTACCTAAAAGACTTGTTAAGTACTAAGGATATACCGATCTAATATGTTCGTTGACATCCAACAAACTGTTGCCGAAATAGAGTGTCGCTAATACAAAAAATTGACTATGATAAGGGAGGTTAAGATTGCTATAAAAATGCAAAAATGTGCGCGTGCATTTTATTGAGGGGTGCGTCGATGCTGGTGCAAAATGAAGACCGAGCTGGAGAGCCTAAATAGCTGAAGAAGGCTGAAATGAGGCTTAAACACCCGCGCAGAAAAACTAGTGCGCATGAAGGGTAGGCGTTAAGTCGAGGTTTTTTTTCAGCCGGATGACTCGGCTTGTGGCTTTGATCATTTTGCTAGAATGACTTGTGACAATCACCGTCTTTCCTTGGATGCAGTGTCCGCCTCGTAAGAGCATAAGCACATACTCCTTCGAGAGAGAGTCAAGGTTTTCAATCGGCTCGTCCATTATCAAGATTGGAGGGTCTGTCACAAGCGCTCTAGCTATCTCAACCCTCATCTTTTCTCCTATGCTCAAGGTTGAGAGGCTTCTGTCNNTCTTATCGCAAGTGGAAGCTCGACGTTTTCAAACACCGACATGTCTGGTATCAAATTAGACGTTTGGAACACTACTCCCATCCTTTGAGCTCGAAATTCAGCCATTTCATCGTTCGAAAGTCTTGTTATCTCGGTTCCATCAACTAAGATGTGCCCCCCAGTCGGACGAGTGAATCCTGTGATGAGATTAACAAGCGTTGTCTTTCCAGACCCTGTGGGACCTGTAAATGCGATAAACTCTCCTTTATCTACCTCGATGTTTAGGTTTTCGAAGACTCTAACAGGTGCGTTGGCTCTGTAAACCTTTTGAATGCTATCTAGCTTTATCATAGTTTTACCCGACAAAGGTTAGTATCTCTCCGAGGCCGAAGGTTTAACTATCTTGAGTATGGGGTAAATGCAGACCATCACGCTGGTGACGAATCCTAAGGAAAAAGGTAGGATCATGGAAGATGGGTGCAGTGCGAGATCAGTAGCCGGGAGATGAAGGATATACATGACGATTAGGCCCACCACAGATCCGATTAGGCTGCCTATCGCTGACTCGATCAAAAGCGATATGGCTATCGGCACTCTTTTAGCGCCAAATGCCATTAAGATGCGGACTCTGTCTGCCCTCCATAGGATGGCATTGCCAATAACCTCTGAAATGGCTAAAACAAATAAGACGAACGTTATGGATACGGCTATTACCCTAATTATTCCGCTAGCAAGCCAAAAAAGGATACTTAGCTCGATGACTGCTGCAGCAGTGACGAGGACAACCTTGGCGATATTCAGCCTCCCGCTCTTAAGCCCTTTTGTGATTAACCAAGCTAGGGTTGTTAGATTAGAAATAGCTCTACGTCCATCCGTCTTCATACGAATCTATACCTCAGTTATCTAAATTCCATTGTTGCGAGTTGGTGCAACAATGACTTGACGACACGCTCTGTCAATCGTATCCAGCTGTTCAAGCGCTGCTTCGATGTCATTCTTCTCCGAAATGGCGCTCTCAAGCAGAGATTTAATTGAGTCATGAGATGTTTTATAGGTTTGATCGTCCGTCTCTCCCACCATTCGCTCCAATTCAATGTTCCCGATGGAGTTTTCAAACTTTCCAATCTGAAACTTAAGTTCATCGTGTCTACTCTTCAGATCGTTCAAGAGGGTTTCATGTTTCTTCTTGAGCTTTTCAATGACAGGTTCAAACTCCTTTTTCCGTAGGCTTTCGTAAACTGCTTGCGAAAGTTTGCCTGATTTGAGCAAATTATCCAAGGCGAATATTTTTTTCTGAGTCAAAGTCCATCCCTTTTGGATGACTTTGTTTTCAACCTTCCATTTCGGTATCAATACAACGGAATTCTTGTTTATGCTAACCTGAGTCATTGGGTACTCAGCGAGTCTTCCGCCTCCACGGTCAACTTGCATGGCGGTTACATCACCCATTGCGTCACGGGAAATACCGACGACGTGACCTACAAATCGTCCGTACACGTCTCTAGCCGAACTGCGGAGAAGATTACTTGCTAGGCTATGAGAACTCAATTTGATCCCCTCCATTTGTGACTACAATCGGCGTATTTCAGTTATAACCATTATTCAATCCGTTGCAACAAATACGTAGTCACGACCTAGAGGATTTTTAACAGTGCGATTCAAGGAAAAATTCATTCATATTAAGTTAAGATTGACTACGATATCATGCTCATTCTTCTGAAGTTTATAAAGGTAAAAGCGCACGCGCGCCCGCCGACGTGAACTAGGTGACTTTGACGATGGGATTTCCGAACTCTTCCAAGCTTACGATTTTCTCCATTTTTTTCCTTCTTCTGAAGAAATGCAAGACCTTACCTGCCAAATCCATCTTTTTGCGACCGTAACCCAACGCTAGAAGAGCTATTACTCTGAATCTTTCTGGAATACCTAGAAGTTCTTTAACTTGATTCTCGTTGAAGCTTCCAATCCAGCATGTACCCAAGCCTTCGCTGGTAGCCGTCAAAACCATGCTTTGCATAGCAATNNCAAGAACTTGGCGTATCTTCCTTTGGAAAGCTCATTTCTTCTTTGTTGATCAGTGACAACTATAAAGTGCCATGGCTGTATGTTTCCAGCAGATGGTGCCAAACGTCCTGCTTCTAAGATTTTTTCCATTTTCTCCCTAGGCACCTTATTGGGTAAGTATGCCCTAACTGAATGCCTTTTCCGGATCGCTTCAAACACTTTCATTTCAAAGATCACCCACATCAAGCAAGACTCTATTCTGAATTACTAGATATGCCGTTCTGCATTAAATTTTGTGAGCTAGCTAGAGCGCGCGTGCTCATGGGTGACACATAGTTTTTGCGTCTGGTGGCTCACTTTTTCTGCGTGCGTTACCTGTTAGCGAGCAAAATGTGCGCGTGCAACTATATGGGTATATCTCTTCATCACAACTAAACTTAAACAGTCAACCAAGTCAATACATACCTTTTTGGTGGGATCATGAAGAAGAAAGTAGGTGAAGCAAGCTTTGAGATTTACAAAGATGCAGTTGGAGAATTCAGATTCCGGCTGAGGGCTCCCAACAACAAGATCGTAGCAGTGGGTGAAGGGTACGAAACAAAAGCCGGTTGCATAAATGGAATAAACGCTCTTAAGGAATATTCTGGTGCAACAATAAAAGACCTCACTATTGGTGAGACTACCCTAATTCTAGATGAACCCCCACGCAACGTTAAGAAGGATTCAACCATCGCCTTCTCAGGAAAATTAGTCGGAACCGAATCAGGAGAAGGTGTCCCCAGAGCTAAGATCGATATCTACGAAAGCGATAGATCTGTTACAAAAGACGACCACATGATTTCCGGAAATACACGACGCGATGGAACTTTCAACATAGAATGGAACGCACATAAAATGGACTGGTGGGACAATACCGCTGAGGTTTATGCAAAGTTTGAAGGAACAGCTTCTCTTAAACCATCAAGAAGCAACGAGTACATCGTTACTGTGTCTTAGCCCAAAANNAGCATCTAAGGAGACACGGAGTTCTTGAAAGAGACACAGCAACTGAAGAAAACCGTTAATGTATTGCGGGAATTGGCTGAAGATTGGAGAATAAACATGGCTATAATCAATGATGTTGCAAGAAGAGATGAGACTATGCTGAGATCCATTAGGAGGCTCTGCAAGGAACACAATCAAGGTAATATGATCAAGATTGGATTGACGCTTATCGCCTTTCCTTTACCTATAGTAATTGACGATGTTTTGGGCGTGGCTTTCCTAACAGGAGGTTTGATTCAGAAGAAGATGAAAAACTCGGCGTTGTACCTTGAAGACGTCAACAAAACTTTTTCCCGTCTCGTTACAGAGTTGCAGGAAACTAGTCAAGAAACAGTTTAACTGCAACACGGAGGAGCACGCGCAGTTTATTCTATGTAATCAACAACTTTACCCTCTTGGGTGAGCTTGTAGACCAGCTTTCCTTGTTTGATGCGCGCGCGGATTACCCTGCGAGAGAAGCACGTATTACAAAAAAAAGGAAAATGGAAGTGTTTTATCTATTGTGTTTTACTGTGACCGTTGCATATGCTTGCGCAGTATTTCCTGAAGAGTCTGTAGCTTGATATGTTATTGTGTAGATGCGGCCTGAGCCATTTCCAGCTCTTTCCGCTCTGAGTTTGAAAGTGAAGTCATCTACAATCACAATGTCGTCAACAGTATTGCCGTCACCAATGCCCTTTGCATTATCCGGCTCGTTGCTCGTTATAGATACGAATGTCATTGTTGGTGAAGGATCACAGACATCGTGAACCGTCACGGCAGTTGCTACTTCAACATATTTGTGGTTTGGCGGCCACAAATCGTCGGGGGCGACTGATATCATTATTTCTGGTGGCGTGGTGTCTACTACCGTTATTACGACGGNNTGAATGTGTATGTCAAGTTTGCTTCGTTGCCAAGTACAACGCCATTCTCAGTCCACACATAGTCAAGTTCAATGTCAGCAAGGTCCGTCGCATTGCCACTGAGAGTGACCTCTGTACCGTTGTAGGACTCTTGCTCAACCGTTAAGTCTTCGCCAGCGTCAACCGTCGGCGGCGTAGTATCTACAACCGTAACACTGACACTGTCTGTGCTGTTGAATTGGCCGTCATTGACTGTTAAAGTCACGTTTGTTGTTCCTAAAGGAAAAAGGGCAGTTGCGTTGACCCCTGTCGCAGAACCTCCAGCCCATGTCCAGTCATAGGTCAAGGGGTCATCGTAGAGATCATAGGAGCCTGAAGCGTCAAGAACGACTTCTGCCCCCGCCGGACTTGTCGCCTCCACAATCTGGTCAGGTCCCGCATCAGCTACGGGGGGATCATTCTGAATCACCGTTATTGTAACCGTGTCAGTCTCAGTCAAATTGTATACTGAATCAACCTTCACCGTGAGGGTGACATTGTATACTGCCGCCGTTTCGTAGATGTGAGTGGTTGTGTTCAGTAGAGAGGGATCTGAACCGTTTACAGGATTGCTTCCATCGCCGAAGTCCCATGTGATAGAAACAATGGAGGCATTATCAAGGGAGACGCTTCCGTCGAAAGTAACCTCTTGACCTGCATAAACTGTTTGGTCTGGTCCAGCATCTACATCGGCTTCGGCGCTGATTGCTAAAGGCAGAATTGACATGCTAATTAACAGAAAAAATATCAAGAGCGCTTTTCTTTTCACTTTTTTATTCTCCTTTTTCCTCAATAATGTAGTGGCACAACTCGTGTATAAGGTATTATGGGAGTTTCTACCAGAACATTTCTCTATACGCACGCGCATGTGTGTGCGGGCACGCGAATAACTTCAAACCAATAAACTCACAAGAAAGGGGAGTTGCGGGGGGATGTTGCGGGAGATATCTCCACGATAGGAATGGTTTACCTCTACCCACATCATTTCTACTGAATTGGCATCATTTCCGCTTTCTGAATATGCGTGCGCACATTTCCAATGTCTATGGGATACAGCTAAAGGAGTCTAGAATGTTAAAGGTGACGCTATTGTCATCTAATCCTCGTTATGCGCAGGGATGAGAACCGATACGGTTGGACGGTAAACTAGTCTGTGTGTGTATCCATAATGGTGCGGCCGCCGGGATTTGAACCCGGGTTATCGGCTCGGGAAGCCGATGTCCTAACCAGATTTTCCAATCAGCGCTGTTCAACACCAATCTCTAGACAACGGCCGCACATGACATAAGATTAGCAGATGCATATTTCAAGCTTTACGACAGCAACACAATTCAGAAGTATAAATAAGGGGGTATCGGGGGTCTAGAAAGAGAGAGACTAACCCAAACAAATCATAACATCCAATGCGCGCACGCATAAGTTGGACTTTGCATCTTGTCGAGAAGAGCTTCCGCAACTCAACACTACACTATGCTATGGCACAGCCTACTGTAGGAATACACTAAACCGCTATCTCAAATAACCTTCTCGTCAGAATTTTACGACCAATTCGTTGAACGGAATCAGGCTTCATCAATGAACCTGCTCGGTTTAGGTATCTCTGGTGACAAGCCTCTTCTCTTACGTATCTCCTCTATCACAGAAAGCGCAAGGCTTTCCGGCACCTTTTCCCAATGATCAAACTGGGTCTGCCAAAAAGCATGGCCCGAGGTTGCTGACCTCATTTCAGCAGACAGGCCAAAGGTTTCAGCGACTGGGAGGTAACCGTTAATCATGGTTACGGGGCCCTTCTGCTCAGAAGAGAGGATTCTGCCCCGTTTGCGGGTGATGATGCCGGTCACATCTCCCACCCACTGCTCAGGAACAGACACGCCGATCTTGTATACGGGCTCCAGAAGGACAGGCTTTGCAGTGAGAAACGAACCTAGGAAAGCTCTACGCGTAGCTGGCATAATTTGAGCAGGACCACGGTGCACAGGATCTTCGTGCAGTTGGGCGTCCATGAGCTTTACTTTGAGGCCTCGCATCGGCTCTTCGGAGAGGGGACCGTTTCC
>JABAOH010012990.1_pt1 | contig 12911 bp, 12 predicted proteins | sample 7062181 | NCBI WGS metagenome assembly JABAOH01 (sample SAMN14538630, study PRJNA623070) | marine sediment metagenome | biome: marine biome [ENVO:00000428]; feature: marine pelagic biome [ENVO:01000023]; material: deep marine sediment [ENVO:00002113]; isolation source: pool of 5 deep marine... | reverse complement strand
TTGACCGGTGTCATAACTTCGTATGCAGTCTTGTCTCCGAGATCGAATATATTGTGTATCAGCGATGATTCCGCGCGGTCCAGCTCGCCAATTTTCTCTCCCTCGTCAACGAGGGTTCTGAACTTGCTCTCGGAAAAATAGAGAAGATCTTCCGATTCTTTGAACCCGAAGAGGAAGAGGAACCCCCCTGCTATTTTCTCAACGAGATATCGAAAGGGACCGATGATTCTCATAAAATACTTGAGGGGGAAGGAGGCAAATTTCACGTATTTGGACGAATGGGCAAAGGCGATGCTCTTGGGGATAAGGTCGCCGAACATCAAGATGGCGAATGTCGATATGATGAGCGAGTATATTTCACTGCCCGNNTGCAATGTTCGCTATCTCGCCCCCGATCAGGATTGTGATGATGAGGCGCCGCGGATCAGCCCTCAGATATGAGATCCGGGAATAGTGGGACGGTCCCGTTTCCTTGATGATGTTCAGCTCCGGCACAGAGACGGAAAAAAACGCCGTCTCGGAAGCGGAGAAAAACGCCGACATGCAAAAGAGAATGAGAAGATAAATGAGTACACTCAATGATCCTTGATCTCCCTCACGGCAAAATGATTAAAAAACGGCTTTGCCCGGCCCGGCAGCTTCACGGTGCGGCCCTTTCTTTGCAGGTAGATCCCCCTCTTCCTGTCGATCGACCCGATTCTGTGGATTCTCGACTTTCCCGTCCACCCGGAGAGGATTCCCACTTTTTTCGGGCTCGCCGTGAAGAGGAGGTGATAGTCCTCGCCCCCGAAAAGAGCCGCATCCTCCCACTCATATCCGAACCTGAGGGCAGCTTTTTTCAATCCCGCCGATACCGGAACCTCGGACAGGTCGATTGTGGCTCCCGCTTTCGAGGCTCTCAGCATGTGACCCAGGTCGGCGAAGATGCCGTCACTGGTGTCGATCATCGCGGTGGCAACCTTCCGTTCTCTGATAAAACAGCCGAGCTCTATGTCCACCTCCGGGCGAAGGTGCCGGTCAAACGCCTTTTTTTCCGTTCGCGAGGCCTTCTTTCGTGAACAGCCGTCCCTGAGGAGGGACAGGCCGAGGTGAGACAGCCCCGGAATGCCCGAGAGGTAGATCTGGTCCCCCATTCTCGCGCCGCTGCGGTTCACCGGAGGCCCTTTGAGGACACCGATCAGCGTCACCGCAATGACGAATTTCTCGGCCCGGACCGTGTCGCCGCCGCCGAGAGAGACACCGTATCGCCGAAGAGCCCGCTTCATTCCCCGGGCAAATTGCCTGACAAAAGAGGTCCCTGCCCCTTCCGGGAGACCGATGCCGACGAAGGCTGCCAGGGGACGGGCCCCCATTGCGGCGATATCGCTGAGATTTACCAGAATGGATTTTTCCCCCACGAGGTCCGCCGGGAAGTAGGTCAGGTCGAAATGGACATCCTCTACCAGCATGTCGGTGGTGACGACCGTCTTTCCGCGCACCGGCCTCAGCACAGCCGCGTCGTCGCCCGGACCAACATCGAAGGCAGCGGATGAGGGGATATTTTTCAGAAAAATCTCTCGAATTATTTTTCTTTCGCCAATTTCCCCTAACGAAGAATCTTCGTCTTTCCCGGGACTCATCCGGACTCACTCCCTCTTTTCGAGCCGACACGTGCGATCTTTTTTCGGGTGCTCCTTTTCGCCCGTTTCTCGCTTTTCTTGAAAGGATCCTCCCTCAGGGCGATCGCGAGTACCTGGTCCATGTTCGAAACGAGTTCGAATCTCAGTTTCTTTCTGATGTAGGGGGGGAGATCGTCCAAATCCTTCCTGTTGGGCTCGGGCAATATCACGACCCTCATCCCGGCCCGGAGCGCCGCGAGGGACTTTTCCTTCAACCCTCCTACGGGGAGAACCTTCCCCTTCAAAGTTATCTCCCCAGTCATGGCCACATCCTTCCTTACCGGTACCTCGGTCAGCGCGGAAACGAGAGCGGTTGCGATCGTGATACCCGCAGATGGGCCATCCTTCGGGATCGCCCCAGCTGGCACGTGGATGTGCATATCCGTCGTCCCCGGGAAGTCCTCCCTGATGCCGATAGCCGTAGCCCTGGACCGGGCGTAGGTAACGGCTGCCTGCGCCGACTCCTTCATGATCTCGCCCAGGTGGCCCGTTATGGTAATTCTCCCCTTCCCCCTGACCAGGGAAACCTCCATGAACAGGAGATCCCCTCCTGCCATGGTCCAGGCCAGGCCCGTGGCGACTCCGAGCTGGTCCTCTGCTGCCTCGCTCTCGGGGATAAACTTGGGAGGACCGAGAAACTTGTGTATCGTATTGGCGCTGATTTTGAACGTTTTTTTCTCCCCCTCGGCGATCCTCCTTGCAAGCTTCCGGCAGACGTTGGCTATTTCCCTCTCGAGGTTCCGAAGACCGGCCTCTTTCGTATACTGATTGATTATCCCGAGGAGGGCACCGTCGGTGAAGTGTATTTTTTCCTCCTTCAGGCCGTTCTCGTCCATCTGCCTTGGGACAAGATATTTCCTCGCAATCTCGAGCTTCTCGATGTCCGTGTAGCCGTGTATGTTGATGACCTCCATCCGGTCCCTGAGCGCCGGGGGTATGGGATCGGCGAGGTTGGCCGTCGTGATAAACATAACCTTCGAGAGGTCGAAGGCGAGGTTGAGGTAATGGTCCGAGAACATGAAGTTCTGCTCGGGGTCGAGAACCTCCAGAAGCGCTGCGGAAGGGTCTCCTCTGAAATCCATGCCGAGCTTGTCTATTTCATCGAGCATGAACACCGGGTTGTTGGTTCCCGCCTGCTTTATCCCCTGAATGATTCTTCCGGGAAGCGCTCCCACGTAAGTCCTCCTGTGCCCCCTGATCTCGGCTTCGTCTCGGATCCCGCCGAGCGACATTCGGATAAATTTACGCCCTATGGCCCTTGCGATGGACTTGCCCAGGCTTGTCTTACCCACGCCGGGGGGGCCCACGAAGCAGAGGATAGGCCCCCGCATGTTTCTCTTCATCTTCCTGACTGCGAGGTACTCGAGTATCCTCTCCTTGACCTGATCGAGATCGAAGTGGTCCTCGTCAAGGATCCGTTTCCCCGTCTTCAGGTTGAGGTTGTCCTTCGTCGATTTGCTCCAGGGCAATTCCACGATCCAGTCGAGATAGGTCCGCACGGTGGCAGCCTCGGCGGAGTCGGGGTGCATCAACTCGAGCCGACGCAGCTGTTTCTCCGCCTCTTTTCTGCCCTCCTTGTGTATACCCGATTCCTTGATTTTTAGCCTGAGCTCATCGATTTCCTCCCCTTTCCCGTCGATATCGCCCAGTTCGTGTTTTATCGCCTTGAGCTGCTCCCTCAGGAAATACTCACGCTGCGTCTTGCTCATCTCCTCCTTCGCCTGATCCTGTATCATCGTCTGCATTTCGGCCACCTGCAGCTCCCGGGAGAGCAGGCTGTTTACCTTGCCGAGCCGCTCCACGGGATCGACCACTTCCAGGACGGATTGGGCCTCCTCGATCTTCAGGCGCAGGTTCGACGCCACCAGGTCCGCCAGTATTCCCGGGCTGTTGATGTTCTCCATGACCATGGAAATCTCGGAGGGAAGGTTCTTCAGGTTGAGGATCTTCTCGATCTTCTCTTTCACCGACCTCATGAGCGCCTCGGTCTCGAGGGTAATCTCCTTGACCTCCGGCTCGGGTATCTTCCTTATCCGCACCATCATGTGGGACTTCACCGGAGAATATTTGCTGATCTCCCCCTTCACGATGCCCTGGATCAAAATCTTTATTCTCCCGTCGGGGAGTTTCAGCATCCGCATAATCATAGCAACCGTACCGAAGCTGTAAATCTCATCGGTCTTCGGCTCCTCGACGGACGCGTCCTTCTGCGCCGCCAGAAAGATGTACCGGTTACCGGCGAGGGCCTTGTCAACGGCCGCGATGGAGGCCTCCCTTCCAACGAACAGAGGCAGGGTCATGTAGGGAAAGATAACGATATCGCGCACGGGAAGAAGCGGGAGGAGATCGGGAATCTCGCTGTATTCGCTCACATCCTTCTCTTCCCCTTCCGCTATTTCCTCCGTCTGATCCGCTCGTTTTCCGAGAGTTTCATGTCCTTTCAATGCAGGTCCCCCTTTCTCAATTCTCTTCGATTTCAACAGCAACTTTTTTCCCTTTCCCTCTCTTCTCTTCGCACTTTTCCACGTAAAGCTTCAGTATACCGTCCCGGTAAGAAGCTTTCGTCGCCAGCATATTGACAGGGCCCATGAATTCGAATACTTTCCGGAACATCCCGTAGTGCCTCTCCATGCAGAGAAATATCGTCCCCTCCCCGCTCTTGTTTTCTCTCTTCGATCCCTGAACGATCAGCCGATTGCCGGCAACATCGACAGCCAGGGTCCCCACGTCGACGCCGGGAAGCTCGATCACGATATGGACACCCGCTGCCGTCTCGAAAATATCCGTTTTGGGCGAAAAGACCCTCGATCTCTCCCTCGCAAATGTTTCTGCCTCTTCCTTCTTCCCTGAAAGATCCAGAAAAAATGTGCTCTTCCCAAAATCGTTCACGTCTAAAGTACCGCTCCTCAGAACCTGAAATTTTGCTCGACGATTTTTCTGATGTAACGTCTCACCTCGTTTTTCATGTCGGGCCTTTTCAATGCATAGGCGATGTTCGCTTCCAGGAAGCCGACTTTGTTGCCGGCATCGTACCTTTTGCCCTCGAACAAAACGGCGTATACCCCCGTTTTCCCGATCATGCTCCGCATCGCATCGGTGAGCTGTATCTCTCCGCCGGAGCCCGCCTTCGTCTTCGAAAGGGCTTCGAATATCCCATAGGGCAATATATATCTTCCGATTATCGCCATGTTCGAAGGAGCCCGCGAAGCCTCCGGTTTTTCAATCATATCAAGGACTTCGACAACGTTTCCTCTTCCCGGTCCGGGGCTAATTATACCGTACCGTGAGACTTCCTTCGGGTCAACTCTTTCAACTGCCACATACACACCCGGACCATGCTTTCTGCGGGCTTCTATCATCTGGGCAGTCACCGGCACCTTTGCGTCTATGATATCATCTCCGAGAATTACGGCGAAGTCCTCTCCCCCCACGAGGTCCCTCGCCTGCAGCACGGCATGGCCGAGGCCAAGGGGCATGTTTTGCCGCACGTAGTAATATTTCGCCATTTCACTGATTTCCCGTATCTCCTTGAGTTCCTCCTTTTTCTTCTTCTTCCTCAGAAACTCTTCCAGCTCGAAGGAAATGTCAAAATGATCCTCGATTGCATGCTTTCCCCTCCCCGTCACGATTATGATCCCCCTGATCCCTGATTTCACCGCTTCCTCAACGCAGTGCTGGATCAAAGGCTTGTCCACCAGGGGTAGCATCTCCTTCGGCGAGGACTTGGTGGCGGGAAGAAATCTCGTCCCCTGTCCCGCAGCCGGGAATACCGCCTTTTTCACTCCCATTTGGCTCCTCCTCTTCATAAAGTATCGCCCGATCAATAGACAGGAACCGCCGTTTCCATCACGCTTCCCCTGTCTGCTCGCAATATGGTCAGGTTTCTTATCGCCCTGCTGGCTACGGTGAATTCGACCTTTCCGCTCACCCCGTAATATCTCTCCTGGCTGTAGAGTTCTCTCTTGAAACGCTCCCTGAGAGAGGAATAATCAAGCCCCAGAATCGAAACCCTCCGGAGATAGGAATCGAACATTTCGCCCAGGTCATAGCCGTATGCAGCGAACCTGTCCGGCATCTGCCCGAAGTGGCCCTGAAAACCCTCAACGAATGCCTGGATCTTTTCCGACGAGGAATAGGGGTTAAAGTCAGTGATACAATAAAGGTCCTTCAGATCTGCCTTTCCCTCATTCAAAAAAGCTGCATCTGCCCACGAAGAAAAGACAAAATAGGGCACCTTGACATTGTAGTAGACCATCTGTGCGTGGAGAGCAAACCCCCTTTGGGGAACGTCGAGCAAGAACACCCCGTCGAAGGGAACAGGCATGACGACATCCTTCTCCTCTACGCTGGCGTACTCCTCGAAGTTCTTCTCCCTCACGACACTCTTTATGAGTCCGACAAATTCCTTGATCTCCGGTGCGTACGGCTTGTCGACTACGATATCGATACCCTGCATCCCAGCCGCTTTGAGCACTTCTTTCCTGTAGGCCCTGCCGTAACCATTTTCGGGATAGAGGAGAGCAACTTTGAAGACCCCCGAGGAAAAAGCGTAGTTCACCAGTTTCATGGCCTCCTGGGCCGGTTTCAGGCCGAAATTGACCAGACCCGTTCCCCGGGGAAGATACTTCTGCCCGAGATAAAAGATCAGGGGATAATTATCTCTCGGGCTCAGGAAATATCCCTCTCGCCCCGACAGAGGACCGATGAGGGCCACAACCTGGCGATCAACCCTCCCTCCCTCGAGGTGGCGTGCAAGCATCGACGCATCCCCGTAGGTGTCGTAGACATCGATAAAAAAGGAGTCCTCGGACAGTCCCCTCTGGTAGCTGTTCTTCAAAAAGACCATCTCGAGCCCGGAGAGAACCATCAAGCTGAAATCGGAATAGGGTCCGTTGAAGGGAAGATAGACGGCTATTACGGGTTTCACCCCTTTCTCTTCGTTCAGCCTTTCCGCTATCTCGAGCCCTCTCTTCTCGTCGCCGGTAAAATCAGAAATATCTAAATATTTCGTGAGGAAATAGCGGCAGAAACCGAACATTCGCTCTTCGAGACATCGCTTCGCCGCAAGATAGGAGATGAGCGACCTGAAATGGAGCGTATTGGTGCTCTCCAGGGCTCTTCGAAAAACGAAGGGATTGGAAATCCTTTCAAAAAGACCCGTGAGCTGTTCGGTAGCGCTCTGGTAGATCTGGATCCTGTTCTCGTAATCACCCAGAACGAAAGCTTTCTCGAACTCCACCGATGCGTCCACCGGATTTTCGAGCCTCACATCGGTATCTGCCATGAAGATATACATCTCCATTTCGTCAAAACCAATGAACTGCGAATCGGTGAGAAATTCCGCCACCTGCTTCGCCTCGCGGTACCATCCCATCTCGACGAATAACTTCATTCGGAGGTGCATCGCCGAATAGAGATTGTACCGCGCCTTCAGCATGGGGAGCGATTTTTCCACCGCTTCGTAGGCCCTCTGGTAATCTCCGAAGGCGTAATATATTTTCGCCATGCGATAGTAAACGAACCCCTTCCTCTCATCATCGACCGGCAACTTCGTGAGGGATTCGTAAAAACGCAGTGCGCTTCTCGCACCCTGTCTTCTGATGATATTCTCGCCGCGAATGAGGTCCACGGCCGACACTCTCACCGGCTCCGCTTCTTGCCCGATCCGGTCCGTTTGAAGCGTCTTGGCATCGCCTTCTGCCTGTGGGTTGGCTTGCATGGCGAAAAGAAGAGAAACGAATAAGATCAGCGCTGACAGCACCGTTTTCTTTAAGGCAGCGTGGGGATTTGACAAAAATGCGCCTCCCTCACCCGAAGATCTCCTTTACTTTCTCGAGGAAGCTCTTTCCGAGGGGTCCCGCTTCCCCTCCCGACAGCTTTTGGAACTCCCGCAAAAGCTCCTTCTGATCCTTCGTGAGCTTCCGGGGAACTTCAATGAGAACGCGAACGATAAAGTCACCCCTCCCGTAACCGTTCAGAACGGGCACTCCCTTCCTCTTGAGAATAAACTCGGTTCCCGACTGCGTTCCCGAAGGAATCTTCAATTTCTCCTTTCCTTCCAGGGTAGGGGCTTCGAGCTCCACCCCGAGAGCAGCCTGAGGAAAAGAGAGGGGTATCTCACAGATTATGTTGTTACCCACCCGCTGAAAGAGTGGATGAGGCTTCACGGATACGATAACGTAGAGGTCACCGGGCGGGCCTCCGTGCTTGCCCTGCTCGCCTTCCCCGCGCAGTTTCATCCGCGTGCCGTTGTCCACACCGGCGGGTACCTTGACGCTCACCTTTTTATCTTTCCGCACCGACCCCGTCCCCCGGCACTTGGGACAGTATTCACGGATCATCCTTCCCTGGCCTTTGCACCGCCCGCAGGTTCTGGTGACACTGAAAAAACCCTGCTGATATGACATCTGGCCGCTTCCGTTACAATCGGGACATTTATCTATGGATGTTCCACCCTTGGCCCCTGTACCCCCGCAGTCAACGCAGGCCTGGTGGGTCGGGTACTTTATCCGTTTCTCCGCCCCGAAAACCGCTTCATCAAATTCGATCTCCAGGTTATACCGTAAATCTGCTCCCTTCTGGGCCCTCGTTCTCGTTCCCCTTCCGAATACGTCGCCAAAGAACTCGGAGAATATATCCTCAAACCCTCCCATGTGGAAGCCAAAATCGCTGAAACCGTAACCTTCGGAACTCGCCGAACCCATCGAGGTCCCATAGAGATCATACATCCTCCGCTTTTCCAGGTCGGAGAGAACAGAGTATGCCTCGTTGATCTCCTTGAACCTCTCCTCGGCATCCTTGTCGCCGGGGTTCCTGTCGGGATGATATTTCAGGGCAAGCCTGCGAAAGGCACTCTTTATTTCTTCTTCCGAGGCGTTTCTCGCAACGCCGAGTATCGTGTAAAAATCCTTTCCTTCTCTCAAATCGGCCACCGCTCTATTCGTTCAGCAAAGGTTTATTTCATCAGGGTTTATTCATTATATATCGTTTTTCGGAAAAAACCTGCAAAAGCACGAGGCGAATCAATTAACCGTCGTGTCCGAAGACCCCGGGTCATCGATTTCACTTTTTTCCCGTTCGGCAACCACCACCACCTGGACGGGTCGGATGAGCCTGCCGTTGAGCATATACCCCTTCCTGAGGACCTGATAGATTGTCCCGGGTTCCATGGTAGGAACGGAAACGCTCGAAATTGCCTCGTGGACGCTCGGGTCAAAGCGGTCATCTTTGTCGTCGAGCTGCTCGACGCCGAATTTTTTGAGGACCTTAAGAAACTCGTTGTAGGTCAGCTCGACACCGGAGAGCAGCTGGCTGTTTCCCTCGTCCTCTCTTCCGTGGATCATGCCAAGCTCCAGGTTGTCCAGAACCGAGAGCAGTTCCCTGATCAGTCTCTCGTTTCCAAAGGCGATGAGCTGTTCCTTCTCCTTGGCAGTCCGTTTCCTGAAGTTGTCCAGTTCGGCGTGGAGATAGAGTATACGGTTCGAAAGCTCTTCATTCTCTCGCAATAGCCGTTCGTTCGCCTCTTCGAGGGGCTCCTCGGTTTTTTGCCCCTCAATTCCCTCCACCGGAACTCCCTCCGGAGTCGCTTCTTCTGCAGGCGCTATCTCGTTCCCCTCTTTCTCGACCATATCGTCATACTCCCGGTCTTTCTTTTTTCCGGACATATCTTCCACCTCAGTTACTGATTAGTTGTCTTCGAATTTTCCGCTCAGCAGCGAAGCCGTAAATTCTACAAAGGGGATTATGGCCCCATAATCCATTCTCATCGGCCCGATCACGCCAACCTTTCCTATCGTGGAATCAGACCTGCGATATCCTGCCGAAATTACAGACATATCTTTGAACTCATCGAGAGGATTTTCCGCTCCGATGGTTATCTGCAACCCCTCTGAGGACATGGTGTTGTCTATGAGCTTCAAAAGGGTCGCTTTCTGCTCGAAACTCGTTATGACCTGTTTGAGTTTACCCAGGTTTTCCGCAAACTCCGGCTGGTCGAGGATCTTCGACTGTCCCTCGACGATAACCTTCGCCTCGCTGATCTCGAGGGCCTTGTCACCAAGATTGAGTGCCTTCTTGACCAGGCGGTTGTACCGTGCCTTCTCCCGACGAAGCTCCTTCATGATGATCTTTCTCGTCTCTTCGATGGTCCTGTTTTCCACGATCTCCTGATTCAGGTAATGGGAGATCCTGTCGAGCTCATCCTGGGAGATGTCCTCGTCGTGGTCGAACACCCTGTTCTGGACCAGGCCAGACTTCCCCACGAGTAGCACGAGGATCCTCCTCCTGCTCAGTAAAACGAAGCCGATGTGACGGAGGACAAGATGGCCCGGACCCGGAGCAAGGATGAGGCAGGCATGCTGAATGCTGTCAGACAGGATCCTGCTCGTTTCTATCAACATCTCGATCATGTCGGTTTTGAACTGGTCTACCTTGTCGCTGATGGTATCCATCTCTTCCTTCTTGAGATACTTCAGTTCCATCAACCTCTCAACATAGTAACGGAATCCCGCTGTGGTGGGTACCCTTCCGGAAGAGGTGTGGGGCTGATACAGGTAGCCCATATCCTCGAGGTCCGACATGACGTTCCTGATGCTGGCCGAACTCAAATTCAGGGGAATCTTCTTCGTTATAGTACGGGACCCCACGGGACCGACAACCCGAACGTACTCCTCGACGATCGCCTTCAGTATTATGTCCTCTCTCCGATCCAGCCTGTTCATCTGTGTTTTCCAAACACCCTGTTTAGCACTCTTTTGTCTTGAGTGCTAAAATTTAAAATACCAGAAATTAAGGGCTATTGTCAATAGTCGCAACGCCCGGAAGGCCTCTCCCGCACCGCAGCTTTGGCCGCAAAGAGGGTGGGAAAACGAGGCACTCACCGCAAAAGAGAGTCGCCGGAGCGAAGCAGGTCGAGAAGCTCCATCCTTGTGGCATACCTGGTTCTGAACACCCCCAGCATGGCCGACGTGACAGCCTTTGCGTGCTGTTTTTCAACCCCCCGCATCATCATGCAGAGGTGATATGCCTCGATGATCACGGCCGTTCCGTGGGGCTCGAGGGTCTCTTGAATCGCAGAAGCGATCTCCTGCGTGAGCCTTTCCTGAACCTGCAGCCTGCGGCTGTATATCTCCACAACCCGGACAATTTTTGAGAGGCCGACGATATTCTTTTTCGGCAGATACGCCACGTGGCACTTCCCCAGAAACGGAAGGATGTGGTGCTCGCAGAGACTGAAAATATCGATATCCTTCACGATGACCATCTCGTCGTACTCTTCCGCGAAAAGGGCTCTCCTGAGCACATCCCGCGGGTCCAACCGGTAGCCGGAGGTGAGATACTTGAAGGCCTTCTCCGTCCTCTCCGGTGTCTCCTTGAGACCCTCACGGGACGGGTCCTCACCTATCTCCCGGATTATCCTCTCGATCAATTCCTTCATCTCTCATCCCGTCACTTTTTCCTCGCATACTTAATGTAATGTCCTCGGTTCCGTTAGTCAAACAAGAAAGACCGTTTGGAGTTCAGGGTTGAGAGTTCATAGTTCGTTTTAAAAAGCGCCGATGATCAGAAATTCAGAAAGCAGAACAGCAGCACATGCGGGCGGATTGCGGAATGAAAAACCAGAAACTGCAGAGCGGCCTGGTCCTGAAACGGGAAGCTGTGAACTGAAAACCCGTTTTCCTATGAACTATGAACTCTGAACTCTGAACAAACAATTCATTGGTAATCTTATTGAAACGGAAACGATTTATTGGGGTTATAGTTAATTGATGGTTTTCTCGCTCGAAAAAAGAAGCGATGAGACGTTGATGAAACTCCTCTCGCGGGGGAAGGAGGGGGCTTTCGATGTGCTCTTCCGGCGGCACTTTCATCGGCTCGTCTCCTTCTTTTACCGGTCGATCCATGACGAGGAGGCCTCGAAGGACCTGGCCCAGGAAGTTTTTTTGAAAATATTTCGCGCCTCCGAAAAGTACGAAGAACGGGCCAAGTTCACCACCTGGCTTTTTACGATAGCCCGGAACACGCTATTGAACTACTTCAGGGACAGCAAAAAGACGAATCACGCGGTAAACGGAACCATCAAGGAGGAGAGCCTCTACGAGCACAGGATCGAGCGCTACCCATCGACGCTGCCGGATCCGTCGGATATCGCCCAGGCAAGGGAGCTTGGCAAAATTGTCGAGGAGGCGGTGGATACCCTTCCGGAATCATTGAAAACACCCTTCGTGCTCTCCCAGGTAACGGGCCTGTCGTATCAGGAGATTTCCGGGGTTCTGGGGATATCAACCGGCGCCGTGAAGTTGAGAGTATTCAGGGCACGGGAGATGATTATTGCCATCATCGGGGAAAAAGATCTGAAACCGGAGGGCAGGAACGGGGTTTAATACTATCGGAGGAATACTTTGACAGTCGATTGCACGGCAATAAGAGAAATTATCAGCAGGTCCCTGGACGGGGAAGCCGCAGGCGGGGAGCAAACAAAGATGGAGGAGCATCTGAATGCCTGCGGGGAATGCCATAAGTATCACGAGATCCAGAGACTCTTCCAGGAGAAAGTGAGAGATGTGCCCTTGGCGGCACCGGGAGAGATAGAAGAGAGGCTGAGAAAAATCCATCCCGCCCGTGAGCGAGAAGCATTCTGGGGTTGGATCTTCTCCCCGTCCCTCAAACCGGTGCTCGCGGGAATCTGCGGCCTCGTCCTGATCTCGGCGATCGTCTTTTTAAGCAACAAGGAAAGGATGAAAACCCTTTACCTGGCCAGCAACGATGAGCGGGTGATACAAACTCTTTCCGAGGAGGAGAGGGAGCTTCTCTTTTTCCTGGAAGATAGTAACGGCGAGGGTGAAGAAGACTACCTGCAAATGTTAGAGGATCTCGACGAGATGGAAAAACTATTCACCGACGGGAGGACGGAAATGTGATGAAGAGCAAAGTTGGTGCCTGGAAATCGACTCTCGCTTTTTCCCTAGCCGCAGCGCTCATCCTCTTCGTTTGCAGCGGCACCGCCAGCGCGAGGAGGGGTGGCAGAGACGGCCCATCGCCCGAAACGGGGATGCGGGGTAAAATAGCGGACCCCGAAAAGCTCGAGAGATGGAGGAACCTGCCCCCCGAGAGGAAAGAGAAAATAATAAAGAGATACAGAAAGTGGGAGAAGTTCCCTCCCGAGAAGAGGAGGAAGATCCTCAAACGATATCGCAAGTTCAAGAACCTCCCACCCGAAAAGCAGAGGCGGTTGAAAAAAAGGTGGATGATGAT
>JABAOH010005254.1_pt1 | contig 12912 bp, 7 predicted proteins | sample 7062181 | NCBI WGS metagenome assembly JABAOH01 (sample SAMN14538630, study PRJNA623070) | marine sediment metagenome | biome: marine biome [ENVO:00000428]; feature: marine pelagic biome [ENVO:01000023]; material: deep marine sediment [ENVO:00002113]; isolation source: pool of 5 deep marine... | reverse complement strand
ATCTCTTTCGTGCTGGCCATCGCCCTGTTCCTGACAGCCTACCTGGCCAACGCGCCGTGGGCGGTCTCCATTGGGCGTGGGGCGGCGCTGCTGCTAGGTGCCAGTTGCTCGCTGGCCATCGGGCAGATCGGGCTGCGCATGATCGGCACGCGAGGGAACACGCGTGTGGCCAATCAGGCCCGCCGGGGTTCCTTCCGGGGGGCACTGCGGGTGGCTTACCGTTCGGGCACCATCGCCGGTATGCTGGCCGATGGGTTGGGGTTGCTGGGCGGCACCACGATTTTCCTGCTCTACGGCCACAACGCCCCGGAGGTGCTGTTGGGCTTTGGCTTCGGTGGCACCTTGCTGGCCCTGTTCATGCGCGTGGGCGGCGGCATCTATACCAAGGCCGCTGACGTGGGCGCCGACCTGGTGGGCAAGGTCGAGGCTGGCATCCCCGAGGACGACCCGCGCAATGCGGCCGTCATCGCCGACCTGGTGGGTGACAACGTGGGCGACTTTAGCGGGATGGCCGAAGACGTTTTCGAGTCCTACGAGGTGACCATCGTCTCGGCCATGATCCTGGGGTTGGCGGTGATGCAGATAGACCCGGCCCACAGCCTCAAGTGGATCGTCTACCCGCTGCTGGTGCGCGCTATCGGCGTTTTCAGTTCGATCATCGGCACCTACGCCGTCTCACTGTGGCCTACCAAGGGGGACGCCTTCCGCGCCATGGACCTCTCGTACGATCTGTCTTCGTTCATCTCGACCACCGGCTTTTTCCTCCTGGCCTGGTTCTACGCTGGCGACATGCGGCTGTTCGCGGCGACGGCAGCGGGCATCTTGCTGGCCGTCGGCTTCAACAAGTACACCGGGGCCTTCACCCAACGTGGTAGTGGAGCGGTCAACCAGATCGTGCGCTCGAGCAGGACCGGCTCGGCCACGGTGATCCTATCCGGTCTGGCCGTCGGCTACGAGAGCACCGTCTGGGCGATCTTGATCATCGTGCTCACCCTCCTCCTGGCCATTGCCATCTACTCCTTCACGATATCGGCTGCGCTCCAGGCGATTATCATCGGCGCGGCAGTGATGCTGGCCCTGGCGGTTGGGGTCATCCTGGCCCGCCGCACGAAAAAGATCGAAGACGGCGTCTTTGGGGCGCTGGGTGTGGTGGTGATAGGATTAATCATCAGCAGTTTCCGACACGCTCCGGCTGGCCACGAAGTGCTGTTCATCCTGTATTCGGTGGCCATGACCGGCATTGGGATGCTCACCCATACCGGCAACAACCTGGCCATGGACGCCTTTGGCCCCATCTCTGACAACGCCCAGGGGATTGCCGAGATATGCAAGGAAGAGTTCGCCAGCCCAGAAGGCCAGGAAACCCTGGCTGTGCTGGACGCGGTCGGCAACACCACCAAGGCCATCACCAAGGGCATCGCCATCGCCTCGGCCGTCATCGCCGCCGTAAGCCTGTTTGGGTCCTATATCGAGACGACGGGCCTTCTGGGAGAGGGGCTCGACATCGCCAACCCGATCGTGTTCATCGGCTTGCTCATCGGTGGGGCGCTGCCGTTCCTGATCAGCTCGGTGCTGTTGCGGGCGGTGCAGCGCGCCGCGTCGCTGATCATCGAAGAAGTGCGCAAACAGTTCCGCAGACCCGGTGTGATGGAGGGGACGACCAAGCCCGACTATGGACGGGTGGTGCGCATCTGCACCGACGCCGCGCAGCGCGAGCTGATCAGCGTGGCCCTGCTGGCAGTATTAGTGCCCGTCATCGTCGGCTTCCTGATCGGAGAGCGGGCCTTGGGCGGGTTCCTGGCTGGCATCATCGTCAGCGGGCAGTTGCTGGCCGTGTTCATGGCCAACTCGGGTGGGGCCTGGGACAACGCCAAGAAGGAAATCGAGATGGAATTTTGCGACCTGGAGGCCAACACCGGCAAGGGGTCCGATCGCCACAAAGCCTGCGTCATCGGTGACACGGTGGGCGATCCCTTGAAGGACACGGCCGGGCCGTCGCTCAACCCGATGATCAAGGTCGTCAACCTGGTCTCCCTGCTGATAGCGCCGCTGATCCTGTCCGTAGCCCGACAGGGCGGCACGATGCAGGCAGTGGCCTACGTCCTCAACGGCCTTTTCCTGCTGGTGGTTGCCGTTGCCATCATCCTCAGCAAGCGAGAAGCCAAATTCACGGTCTAGGGATTATCCGTTATGAGGCCTCGGCCTTTTGTCTGAGCGGAATGAATATCATCACACGAGTGACCGCACAATACCCTGTCCCTTCCCATAGGCAGAGAGGGCTTGTCCTGAGCAGAGTCGAAGGGCGAAATGTAAGGTGAGGAAAAACGAAAAGGTGCTGCTCTCAAACTACCACTGTTGCGGTACAGGTGAGGAGCACCTTTTGTGTCCAGACAGGCTTGTTGGTTAGCAGGGGCTTCAGTGCCTTCCGACCACCTCCAACCTTTCGCTATGGGGCAACTGAGGCTCAGTGCTAGACGGGGCCATTTCAGAGCTTGCCTTTGACACGGAAGTGTGGTATCATAACAAACAGATAGGTGAAAGTTCTTATGAGAGGTGGTGAGGCAAGTTATAATCGAGGGGTGTTTTCCTTCGATGAGCAGTAGGCCCATCGCCTGTGCCGCAATAGGGGCGCATTGGCTGTCTTGAGCAAACGATTTCTGACTCGATTTGGGCCTGTCCTGAGCCCTTCGGCCCTTCGACGGAGCTCAGGACATGCTTTGCTCAGGATAGACTCCGTCGAAGGGCTGCTACCCTTTCTCAGGATGGCCCTCGCTAGAAGGAGGTGATGTCTATCGGGTGTTGCGTTTGGATAGCAAACTGGCAATTACAACAACAATTAGAATAAGAAGGAGAAAGAAGCATGAAATTCAAAAAGGCAATAGGAGTGATGTTGCTTATCGCAGTGATCGTGGCGGTTCTGCCCGGCGCGGTTGGGGCCGCGCCGCCAGCGGCGGAGGAGACCTACACCGTCCAGAAGGATGACAACCTGTGGAGTCTCTCGGAGAAGTACCTGGGCAACGGCGCGTTCTATCGGGCCATCGTCCATGCCACCAATGTCGCCAGTTTTACGGACGCCACGGTTGTCCGCATTTGGGACCCTGCCCTGATCCAGCCCGGCCAGAAACTGATCATCCCCGACGCTGACACAGCCGCCGCGTTGTTGGCACCGCCGGCCGCTGGCGAATTGGGCTCAGCCGACAAGCCGGTTCAGGTCTACTTTGTGCCTTCGGCTGAGATTGACCAAATCGTCACCGGTGGCGAGGTCATGCGCCAGGCGCTGACAGCAGCCACGGGCCTCGAGTTCGAGGTCTTTGTGCCCACCTCTTATGCGGCCGCCATCGAGGGGATGTGCGCCTCGCCGGGCGACACCATGGGTTTCCCTGCCACTCTGGCCTACATAGTGGCCAACGCCCGTTGCGGCGTGGATTCCTCCCTGATCTCCATCCGCTACGGCTGGGACATCTACTGGGCTCAGTACGTCGTGGCCCGCGACAGCGACATCCAGACCCTGCAGGACCTGAACGGCAAGAAGTGGGGCTACACCGACGCCACCTCCACCTCTGGTCACGTGGTCCCCATGATCGAGCTGGCAGCAGCCGGCGTCGAGTTGGCTGAAAAGGTTCCCACCGGGGGGCACCCGCAGGCCATCCTGGCTGTCTACAACGGCGAAGTGGACTTTGCCACCACCTACTACAGCGCCTATCTCCCGCCGGAGGGTGAGCCTAGCTGGGAGCCGGGCATGGACCCGGAGCCCTACACCGACATCGTGGATGAGTGCGGGGTGACCGAGGACGGCAGTAAGCTGTACTGCGGCGACTACCGCATCCTGGATGCGCGTTCGGCCAGCGGCGTGCGCTCCACCGCGCCAGATGTGGTCCAAAAAGTGCGCATCCTGGCCCTCAGCCAGTCCATCCCCAACGACTGCCTGGCCTTTGGGCCGGACTTTCCGCTTGAAGCGCGGGTAAAGATCGAACTGGCCCTGATGGAGTTCAAGGAGACAGAGGCCTGGTACGAGTCCATCGGGGACTTTTACTCCTGGGACGANNGCGGCTGGTTACTCGATGGACGATGTCGTCGGGTTCATAGAGGAATAGCCATACCAACGATTTGCGAACAACTGGGCAGGGGGAACGAGTTCCCCCTGCCCAGTTCTCTGCCAGGAGGCTAGAGAAGCTTTGCCTCAAACCGACAAGCCCAATCATGTCATTCTGAGCGAGCGGAGCGAGCGAAGCCTGTCCTGAGCACAGTCGAAGGGAATCTCGTTCAAGCGAGGAACGGGCTGCTTCGCAGAGTTTGTCCTGAGCGTAGTCGAAGGGCTCAGTATGACAGACAGAATCCTGACTCATTTGTCAAAAATCTGGCTCAAAAAGATGCCTAGTAGGGGAGTCTGAATGCTCAAAATAGAACATCTCACCAAGATCTACGAAGGCGGCACGCTTGCTCTGAAAGATGTCAGCATTGAGGTGCCCGACGGCCAGTTCCTGGTGGTCATCGGCCTCAGCGGCTCCGGGAAATCTACCTTGCTGCGCTGTATCAACCGCCTGATCGAGCCCACCGAAGGGCGCGTGGTATGGAATGACATAGACATCACCGCCGCCCCTCAGGAAGAACTGCGTCAAATCCGCCGCCGGATCGGGATGATCTTCCAACATTTCAACCTGGTGAAGCGCTCCAGGGTGATCACCAACGTGCTGGCCGGGCGGCTGGGATACACCAACCCGGCCTGGAGCCTGATCAATCACTTTTCCAGAGCCGACGTGGAGTTGGCTCTGCAAAATCTGAAGCGGGTAGGCATCTCCGAACAAGCCTACAAGCGGGCCGACGAACTCAGCGGCGGCCAGCAACAGCGGGTGGGGATCGCCCGGGCCCTGATGCAGGTCCCAGAGCTCATGCTGGTGGATGAGCCCGTCTCCGCACTGGACCCCGCCACTTCGCACTCCATCATGCGTTACCTGGAGGACCTGAATAAAAAGGTAGGCGTGACCATGATCTGCAGCCTTCACTTCCTGAGCCTGGCCCGGGCCTACGCCGACCGGATCGTCGCTCTCAAAGATGGTATGAATGTCTTTGACGGGTCGCCTGAGGAAATAGATGACGCCCGTTTCCGTGAAATCTACGGCGAGGAAGCCGACCGTGTCGAGATCAGATGATCCCCGCCCCCTGCCTTGCTTCCATCTGGAGCTAAACGATGAATAAAACACCCAAGTCTTGGGTACGTACCATCGCTTATATCGTCCTCATTCTGATAGCCATCCTTGTCTATGCCTATGGATGGCAGGTCACCGACATCAACCTGGAAGAGCCGCGAGAGGCCCAACGGCAGGCACAGGTCACTCGCGCCTTACACGGCCTGCTGAATCCCGACCTGTTCGAGCGCGACACCGAGAGCCAGCTCACTCAAGCCTACTTTTCGGTGCCCTGTACCGATACCCCGCCTGCCCAGCCCGAAGTGGCGGAAGGCCAGCCCTACATCACCCTGTCGGCCTATTGTGGTGGGCCCAGGGAAGAAATCGTCATCGAGGGCTTTAACTTCCGACCCCACAGCGAGGGGCGCGTTCGCTGGATGCAGCCCGGCAGCGACACGGCCCGGTCTCTGGGTGCGGTCAGGACCGACGCCGAGGGTCATTTCAGGGGCAAGGTCAAAGTCCCCACCGTGAGCCAGAGTGACCAGCCCCAGACTGTCGAGGCCGAGATCAGTTGGGGGGTGGGCATGCCACGTCCCAGCGAGGCGCTCAAGGTCGTTTTCGAGAGGATGGTCGAGACCGTTTTCCTGGCTCTCATGGCCACCACCATAGCCGTGCCCATTTCAGTCGCCATCAGTTTCATCGCCGCCCACAACATTATGCGCGCGATCCGGGTGCCGCTAGGCGGTCTTTTGGCTGCTCTGCTGCCCCTGCCCCTTGGATGGGTGCTGGGCCGGCAGGCCTTCCAGCCGGTGATTGACGTGTCTCTCAACCTGAGCAACGGGAGTTGGCTTGGCGTTCCCATCCTGCTGGCGGTTTTGGCCGGCGGGTTGTATTTCACCACCACCGAGCGCATGCCGCGCCTGGAGCCTGTCCGCAACGCGTGGCTGGCGGGCCTGGCGCGCTACGTGTGGATGATCGTGGGGTTCGCCTTTGCCTTATTTGTAGGCGGCCTCGTCTCCGGCGTTGGGACGCAGATCAGCCTGGCCCTGAGCAATGTGTTGGGTGGTATTCTGGGCAACATCCTGGGCACCCTGTCGGACCTGTTAGGTTTGCTGCTCCCCGTTTTTGGAGGGGTGGCAGGCGTCCTGATCCTGGGCTCCCTGGCTGGCACCTTGCTCGATGCGCTTCTCCAGCGCGTCAACAACCCGCTCATCCAGCGCGGGTTGGGCTTGGTGCTAGGCGCACTGGCCTGTGGTCTGTTCCTTTTCCTGGTCTATCGGGGCATCTACGGCTTCTATAAAGCAGGCGGGGAGTCCCCTCTCACCGTCCCTCTTGCCGTCGGCGGGGCTGTGGTGGGAGGCATCTTGGGCCTGATCCTGCGAGCTGACTATCAACTGCCAGCAGGACTCATCCTCTACTACAGCACGCGGACTGTGCTCAACGTCCTGCGCGCCGTCGAGCCACTGATCATGGCCATCGTCTTTGCCATCTGGGTGGGCATCGGCCCCTTCGCCGGGGTGTTGGCCCTTACGCTGCATTCCATTGCTGCCCTGGGCAAGCTTTACTCCGAGCAGGTGGAGAGCATAGACCCCGGTCCCATCGAGGCCATCACCGCCACCGGCGCTACTCGGTTGCAGGTCATCATCTACGGAGTCGTGCCCCAGATTGTGCCTCCTTACATCGCCTTCACCATCTATCGCTGGGACATCAACGTGCGCATGTCCACCATCATCGGCTTTGTCGGCGGTGGGGGTATTGGCATGCTCATTTCGCAGTGGATCAATCTGCTGCAATATCGTGAGGCTGGCGTGGCCATGCTGGCTATCGCTATCGTGGTGGCCACGCTCGACTATGTCAGCGCCAGGTTGCGAGAGAGGCTCGTGTGAGCACTAGAAGTTGAGCCACTCATAAGAAGTTGACAATACGATTTGGGACATGGTGCACTGTTGTGGCAAATTCAACTTCAGACAGTGCACCATGTCTTTTGTATCCGGTTTCATCACTGAGTATGACTGGGAGGGCTGGCTTTGGGAAAGCCCTGGAGAATTCTTAGGTTCCGATTGACAAAGCGTTGCTCCCGACTTATAATATCGCGTGATAACATCCTACCCAGGAGGCTCTGATGAGAATTGTTTTCACCACCCTGTTGCTGGCTATCCTCATTCTGCTCGCGGTAGCCGTAGCTATCCTTTTGCTCTCCCTTGGTTTCGTGGGAATGGGCTGGCTGCTGAGTCGCATCCTGCCCCTCAGCCTTTTCGAGGCCAGTGTCATAGCCATCTTGTCAGGTCTTGGCCTCGCCTACGTGATAGGCCAGATTGTCTCTATCCCCACCGGACCCACTTACGATGAAGACTGGGAAGACGAGCAGGATTGGGATGAGGAGGATTGGGACGAGGAGTGGGAAGAAGACGAGTACGACGAGCCTATTTCCTTCCCTCAATGGCGCAAGCGAGGAGGAGAGGTGCAGAAGAGCACGGACGGGCCGGTTGTGGGACGCAACGATCCCTGCCCCTGCGGCAGCGGCAAGAAGTATAAGTATTGTCATGGGAGGAAGAAGTAAGACCAGATGCAGCCCAGGGCGGATTTCGTTCGGGCGATGTTTGGTCGCATCGCCCGCTGCTATGATTTCATGAACCGCCTGATGACCCTGGGGCGCGATCGGGCCTGGCGACGGTACGTGGCCCGGCAGGCGGCCTTGCCCCAGGGAGGGCTGGCCCTGGACGTGGCCACTGGCACGGCCGACCTGGCCCTGGCTTTGGCGCGGCAATCCCCTCACGGGCGCGTGGTGGGTGTTGATTTCTGCCCTGAGATGATCAACATGGGTCGGGGCAAAGTGGCAAAAGCAGGGCAGAACCCACGCATCCGTTTCGTGATCGGGGATGCCCTGCAGCTTCCCTTTGCTGACGGTCGCTTCGACGCCGTGACCAGCGGCTTTGCCCTGCGCAACGTGGCCGACATCCCCCAGGCTTTCGCCGAGATGGGCCGTGTAGTCAAGGCGGGCGGTCGGGTGGTCAACTTGGAAATCGCCAGGCCGACCCTGCCCATTTTCCGCCAACTCTTCCACCTCTACTTCTACCGGCTGGTGCCGCTGCTGGGCAGAGTCATCGCCGGTCAAAGAGAGGCCTACCATTATCTCCCCAACTCCCTGACCCATTTCCTCTCGCCAGAGGAGTTGAAGGCAGTGATGGAGAGGGTGGGGTTGAGCAAGGTGTGGTATCGGCGGTTGATGCTGGGCACGGTGGCGGTGCATGTGGGTTCGCGGAATATAACAGCGAATCTGAAGGATTAACCGAATCTATACTTCAGTCGTGAGGTTAAAAGCCAATTCGTTTAATCCTTTCTATTGGATGTTATATTTTACCGGGTCAATGGCGAGTATGAGGGCCTGCTCTGTTCTAAAATCGTGATCTCCCGGAACTCGAAGAGCGTGAGCAGAAGGTTAAGGCCGTGGCCCAAATCCTGAGCCAACACGCCACCAAGTTGGCCGGGCATTTCTGTGTTTATGATGTCGGTCGGTTGCGGGTACGCCTGTGAACAGTACGACTGAGGACAAAGCCATCACCCTGGGCCACCCCAGCTACGTCTGGCGGGCTGGGCAGGAACGGCGGCTGGAGATGATCCGCCGCCACGCCCCGCTGGAAGGGGCGCGCATCCTGGACGTGGGCTGCGGGCTGGGGATGTACGTGCGGGCCTTTCGCCGCTTCAGCGACCAGGTCTACGGGGTGGACGTGGACCCGGAGAAGGTGGCCCAGGCCAGCCAGGAGTTGCCCCACATCCAGACTGCCCCCGCCGAGGAACTGCCCTTCGCCGACGGCTTTTTCGACGTGGTCCTGCTCCACGAGGTCCTGGAGCACGTGGACGACGACCGCCAAACCGTGCGCGAGGCCCATCGGGTGACAAAAGTGGGCGGACGCATCGTCGTCTTTGTTCCCAACCGCCTCTGGCCCTGGGAGACCCACGGCGTCTTCTGGCGGGGCCAATATCGCTTTGGCAACATCCCTCTGGTCAACTACCTGCCTAGCCCGCTGCGGAACAGGCTGGCTGGTCACGTTCGGGTCTATACCGGGCGTAGCCTGCGCCGCCTCTTCCACGGCCTCCCTACGCGCATCCTCCATCACAGCACCATCTACCCCGGCTTTGACAACCTGGCTGCCCGCCGCCCGGCACTGGTCCGCCTGGTGCGCGGGGTGGCCTACACCTTTGAGAGAATGCCCCTACTGCGCTCCTGCGGCCTCTCCCAATTCCTCGTCGCGCAGAAGAGGTAGGACAAGTTGGCAACTTGTCAGCGGACTTGCATCCGCACTCCAACTGAACTTGCCTCTCCGTCCGTTGAATTCTCCGNNGCCGGGCGTGGGAGCCCGGCCTGCTAGAACCTAAATTTCCGGCGGACTTGCATCCACGCCCCGAATGAACTTGTCTCTCTGTCCGTTGAATTCTCCGAGTCCGTTGTACTGCAATGAACTTGCGCATTTTCCCCTTTTCTGCTAACATACCCTCAAACCTTCCCAAAAGCTTGGTACATTACACGGCCGAACATTGGCCTGAAAAGTGCCCCAGTATACCGGGCAACGTGTCTTCAGAGCTTTTGGGAAGGTAAGACTTCAGGAGATGATGGAATAATGAACATCAGCCAGAAGATATTGATTCGGCGACGCCGTCGTCGCCGCGAGAATAATAACGGTGGACGGAGCCTCCTGGTGCGTCTGCTGATCGGCACAGTGACGATGACCGTCCTCAGCGCTGTCCTGATTGTTATGTCAGGCGTCGGTGCAGTGGCCGGCGTCTATGCCTATTACGCCAAGGACCTGCCCGATCCGGAGGCCATTGAGACCGAGCAGGAAGAGTTCGAGACCACCAAAATCTACGACCGCACCGGCCAGCACCTCCTCTACGAGGTCTTTGACCCGCGCTGGGGCGACCGGACCATTGTGCCGCTGGACCAGATCCCCCTCCACCTGCGCCAGGCCACCATTGCCCTCGAAGACGCAAGCTTTTATGAGAACCCAGGCGTCAACCTGCGGGGCATCACCCGCGCCGCCTGGTCCCTATTGTCCCGCGAAACCGAAAGCAAACTGGGCTTTCGCCTGCCCTATGCTACCCTTGCTTTCCAGGGAGGCAGTTCCATCACCGTGCAATTGGTCAAGAATGTCTTGATCCCCCCGGAGGAACGCACTCAAAGGCTGTACTCCCGCAAGATCAAAGAGGCTATCCTGGCTCTGGAGATATCGCGCCGCTACCCTGGTCGAGAGGGCAAGGACAAGATTCTGGAGTGGTACCTGAACTACAACTACTATGGGAACTTTGCCTATGGCATTGAGGCAGCGTCCAATGTCTATTTCGACAAGCACGTGCAAGAGCTGACTCTGGCCGAAGCGGCCATGCTGGCCGCCTTGCCGCAATTCCCGGCCCTCAACCCCATTGACGCCCCTGAGGAGGCGCGGGAGCGCCAACATCTCGTCCTGGACGCCATGTTGCGTGAGGGCTACATCACCGCAGAAGAATCGGTGGAGGCCAAGTACACAGAGTTAAAGGTCCGCAGCTCCATCGGAGATCGGTTCGATATTAAAGCCCCTCACTTCTCCGTTTACGCGACCAAGCTGCTGGAAGAGGAGTTAGGTCCCGAGTTGCTCTATCGCGGCGGGCTCAAAGTCTTCACCACCTTGGACCTGGAGATGCAGACCCTGGCCGAGGAGATTGCCCGCCAGAAGATCAAAGAGTTACAGGAGCCTGTCCTGAACAAAGAGGGGGAGGAGGAAGATCGCAACGTCTCCAACGCTGCCTTGGTGTCCATCAACCCCAGGACCGGGGAAATTCTGGCCATGGTGGGCAGTCTCGATTACTGGAACAAGGAAATTGACGGCAACGTGAACGTCGCCCTGGCCGAGCGCCAACCTGGTTCCTCTTTCAAGCCCTTCAACTATGTGACCGCCTTTTCCCAGGGCTATACGCCTGCTACCATGATCATGGACGTGCGCACCTGCCCCAATCCCATGGACCCCTCCTGGTGCCCGGAGAACTACCCCGATAGGGAGGGCGTGCGCAAGTATCACGGGGCGCAACGGATCCGTCTGGCCCTGGCCCGGTCCTACAACATCCCCGCCGTCAAAGTCCTGGACATGGCTGGGATAGGCAACGTGATCAAGACCGCTCACCGCATGGGCATCAACACCCTGAACCGGGATTTGGACTACTACGGGTTGAGCCTCACTCTGGGCGGTGGCGAGGTGCGGCTTCTGGATATGGCCTACGCTTTCGGCGTCTTTGCCAACGGCGGCGTGATGGCGGGCCAGCCTGTGCCCATCGAGAAGCAGCGCCCTGGCTACCGCGAACTGGACCCGGTGGCTATCTTGATGGTCCAGGACGCCGATGGCAACGTGTTGAAACAGTATACTGCCCCTCAGGTCAAAGAAGTCCTGAGCCCGCAGTTGGCTTACCTCATCAACAGCGTCCTCTCCGACAACAACGCCCGTATCGCTGCCTTCGGTCAGAACAACAAGCTATACATCGAGGGGCGCCCCGTGGCAGCCAAGACCGGCACCACCGAGAACTGGCGTGACGCCTGGACCATCGGCTACACCCCACAACTGGTCACCGGCGTCTGGGTGGGGAACGCTGACAACGAGCCCATGAACCGCGTGCCCGGTTCCCTGGGTGCGGCTCCCATCTGGCACGACTTTATGGAAAAGGTCTTGGAGCCCCTGCCGGTGGAGAACTTTGTCCGTCCCCCCGGCATCGTGGAGGAGATGGTCTGTCCGGTGTCGGGCATGTTGCCTACAGAGCACTGCCCTCCGCCGGTCAAGGAAATCTTTATCGAGGGCACAGAACCCACCGGTTACTGTGACGTCCATCAGGCCTTTCGCGTCAACAAGGAGACGGGCAAGCTGGCCACTGTCTACACCCCTCCGGAACTGGTGGAGGAACGGGTCTATGAGATCTACCCGCCCGAGGCTGCCGACTGGGTCCGTGAGGCTGACATCCCTCAGCCCCCCACCGAATACGACAGCGTCTATGGGCCCGATTTGGTGGCGGGAGATGTGGCCATCATTCAACCGCCGCCCTNNCCGCCCTACGCCTACATCAGCGGGGGGACAGCTATCGTCGGCAACGCCAAATCGCCTGACTTTCAGCTCTGGCGACTGGAGTACGGTGAGGGTCTCAACCCCTCAGCCTGGTTCCAAATTGGCGGCGACCATTATGAACAGCAAGATAACGCCCCCTTGGATTACTGGGATGTGAGCGGACTCGATGGCCTGTACACCCTGCAACTGCGCGTCGTCGAGAACAGCCAGAACTACAAAGATGCCACCATCCAGGTCACCGTAGACAACATCTCCCCTACAGTGGAACTGGTTCACCCTCCTGATGGCAAAGTCTACGTCATGGAAGACGACGAGTACGTCAACATCAAAGCCGATGCTACAGATAACGTCTCCATGGACCGGGTGGAGTACTATCTGGACAACCGCCTCATAGACACCAGCACGGTGGCCCCTTACAACGAGAAGTGGATTATCGTCATGTCCGATACCATTCCCATTGAAGGCTTTGCCATCACCAGCACGGTGCCTATCACCAACCCAGATGGTACCATTGGAGAGCAGGTCATTACTTACACCCAGGTCACCACTAACACCTACCCCCTCGTGGAACCTGAAGGTGTCATCACCGAGGGCATCAATTACACCCAGGTCTTCTCGGGCGGCATGAGCATCATCTCCAACACGTTGGGCTACACCGAGACCCACCTGATCCACGTGGTGGCCTACGACGCCGCCGGCAACTCGGT
>JABAOH010132146.1_pt1 | contig 12913 bp, 12 predicted proteins | sample 7062181 | NCBI WGS metagenome assembly JABAOH01 (sample SAMN14538630, study PRJNA623070) | marine sediment metagenome | biome: marine biome [ENVO:00000428]; feature: marine pelagic biome [ENVO:01000023]; material: deep marine sediment [ENVO:00002113]; isolation source: pool of 5 deep marine... | reverse complement strand
CGCTGTTAAACTGATATTTATGGTCAAGGTTGCGATAAGCGGAGCTTGTGCCAAGTTAATAATAAGATGATAAAGGTAGGCATAAATGGCTTTGGCAGGACTGGAAGGGCTGCTTTTAGAATTGGGATTTTAAAGCATGCGAACAAGCTTGAGTTCGTGGCTATAAATACCTCTGGTAGCATGGATGTTTCTGGTTGGGCACATTTGGCAATGTACGACACGACCTATGGTAAGTTTGAAAAAGAAATCAAAGCCCAGGAGGTTAAAAGTGCAAAAGAAGCAACCAACACAGATCCTCTAATTGGATATTTTTTAGTTGAGAAAGCCAAAATTCCAGTACTTGCTCAAAGAGATCCAGCCAAAATTCCCTGGAAAAAATACAATGTCGATGTTGTCATTGAGTCAACCGGGGTATTTAGGAAAGAAGAAGATGCAAAAAAGCACCTTGAAGCAGGAGCTGAAAAAGTGGTAATCTCTGCCCCCCCAAAAGGGGGGAATGTCGGTACTTATATTTTGGGAGTAAATGAATATGAAGGCAAAAGCAATATTATTTCAAATTCAAGCTGTACTACAAACTGTGTTGCGCCGGTTACCGCAATACTTCACAGTGCTTTTGGGATAGAAAAAGCGGCCATGACAACGGTGCATGCCTATACCGACGATCAGAAACTTCAGGATGGTTCACATCGCGATCTAAGACGGGCAAGGGCGGCAGCTGCCAACATAATACCAACCACAACCGGTGCAGCTGTCTCAACAACAGCAACTATTCCTGAACTTAAGGGTCTATTTGACGGTCGGGCAATTAGGGTTCCGGTTACAACAGGTTCGATTGGCGACTTTGCCATAGTTTTAAAGAAAAATGCAACTGTTGACGAAGTTAATCAAGTATTTATTTCGGCCAGTAGAAACCCAAGATACAAAGGAATCCTTGCTGTTACAGACAAACCTCTGGTATCCTCTGATATTATAGGAAGAAGCGAGTCGGCCATCGTTGATCTTTCTTTAACCCAGGTTGTTGGAGGAAATTTAGTCAAAGTTTTTGTCTGGTATGATAACGAGTGGGGATATTCAGCCAGGTTAGTTGAACAGGCAATTGAGGTAGGGAAAACGGTTAGTTAGTAAGAAGCCTCTACGGTTACTTAAGTAACTTAATTAGCTTTCAACAATGATCGAAATAGTTCCCTCAATTCTAACAAACAACACAAAAGAGTTAAAAAAGCTATTAAATCAAGCTGAGGGTGTAGTTGAGCGAGTCCAGATAGACATTATTGACGGCAGATTTGCCGATAATAAAACGATTGATCCCAGCTTGCTTTCTGAAGTCGATACCAACCTGAAACTCGATTTTCATTTGATGGTCAAAGAACCTATAAATTGGGTTGAAAAATGTGTCCAAGGACAGGCGGATAGAATTATTGGGCACATAGAGCAGATGAGAGATCAGGTTGAGTTTGTAGGCAGGGTACAAGAGGTTGGAGCTTATGTTGGGTTGGCGCTTGATCTTGAGACTCCGATTTCAGGTCTTGATTCGACAATTCTTAATAATTTAGATATTGTATTAGTAATGAGCGTACCAGCTGGGTTTGGAGGGCAAAAATTTGACCCTTCGGCCTTGCTCAGGGTAAACGAGCTGAATAGGGTTAGGATTAGAGATGATACTCCTTTCAGAATCTGTGTAGACGGTGGTGTTACAATAGAAAACATTGAGAGAATTAGAAAAGCGGGAACAGACGAAGTATCGATTGGCAGAATACTATTTAAAGGCGACTTAAGAGAAAACATTAGAAAGTTTAGAAAGGCGGCTTACAAATGAAGAAACAAAAACCAAAATTCTTGATTAAAAATATTGTTTTTTTTGGAGACGCGGAAGTACCCGAGTCCGATCAAGTTTACAAGGATGCTTTTGAACTGGCGAAGATTTTAGCCTCCGAAGGATATACCATTGTTAATGGTGGAGGGCCGGGCGTAATGGATGCTTCAACTCAAGGTGCAGAGACCGCAGACGGTGAGACTGTAACCGTCACCTTTTATCCTGAAGAAGCAACTGAGTTTGAAGGGAAATATATAGGAAACGTTCCTGATCGGGAAATTGTTACCACTAACTACATTGACAGGATGTTTAAGCTTTTAGAGCATGGAGATCTTTTTATTATGTTTAAAGGCGGCACAGGTACAATTTCAGAATTTGGTACTGCTTGGGCTTTGGCAAAAATTTATTATAGACATCACAAGCCTTTTATTCTTTTCGGGAAGTTCTGGAATGGCCTAATTGAGTGTTTCAAAAAGAATATGAATTTAAGTAAAGAAGAGCTTGATGTCTTTAGAATCGTTGAGAAAAGAGAGGACGTACTGCTAATTATAAGAGAATTTGAGGCTGAACTGGCAAAAATTGACCATCGCCATTGTCAGGTTTGTTCTGAGAAGGAATTCATGACTTGATCCAGCTTTAATTTTAAAGCTGGAAGCACGAAGTTCTAAGCACTAAATTCCAAACAATATCAAAATCCAAGTTTTCAAATTATTAAAACAGTTTAGAATTTTGGATTTAAGTAATTTGAATTTGTTTAGGATTTCGAAATGAATAACCCGTGTTAGACGCGGTAGGATTTCGGATTTGTAATCGACTTAGTTGAGATAATATGAAAAAACTTACTTTAGAGGAACTGGAGAAGAAAGCTAACAAAATAAGAAAAGATATTATCAAAATGCTTCTAGAGGCAAAAAGTGGCCATTCCGCTGGCCCCCTTGGAATGGCAGACGTTTTCACCGCACTTTACTTTGATATTTTGAACCACGACCCCAAAAAGCCTGATTGGGAGGATCGTGATCGACTATTTCTTTCTTGCGGCCATATAACCCCTGTTCGTTATGTGGCTATGGCTCATGCTGGATACTTTCCAACCTCTAAACTCAAATCACTGAGAAAGTTAGGTTCTATCTTACAAGGTCACCCTGAAAGAGTTAGGTTTCCCTCAGTTGAATCAACTTCTGGTCCTTTAGGTGAAGGTTTAGCGCAGGCTGCTGGTTACGCCTATGCAGCCAGGATGGACAACAAGCGCTTCAGGATTTTTTGTATAACCAGCGATGGCGAACACGACGCTGGAAATCATTGGGAGGCAGTCCTTTTTGCCGGAAAATATAAACTTTCAAATTTAACCTCCTTTGTTGACAGAAATAACATCCAAATCGATGGTCACACCGAGGATGTTATGCCTTTGGAACCCCTGGAAGACAAATATAAAGCCTTTAATTGGCATGTTTTGGACATTGATGGTCATAATATCGAGGAAATAATTGACGCCGTTAATCACGCTCGGGCCGTTTATGAAAAGCCAACGGTCATTATTTGCCACACTATTCCCGGAAAGGGTGTTTCTTTTATGGAAAACCTACCTGAATGGCACGGAAAACCGCCCAACCGTGAGGAAGCAAAGCGAGCATTGCACGAATTAAGGACACTAGGAGGGAAAATAACAAGTGAACATGAGTAGTATTAATAGTTATATGGCCATATGGTTGGATGGTTTAATTATTAGCCATTTAACCATTTAGCTATTTAGCCATTCAACAGTATGAGTGATTCAAGATATCAGTACGAAAAAGTAACTGCCATTAAGGTTATTGTCGAACGACCAGATGGCAAGATTTTGCTGGTTCAGGAACCAGAAACCAATGAATGGATGCCGGGACATTGGGGACTTCCTGGTGGAAAACCTTTTGAAAAGGAATCTTTATATCAGACCTTTAAAAGAAAAATAAAGGCAGATCTGGGAGTGGATTTAGAACCGAAGGGTTTATACCGGATTGAGGAGTTATTAATTGATGGCCGGACAGCTTTAATGTTTCATGCTGTTACCCAAGTAAAAAAAGATTTCAAACCAGGAGGCGAAATTGCTGCCTATAAGTGGGTGGGTATAGAGGAGGTTAAAGCTATGGATACTGCAGAATTTACGGAGTTTTTTAATAAGGAGCTGTTATTGGATTACTTGGCAGGAAATCGAGAAGTGGTTGATTTTGATTTAATTGAAACTCAACAGTATTACGATATGCACGAGAACCCTGAGTACAGGAAGTGGTGGGAATCTGGTAAGAAAGTTAAAAATTAAAAGTTCAAAGTGCGCGCCGTCGCTCAAAGCTATGGCGGCATGCGACAAAATGACACATCAATTCAATGGTTAATATTTTAGCCATATAGCCATTTGACCATATAACCATGCTAGACCCTAAGGCGAAACTAAGTGAAAAGGTTTTTAAAAAAGATATCGACATGGTTCCTACTCGCGATGGATACGGTGAGGGGTTAGTTGTGGCGGGGGAGAAGGATGAAAATGTGGTTGTTTTGTGTGCTGATTTAACCGAATCTACCAGAAGTGAATATTTTAAGAAAAGATTTCCCAAGCGTTTTATCGAAGTTGGGGTAGCTGAGCAACTTTTAGTCACTGTCGCTTCAGGGATGGCTAATTACGGCAAAATTCCTTTTGTTTCTTCTTATGCCAGTTTTTCTCCTGGTCGAAATTGGGAGCAGATAAGAACCAGTATTTCCCTTAATGATGTGCCGGTGAAAATTGGCGGTGCTCATGCGGGAATTTCAGTTGGACCTGATGGAGCGACCCATCAGGCACTTGAGGATATTGCCATGATGAGGGTAATTCCCAATATGGTGGTGATTGCTCCTTGTGACGCAATTGAGACGAAGAAGACAGTAATTGCTGTAGCAGATCCTTCGGCAAGCTCAGGACTGGCTAATAAGCCAGCCTATATTCGTTTTGCCAGAGAAGCAACCCCTGTTTTTACCACTGAAGATACTCCTTTTAAAATCGGCCAAGCAGAAATTCTATGGGATTCTATAACTCGCAACTCGGAACGCATAACCGAAAAAACAGTTGCCATTATTGCTTGTGGACCCTTGGTTTACGAGGCATTATTGGCGGCTAAAAAACTTAAGTCTGAAAGAATTAAATCAATTGTGGTTAATTGCCACACCGTAAAACCAATCGACGAAAAGACTCTAATTGATGTGGTAAAAAAAGCTGGTGCTGTGGTGACTGTTGAGGAGCACCAGATAACCGGGGGATTGGGAGGAGCCGTGGCTGAAGTTTTAGCGAAAAAATTCCCCGTGCCAATAGAATTTATCGGTATGCCTGACTCTTTTGGTGAATCAGGTAAACCCAATGAACTTCTCAGAAAGTACAAGATGAAGAGCGTCGATATTGTAAAGGCTGCAAGGAGGGTGATAAGGAGGAAGAGTGGTTAATTCGTTAATTGGTTAATTAGTTAAGGAATTTTTCTCAGTTTGTCTAAGCTTCACTGGGTCATTCTAGAAATCTAAAGGTGGAGAGGATTTGGTTGAAGACGTCTCGTGGCACGCTGGCTTCATCAGGAGCTTGTGATCCAGCTGTGTGGTCATCAATTTCAATCAGCCAATCGGAAGCGGTATCTTTCTTTACGATTGTAAATTCACTGCCCCCACTGGCACCCCATACTCTATAACTTAGTGCTCGAATATCATTGCCTACTGTAGTTTCCTCAGCAGATTTACTGACACAATGCATACACCCTTCATCTTCCATGATCTCGTATCCTTCATTCAATTTCTCATTTATTTTCTGCTCAACCCATTCGTCAATAGAAAGTTCTGTCTTAACAATTTGTATAGCCACATATGGATGATGGACCAAGTTCTCTTTCCACTTGCTGTGTGCGATTGTAATACCGCCTGCTTCCAGTTCTAAAACAAAGTAATCAGCTGGATAGTTCACTTCAAATCCATATCCATCATTTCTATATATTTTCCAGCCGTCGACTTGCTCTTCTTGCGTTTGATTGGTCATGATCACTGTTGGTTCCGCGAGTTCTTGGAGAGTTACGTCTTTGGTTTTTAATATATTAGGACCTGCTTTGTAGGCAATTAAGGCTGCAAGAGCAAAAAGAGCAGATAATAAAAAAATGAATAGACCGAGGCGAAAATTTTCTGAATGAATAATTTTTTGGAATCTATTTTTAGGTTTATGTCCTGATACTCGTGAATCAATTTTTTGAGTAGGAGAGTCTAAGTCTGTTGATTTTTCAACCATAGCTTGTCTCTAATTATGATTTACTTAAGAGCCTGTTTCAAGAAAATATTAATTTTTAACGTCCACATTGATTAAAATAATGAAAAAGAAGTAGACTGTAAGATAGAAACCATGAACAATTTAGAACTCCTTTCAATAGGTGACGCATCTTTGGACGTATTTATTACTCCTACAGAGACCGAAACTCTTTGCCGGCTTGATGATAAAGAATGCCTTATCTGTTTTTCTTATGGAGATAAAATTCCGGTTAAAAATTTAGAATTTTCTATTGGTGGAAATGCAGCCAACAACGCAGTTGGAGCGAGAAGATTGGGGATAAATTCAGCAGTTGTATTAACGCTGGGTGACGATACCATTGGCAACCAAATTGTTAATAAATTAAAAGAGGAAAGAGTTGATGTTTCTTATATAACTCAGCAAAGCAAAACTACATCGAATTATTCAACAATCGTCAATTATGCCGGCGAAAGAACTATTTTTAGTTATAAACCACCAAGAGAGTATGAATTCCCCCTTGAACTACCAAGTGTCGGCTGGGTATATCTAACTTCTATGGGTGAATCATTTAAGCCGGTTTATGAGAAAGTGGTTGCCTGGGTCAAGAAAAATCCGGGAGTTAAACTGGCCTTTAATCCTGGAAGTCGCCAGTTGAGAGCAGGGGTAGAGGCCATCAGGGATGTAATGACTGTTTCTTACATTATTTATGTAAATAGAAAAGAAGCTGAGATGCTAACAGGAATGGAGGATAGTGTGGGGAAGGAAAAAGAGCTTCTTCAATCGCTTTCGTCACTGGGTCCAAAAGTTCCAATAGTAACAAATGGAGCAAATGGATCGTTTGTTTTCGATGGCCAAAAATATGTAAAAGCAGGAGTTTTACCAGTCGATGCCTATGAGAGGACTGGAGCAGGAGATGCATTTGGGGCAGGGTGTATTTCAGCCCTTATTAAGGGTAAAAGTTTTGAAGAAGCCTTGCTTTGGGGAACCTTAAACTCAGCATCAGTTATTGGTTATGTTGGGGCGCAAAAAGGGTTATTGCATGAGGAGAAATTGCCCACCTGGATTGAAAGAGCAAAGAGTTGTAAAGTGGAAGTGAAAGAGTTATAAATGAAAATTTTTGTTACTAGAAAAATACCCGGAACTGCAATTGATAAGTTAAAATCATCAAGATATGAGGTCGTAGTTTCAGAATTTGATAGGCCATTGACCGCTGAGGAGCTTTTGGAAAAGGGTAAGGGAGTGGATGCACTTTTGACTCTTCTTACGGACAAGATTAATGGAGATGTTATTGATGCGATTGGACCACAACTTAAAATTGTTTCAAATTACGCTGTTGGTTTTGACAATGTCAACATAAAAGAGGCCACAGACAGGGGAGTAGTGGTTACTAATACTCCCTCGAACGAGGTTAATGAAGCAGTTGCAGAACATACATGGGCATTAATTTTGGCTTTAGCAAGACGAATTGTTGAGGCTGATGAAGCGACTCGTAGAGGTGCATATAAAGGTTGGGAACCTGATATTTTTTTAGGGACTAGTATTTTAGGAAAAACTTTAGGAATTATTGGCCTGGGAAGAATTGGATCGATGGTTGCAAGAAGATCGAAGGGATACGATATGAGGGTTTTATATTATAAAAGGAGTCGGGATAAAAAACTTGAGAAAGAATTGGGAGTTGAATATGCAAATCAGAATGCTCTTTTGGGGAAAGCTGACTTTTTAACTCTTCATGTACCATTGACTGAGCAAACACGCCACATGATAAATAAAGAAACGCTTTACAAAATGAAAAAGGGGGCATATCTAATTAACACTTCAAGGGGGCCAGTTGTTGACGAGCACGATTTGGCCAACGCCTTACGAGATGGACAGATAGCAGGTGCCGCTTTGGATGTATATGATAACGAACCAAACATCGACCCGGAGCTTATTGCGATGGAAAATGTTATCTTGACACCTCATATTGCCTCTGCTACTTGGGAGGCAAGAGAAAAGATGGGTGAACAAGCAGTTTCCTCAATATTGGCAGTTTTAGATGGCAAAAAACCAGATAATATTGTCAATAAAGAAGTGTGGCAAAATAGGCGAAAATGATTATAACTGGGTAAAAACTTCAGCTCAAAATGGATTAAAACTTCACCAGTATTTCATTCCGAAGATAATACGAAGAAATTCCTTACTGAAAAATTGAGGAGATTGGTTTAAATAATTAACGGTAGTAAAATAATATCATGGTTTCATTTAGAGGAAAAAAAAGAAAAAAGAAGTATGAAGATGAGGATAGGTACGAGGAGGAAGAACCGAGAAGGAAAAGGATTAAACGAAAAAGTTCCCAATCTCGGAGGAGACCTAAAGAACCGATAAAGCCCTGGGGTAGAAAAGAGCGCCTTTTAGTTTTAGCCCTTCTTCTTTTGACCACTGGAACTTCCGCAGTCTTAGCCGTGTCCTCGCGCGCCTGGAAACTACCAGGACTTCCTAGAGTTAAGATTCCTTCTATTTCAATTCCATTTTTTGGCCAAGAGAAGATTGTCATTGAGGCAGATAAAGAAAGAGCAAGAGACAGAGAGAAAGCGGAGGAAGTTATTGATAAGTTTAGAGAAGCGACAAGAGAGTTATCGGGTGTGTATGGATTATACATAATGCAGCTTGATAGTGGTTTTAGTTATGGAGAAAATGACGTGGATACTTTTGGGCCTGCATCTTTGAATAAACTTCCCGTTATGCTGGCAATGTATGTTGAGGCAGAGAGGGGAAGTTTAAGTCTAAGTGACAAGTACAAATTAAAGAGCTCAGATAAGGTTAGTGGATCAGGTAGTTTATCTGGAAAGCCTGCAGGTTTTGAGTTGACTTATCGTGACTTAGTCAGATACATGGGTAAGGAGTCAGATAACACTGCTTTTAATATTGCCAAGAATATTTTAGGAGAAGAAAAGATCCAAAAAGTGATTGACGAAATTGGAATGGGAGAGACAGTGATTTTTGGCGAGGAACAAAAGACAACACCTTATGAAATTGGCTTGTTATTTCAAAAGCTTTGGGGTGGCAAAGTTGTTTCGCCAGAATCAAGAGATGAGATCATCAGGTATTTGATTGATACAAATTTTGAAGAATGGCTTGCCGCAAGAATTCCGCCAGAAGTGGAAGTTGCCCATAAATTTGGTCGCGAGCTACATGTTGTCAATGACGCGGGAATAGTATTTACCGACTCGCCGTATGTAATTGTAATAATGAGTAAAGGTGTTGTAGAGAGAGAGGCAGACGAAATTTTCCCCTACTTGTCACGAATGATTTATGAAAGTTTGACAAGCGAGTAATCCACTTAATCTCTCTCCTCCCTCTCAGTGCGGGCGGCTTCAGGAAAGATCTCTCCTTGTCTATCGGCCGGTAAGTAGAATCGGAATTTTTCTTTTTCTTTATCTTTGTCCTCTTGGCCCTTTTCCTTATCCTTTAATTTTTCGAAGAATTCAGGGCTGCAAGATTTTGTTGGTTGGTTTTCTTCCAAAAACCATTCAATCCGGATTGGGCAACCCTTGCAGGGCAAAGTTCCGGTTATTGGGCAAATAGGCACTTGAACTAGGCCCTTGGGAACAATCCAATCACTGTTTTCTTCTTTTACCAAAAGCGCGCTCATAATTTTATGAAAAATAGGTGTTGCTCCAGTTATACCAGAGGCGATTCTACTCATGGGCGAGTTGTCATTATTTCCAACCCAGCTCGCCACTAAATAATTTTGATTAAAGCCAATTGCTAAATTGTCTCTTAAATCATTGCTTGTTCCTGTTTTTACCACAACTTCACTGTGTTCCGGAATGACTAATAGGGAGCTACTTCCAAAAGCAGGCGAGCGAGCACGATTGTCTTTTAAAATATCAATCAGAAGATATGCAACGCGTGGATCAAGGACTTGTTCTCCATCACAAGTTGATTTTTTGGCTTCAATTATAGCAGCTGATTCTGTTGCCTGAACTTCGATGTTAAATACTTCTTTGGCTACTGGAGGGGCAATTTTTTCTTTGGTACACCTGCTTTCTTCGAGTACCTTTCCTTGATAATTAATAACTTTGAGAATAGAAGTAATTTCGGCCTGCATTCCATAATCAGCGACAGTTACATAGACCTGTGCCAGATCGATTAGTTTGACTTCTCCTCCCCCCAAAGTTAGTGAAAGTCCATAATTAGATTGATCTTTCCAGGTGGTTATTCCCATTTTTTTACCTTGTTCAATCATTTTATCTACCCCGTATGAGGCAAGAACTTTAACTGCCGGGACGTTTCTTGATTCAGCTAGTGCATTTCTTAGTGGAAGCCTACCCCGAAAACGATTATCATAGTTTCTGGGGGAGTATGGAGGTTGACCCTTAACTTGAAAAGTAACTGGTGTATCTTCGAGTATAGTGGCGGCGGTATATCCATTTGAAAGAGCGTAGGAGTAATTAACCACTTTTATCGATGATCCGGGTTGCCTTAAGGCAGTGGTTAGGTTAACGTTGCCGTCTGATTCAATGTCGAAATAATCCTTTGACCCAACCATGGCCAAGATTTCGGCAGTTTGGGTATCTAAAACCAAGGCAGCACCATTGCCGACGTTTAAATCTTTTAGTTTTTCAACCTCACTTTTTACCACTTCCTCTGCCAGGCGCTGAATTTTTAAATCCAGTGTTGTATAGACTTGAAGCCCCCCCTTGGCAACAACCTCTTCCCCATATTTCTCAACCAAAGCTTGTCTGACAAACATCACAAAGTGGGGCGCTTTGATATCGGTTATGTTTTGAGCGAAAGTGATTTCTTCATTTTCAGCAGATACTTTTTGGTCCTTAGTGATAAAGCCATTAACCTGCATTAGGTGAAGTACTTTTTTTTGTCGAGCTAGTGGTGCTTGCGGATTTGGCCCAAAAGGGGAAAAACGCGTTGGACTTTTTGGCAGCCCAGCAAGAAGTGCTGCTTCTGCGAGCGTTAAGCGATCAGCGTCTTTGCCGAAGTAGGCTCGGGAGGCTTCCTGAATACCATAAGCAGTCCCACCATATGCTACTTCATTTAGATACATTTCAAGGATTTCGTCCTTGCTGAAGGCTAGTTCAACTCGGATGGCAAGGACAATTTCTCTTAATTTTCTTATTAGGGTTTTTTCCGAAGATAAAAGTGCGTTTTTTACCAGCTGCTGAGTTATGGTTGAACCACCAGTTAATTCACCGCGTTTTATATTTCTAATTATCGCCCTTGATATTCCTCGTACTGAAAATCCAGGATGGAGATAAAACTCAGCGTCTTCAATGGCGATTGTTGCCAGCTGGACATGTTTTGGAATCTGATCGAGTTTTACTAAGGTTCTATTCCTGTCTTTATAGATGTTATAGAGCAAGTGACCGTTTCTATCGTATATTTTTGTTGATATATCAATCTGTCTGGTAATAAGTTCCTCTGGTGAAGGTAGGTCTTTTAGAATGAGAAACCAGAATGTTGAAATGAGTGCTGCTCCAATAATAAGTGTCGTTAAGGTCAGGGTAAATGCTATTTTCGGTTTTGAAACACGGATTTTAGGAAGACGAAAAACTGGTTTCAGAGATTTAGCTTTTCGCAAAATAAATTTGAATGTTCTTGAGATTAGTGTCGTTGTTTTTTTAAAGAGCTGAAAAGTTATGAAGAGAAATTTTAACTGTAAATGCAATATAGATCGGGCTGCATTTCCCAGAAACGAAATAAGTTTATGTAAAATTTTTAGTATTAAAACTTTGAGTTGTTTATTTAATGTTTGTAATTTCTTCTCCAGCGGCTTTGTTGATTTCAAAATTGAGAGTATTATTGAGGGGAAGTGGGTGATTCTCTGAAACGCTGTCCTTGTTATGTATCCCGTAATATAGGCGACAGACAGTACGATGACGATGGTGTATGAAAGTAGCAGATAAAGGGGTTTTCCAACAAAAGATAGAGCCGCACCCAGCTGGGTTAAGCTTTTTTTAATTATTCTTGGGGCAATCGTATCATCTATCTTCTTTGAAGCGTATGCCACTTCAACCTATATTTTATCAGGTTAGGCAAGGATATTGAAGGGTGGTTTCTATATCAAACAATAACAAGTGATAGGGAATAAGTTAAGTTGGTAGTTTGATTTGATATTAGGATACTAGGATATTGGGATATTAGGTAAAAAAGTATCTAAGGTCACTTAATATCTTTATATCGAATCACCCAATATCACTCAAGAAACCTGAAGGTGGGGAGGATCTGGTCCATCGTTTTTAATGAGGAGTAAATCGTATAAACCTTACCATCTTTAGCAATAATTGCCCTGGATGCACCATCTTCCGATTCGTCTGGGTATATGTCTTTATAGTCTAGTCTAATTCCCGAGAATCCTTGAACGGTTATATTAGTTTCACTTTCAAACTTGTAAACATCTTTTGCAATTATCATTTTTACAAACTCGACTTGTTTCTCAAAAATCTTATTTTCAACCAAGACTCTAAACTGGTCAGACGAATATTTCCCATGACTAAAAAAAATAACACTTTTATAAGTCGGATTAAAATCCTCCATAGGACTAAGATGGTCAGGATAATTGACTGAAAATTGTAACTGCTTGTTAGTATACGTTTTCCAGTTTGACATATCTGAGGTGGGGGAGGGTGGTGTTTTTGATGTTTTTATAGTTTGATAGTTTTGGAAGATAAAAAAGCCAATAATAAGCACTACACTGGCAATAAGTATTAAGGGAATTAATAAAACCGCACCTCGAGAAGTTTCCTTCATTATCTTATTCTAACACCTTTATTTTACTCTAGAAACTTGAAGGTTTTTAAGATGGATTCAAGCTCTCTTTTGGTTTCTTTTTCGTCGGAAAA
>JABAOH010004056.1_pt1 | contig 12916 bp, 15 predicted proteins | sample 7062181 | NCBI WGS metagenome assembly JABAOH01 (sample SAMN14538630, study PRJNA623070) | marine sediment metagenome | biome: marine biome [ENVO:00000428]; feature: marine pelagic biome [ENVO:01000023]; material: deep marine sediment [ENVO:00002113]; isolation source: pool of 5 deep marine... | reverse complement strand
CATCTTTATGAAACGGTCGACATCCCCTTGCATGATGAAGTTGTAGCCTCCGGGGCTGGACATGGTTTTCGAGAGCATGTCAACGATTTCCTGCCGTGAGGCGCGCTTTCGGTTTATACGATACTCGCATTTGCCGCTACGATCCACTTTTCGGGATATCACCACCGTAGTCGAGTTGATAGGCAGCACGCCGTCTTCATTATTGAAATGGAGTAAAACCTCAGCAAAAGGGGCCGAGCGTTGGCCGTTGCCACCGTTAAAGAGGAAATCGGAAAAGCGCTCGGCGCGCATGAGCTTCGCACTCATTCCCCCCAGCACGAAGCAGAGCGCATCGACGACATTGCTCTTGCCCGAACCGTTTGGGCCAACAATAGCAGTCAAACCTCTCGAAAGGGGAATGCTCACCTTCGCGTTTCCAAATGATTTGAACCCGCGGAGCTCAATCTTGCTTACGTGTGACACATTTTCTGCCTTGGGAGGTTATTCACCCCCCGTCCCCGTCAGGCCTCCAAAAGCGATTTTATTTACTTTTTTGGGGTTAAAAATTTTTCGTTTTTCGAGTTTTCAGCACTTTCTATGGTGATTTGGTAAAAGTATAGAATTTTGGGTTACATTTCGTGAACTTTCTAGACTCCAAATTTTAACCCTGAGATATCACAACAAAATCCGCAGTATACTTAAAAATTTAAAGCATCACGAAGTAATTGTTTTGGGGTTGTATGGTTATCGAAAAGCTTCCAATAGCGAAATTGCCGGGCGTGGCTAGGTTGCGGGCCATGGCGGCGAAGTACTACGAGCAGCAGTTGTTGGAGGAGGTAAAGCAGCGAGAGAACATCCCGCAACATATAGCGATAATCTTGGATGGGAACCGCCGTTTTGCGCAGAAAGCAGGGTTAAACAAACTGCAGGGGCACGCGCTGGGGGCTAAAAAGCTCGAAGAGGTGTTGAAGTGGTGCCAAGAAATCGGCGTTAAATACATTACAGTCTACGCTTTTTCGACCGAGAACTTCAACCGATCAAGCGAGGAGGTAAAAGCGCTTATGGATTTGTTTGTTGAAAAATTCAAAAAGATGGCGAAGGACGAACGCGTTCATAAGTATAAAATACGCGTCCGTGCGATAGGTGATCTAACTTGCTTACCCGAGCAGGTGAGGGAAGCGATCGAGGAAGCACAGGAAGTAACTCAGAGCTACGATGGTTATACCCTAAACATCGCTATTGGCTATGAGGGCAGAGCCGAACTCGCCGAGGCAGTTCGGCAGATATGTGAACGCATCAAACGAGGCGAGCTCAAACCCGGCGATGTCGACGAAAGTATCATAAATAGCTACCTCTACACTGCCGGCATACCCGACCCGGATTTGATCATCCGCACCAGTGGGGAGGAACGGCTGAGCGGTTTTCTGCTCTGGCAGTCGGCCTACAGCGAACTCTATTTCTGCGAGGCGAACTGGCCTGAGTTCACCAAGATCGAGTTCCTGCGCGCTATCCGCACCTACCAAGGGCGAGAGCGAAGGTTAGGAAAATGAGGGCTGAGATCGCGATAATTGGCGGAACCGGCGTTTATTCAATAGGCATCCTCGAGAAGCCGAGTGCCACCATTGTGAGTACCCCATACGGCAACTCGCCTGAAATCGTTATCGGCAAGTTGGGCGGACGTCGAGTTGCGTTCTTGCCCCGCCACGGTAAGAGGCACACAGCGCCACCTCACCTCGTTAACTATCGCGCGAACCTTTGGGCACTGCGTGAGCTGGGCGTGAAGCGGGCACTAGCGACGACCGCCTGCGGCTCACTCAACCCTAAGATGCGCCCCGGGGAGCTGGCGTTGCTCTATCAGTTTATCGATTTCACGAAACGGCGCACCCAGACCTTTTACGAAGGGGGTGAAAAAGGGGTCGCTCACGTCGATGTTACGGAACCCTACTGCTCCGAGCTACGGGATGCGCTATTTAAAACAGCTAAAGATATTAAACTCAAGCTGCACCCCCGCGCGATCTATGGGTGTACCGAGGGTCCGCGATTCGAGACGGCGGCAGAAATCAAAGCGTTGCGCTGCTTGGGCTGCGATCTCGTGGGGATGACGAACGTGCCCGAGTGCGTGCTGGCTCGAGAGCTCGAAATCTGTTACGCGGCAGTCGCGGTCGTGACGAACTTCGCGGCAGGCATTTCAAAAACAAAGCTCACCCACACAGAAGTTGCCGAGCTAATGAAGGAAAACATAGGTCGAGTTCAAAAGCTGATGTTCAAAGCGGTCACTAGAGTACCCAAAAAACGCTCGTGCGCATGTGGTCATGCACTTGAGGAGGCAGTGGTGAGAGTCTAACTCTCTCCCTCGTAAAATTCCTCGTAGTACTCTGGGGACTCGAGTTCGTACTCCCGTTCTATCTGCTTTTTCTTTTTCTTCGTCTCGATGATGACGGGAACCTCTTTCGGCTCTTTTCCCTTCTCGCTGATTTTGTAAGCTGCACGCTGCTTTATCTTGCTTTTATAACCGCAACGAGGACAGGCCAGTCGCCTTGAACGCCCAATTTTCTTGGGAAAGAGCATACTGCCACACTTTGGGCAAAATTCCATAAGCATCACCAACAAGGTTGAATTTTTAGGGGTAAAACTCCTTTATAAACCTATCGCTCTAGGGTTCCTGCTGACCCTGTGTTGATATTCAATTTTTCTTCCCAGATTGCTCTACGTTTGAAAACAACGGGAAAATGACATTCACGGTTTATTAAAAAATGAAAAACTATCCTCAGAAGCTTTTTCTGTGGGGTTTTTCAGTGAAGGGGCCTCAATCCTCTCCAGAAGATTGTTTCTGAATTTTGTTTAGTACCACTTTTTGACCTAAACGTGCCATACTCACAACCTTGAGACGTTAAACAAACCGGGTTTAGGGGACCAGATAAGGTGAGCTCGTTGAAGGGAGGCGAGACTTCTAATGAGGGCCCGAAAAATAGAGGGCTGGACCGATTCGAGACTCGTTCTGATAGGTGAGAACAGATGAATTGCTCTGAAAAAGTTCAAGATTCTCAACTCAATCATCATGCTCTAGAGGTTTGGACCGAGGAGTCCGCCGAGGAGGGGCGGAATAAAAATACCCAAAAATTGAGGAGGTGATAAAGATGAATCGAAAGATAGTCGTGTTTTCCATCCCAATAGTCTTTTTATTAACTGTTCTATTGACTACATCTGTTATTGCAGCACCCATGTGGCAAAAGAATCCTAAAGCATTCGAATATGGAATAAAGCTTGAAATCGATGGGGAGTACTACTATTTCGCTGGCATTCCAATACCTGACCCTGATGAGGATTATAAACAAGATATACCCGGACATACTTGGGTGCAAACAGGACCTTATCGTGTTGTCGGCAGGCACTATAACTATCCTAGTTACCCAATGCATCCAGATATACCCTTTTGGGCCATTTACGATCCAGAGAATGTAATGCTATACAAGGTTGATGGTATAGCAGACGTGCCACCAACAGAACTCTCAGAAAAAAAAGAGAACTGGTTGAAAGATCACGGATATGTACACATACATGAACTTGTTTACGCTGATAATGGTTTTATAGCAGAAGGACTTGTAGTCTATCTAAAACACACAGCTATCCGTTCCTTTTACTTCACTCCACCTATAGCTCTATGGAACTGGCACTGGGTTACACCTGGCATAGACTACAATTTCATACCCAACTGGTAGACAGGGAAAATTCTCTATTTTTCTTTTTTTTAATCAACTTTCCCTGTGTAAATGGCTAGGCACATTATACCCGTCCAGCTCGGGATCTGACAGAGGAGAAAGGAATAAGGTTATTTGCCTTCACTTAACCTTGGCTACGACCCGCTCGACACGCTCTTCCATCGTCCGAAGCTCATCCAAGCGCTCGTCTATACGGAGTGTCGTGACCACGCGTTTGGCACCAGCATTGATGACGGCCCGGTGCGCCGCTTTCGCGATCTCCAGCGCGGTCTCCAAATCCGCCTCAAAGACGGTGCTGGTCGGGCAGAGTCGGTACTTCACTCCAAATCGCTTGACCTCGCGTAGTGCGGTTGCGATGTAATCACTCAAACTCGTGCTCGAAGTCCCAATCGGCACCACCGAGAGCTCGGCTACCACAAATCTTTTCACTACCTCACCAATTAGCCATTAATATGTTAACCCAATAAGTATGCGCGGTGAACGAGTGTACCTCATACTAGGCTGCGGTGATGTCGGATTTTCGGTGGCGAACAGGCTCAAGAAGCGCGGCGCGGAGCTAGTGGTGGTCGATAAGGACGCCAAAAAAATCGAATGGTTCAAGAAGGCGGGCTACAGCGCTTTCGTGGGCGACTTTTGCATGCCCGATGTGCTCAAAGACGTCGGAATCTCGCGAGCGGAGGTTATACTTATCATGGTTCCAGATTTCCGCGTCACCAAACGGGCGCTGGGGGCGATTAACAGCTTGAAAGTAGAGCTGAAGATAGACCCTGTAGTGATCGCTCGAGTTATGGACGAGGCTGAGACGACGGACGTCAAGCGCTTGGGTGCCAGTGATGCTCTACCCTCATCCCAAATCCTCGCGAACTTCACCCTAAGTAGGTTTGAGGAGTTGAAAGGGATGGTGAAAGAAAAGCGCCTACGCGCGCTGCTTCGGGAACTCGGGGGGAGGATAGCAATCGTGCTTCAGACAAACCCCGATCCAGATGGAATTGCGAGTGGTGTGGCGCTGAAGCGTTACGCTAAAGCGTTTGGTATAGATGCTGACATCATTTACGATGGAAGCATAGGGCACCAGCAGAACCGCGCCCTCGTTAATTTGCTCGATTTGAATCTACTTCGCGCTGAGGAGGTCAAGTTCAACGACTATACCGCGTTTGCGCTCGTCGATGTAGCAACCCACGCTAACTGCGCCCTCCCCAAAGATATCTTGCCCACCATTGTGATCGACCACCATCCTGTGCCCTCGAGCGAGGTGCGGGCGAGGTACCAAGACATCACGGTCGTCGGGTCCACATCAACGCTCTTGACGAATTATCTCAGGTACGCTGCGGTGGAGATTGATGGGGCAACTGCAGCTGCGCTTGTGATCGGGATCCTGACTGACACCATGAACTTCACCCGGGGAACCACACCTACCGATTTCGACGCATTCGAACACCTCATGAAGCTGGCGGACGTTGAGCTGCTCGGGAAGCTCCAGTCCCCGGCAATTTCGTCCGAGGCTCTTGATGTGCTCGCGCGCGCCATCAAAGGGAGCAAACTCAAAGGGGGCTACCTGATAACGAACGTCGGAGAAGTTGATGACCGGGAAACCCTCCCTCAAGCCGCGGACTTCCTGCTCAAACGCGAGGGGGTGCAGACGGTGCTGGTCTACGGGATATGGGGCAACTCAGTCTGCGCTTCAGCTCGAACGAACGATATAGCGATACATCTCGGGCAGACACTCAGGCAGGCTTTCGGCGAAATCGGCTCGGCTGGGGGACACGCGCGCATGGCCGGGGCGATGATCCCCCTTAAATCCATCAAGGCAACGAGCAAGCGAGTCCTTAAGCGCGCGATAGATCGAGAGGTGGGGCGAAAGTTCTTCGAGGTGGTTGGGATCGCCAAGCCGAGCAAGCGGAGAAGGACTAGGCCGAGGAGCAAGCGGTAATTTTTGTTTGATCGGTGAGGGACGCTCGTATGCGATATTTGCGGGAGGCTCTTCGCAGCGTGCTCACTCCCAAAGAAATTGAGCTCCTCCCCGCTGGCTTCAATCGCGTCGGACACATAGCGATTATCTCCCTGCCCCCGCAGCTCCTGCCCAAAAAAGGCGAAGTTACACGGGTGTTGCTTAGACTTAAAGGGGTGCGGGCCGTCGCGCTACGGGAAGGCGTGATTTCGGGTCGATACCGCAGGCCGAAGCTGAAGGTAATCGCTGGCGACCCGTCGACGGAGACTGTGCACCGTGAGAATGGTTGCTTGTTCAAACTCGATGTTGCTCAAGTGATGTTTTCATTGGGCAACGTTTACGAACGTGCACGCTTGCCAAAGCTCGTCCAGCCGGGTGAGGTCGTCGTCGATTTGTTTGCAGGGGTTGGGCAATTCAGCATTCCCATCGCAAAACACGCTAGGCCGAGCCAAGTTTACGCAATCGAACTGAATCCCGTCGCCTATGGTTACCTGCGCGAGAACATCAGGCTGAACCGGGTCGGGCATATCGTGAAACCTTTGCTGGGAGATTGCTCGGCGGTTGCTCCTCGGGGTGTCGCGGATCGGGTGGTGCTGGGCATCCTGCACGTGACCCATCAGTATCTCCCGATTGCGCTCGAGGTGCTCAAACCTAGCGGAGGCGTCATCCACTATCATGAAAGTGTGCCTTCAGAACTGCGGTTCGAGCGTCCGATCAAACGCGTGTTCGACGCAGCTGCTGGTCGAGAGGTTGAAATTTTGGACAAGCGCGTCGTCAAGCGTTATGCGCCCGGCGTCGACCATGTTGTCGTTGATGCAAGAGTTGGGAAAGCGAGCAGTAAAAATATCCCATATTAAAATTCTGGTGTACTATTTGAAACAGTTTGCGTTTTGGAGTGGATTGTCCTATTTGAGACATCGTGTCCTATTTAGGACATCTAGTGTCCTATTTGAGACACGTTATTGGGTTTCAGCTGAGTTGTCCTATTTAGGACACCCGTCCTATTTGGGACACAGTAAAAGATGTCTAACCTCCTCCGATGTCAGAAGAATCCGATCCGACTCGATGAAAGCCAGTACCTTGCCCTTAGCCGCGAGCACGCGCTCGGCCGCCGCTCGCAGTGCGGCCAAATCTCGAAACCGCCACACCGAATGTACCATTTAAGTCGTAAATGAGCAGGTACGCCATGCCATCACCTGTCCTATATAGGACACTACGCCACGGGTTTGCCGCCTTTGAGCATGACTTCCCTTCCGCCGTCACCCTCGTCGTAGAGTACCCAAGTGAGTCGTGGTGTCGCCGCAGACATGCGCCTCACCGTTAGGACTATCCGCAGCCTTTCCTCGTGGCTGCGGACCTGGGTGAAGCCCCATCGAGCGTCGCGCGGCTCCATTCCTTCGAGGATATCAGACTTCCGCCACAGCTTGATGCGTTCGTTAAAACTGCGCTGCGTGTTGAATTCCTCCTTAAGTGCTTGAAGCGCTCGGAGTTCCTCGGGGCAAACGGCTTCAAGGGTCTGATAATGAATCAGTTCCATTTCTCCCGCCGAGGATTTGGGTGGGGGTTGTTTATAAGGGGACAAATTTGCTCTTAATTGGGCGATGGATGAACCAGAAACTCTTAATCGTTGCGCTGGCACTTATCGCTCTTGCTGGCGGCGGCTACCTCGTGCTGATGGAAGCGCTACCTGAAGGAGCGTCCAACGGAGAGGAAACCCAAGGGATTTCAATCAGCGATGCCCATGCTCACCTTTTCGATGATTCGCAGTTTATCGATGAGCTGATAATCGAGATGAACAAAAACCATATACGTAAAACGGTGTTGTTTGGAAGCGCCGACCAAGATTACACGGACAACAGCACGTACGTGGGGGGTATACGGGACGAGTATAATCAGAAGATCTTGGAAGCGTGCGACAAGTACCCGGATAAGCTTTTCCCTATCTTGAGCGGCTTCGATCCACAGAGCGAGAATTCGGTCGGTTACGTTGAAAACCAACTGAACACTGGGAAATGGAAGGGCATAGGCGAGATATATATGATTCAAGAGAGTCTGCCAGATTACAAAACTGTCGCTGACCACCCAGTGATGCTCCAGATTTACCAAGTGCTCGCCGAATTCAACGCTCCAATATTTTTCCATTATGAGCGATGGATGCAAGAAGATGTTGACGCTCTCTACGAGGTGATCGAACAAAACCCCGAGGTGAAATTTGTATGGGTGCACTTTGCCCACATCAATGATCTCGATGAGCTTGAAAACGCGCTGGGCAGATACCCAAATCTCTACATTTCATGGGAGGGCCCCGTAAGCCAAACTATTCTCTTGGAGAAAAGACGGGGGCATATAGAAACATTTGAAAAGTATGTAAATTTGTTTGATAAATATCCAGATAGATTCATGATCGGAACCGATGTGGGGTGTATGGAGGAGTTTTTGACCCCTACTCTCAATTTACCATATGAGAACGTGATGGCAATACACCGCGAATTGTTGTCAGAATTATCTCCCCAGACAGCCGAGAGAATTGCGTACAAAAACTTGGAAGAGCTGATCGGGTGAAAAAGTTCCCAATCGTCCTAGCGGCTGCAATGGTCGCTTTGGCCGTCATTGAAATCTCTGCTAATGAAAGCGCCTCATGACCAACAAAGGATGAAAATAGTTTTTCAATCATCTTTTTTGCCGAGGCTTTGAGTGTAGGTTGTTTATAAAAATGCAAATTTTAATCATGGACATCCCGCCGACAATCGTTTATGGACGCGCGGTTATTTTGAAGCGAACAATATGTCAGGAACCTACTACGTTTACTTTCTGATGAGCCTGAAGGACGGGAAGTTTTACACGGGGCAGACCACCGACCTCAAAAGTCGTCTTGCGCAGCACAATCGCGGCAGGGTGCGTTCGACCAAGGCAAGAAGACCGTTCAAACTTGTCTACTGGGAGTCCCTCGAAACGCGCAGCGCCGCAATGAAACGTGAGCGCAAGTTGAAATCACTCAAACACGCTTATAAACTGAAGCTGGTTAAAGTTTTCAACGAGGCAAAATAGGTTAGACATGCTTTTTAATCGCCAAGATAATCTAATCTGGGGTTGATTTGGGAGAAAGAGCTCTAGGTTGGGGTCTAAAACTGCTGGGGATAGCTCTGTTTGTAGGCCCGTTCATTGCAGCATTTGCTGTTCACAACTGGGACCTTCAAGCGACCGTGATGCCGAGCCAAGAGGAAATGGATGAGTTGAAGGAAATGCTAAGTNNAAGATTAGGATACCTGTAAGGTTCACATCTCCCCTCAATCTGCCAATTAAGATTACAGATATTTTCCTTACTGTATCCGACCAAGGCGTAGAAGTGGCTCAAGTGGAGATGGAGGAAACAGAGTTAGAGATTCCGGCCAATGGAACGGTGAATTTTACATTAATTGGGCCGTACACGGGAACACCACTAACTGATCCACAGCTCACCGACATGAACATAACACTTGAAGCGTACGGCGTAACTTTACAGATGCAGGTGGGTGGAGGGTAGGGAGGTCCAAGATGGAAAATAGTACCCCTAAGACCAGCAGGCCGAAGAGGCGCTTGCTACCGATAAACTGGTTTGGTTTAGTCGCGGGCGCGTTGATGCTGTTGCTACCGTTTCTCGGCCCGTGGTGGCAAGCCACGGTCGGAACCGGGGCAATGGAAGTCGCTCTCTCTCCATTCGACTACAGCATAAGTTTGTTGGGGCAGCCGATTTCGTCGACATTGGTAGGATACTTCCTCTTGGCAGCTAAACTCTCTGTCATAATCGGAGGGGTGCTGATGATCGCCGGCTCCGTGGGGGCCAAGCGATGGTGGGGGAAGCAATTAGTTCGGTTCGGAGCGATGAAGGTGTTTTGGATGCTTATTGGGCTCATTGTGTTGCTAGTGTTGGGCGCCTTATTATTGAACAGCATCTTGCCCGGTGTGCTTTCCGGGATGGCGGGTGAAGCCGGAGGCGCAGCGATGCAAATAAATGTGCCCTATATCAGCGGGAGCGCGATGTCAACTATTCAAATTGGCACCACGGCAACCGTAACTGCCCCAATCACCGCTTACCTCACTAGTGTCTTTTGGATCGCCGTGTTTGTGGCGGCTTTAGGTGTCGTGGCGCGAATCTACCACCGACGGTTTGTGACGCCTAAAAAACTAATGGTAAAGCCAGCGGAAGACGAGGTAATAGAAGCGCCCCCTACGTAACACGGAATTAAACTTTCACATTAGGCCTTTGATTCGGTGCGGTCAAAACTCATTGTGTTTGGGTTATCCCATTTCCAGCTTGCCCCTTTTTACAAGTGCTTTAACGACCCTTGGAGATATTTTTACAACTACGATACACTAACCCGAGCTCTCAGTTTTTGCTGGCGGCTGAGAAAATAGCGAAATCACTGTCTTAGTCGTTTTTAAGTTTCTTGACCCTTGAGCAATTCCTAATCCCAGATAACATCAGGATTCCCATAACTCCTTTCCTTCCCAGTCTTCTAGTCCACCGGATAGGGAGATCTCCCGACCTCAACCTCGCATTTGGCATGACTTTTCCGATCCAACGCTTGCTCCTTTCAATCCCCGCTCTAGGCAGCTCTTTCGAGGGGCCGACCAGTAGAGACAAAACGTTTTTCACATTCTTCATGTCGAATTGAGCAGTGGGCCTTGTAGATGCGTTGATGATGGCCATTTCACATCTGGTCGTGGGATCGAGAGTATCAATCGATGTTTTCTTCCTGAAGGGAAACCTCCTCGGGGCTTTCACCTCTGCCCACCCCAGCACGGAAAAGCCGTCAAATGTCGCCATGATGTCCGAAGCATCGATCACCTTCATGCCGACCATCTTCCCCTTGGTTTCTCCTGCTTGCAACAAAAATGGTAAAGGCCTCGTAAGTTCGTAATTCATTATTTGATAACTTTTTTCTAAGGGTATCCCGGCCGAACTCCAGAGTTCATTGTCGAATAATATCATGCCGTCGGTCACTTTCTTTAACTCGTTGATAGTTCGTGCTGCATTATTCTCCATCAATTTACCCTCGGCCTTGCTCGGTAGGACTCCGACGACGTGTACCGGCAGCTCGTAGGTGTCTGCTAGTTCCTCGGCTATAATTGCTGCGCTGCCTGATCCAGTTCCACCCCCTAGTCCAATCGCAATCAAAAACGAATCAAGGTGGTAAGTCTCTTTCGTTCCGATTTCCCGCTTAATCGAACTTAATTCCTGATTTATTATCCGTTTACTAACATTTCGCTTCAGCCCCACTCCGTGACCTCTCGCTATCGTTTGGCCAATGAGAATCCTGTTCTTTTTCGGCACTCTTCTCAATCCCATGAGGTCGGACTTAGCAGTATTAATAGCAAAAGAAAACGGAACCACTTTTTCTGAAACTTTTACATTTTTCTTAACACTTTCTAGAAGCGAATCTGTTATTCTTCCACCAGCTTGTCCAATTCCAATAACACCTACTCTCATCGACTTCACCTCAAAAGGTTCTTCCGGGGGGTATATAAAAAGATAACTGAGAAACAAAGATACCAAAATTTCTATGCTAAACGTTTTTAGTCCTATATTTGCTTAATAGGAAAGAATCTTTTTCATTTTGCATATTTTTGGGACGCGTCACGATTAGAACCCGAGCAATAGATGTTGCGTTTTCTCCTTTTGATAGCACAAATTTTTTAAGGCAGCCAATTTTACTCCTCAAAATTATGAAGGAAACTCCAAGCAGGATGAAGAACACACCCTGGAGAATCGCCGTCGCAAGCCCTATGATATTGGCGGCCCCCACAATTGTAACTAGAGCTAATCTTGCCACCACCCCTATTATCACTCCCACTAGCCCTATTATCACCGTCACTAACCCAATTACCCCAGTGATAGATGAAAACGTGTTTTTGTAATATTTTCCAAATCTCATCGCGCCGATAGAGATGAGTATGGGAAGGCACCTCACAATTCTGTGGTGCGGCCGGCGGGATTCGAACCCGCGCTACAGGCTTGGAGGGCCTGAGTCCTAACCAGGCTGGACCACGGCCGCACAATAACTATTTGTATTGGAAATAAGAATTAAGCTTCTTGGGGTAGGATGCGGGCGATTGTTACCAATGGTATAACCCGAGAATTCAATGGCTTAACCGCGGTCGACCATGTAAATCTCCAGATAGAACAGGGTGAACTCTTTGGTCTCCTCGGCCCTAACGGTGCGGGGAAGACGACCCTCATTCACATGCTCTGCACGATTCTCCCACCAACGGAGGGCACGGCGAAGGTCGCGGGCTTTGATATTGGCAAAGAACCAGATTCGGTTCGGGAGTCGATAGGGATAGTATTCCAAGACCCTTCCCTTGACAACCGCCTCACAGGTAAGGAAAACCTAGATTTCCACGGGCGGGTTTACGGGATGAGCAAAACTCTAAGGGAGAAGCGTATCGACGAAGTTTTGAAGTTAGTTGGGTTAGAGGACCGTGCGAATGCTTTGGTTGAAACTTACTCGAGTGGGATGAGGCGGAGGCTCGAGATAGCTAGGAGTTTCATGCATCACCCGAAAATAATGTTCTTGGACGAGCCCACCCTCGGACTGGATCCCCAGACGCGCAGGAAGATTTGGGAGTACATCCAGATGCTTAACAAACAGGAGAAGCTCACGATCTTGCTGACGACGCACTACATGGATGAAGCCGATTATCTCTGCGACCGCGTGGGCATCATCGACTACGGTAAAATCATAGCGTTGGACAAGCCCAAGAAGCTCAAGGATCAGCTCGAAGGCGACATCGTCTCCCTTGAAGTTCCTCAGCCGAAAAAGCACGCTGAAATCTTTCGGGGGAAGAAGTACGTGAAAGAGGTGAAAACAGTAGGAGATTATTTGTATCTCACGGTCACGGGCGGCGAGAAGGCTGTCCCAAAGCTGATAGATATTGTCGCGAAGCATGGAAGCAAGGTGCGCTCAGTTGGGTGCAGAAGCCCGACGCTGGAAGATGTTTTCATTCGCTACACGGGCAGGGGCATCCGCGAAGAGGAAGGCGGAATAAAGGAGCAAATGCGAGCGCATGTGAGGGCCCACATGAGATGATGAAGTGAGTGCTCAGGCGATCTATGTACTCTGGCTCCGCGACATGAAGTGGTTCCTACGGGCCAAAGCTAGGGTAATATCCACAATTGTCATGCCTTTCTTATGGCTCGCGATTATCGGGATGGGCTTAGGCGCAGTCACTCAAATTCCAGGTTTCGGGAACTACATCGATTTTTTGGCCCCGGGAATTGTGGGGATGG
>JABAOH010095927.1_pt1 | contig 12919 bp, 15 predicted proteins | sample 7062181 | NCBI WGS metagenome assembly JABAOH01 (sample SAMN14538630, study PRJNA623070) | marine sediment metagenome | biome: marine biome [ENVO:00000428]; feature: marine pelagic biome [ENVO:01000023]; material: deep marine sediment [ENVO:00002113]; isolation source: pool of 5 deep marine... | reverse complement strand
CCCTTCGGATAGTCATCGGGGTGGACTTGGCGGACGTGCCATTGAACAAACGCCACCGCATCGTCCTCTCCGTGCGGCGTGCTGTACAAGGAGCCGCATGGACAGTCAACTTTGTTTCCGATCTCAATCACCTCCATTCGCTCTCCCCGCTCTGGGGGGAGGGCGGTTATCTCCCAGGCACTACTTAACTTCGGCTGCCGACCATCGTGGAAGACCTGAGAGAAAGGGACGGGCCCGCCGGGATTTGAACCCAGGTCCCCGGCTCCGAAGGCCGGAAGGATAGTCCGCTACCCCACGAGCCCTGAGCCAGTATCGGGTAGGACCGCATATAGATGTCGAGAATCTCCGATGTCCAACGTGAAGAGCCATCGAGGAGTGCCCACGCCAAGCATCGGCAACCCATATGGCAACCGGCTCTTCGCATATCAGTTGCTCTGACGACCGCTCATCGAATTCGGTAGCTGTTCGAGCAAAGGCTGTTGGGCCGGATGCGTGGCGAGTCAGCTCGACTTATTCCCTTCGGCGGAGAGCGACGATCGCCGCCGCCACGGCGAGAAGCGCGCCACTCACCAGCAACGCCCAGCCAGTGGTCGTGAGTCCCTCCTGAGTTAGGACCGGCGGCGGGACCTCGGGCGGCAGGACCTCAGGAGCCATCGTGATGGACTGGATGGAGAAGTGGCTGAGGACGAAGAGGTATACATTGAGTCCACCGACTGTGTCGGATATTGTTGGCCCCATGTATTGCACACCCTCGGAGACCTCGATAAGCAGCCCGCCGTCTCCACCCTTCACGAACTCATCGACAACGCCCCCATTCACGAGGACGGTCGCTGCGTTGTCGTGAAGGGCGTCCTCAGCCTCTATCATGAGAGTTCGAGAGTCACTGCTAAAGATGACGGATACCCGATCGATTCCATCCTGGCTCGTGGCGTTGAAGACCAGGGCAACCCACTCATCGATGCCGTCGGCGTAGACGAAGGTCGCGTAGCCCACGTGCCCGGCCTCCGTTGCCTGCTCGGTGTACGACTCAGTCTCCATGCCCTCAACTGATGGCGGCTCGGACGCCACGTAACTAGGGAAGGCGGCCGCAGTCCCAATCAGGAGGTGGAGGGCAATGACCATTGCTGCGGCCGCGGAGACAAGCTTCAGGCGTGCGAGACGGATCGGGTCCACGGCGCGGACGTTTCTCACGAGGTCTTATCATCTTTGGCACAAGCGTCGAACTCCGTGGCACGTCTGGTCGAACACCGAGGAAGCGCACAGAAGTCTTTTACTTCCAAGTGCCTGACCAATTGGGATCATCATGGTTTCTCTCGGCGAAGTTGAGGCCTTCTTCCGCGTGGCATTGATGGGGTTCGCCCTTATCCTGGCCCTTCTCATGGGAGTGGCGACGTACCGTGTGAAAAGCTTGAAACTGTTTCTCGTGACGCTGGGCTTCCTCGTCTTCTTCGCGAAGGGGGTTCTATTGACCCTCGGCATCTTCCTCACGGACCTGGCCGAGATCTTCCAGACCAGCTCGGAGATGATCATCCTCGACTTTGTCCTCCTGCTCCTCATCTACGCAGGGATGGTGAAGGGCTCCTGAGGACTGGAGCATGGATGAAGAGGAGGCGCTGAACCTCGAGAGGCGCAGGAGGATCTACCAGTTCATCAGATCCAACCCAGGGCTCCACCTAAGGGCCCTCGGGAAGCAACTGGGAATCGCCCTCGGCGACCTCCGTTACAACTTGGACTACCTGGAGAAGAGACAGTTGATAAGCAGTAGGAGCGACGGCTATCGAAAGACCTTCTTCTCCGTAAAAGACGTCTTCCCGCGGGATAGAGACGTCCTCGCCTTGCTTCGGCAGAGAACACCAAGGCGGATAGTCCTTCACCTCATGCTCCGGGAGAACTCCACCTTCGAGGAGCTTCGTGGAGTCCTAGGAGTCTCAAAGTCCACCCTGTCCTTCCACCTGCGGAAGCTGACGGGGAAGGGGTTGGTGAAGACGTCTCGCCTGAACGGGAGGAATCTATATGGCCTGCCGGACAAGGAGGCGGTGGCGGAGCTGCTCATCACCTACAAGGAGAGCTTCCTTGATGCGGCCGTCGACAGGGCCCTAGACATATGGTTGCGATGACTCGGCCAGTCTGCTATCAGTCCTGATACTTGCCACGACATTTTTAACTTGAGCTCAGGCCTGGAAGGTTCAGAGGACCCTGTTTCATGGCGAAGTCGAAGAGGAAGGAGAAGTCTGAAGACCAGGATGACCCCCTCTCATTGAGCAAGAAGGTCACTCAGGCTCTGGGAAAGACGGTGGACTTCTCTCGGATGGAGAGACTGCTCGCCGAATCGATTGGCAGGTTCAAGGAACAGAGCTACAACACGGCTGTCCAGATGGCCAAGGACTCCGTCTTCCGCATTAAAGGGAAGGTGAACGACTACCTCGAGGTGAACTGGGCCGTCGCCATCCTGTCCACGAGCCGGATGTTGGAGACGGCCAACCAAGCGTCGAAGTTGGCCAACGAAGCCAAACGACGCCTGCAGGACGCCCTCGACTCCTTCCGGGACGGTACCTTCGTGGACTCGCCAGAGGTTTTGGAGAAACTGAGTGACGCGGCCCAGAACCTGTACGCCTTTGAGATGGATATGGCCAGGGAACACGTAGCCGCCCAGAGCAGGGCGCTAAAGGAAGTCCAGGCCATGGGTGGCGACATCGCCGCCGCCAGTACGATGTTGAGCAGAGCGGCGGAGGCGCTGGCCGAGGACGACTGGACAGGGTACTTGGACTTGATTGAGAAGGCGGATGCTCTGGTGGAGCAGGCCAAAGAGACCAGAGTCAACGAGATCAAAGCGTCAGCATCTCTCATGGCCTCGAAGTTCCTGGACGATGTCCGAAAGGCGATTCAATCAGGCGACTTCGTTTCCGCGAATTATCTCGTCAACATGGCGGAACAGAGCACGCCAAGCCCCAGTATCTCCACGACCGACCAGGTTACCCGCATGAAGGAGAGGATGGTCAAGAAGGTTCGAAGATTCATCGCGGAGATAGCGCCCCTCCTGGAACGAGCCAAGGAGGCAGGCTCCAAGACTGACAAGGCTCGCAAGGACTTGGACTCGGCGGAGGAACTCTTGAAGACCGGGGACTACGTGAATGCCCTCATGATGGCGAAGAAGTCCTACGAGGCCGTGAAGACCTTCAAGACGCCCACAGAACCGAAAGAGGAAGAGGTACCGCCCGAGAAGGAGAAGAAGGGGAGGAAGAAAGAGAAGAAGGCGTCGGAGGAGGGGAACGAGGAGGAGCCGGTGGAAGAGAAGGGCGCGGAAAAGGAGTCTGATAAGGAGGAGGCCAAGAAGGAGGAGGGCGAGGGCAAGGAGCCCAAGGAGAAGAAATCGAAGGAGACAGCGGAACTGGAGGATATGATAGAGGAACCGGTCCTCTGGTGCACTCGATGTGGCTCAGTGAACATCGGCGTAGGTTCCAAGGGAAAGGCCAAGTGCCTCGACTGTGGGGAGAAACTCACCCTAGTAGGAAGAAGCGGGACGTAGGCATTCTACTCCGCAATAAGCCTCCTGTAGTCATCCGACGTGAGGAGCTCTTCGAGCTCACCCTTGTCTCTGGGGGCGAGAGCGGCGATCCACCCTGCGCCATAGGGATCCTCGTTGATCAACTCTGGCTTCTCATCCAGGTCCCGGTTCGTCTCCACGATGACCCCGCTGACTGGGGCATAGACCTCAGAGGCGGCCTTCACCGATTCCACGACGACGAATTCGTCGCCTGCAGTCAAATCCGTTCCCACTTCAGGCATCTCGACGTACACGATATCGGTCAGCTCAGTCTGGGCATGATCAGTGATACCCACCACAACCTTCTCGCCTTCTAGCCTCACCCACTCGTGGTCTTTCGTGTACTTGAGATCCTCAGGAACCAAGGACATGGAAATCTACAGCGCGAAGAACCAGGTATGTTATCAAGGTTTGCGCGAGGTATCACGCGGAGATCCACCAGAGAACCACCGCGCCGAGCGCCAAAATCGCACCCACAACCAAGAGAATAGTGGCAACGAGATACTGCTGGAATAGAAACCCAACGACGCCGCCCGCAATTAGCACGATTCCAGAGATCAGGAGCACAAGGACATCCGTCCGAATCAGTTTCCGAAGTCCAGGCCGGAATTCATCTGCGACCCTCCCGCTGTCCATGAAGGACTGGGCAATGACCGCCGAGAGCCTGGCCGTTCGCCTCATTGCCTACCTGTCACCCTCTGAAGTTGTTTCAGGACGGAGTCCCTGATTTCGTCTGGGGACGGGAGGTCCTGAGTCGACTTCCCACCTTTAAGGTACTGTCGGAGGACAGCTCGCATCCGGCCGTCACAGACAGGGCAGGCGGAAGGCTTGATACCCACCTCGTACGTCAGGTCTTCCCCACACCTGAAGACCTCTTTGCGACCGCTGTATTTTCCCCGCTTGGCCGCAGGCCTCCCCTCGACCTCAACCAGGTCCAGGGAGAAATCAACAGTGGGTGCGCTCGCAACGCTGGTTCCGACACCGAAACCGTCCACCCCCGCCTCTGCTAGCGCAGGGATAGCGTCCTCGTCAATGCCCCCTGAGACGAAGATCTTGAGATGATTGAACCCTCTCACGTCGAGTTCCCAGCGGACCTGCCGCACAATCTCCACAAAGTCGCCCTTCCTTGAAGACGGCGTGTCCAGTCTTACCCCGTAGAGGTTCGGGATGGAGTTGGCAGCCATCAGGGACTCTGCCACCTCGTCCAGGTAAGTATCGACCAGAGCTATGCGCGGCACCTCGTCGGGCATCTGTCTGTCGAAGGCCGCGAAAGCCTCCTCAGGACTTCCCAAGACGATGGTGAGGGCGTGAGGCATGGTGCCCCGGGGCTGGTTCCCAATGGTCTCGGCACCCTTGAGGCTGGAGACAGCATCTAGGCCTCCGATGTAGGCCGCCCTGTCGATCATGGGAGCCACTGCGGGGTGCATTCTCCGGATTCCAAAGGAGATCACCTCCCGGTCCCCCGCCTTCTTCTTGACCCTGCTGGCCTTCGTCGCGATGGCGGTCGCCTGGCATATCAGCCCGAGGAGGGGAGTCTCGTAAAGGGCGAACAGCCCATAGGGGCCCTCTATGACCATCACGGGGACGCGTATGCCCCGATGACTCCTGGCGGGAAAGACCGTCCCCTCAGGAAAGGCATAGAGGTCAAGGTCCCGACCCTCCAACAGCTGGACGGCCTCCTCCAGGCCGCAGAAGACTCCCCACTCCCATCCCTGCGGAAGACTCCCGCAGGTGACCTCGGCGACCACCGGGGTCATCTCCCTGCCCTCGCCCCGTAGGACCTCCTCAGCCCTCTTGAAGTAGACATCGGTGGTTCTCCCTGCGAGGATGTCCTCCTCGCTGGCTACGTGGAATCTACCCAAGGGAACACCTAGAGGGCCTCAGCGGCCTTCACTACCTTCGCCCCGAACATCGACTCCATGTACTTCAAGCCTTCTCGATGCTCCTTCTCACCAGGAGCGGCCGTGCAGTCTTCCAACACGGTGAGGTGGTACCCCCTGTAGAATGCGTCGGCAGCCGTGTTCTGGACACAGATGTTAGTGGCTACGCCTGTCAACACAAGTTCGTCGACTCCCTTCCTCTTCAGCTCTTCGTCCAGGGACGGGTTTGTGAAGGCATTAAAGGCCCGCTTCTCGAAGACGAGATCCTCCTCTTCTGGGGACAGCTCCTCGACTATCTCGGCGCCCTCGGTCCCTTTCATTGAGTGTTTCCCCCAAACCTCCAGCTCTGGATCTCCTGGCTGGTGGGCGTCGCATACATACACTACTGGGACCTTTTCAGATCTCGCTCTCTCTAGGAGGGATTTGAGGCACGGCACAATGCTTCGGGCCTGAGGGCTTCCCAGCCTTCCGGTGACGAAGTCCTTCACCATATCGACTACCATAATCGCCTTCACGGAGATACCTGTGAAATCAAGCGATGGGCATCTATGAAAGGGTTACGACTCGGGCAATTCCTGCCGTCAGTGGTGCTGTGGCGAAATTCTTGCCCTTGTTGCTTTCGAGACGAGACACTGTGATCGCCTAGGTAGACCTCCTGTCCAGTTCATTATGGATGATGATAATGCAATGGTCCGCGTGAAGAGACTGTGGNNGAAGTCCTGATGATCGGAGAGCAGGAAAGTGGGCCGCTCTGGGAGGTCTGCCCCCCTGATCTTCTCCCCATCCTCCCGGAGGTATACGAGGTCGCTGGCATGCCGCTTCAAAAGGTCGGGGAAGCCCATGAGTTCAAGGTAAATCCCTGGAGTGCTCTGGCCTGGGCTGTGGAGGCTAAGAGCCTTGCGGATGAGGGCCGCCGTACTCCGCTCGTCTGGGTTGAGATACTTCAACTCGGAACCGACCAGGCGAACGACCTTAGGCGGCTCCGGAGGTCCCTGTAGGCACAGGTAGAGTTCCGTGTCCTTCCGCAATCCATGGGAGAGCATGAAAGCGCTGTTGACGCACCTCAGGAGGATGTCGAGACGCCCCGTCGCCCCCGCCAAGTCGCCCAGGTCAAAATTCGGGGTAGTGACGACTGCGTGCCCGATCACGATGAATCTTCGCATTCTCGCCCCCTCCGCTACTTGAAGACATACCCCGTCTCCCGGGCCCACAGGAGGAGATCGAGGTGATTCAGGGGAATCCCCACCCCCATACAAAAGTGTCGCATCCGCTCCTCGATTTCCAGGTATCTTGGCCTTGAAAGGGATCCGGGCACTTCGTCGATGATGCCGAGACGTCGGAGGTTCCGAAGGATGTGACGGTCCAAGATCGCCAGCTCGCCACCCTGTCCAATGTTGCGAAGGAAGTGCGAGGCCTCCTTCCACCCCAACCCCAGCACCCGTGCCTGGAGCCATTTCCGCAAGGCCGGGACGTCGTCGGTCTGAGCCGCGAGGCTCCGACGGAGAGAGGGGTTCGGGAGGAAGAACTGCCTTCGCGCCCGAACGATGCGCTCTCCCTTGGTCCGGTGGAAGCGAACGCCGTGGGCGACAAGGATCTCGGCCACCTCCTGAGAGGATCCGGCCAGGAGCAGTCCGCGCTCTCGGAGGTGGTGGACGGCGGAATCGCACCGCCGCGCCGCCGTCTGCACGGCGCAAAGGCAGAAAGTTAGCTCGGCAAACAACTCGTCATCCGAGCCGCGGTCCCAGACCGACTGAAAGGTGGCGAGCCGAGCCTCGATCTCTCGCCGGCGTCCTTCATAGGCAGCCTGCAATTCATCGATCCGGTGCCGCTGGGCAAGGCCTGGGCTCTCCGCCGCGGGCGGGCTGGAACCCTGGGAGCGCGTCATCCGCATGGCAATCTTTCTCGGCGACTAAAGTGGTTTGGCTGGACGCCCAAGGTGCGAATCCTTATTCCCGTTGCCCCTTCCTCGTGGTGAACAGCCATGGGACGCCCTGAAGACCTGCCAGAGGACCGCCGGGCAGGGGGCGGAGGTATCCTGCAGAAGGCGCTCCTCGCTTGGTACAGCGCGCACCGCCGTGCTCTCCCCTGGAGGGAAGAACCCACGCCGTATCGCGTCTGGGTCTCCGAGTTGATGCTGCAGCAAACCCGGGTGGAGACGGTTCTGCCGTACTTCAAGCGGTGGATGGAGGCCTTTCCCGACGTAGAGGCCCTCGCGAAGGCGGATCTCGAAGAAGTATTGCGCTTGTGGGAGGGATTGGGCTACTACGCCCGCGCCCGCCATCTGCATCGGGCAGCCCGGGACATCATGCGGAAGCACGGCGGGTGCATCCCGGATGACGCCGCCGCGCTCCGAGAACTCCCCGGTATCGGGCGCTACACCGCAGGTGCCATTCTAAGCATCGCGCATGGCCAGGACGTTCCCGTCGTGGATGGAAATGTCGCCCGTGTCTACTCGCGTGTCTTCTGCATCAAGGAGGGGATTACGACGGCCCCGACCCGACGACGTCTATGGACCCTGGCGGAGGCGTTGCTGCCCTCGGGACAGGCGGGAGATTTCAACCAGGCCCTGATGGAGATGGGCGCCCGAGTCTGCACGCCGCGCGACCCTCAGTGTAATACCTGTCCGATTCAGAGGGAATGTTGCGCCTTCGCCCGGGGGATTCAGACGGATCTCCCTACGCGTCGGCGAAGGCAAGTCCCGACTCATGATGTGGCCATCGGCGTAATCTGGCAGGGCGACCGCGTCTACATACAACGGCGGCCCCCTGGGGGATTTCTCGGCGGACTGTGGGAGTTCCCCGGAGGGAAGCGACAGGACGCCGAGTCGCTCCGCTCCTGCCTGCTGCGGGAACTGGCGGAGGAACTGGGTTTCCATGGGACAATCGGAGCCAAACTCCTCGACCTGCACCACGCTTACTCGATGTACAAGGTGAACCTCCACGTCTACGAGTGTCGATGGGAGGGCGGCATCCCAACCCCCGAGGCCAGGGAGTGGCGGTGGGCGACCCTGGACGAGTTGGAGGAGCTCCCGTTCCCCGCCGCAAATCGCCAGCTGATCCAATTCCTCTCGGATCGAGAGGCGTCCACCCTCGAAGCGTTCCCCAGCGAGGAGGAGGCAGGGCGAACTCCCCGAAACGACTGAGCAGCCGGCCGCTACAGCCGCACAGGGATTGGGGCGGCCAGGCCAACGTCCCGGCGGCTCACGTTACAGTTGTAGGCAAGGGTTCGTACACCAGCCTCAGCAGCGGCTCGAAGCGCCATCCCGAAACGCGGATCCGTCTCATCCCGGGGTCGGAAGTACTGGGCATCATCCCGCTGAATGACGAAGAGGATGGCGGCGTGGGCACCGTCTCGCACGACCTCGGCCAGCACCTCCAGGTGCCGCCTCCCGCGTTCGGTCGGAGCGTCGGGAAACATTGCCGCCCCCGCCTCCACGAGGGTACAGGACTTCACCTCGACGTACGTGATGTCAGCGCGAGGGCCTCTCAGCAAGAAGTCGATGCGACTCGTCCCAAGGGGAGTTTCGGCCTCGAAGCTTTGAAACGGGAGGACCTCCGGAATCGCTCGGGCGCGCAGGGCGACATGAACGAGACGGTTGGGGAGACGGCTGTCGACGGAGACCACCGTCCCCTCCGGGAGTCGTACTGCCACCAGATCGTAGGCAGTCTTCCGATTCGGGAGCGGGCGTGGATTCAGGATGACTTCATACCCAGGGATCAGGAGCTCCTCGAGACGCCCCGGGTTTGGGAGGTGGGCCTTCTCCCGCTGGCCCCCGACCTCCACGTCGACGAGAAAGCGGTTTCGTCGCGTGTGAAAGCGACCGCGAACGGGGTGCGCGGCGAGGGTGACCCGCGCTGCCAAAGCGTCACGAACCACGCACCATCCCTCGTGTCGAGATCGGGCTCACGCCGTCTGCTGCGCCCAATCTCGCAAGGCCTGAAGGACGAGACGGACGCCCACCCCCGTCGGGCCCTTGGGGAGGTATTCTCGCTTCAGCTGGTCCGGTTTGCCATGGGTCCAGACGGTCCCGGCAATGTCCAGATGCACCCAAGGTATGTCCTTTACGAACTTCTTCAGCAGGAGGGCCGCCGTGATTGCGCCACCATACCGTCCGCCGGTGTTCTTGACGTCGGCCACCTCGCTCTTGATCTGCTCCTCATAGTCGTCGTACAACGGGAGGGGCCAGACGTGGTCTCCGGTCCGGCTCGCCGCCGCTCGTACCCGCTCCATCAACTCCTCGTTGTTGCCCATCATCCCCGTGGTCATGTTCCCCAAACCGACCTTGCAGGCTCCCGTAAGGGTCGCCATGTCGAGCATCGCCTTCGGGTGGAAACTGGTCGCGTAGCCTAGCGCGTCGGCCAGGACCAGGCGGCCCTCGGCGTCCGTATTCAGCACCTCAATCGTCTTCCCCAGGTGCGTCCGGAGGATGTCTCCTGGTTTTGTCGCCCTACCGCTAGGCAGGTTTTCTGTGCAAGGGGCGAGTCCCAAGAGGTTCAGAGGAAGCTGGAGCTCCGCGGCCGCCTTCAGGATCCCCAACGTGGCCGCGGCGCCGGCCATGTCCTCTTTCATGTCTTTCATGTACTCGTACGTCTTCAGGTTCAGCCCTCCCGAGTCGAAGGTGATGCCCTTTCCCACCACAGCGATCGGTGGGTCCTCCGCCTCGCCGCCCTTGTACTCGAGCACGATCAATTGGGGCGGCTCCTCGCTTCCTTGAGCCACTCCCAGGAAGGCGCCCATGTGGAGCTTCTCGGCCTCCCCTTGGTCGATGATCGTGCAGGCAATTCCAGCCTCCCGGGCCATTTCGGTGGCAATCTCTGCCAGCTTCTCGGGGGTCTTGTCCCGAGCGGGTAGGGCCACGAGGTCCCGTGTGAAATTCGTGGCTGCCCCGACAACGCTTGCCCAGCGCACGGCGGCCTCCACTGGATTCACGTCCTCTGGATCTTTCACGACGATTCGCGTTCTGCGAAGTTCTTTCTTCTCGTCCTGCTCCGTCTTGTACCGGTCGAACCGGTAGGTGCCGAGGAGGACGCCTTCGACGAGGGCCTCACTGGCCTCCTGAAGGGCGAAGCCGCCGATGCCGGCCCCGTGAACGACGGTGGAGAAGGAATCCACGCCCGCGTCCCTCAAGTGGCGAGCCGCCTTAGCCGAGACCTCTCGGATCCTGTCCAGCGAGAACTTCGCCTTCTCGCCGAGGCCGACCACGAGGACCCGTTGCGCAGGGATCTTGCCGAACGTTCGGAAGAGAACGGTCTCCTTGTAGGTACCCCGAAGGTCCCCTCCCTTGATGAGGTGACCGATCATCCCCCCCAACGCCTTGTCCACCGCTCCCGTCGCCCCGCCCGGCCGTCTGACTCCCTCAAAGAGGTTAACAACGACGGCCTTGTCCTTGACGCGCTCGATTCTCTCCTGAGCAACCTGAATCTCCATAGCGGCTCCCCTCTCGCGTCTACGTCCAGAGTCTATAAGAACCTTGTCGGGGCCACACCCACGTCCCGGTGCCCCCCCCCCAAGGTTTTAGAGGGTCGGTGGCTTCACGGCCTCCACAGGGGTGAAGAGATGGAGTACGGAAAGGGAAGAGTGGCCCGCGTTCTAGAGAAGGTTCTCCCCGTGGAGACGGCTTACGCTCACTGCGATATTCCTTGCGGAATCTACGACCCGCACCACGCACAGTTGGCAGCCCACACGGTGATCCGCATGGTGACCCTCATTGAGGAATTCACGGGGAAGATTCAGAAGGACATGAACCCTGAGGAGTTGCAGCACTACATCCACGACCTCCAGCGCTACACGACAATCAAAGAGCAACATGCGGAAATCTGCAAACACGAGATCCGAATCCTCTGGGGAGACTACTTCAACCACGACCACCTGGAGGCCCACCCCAACCTGCACGGCTTGGTCTGGCAGGCCATGAAGTTGGCCTCAAAGGCAAAGCAAACCGTGGATCGAGCCGGTGCAGAAGACCTCTTGAAGACCGTGAACAAGATCGCTGAAGTCTTCTGGGCCACGAAAGGGGTGGAGACCGTCCGGGTGGAGTCATTCTACCCGACGAAGCGTGAGATGGTCTACCCGAAACCTGGCTGAGGGGCTTTTCTCGAACACCAAGCCCATGCTGCCTTTGATGCGGTTCAGGGTCAAAGACCGCTCCATGGAACCAGCTGTCCGTGAGGGTGACCAGGTTCTCGTCAATCGGTGGGCCTACCTCCTCAAGCCACCTGCGGTCGGAGACCTTGTTGTCCTGAAACATCCTCGTGAAAACCGGTACTTACTCAAGCGCATTGCTGGATCCGGACGGGATGGCTACAGGGTCCAGGGGGACAGCGCGGAGTATAGTTTGGACAGTCGGGAGTTCGGCCCGGTCCCTCGGGAACTCATCGTGGGCAAGGTGTTTGGTCGTACATCTTCGCGTCGCGATTGAGGTTAGGGGACAGCGAACTAGCCCAACGCCCCCTGTGGAGCAGGGCCTATGACGGCGGAGTGACCCATCTGGACGCTTTGCCTACGGGAGGAGACATGTACACGCCGGGTCAGCCGATGTATCGGGCGTTGGACTCGTCGAAGTCGCCCACCAGCTCCATCGATAGTTCCGCTGGCTGCCAGGCGACCTCAGGGTATACGAGGTTGGGGAAGAACGTCGAATAATCCTGAGCTACCTGCGTAGCCAGATGCTTCTCCCCAAAGGCCTTGCGACTGAGCTGGAGTACGATTCTCCTCACAGTCCCTTCCTGCAAATAGCCCAGGGTATGCAGATACTCGTGGAGGAGGACGTTGAACACGTAGGGCTTGTAGAGCTCTGGGTTTGTCTCCTCAATCCGCCTAAGAGGGACCTTGTTCATGACGATGACATTGGATGCCACTGGATAGAAGGCCCCCACAAAGCCTTGTGGGTGGTTACCGAGGTCGGCGAGGCCGAGCATGAGGCCCGCCCTGAGCTGGCCGAGGTTCTCCTGGACAACCCGTTTCACGACCTCGAAAATGCCGGTGGGACCTCTCGCTTTCTCCAAGGCGTCGCTGTAGCTCATACAACTGTAGAAGCATTTTCGCCGTCCTATTAGAATCCTCCCTGTAGGCTATCAGAAAGCCTCTTCTTCCGCTGAGATATCAGGCCGCATGTGCAGCCCCTCCTTTCTGTCGCCCGCCGTTGGGTTGCAGGAACAGAGTCCATCGACGCCATCGAAAGGTCTGAGGAGGCCAACGCCAGGGGAATCGGAGCCATCATCAACAACCTCGGGGAACACTACACGAAGGTCGAGGATGCGCAGGCTTCCCTACGCGAATACCTCTCGGTGCTGGAGCAAATTCGGGCTCGTGGCCTGGATGCCAACATCTCCGTCAAGCCGACGCAACTGGGGCTTACGATCGGAGAGGAGCACTTCCGGAGGCTGTTGGGCGAGGTCAGGAAGCGCTGCGAGGATCACGGCGTCTTCCTTTGGCTCGACATGGAGGGGGCGGAGTACACTTCGGCCACGCTACGGGTCTACCGAGAGTGTCTTCA
>JABAOH010065081.1_pt1 | contig 12922 bp, 11 predicted proteins | sample 7062181 | NCBI WGS metagenome assembly JABAOH01 (sample SAMN14538630, study PRJNA623070) | marine sediment metagenome | biome: marine biome [ENVO:00000428]; feature: marine pelagic biome [ENVO:01000023]; material: deep marine sediment [ENVO:00002113]; isolation source: pool of 5 deep marine... | reverse complement strand
TCAAGCCGCGGGATACCCGACTGTGATCTTCCTTTCGGTTTTTAACCATCACCCCGTTCGGAATGAAGACGATTTTCTCCTGAGGAAAACCAAATTCAGCCAATTCCTCTCTCATCTGGCGGCTCATCGCTATGACTCGGTCACAATGCCGAATCCTCTTCAGCATCAATTGACCGAAGGGTATTTTCCCCTCGCTCATCGTTTCTATATCACCCCATTTTCCACTGCATCCAACCTTCACGACTGTGGGCTTTTTCAGAAATCTACCTGCCACCACGCCGACAAAAGCGGGATATAATGCCTGATGAATGTGGATGATGTGGTATTCTTTTCTATGACGGAACAGGTACAAGAACAACGTGACCATATATGTGAAAGGACCCAGAGGGCGCCTCCACTTCGGCCCGGACATCCCCCAAACACAAAAATTCCTAAGGACTGGTATCTGCTGGATGGATTCCTTGGGAAGGGTTCCCCTTAGCCACCACCCAGTAACAACAGTGACTTCGTGCCCCTTCTTTTTCAGAGCTTTTGAGAGGAGAAGAGCCTGCTTTTCGGCTCCACCCACGATTGGGTGAAATTGAGAGATAACCATCAATATGCGCATCCGACAAACTCGGTCAATCGTCGCAGTTCCCAAGTAGGTCCTTGTAAAGTCTCGTATATTTATCGGTCACCTTTTCCAGAGAGTGGAATTTTTCCACCAATTCTCTGCCCTGGTTTCCTAAACGCTCCCGCAGAAGCTTGTCATCTATCGTTCGAGAGATAGCGGCCACCAAGCCACGCACGTCCTCGGGATTTACCAAAATACCCCCATGGGCAATGACGAATCCTCCCTTGTCGATTATGAGATCCGTCTCCATTCCAGATAAGATGTCTGAATGACCGCCGACATTTGTGGCAATACATGGAAGCCCATAGCTCATTGCTTCGAGTAAGGCATTGGACATCCCCTCTGTTCTGGACGGGAGGACAAAAACGTCTCCCTTCTCAAGGTAGGGTGACACACGCTCAACGTTCCCCAAGAATTCAACCGAATCGGAAAAGGACCACGAATCAGCCACAGACTTCAGGCGAACCCTTTCAGGTCCATCGCCACAGATGAGTAACTTTAACTCCCCATTCTTTTCGATAAGCTCCCTCCACGCCCTCAGGAGAATATCCATCCCCTTTTCCCTGCTCAGTCTCCCAATTGTGACAATATGTCTCGCATTTCCATATTCATTCTTCCGAGTACTCGATAGCCTCACCCCGTTGGGAATACGGACAATGCGCTTATCGGAAAACCCGAGATTGATGTATTCCCGCCCGCTCGCGCGGCTCACAACAACCAGGGTATTCATGTTTTCCAGTAGATATTTGAGCTGAAGCTTCCCGAAGGGAAATTGTCTGAGTTGCACAATGTCGCTCGTCATACCCGAACTGGCCGTCTTAACCACAACGGGTTTCTTGAGCAATTTGCCAGTCAATACGACCACAAAGGCTCCATATAACGCCTGATGAACGTGAATCAAATCGTATTCTCGCCGGTGAATCAANNGAATTACCAGGTATGCGAACAATGTGAACATGTATAAGAAACTCCCCAGTGGTCTGAGGCCTCTGATGCCGAACATCCCCCAGGCACAGAAATTTCTAACGATTCGTATTTGCTGGATGAATTCCTCATGGCGAGTTCCCCTTCGCCACCACCCAGTGACCACTCTGACGCCATGACCCTTCTCTTGCAGCGTCTTTGAAAGGAGAAGAGCCTGCCTTTCAGCTCCACCGACGATGGGGTGAAATTGAGAGATGACCATCAATATCCGCATCTTGCAAACTCAGTAGGCTACGTAGTGAGGGCGAGGTGTAGATGCAGATTTATCTTTCTCGACGTATCTGACACGGATCGATAGCGTTAAGCAAAAGCCCGCATAAATGAATCAACAAAATCTTGTTCGGAACAGTTCTTCCTCGCCCAGACCCATGAACGGTAGCCCAGCTCTTCCCGATACTTTCGATCGGACATGATCTTACCGATAGACTCCACAACTTCCCCGGGGTCTTTTGTATTGATCACAGGGGGCATCGCCTCATAAAAGGGAACGCCTACAGGCATGTCCTGGAAAAAGGAAACACAACAGCTCCCATTGAATAAGGGTTCCACAGCGGCATAGGTGAGGACTGGCGTTCCAAACTGACCGAGACACATGACTGCCCCTTGATAGTACCGAGCAAGTTCTCCCCTACTCATCTCATTGAGCCATACGACATATTCGTCGATGCCCAGACTCTGCACTAGGCCCATCGACCTCTCTAGGTCTGGACCCTTTTTGACAAGCACGAGTTTGAGATCACAATCACCTGTTTTTTCTAGGTATGTTCCGAAAGATCGCAGGATGATATCATTTCCCTTGTTGTCTGCTTTATGCCTATTCTTTCCTGCCCAACAATGCCTCGCAGACGAGAAAAGATATTTTTCCGCTTGTATCTCGTGGGACATGCTCACACGACTTTGACATTTCCTCCTTTTCAAAGATTCGTAATCATCGATTCTATCAAAGTGGGGTAGGAAAAACAGGGATTTCCCTGGGCATATCATCCTCAATTTCTCTATTTGGTAGGGAGCAACCATCACAAGGTCAGCCTGTCGAATGGACATCCTAAACTGAGACCTCGTCGTAAGACAAAAGTAGCCGTAATAAATAGGCTTCTTCCATACAGGATAGTCAGCAGACCAAATTGGGTGAAAGGCTGATTGATCGAGATCCGAACCAAAGGACCAATAGTTGTATCTGATACCCGCCAACTTTAGAAGGTATGCCTTGCTTCCTGCTGCAAGGGCACGGCTTACCCTGTAGTCTCTCCTGATTTGCCTTAAGCGTGATACTGTTTCTCTTGTGGAGGATGAACTGTCATTGAACAAAGGAGACACATCCCACCTTTCCGATCTACTTCCATAATGAAAAAGTGTGGAATCATGCCCGAATGTTTGTCCTGCGAGTGAAACGTAATACGTTTCTACTCCGTGCCGATTCAACACCTCGGCCATTCTGTATGGCAATCCCCCCACCTCAAAGGAACATAAGATGAGATAGCTCATTTTTTTCTTCCAATGAAAGAAAAAGAGTTCGCTGTGAATCTCAACTCTTGATCGTTATTAAGAACAACATCAAAGTATTTGCACAAACTCAAAGGATATCCTGCAAAAAGTTGCCAAAGAGCCTTGAACAAACGTGTTGGTACGAACCGTCCCAAGTATCTATAAAGGAAAACGGACAAAAAAGAACCGCCCCCTGACCCTACCTGTTCGAGGATCACATCAAAATTTGATTCGTCAAACAAGGACCTGATACCTTTATCTGTAAAACGGAAGTAATCCTCTTCATCATGAATCACATTCAAAAACGGCAGTTCCAAAACCACGTATCCCCCCGGGCAAAGGATCCTGGCTATTTCATCTGCAACGATCCAAGGCTTTCTCACGTGTTCCAAAACAGCTATGCTATAGACGATATCGAAGGATTGATTTCTAAACGGCAAGTTATGTGCATCAGCGATCACATCCAGATCTGGCTTGCTTGAGTCGATATCGAGATTGACCGCTTGAATATTTTTGGAAAGGTGATTATCAAAACCCATTACTCCAGAACCGAGATTCAGAACCTTTTTCCCGGGAGCATTCTCATTCATCCACTCAAAAAGACTTAGGTTTCTGAACCTCGTGAACCGAGGCTGCGGGAGCAAGGAATAGAATTCAAGCAGGGCCTTTCTCATAGGGAGGCAACTACCGTTTTCAGTGCCTTGCACACCCTTATGACATCTCCCTCTGTGAGTTTGGGGTACAGAGGAAGGGAAAGCGTTCTCTCGCCGATCTGATTTGCCATTGGAAAGTCCTCAGGCTTGTACTGAAACCTCTCCCTGAAATAGCTCAAATTGTGCACAGGCCTGTAGTTTACCGCACAACCAACATCTTTTTCCTGTAACTTCTTGACTGCTTGGTCTCTTGAAATTTCCCTCGGCAGGAGAACTGTGAAGAGATGATGACCACTTGTCTCACCGCCCTGGGGTGGCTCCAGAAAATCAAGCCCCTCTATGTCCTGCAAAAGCTCTCGGTAAAGTTCTTCCAAGGTCTGACGTTTTCGGCGGTTCTCATTCAATCGGGCAATCTGGTTAATTAGAAGCGCGGCTTGTATGTCATCCATGTTGTATTTCCAACCCATCGTCTCCATGTCCCAGTGTTGGAATTCTCTGCTATACCGGTAAGCAGCATTCCTCGATATTCCATGATGCCTTGTAGAACGATACCACGAGGCATCCTGAGATGATCTGCAGGCTAGGGCTCCACCCTCACCACAGGTCATGCTTTTCGTGGCGTAGAAAGAAAAGCAAACAGCATCACTGAGCTGGCCCGGGCGGACACCGTCTCTCACCGCCTCTATGGCGTGAGCAGCGTCTTCAACAAGAGCGAGGTTACGTTTCTCGGCCAGTCTTGAAAACCCGCGCATATCTGCCATACGGCCGTAGAGATGGACAACCACAATTCCCCTTGTTCTTGGGGTGATCGCCAGCTCAACCATATGGGGGAGAAGCAGGCCAGTCCTCGGGCAGACATCCACAAAGACAGGTTTTGCTCCTGCCTGAATGATGGCTGTGGCTGTAGCGATGAAGGTCATCGGTGTCGTAATGACCTCGTCCTCAGGCCCTATTCCCCTGCACAAGAGCGCAAGGTGGATGGCAGCCGTACAGCTCGTGAGCCCGACGACCTCGGGCATACCGAGATATTTGGCAAATTTTCTCTCAAAAGATGAAACCATTGGTCCGGTGGTCAAAAAGGTGGAGCGCATGACTTTGTTGGCGAGCGATATATCGTCCTCATTCAAATTGTGTCTGAAGAATTCAATCTTAGACATCATGCGCCCCATTGTCTGGCCCAGGATTTCAAACTCTTAAACTCATAATTAAAGTCCGGCTTAAATATGATGCTTGGATTACGCCTTGAGAGATACCATAGAAACAAATAGGTGATACCGAACCCAGTCAAACAAGTCAAAGAAGTCGCAAAGGCAGCGCCTTTTGACAAATACCGGGGGACTAACAAAAAATTCAATGTTACACTTAAAGTTCCAAGGAAGACCGCTGAAACTGACGCAATTGTAAAAGCTCCGGCCTTTATATAATATGGGGCCAAAAGAGACGATAACGACAAAAACCAAACTGCGATCAGAAGAATTCGAAAGACATTTACAGAACTGATGAAATCGCGTCCAGCGTATATTAAGACGATTGGCTTTGACAAGAGTATCAGAAGCAATACGACAATTCCCCAGCCATAAAAGCCTAGCCTTAAAGACCTCACGGTTACTTCATAATCGTCAGATGAATGGATGACCCTCGGATACAACACGTTTCGCAAGATCTCAAGAAGAAACGTGAGATAAAGAGCAAGGTTGAGTGCCACAGCAAAAACCCCTGCCTCCGATTCACCACAGTATCTAAAAACGATGAGCTGATTTACCTTCATATAGACGAAAGTGGATACTGTCGCAATGTGTTGCTTCATTCCTGCCGTGATGATTCCCTTGACCATGGTCTTTGAAAATCGTCCGGTACCGTATCCGGATCTCCAGAATTCTCTGGAAAGGATAGCGAGGGAGACAGTTTGAACAGCTATCAAACTGATCACGACATAGAAGAGGTTAATTATCCCGAGGATATAACCAGAAGAAATTACGACCACATTAACCCCTGATTGAGCCATACCAATCAAGGCCGAAAACCTGATGTTTCCTAATGCCTGCACAAATACGATGAGGGTTGAGGCTAGCATGGATAGGATGAGCAAAACATCCAGGAACAAAATATACTCGCTTGTTTTGGCGGAAACATGTTCAGGAAAATAGATAACGAAAATCGTCAATCCCGCTGCAGCGAGTAACGAAAGAGAAAGACTGAGGAGAAAAATTGTAACAAATCTCGACTTGTCATCGCCTCCATACAGGGTCCTATTTGAAAAATGATATATTGCTGAATCTATGCTTATTCCAAACATTACCGTGAAAAAAGCAACCCAGGTTTGCATTTCTGCATATACGCCTCGACCGGAAGGGCCTAAAGAACGGTTTATCAGGCCAGCCGTAAGTAAGGCGGCTGCCATTGTCATGACTTTACTTCCCAGCATCCACGTAAAATTGGTCTTTAGACTCAAAGGGATTTAACCTTCTTGAAAAAGCGTCCGGATGGCTATTGATCGGTTAATGTAACTCCTTCTTCCCATTCTTGGTGACAATTGGGACCATCCTCAACCATAACTGCTTCTTCCACCAATCCTCATTCTCTATATACCACTTCAATGTCTCTCTTAGCCCCCCTTCCCATGTTGACCTCGGTTTCCATCCTAGAGTCTCCTTGATCTTGTTAATGTCGCCCGTATGTCTGAATACCTGCCCCGGACGTTCCCCCACGAATTTTATCATTGACTCATCCTCGCCGGTCATTTTGACGACATCCTTTGCAATGGAATAAATCGATCGATGAACACCAGAGGCCACATTGAAAATCTCGCCTCTCACGATCTCGATATCTGCGTGCATAACTCGATCGATGGCTTCGCACACATCCTCAACAAAGATGAAATCCCTTGCTGCCTTGCCATCTCCGTGGACCCTAAGCTTCTCACCAAGGATAACAGATGTGATGAAACGGGGGACGACCTTCTCCAAATGCTGCCGGGGACCATAGTTGTTGAAGGGTCTCAAGATAATGGCAGGGATATCATAGGTCGCCCAGTAAGAGTACACCAGGCGATCTGCACCAACCTTAGCTGCAGCATAGGGGCTCATGGGATTGAGGGGGTGATCCTCGTCCATTCTTTCGCTCTGCGCTGTCCCATAGACTTCAGAAGTCGAAATGTGAATGAATCTTTCGATACGGTGCCTATGTTTACAGACGGCGTTGGCCACCGTCTGCGTTCCCAAGACATCGGTCCGAAAGAATTGCGTGTTGTCGTAGATGGATCTTGTCACGTGGGTTTCGGCGGCAAAATGGACAACAATGTCCGACTGAGAAACCAGCGTATCCATCAGCTCACCATTAGCGATGTCGCCGTACCAAAAGACAAACCGTTCGTTATTCTCTTCCCAAATGGGCACCGGTAAGTTCTCTACCGCCCCTGCGTAGGTGAGGCAGTCCAACACAATAATTTTGTAGTCAGAGTACTTGTTGAAAATATAATGGGTGAAAGCGGACCCGATGAAACCCGCTCCACCAGTCACCAAGATCGTTTTCATGGTTCTCCCTTCACGCGGCCACCTGTGAGTATGTCGAGGCTATCCGGGCCACAATTGAAAAGCAGATCAACAATCGAAAGGTGAGATATGAAATCCCCATACATTTGCGGATATCTTGGATGGTTGTAATCCTGAAAAGTGATCGAAATCCCGTTCTTCTTAAATACGTTTACATCAATATAGTTTCTCCCTGCCGAACCCTCGTAGAAGTGGCTTCCATTCACGGCATCGATGATGTCCACGAGCCTCTGAACACCTGACCCTTGAATCCCGAGCGATGAAGCCAGGCGAATTGGTGTTAAGATGTTAAGCTGTTCCGCAAGCCAGTAAATCAGTTCCAGATTCAGGTCGATCAAGTAATTCCACGATTGATTCAGTCTCGCAAACAGGCCATCTGCGTACAGTTCAAAAAAAGGGGCATTCGAGTAATTCTGTGTAATAGATTTCACGTGCTTTTTTTGCCACGTCATCGTTGGATTGATCACAACATCCTTGATAAGCGGAAAATCTCTGCCCTTGAGCAGGACAGGAACAGTCAGCCACTGCGCACCGTTTGGTGTCTTGATGCGGTTGCGGTTTCGCCAGCTCCCCTTTTCAAATTGCACATCATCGTAAAGGACAAATTCATCGCAACGATGGAGCTGTTCGAAGAAACCTAGCCAGGGTAAATATCCCGGCTGCAAAATGCCGACTGTCCTTATATGTCCTCCTGATTCTGGTCCTTTAGCACGATCCAACATGATCTTGCTCGATTAAAGCGGCGTCCCCAGGGAACCGCAAAAACGTTCGTACCCAGCCCATGTCCCAAAATCCATTGCCCGCCCCTCCAAAAGGACAGCGTAATTGGGAAATTTCTCTAACAGGGCCTCGAAGGAAAGCAACAAATCGACCTCTCCCGATGCCGGGTTCACATATCTGTCGGAGAAATACTCGAGGGCTCCCGCAGGGAAAAGTGTGCGCCCAAAACCCAGGAGGATCTCTTCGTCCGCACTCTCAGTTTCCTTCCTGAAGCCTCTAACTTTCCATGTGTTCTTTACCCTCTTGTCCAGTTCAAACATCCTTGCCCCAGGGAAGAGTTTCAACTCCTCCTTGGAAACGGCCATCAGACTGTTCCAAACGGCCTGAAAGTCCGCTCTTGCTGCATCCAGCAGCTGCCTGGTTGCCGGCACGCTTGAAAGAACAAATTGATCCGGGATGATCATCACAAAAGGAGAACCGGAGACGAATTCACCCGCTTCCCAAATGGCGTTCCCGAGTCCAAGAGGTCTTTTTTGATAGACAAAAGAAAGCCGTGCACTCGACAATTCTCGCTTAGGAGGCTCGCAATAGGGACGAGACGATGACATGAGGGATTCAAAATAAACCCGGATCGCCTCCTTCCCTCGGCGGATGACGATTCCGATATCTCGGATGCCAGCAGAAAGAGCCTCCTCGACTGCCAGCTGGATCATCGGTCTTCGATTCACTGGCAGAAGCTCTTTGGGTATAGCAAACGTTAACGGTTCCAAGCGGGTGCCGAGTCCCCCGGCCGGAATAACCGCCTTAACCAACGGCGCTCCTGTTATCCCTGCGTTTTTTTCTTTTTTCAGCATCTTTCAAGATCTTCCAGTAGTTGTACCGCCACGAGCGATACTGCCAGTCAGGACATTTCGAACAAATCGGGATCTCATCCCCACGACCAGAGAGATGCTTTTCGCGAAAATACACGAATTCGGGGCCATGCCAGACCTCTCTGATTGGCCTCTCCATAACATTTGCAAATCTTTTATCAAAGGCGATATCCTCACCGCACAAAGTGACATCGCCTCTCGAATCGATATTCAGCCGCTCAAATAGCCAGGGGCAAGGGATCCGTTCGTGGGGGGGGAGATAGGGTGAAGGATCTCCAGACTTATCCTCGTTGTATCCCCACGTCAGGTATTTTCTCACCTGCACCTTGTCGACGATTCCCGACCAGTATCCTTCGGCAGCTTGAACAACCACCTCCTCCTGGTTAATAATACTCGCGATGATCTTGGTTTCAGACTTGACTTTATCCCGAATTTGAATAGCAAGCCTGACGTTTCGATTCAGTCTGGCCCAGCCCAGGCCTGGCCTGACCCGCTCGTAAGTTTCCTTATCACCGGCATCGACACTGAACTCCATCACGTCTACTCCGGCTGCCAGGAGGGACGTGAGGTTTTCTTCGTCAAATCTCGATCCGTTGGTAATCAAACCAATTCTCGCCCCCCTCGTCTTTGCATAAAGCATGAGTTCGACTGCTTGTGGGTGCAGCATGGGCTCCCCACCGCCGGAAATTCTCAGATAGGCTCCGTACCTACCGCATTCGTCTGCGATTTTCTTGAAGATACGTTCGGGCATGAACCGAGCGTCCCGATAATTTGAACGGATATCAGAATTGTTGTAAGGACAGTTCGGGCATTTTGCGTTGCACACATAGACGAAAGACAGAACGACCATCATTGGAAACTCTTTGGCCGCGTCTCTGACACTGTACCGCTTTTGTGTGTGAGTTATTTGGTCTCGCGACATTCCTCCGCCCCATCTTTCCTTAGGGTTCCTCGCTACAGATTCCGGCCTTGAGAGCAGAAGTTTCCGACCAAATGCACTCTGCATATGCCGATTGCCAATCGGAACAGCCGCGACACATTTGCGGCAAGTGATCGAATTTCCCCTCGCGATGCATCCTCCGGTACTCTTTTAGCTTTCCCTGCCACACTTCTTTTATGCTTTGGCTATTGACGTTACCGCACTTCACCCGACAGTGGACATCGACAGAGCAAAATGCGACTTGGCCGTCGGCACAGATATTGATGGTCTGCATCAGCCAGTAACAAGGCTTGCGGGCCACCTGGTCATTTTCTTGGAGGTTGGTCGCATCGACCAGACCTGCCCAGCTCACCTTAGGGCGAATTTTGACATTCACCCCCTTCTCGATCCAAAAGCGCTCGAAGTCCTTAACCTCTGACTCATTGATATCACTCACCACAAACTGGACAAACAGCTTCTGTTGACCATTGCCGTATCTAACCAGCAGATCCTGGTATTGAAGGACATTTTCGACGGCTCTGGAAAACTTTCCCCCAACTCTAATCTTGTTGTAAGTGCCCTCGGTCGCAGCATCTATGCCAACGTACATGGTGTCTAGACCAGCTTGAATAATCGCCTTGGCCCTTTCTCTGGTCATCAGGACACCATTCGAGTTCGAAACCACATCCCTGAGCCCTTTTTCTTTTGCGTAGCGAACCCGCTTCGGCATATCCCGGCATATGAAAGGTTCACCGAAAAAAATCTCCCAGACCCGAGCCCCCGGGTTCTCAGCAGCAATCTCATCAATAAGCCTTTTGTAAAGTCCCATTTCCATAATTTGAATTCTGCGGTATCGTTTCATGTTTCTATGATCGCACATGGAGCAGCGCAGATTACACGCGTTGCAATTATCAATCAAGATAACCTCGGGGAACCGTACAGCCTCTGAGATCCTATTTGCTTTGGTTCTTTGACTTTTGAACATAGAAATCGTTCCTTAAAATCGCCATGGTAATAATGTCTCGGTATCTTCCTTCTATGAAATAATGCGCTTTCAGGACCCCCTCTTGGATAAAACCTGATTTCTTGTACAACCCTATGGCTTCTCGATTATCACTTCCCACATTCAGGTGCAGCTTGTTTAAGTTGAGATTCTCAAAAGCGTAATGTTGCATGAGCGACACAACTTCTTTCCCGATTTGTTTTTTCCAAAAATCCCGCTCGCCGATAAGGATCCAAAATTCCGCCCTTCTATGTATCCAGTCTATGTGATAAAACCCTGTATTACCGATGTGTTCTTCTTCCGTTAGGGTTTTTATGGCAAAGACGAGTTTCGAGGCATCCTGGACAATTTCCTGATACCATCTCTCCTGGTCAGACTGAGTGACCGGCATGACTCTCAGGATTCTTGAATTCAGCGACTTGTCGTTCACCCACGATCGGGATTTTGACAAGTCTTCTTTTTCCAGAGGGATCAATTTGATCCTTTTGCCGTATAGCATAACGTATCCCCCCAAGCATAGGACTATGATTGTGGCATCATTCTATTAGAGAGAGACGTCACAAACCGTGTTCCCTATACCACAGGTTGAAACAGACGAGGTTCCACACCTTTGCATTCAGCGCCTGATTTCCAGACTCAAACTCTGTTTTCAAATCCCCCACGTACCCTGGCTCAAAAATATCGTTGGGAAGCGAATCCAGGTGCTTCTCTACCCATCCCTTTAAACTGTTATGCATCCACGAATAGATAGGCTGGACAAACCCCTCCTTGGGTCTGTTCAACAAATCCCCGGGCAACAATCGCGCCATTGTCTTTTTGTGAATGTACTTCACAATTCCTTTCCTGATCTTAAAACTCCCAGGTAATCTATTTGAGAATTCGATGATTCGATAATCAAGGTAGGGAGCCCTTACTTCTACAGAATGCGCCATAGAAAGACGATCCACAAAGGGCAAGACCTGGTTAGGCAAGAGTTCTTTTTGATCAATTTCCAGGGACTTATTCAGGATGTCCTGAGCTGTCAATCCCGGCTCAATCTGGTGGTATACACCCTCGATTTCAGGGTAACCCGCGGCATCCAAGAGTCCCCGATTGAGAAGGCGCCCCCTTTCTGCGGGGGTGAACACACAGAGATGATCACGCCATTCACCTATTCTGCGCGAAGCAACAGACTGTAAAAAACGAAACTCCTCAGGACGATCAAAGGGCCGGAGAGCTTCCCTATCGAGCCCATCCAAATCTTCCCATTGATACACCCCGCGATGCCGCAAGGCCATGTAGTTTTCAATTGGAAAAGCCAATCGATGGGCAAGATAGCTCCCAAAAAGCTCATCGCTGCCGTCCCCGGAGAGCGCGACCTTGACATGCCTGTGAATCAGGATGGACAGAAAAAAGGTGGACACAGTCCCCGAAAAGGGCTCATCAAAGGCTGAAAGAACATTCGGCATCTGTTCCGCAAATTCTTTCGCGTCGATGATGTATTCATGATGTTCAGTGCCCAATCTCTGGGATATCTTTCTGGCGTAAATGAGGTCCTGTTCCTTGCCGAAGAATTGTCCTTCAGGCTTGTCTTTGTAACCTAAACAGAAGGTTTTCACCGGCTTCGATTGGTTTCTCGTCATCATTTCAACGACCGAGCTCGAATCAACTCCCCCTGAGAGATAGGCACCGTAGGGAGCATCACATTGCATCCTGATCTTCACAGCATTTTCGAAAAGATCAAAAAGGTGTTGAGCAGCCTCCTCCTCAGTGATATCCACCAGGGGGTCGCCAAAATCGAGATTCCAATAGACCGATGTTCTTATCCCTCCGGCCTGCCATATCAGAACGTGGCCTGGTAGAAGTTGTTTGACATCCGTGTATGCCGTATTCGGCGCACTCGTGTTCTTGAGCCCAAAATAGTGATAGAGAGCCTGATAGTCCAGCTCCCGAGAGATGGCCGGATGCTTCAGGAGGGCTTTGATCTCAGAACCAAATACGATTTGGCCGTTTTTCAAAGCATAGTAGAGAGGCTTCTTGCCAATTCGATCCCGGTACAGCAACAACTTCCGCTCATTTCTATCCCAGAGGGCGACCCCGAACATCCCATTGGCATGAAGAGGCCAATTCTCTCCATATTCCT
>JABAOH010107376.1_pt2 | contig 12923 bp, 9 predicted proteins | sample 7062181 | NCBI WGS metagenome assembly JABAOH01 (sample SAMN14538630, study PRJNA623070) | marine sediment metagenome | biome: marine biome [ENVO:00000428]; feature: marine pelagic biome [ENVO:01000023]; material: deep marine sediment [ENVO:00002113]; isolation source: pool of 5 deep marine... | reverse complement strand
GATACTTTCTGCGCGAGCTGATCAGATAGGCCTGATCATGGCCACAGCGGGGGCAGCGAAAACCATCAGGCCACTTGCGCTTAATGAGATACCTGAGGCAATCCCGCTCCGTACGAAACCGCCTTCTGAATTGTCTCGGGGTCATCGGTTTATACAAGGTTCACCTCCGTTGTATAATAGTTAATGGTCCAGTAATTATACAACAGATATATTATATAGATCAATTACTTAAGTAATATTTTTATGCTTTAAATTTATAATTCTATAAACCTATGTATATCCCCCATTCCTTCTCATTCTTCTGCATTGTGCGTATCCTTGTAGGTTTGCAATACATCTTGCAATCGAAATCAACGGGTTGACTTCTCGACAAGGTTTTTGGAGAATCGTAGATTAGATGATCTGACTGTCTTCTCAACGGTGGTGGCCATCGCTGAACCTTTCCTGGTGTAGGGATACTATCCCCATCGTGCACCCTTTTTTCCATGTTTTTTCAATTGTGCAGAATCCTTTCTGTCTAATCAGTGGTTAGTCCTGACAAGGAATTCAATAATGCTGAGAACTATCGAATTACAAATCAAGAACATTCTGGATCTTTATCCACGTTGGATCTGCAAACGGGAATTTGAAAAACAGGCTTTTGTTCGTTTTAACGAGCGACCTGTCGAGTTTGGCTTTGTGTTCAGAAAGCTCGCGGAAGTTTATCCACACAAAGTCCTTGATGTTGGTACCGGAACTACTGCACTCCCGCATATGATGCGTAACTGTGGTTTTCTTGTGACTGCTACTGACAATACTCGCGACTATTGGCCATCAGGAATGGTCAATCGGCACTACCATATCGTTAATGATGATATTACAGATACTCGCCTCGACGATAAGTTTGATCTCATTACGTGCGTGAGCGTTCTAGAACACATAGAAAGATCTGACGCTGCAATCCGAAACATGTTTGCCCTTTTGAATTCCAATGGCTATCTGATAATGACTTTTCCTTATAATGAGAAGCACTACATGCGGAACGTATATGAACTACCTGGTTCAAGCTATGGTCAGGGTGCTCCCTATATTACTCAAGCCTATTCACGTACCGAACTAAACAAGTGGCTACAAGACAATCAGGGAGTGATCGTAGAGCAGGAATACTGGCAATTCTGGGCTGGTGATTATTGGACGGTGGGTAGTCAGGTGATACCGCCTAAGAAGGTGAGTGCTGACGATAAACATCAACTGTCATGCATTCTCGTTCAGCGAAAGGGTTAGCGAAAGAACAGTGTTTGTAAGAATACGGGATTCACATGATGGCCTAACATGGTGCTCCAGCGGCCCCAACAAACCGCACTGCTGAGTTCAAGATCTGAGGAAGGTGCGTAATCTACGGAGAGGACAGAACACGATAGTATCTAACGAGACTGTCGAAAAAGTCCAATTTTGGCATTTTCGCAAAATTGGCTTGTAATAATTTCAAATACTTACAAGTCCAAAAATCGTGATTTTAGGGTTTTCGACAGTCTCAACTGAAATCCGCCGTTCGCATATCGCCGCAGAACCCACGATTTGCAATTCAAATAAACACCTACTTCCCTTGAGGTCTATGCTGCATCCTATCGATCTTTCCCACCAGCTCACCGTTGGTGATCCCACGCTGAGCTCCAAATTGTTTGGAGCCTTAGCGTGCGGGTCACCTTTGAAGACTGGTCTTGCGGCCCGAGTCGAGGTCGATCCTTGTATCCTCCCGCGCAGGGTCGTTAAGATTTAGGAGGGACTCATTGTCTCCTCATTTTTTCTCGCAAAAGGTTGAACATGGAACCGTCGAGAGAGAGGCCGCCAACTGACATCAGAGCGTCCGATCGAGATCTGTCGTCAAATATTTTTGCTTGTAATTGAGTTTATTCAAAGCACTGATATAAGCCTTGGCGCTGGCCACAATGATGTCCGTATCGCTTCCCCGACCGATGACCGTGATGCCATTCTTTTCGAGGTTACACTTGACCTCACCTTGGGCATCGGTGCCTCCCGTGATAGCGTCTACCTCGTAGCGAAGTAGGTTGCTCGTGTCTCCGGTGATCTTCTTGATCGTTTTGAAAGCCGCATCGACCGGACCGTTTCCGAGATCGGCAGCCTTGATGACCTTGCCATCAATCTCCATTTGGACGGTGGCCGTTGGGATAAGCTCGCTACCGCTCGTCACGGAAAGGAAAGTCAAGCGGTACTTATCAGGTATCTGGATGATTTCGTCGGCAATGATTGCCTCAATATCCTCGTCGTAGACGTGCTTCTTGAGGTCACAGAGGTTCTTGAAAATCTGAAAAGCATTTTGAATCTGATCCTCGGTGAGGTCGTATCCAAGGCTTTTGACTCGGTCGCGGAAAGCATGCCGCCCAGAATGCTTTCCGAGGACAAGCGTACGCTGGCTCAGACCCACGGTCTGAGGGGTCATAATCTCATAAGTGCTCTTCTCCTTCAGAATACCGTCCTGGTGGATCCCCGATTCGTGAGCGAAGGCGTTGGCTCCGACGATCGCTTTGTTGGGCTGGACTCGAATGCCCGTGATGGATGATACCAGACGGCTGGTTGGATAGATCTGTTCCGTACGAATTCGCGTGTCCAATCCAATCGAGTCTTTTCGAACCTTCAAAGCCATCACGATCTCTTCCAGAGCGGTATTTCCGGCTCGTTCCCCGATGCCGTTGATCGTGCATTCGACCTGTCTCGCCCCGTTCTGTACGGCAATCAATGAATTGGCCACGGCAAGACCGAGGTCGTTATGGCAATGGACACTCAGCACCGCCTTACCAATATTCGGTACGTCATCCATGAGATATTGGATGAGGTCGCCGAACTCGCCAGGAACCGCATATCCAACCGTATCGGGAATATTGACCGTTGTCGCGCCGGCATCGATCGCTTCGCCAATCATTTGGCCCAGGTAGGCCCAGTCACTGCGAGTCGCGTCCATGGCAGAAAATTCCACCCGATCAGTGTAGGACTTCGCTCTTTTGACGGCCTTCACGGCGAGTTTCAAGACCTCACTCCTCGACATCTTGAGCTGGTGTTCCAGATGGATATCAGAACTGGAAATAAAGGTGTGGAGCATCGGTTTTCTGGCTTTCTCAACGGCCTTCCACGCCCGATCGATATCCTTAATGTTTGCCCGAGCCAGTCCGGCGACCACGGTTTTCTTAACCTCTGCCGCAATAGCCTGCACCGCCTCGAAATCCCCGACGGAGGCTACTGGAAATCCAGCCTCAATCACATCGACTCCCAGATTTTCTATCCTTTTTGCGACCCGGATTTTTTCGGCAACATTCATGCTGAAACCTGGAGACTGCTCTCCATCCCTGAGGGTCGTATCGAAAATCCTCACCCATTCTGCCATAATCAAATCTCCTCATGATGATGTACTTTGACTCGATGTAACCATTTGGTTTATTTCAAGCCCCTTGAAGAGGGCCTCTCTAAAAGCGCTCTCATTGGAAACCTCCATTCTGACCTCGAGAACTCTGAGGGGTAAGTCCTCGAGATTCAAATCCTGGAGCCTGACCATGTCCTTTGCCGTTGTTACTCCCCACTCAGCGCCAGGCATCATCTGTCGAATCGAGGCGATATCAAGTTCCGTATACCGATGATGATCTGGGAAGACGACCTCTCCCACGAGAACCGCCCCGAGAGACTCGAGGAGCTCGAAAAAATACGCTGGGCTGGCGAGACCGGCGAAGGCGAGGATCTTCTTTCCTCCAAGGATTTCCGGGCCATTCCGCTGCCCCGTCTTGACAGTAAGAAGATACTCAGGAACATATCTTCCCTGAGAGATATCGGCTTTCGAATTCCAACGCCTCAGCGTCTCTTCAATGTGCGGAATCTTGTCTGGACGCTCCGTCTTGGTTATCAGCACCTGGTCCGCCCGAGAAAGACCAACCAAAGGCTCGCGGAGACACCCGAGTGGGAAAAGTTGGCCGCTCCCCAATCCCTCTCTGCCGTCCACGAGAAGGATATTCATGTCCCGTTCGAGTTGAATGTGTTGGTAACCATCATCGAGTATGGCCACCTGAGCACGGAACCGTTGATGAGCCAAAAGTCCGGATTTGTGTCTGTTACGCCCCACGAGCACGGGAACTCCTTTCAGGCGGCAGGCGAGCAGGTAAGGTTCATCCCCAGCTTCATTCTGAGAGAGCAAAACCTCCTTCCCATCGGAGACAATACCCAGCCCGCTCTCCTGGCTTCCCCGGTAGCCTCTGCTTAAAACCGCAACGCGTATGCCGGAAGCCTGTAATGAACGAGCAACGTACTCTACAAGAGGCGTCTTTCCTGTCCCTCCCATGGTGATGTTTCCAATGCAGACCACCTTGAGAGGGAGTCGCTTGGTGGAGAGGATTCCCCACCCGTAGAGCCTCGACCGAGTCCGGATGAGTAGACCATAGAGAATGGATACGAAGGAGAGCAGGAAGGTAGAGATTGACTTCCTCGCTCTCCCCTCGAGGATCTTTCGAAGCAAAAATTGTCGGCGATCAACTCGCATAGCAGTCTGAATATTTCAGGTGGAAATCCCCAAAAAGGCGCGCTTCGATGCTCAAAAGGTTTTTTCCACCATTCGTTGCGGCGAAAGGGTCAAGGTCATAAGGACAGAGTTTTTGTTTGAACCGGGTCTCCTTATGCCTTTTCTCTTTCACCTTTTACCTTTGCCCTCGGAGGTTCTTTTTCCGCTCCCTGTTTATGCGGTCTCCGCACCTTTTAGCCAGCTCATCATGGCCCGAAGTTGCTTTCCCACCTTCTCGGTGGGATGATTGTCCTCGATTTTGAGTAGGGCATTGAATACCGGACGTCCTGCTTGATTCTCCATGATCCATTCGCGGGCAAACTCACCCGATTGTATGGCCTTCAATATTTTCCACATCTCCTGTTTAGTCTCTTCGGTGACGATTCTCGGGCCTCGGGTCAGGTCGCCATACTCGGCCGTGTCCCTCACAGAGTAACGCATCAAACCCAGACCGCCTTCATAGATCAGATTGACGATGAGTTTCATTTCGTGAAGGCACTCGTAGTAGGCGACCTCGGGTTGATATCCAGCCTCGACGAGTATTTCAAACCCCGCTTTGATCAGGGAAGTGATCCCCCCACAAAGAACGGTCTGTTCCCCGAATAGATCAGTTTCAGTCTCTTCTTTGAAGGTGGTTTCGATGATACCTGCTCTTGTGCCACCGATCCCGTGTGCATAAGCTAGGGCCGTCTCCTTTGCTTTGCCAGTAAAGTCCTGATGAACTCCGAGTAAACAGGGAACCCCCTGCCCTTCGGTAAAGACACGCCTCACCACGTGGCCGGGGCCTTTCGGTGCAATCATGAAAACGTCAATGTATTCTGGGGGATTGATTTGACCGAAGTGGATATTAAAACGGTGAGCAAAAGCCAGGGACTTTCCTTCTTCGAGCGCAGGAAGAACGTCCTTTTCGTAAATCTCCCTCTGTTTCTCATCAGGAATGGCTAGCATGATGACGTCCCCGGCCACGGCGGCCTCGGCCGTTGTTGTGACCTTGAGTCCGTCTCTCTCAGCGACTTTCCAGGATCCGCTACGCTCTTTCAAACCAACCACAACATCGAGACCGCTATCCCTCAGATTCTGGGCATGGGCGTGCCCCTGACTGCCATAGCCGATGACAGCAATCGTTTTCCCCTTCAGGTGTCCTAAATCCGCATCGGCCTCCCTGTAGATTTTCAGCATGACTGCCTCCCTTGTTTGTCCTCCATGTCGTTTGGACTCATTGCCGGGTGCTTCGATTCAATCCATTTCGTTTTCGGGGTCCAGCAGAATTCGAGGCCCTATCCACGAGCCTCCGAGCGCCACGTGAGATGGCAACCTGCCCCGTCCTGGCTATCTCCAGGATGCCGAAGGGTTTCAGCAGTTCGAAAATGGCGTTCATCTTGTTCTCATCCCCAGTGACCTCTAGGGTGAGACTCTCCCGGCTCACATCGACGATTTTGGCCCTGAAGATGTCGGACGTTCGCATGATTTCGGCTCGGTTCTTTTCTTGGGCACTTACCTTTATGAGAGCCATCTCTCGGGTAATGAACTCACCGTTGGTGGTGGTGAAGTTGACCACGCGGATCACATCGATCAGTTTCCTGAGCTGCTTCATGATCTGCTCGATCTCGAGACTGCCTCCCACGGCCGTGCAGGTTATTCTGGATACGGTGGGATCCATAGTCTCGGCTACAGCGAGACTATCGATGTTATAGGCTCTTGCGCTAAACATGGCTGCAATTCGAGCGAGAACGCCGGGCTTGTTCTCGACGAGGATGGAGATTGTATTTTTCATGACTCAACCTCACGAAGGGAAGGTCAGAGGAACGACCTTCCTTATTCTCTTCTTTGGTTTGGCCAGGATCATCTGGTCAATACCGTGACCCGCCGGCACCATGGGAAAAACCTTCTCTTCCGGATCCACGTGAAAGTCTATGACCACCGGTCTCGGGATTGAGAGGGCCTTTTCCAGGCAGGGAATGACGTCTTTGGAATGGTCAGCCCTCAAACCAGCGGCGCCATAGGCCTCAGCCAATTTGGCAAAATCAGGCTGCGAGGCCAAGGAAGTCTCTGAATAACGCTTGTTGAAAAACATCTCCTGCCACTGGCGGACCATGCCGAGGGAGTGGTTGTTCAAGATGGCGACTTTCACGGGAAGTTGGTACTGAACCGCTGTGGCAAGTTCCTGCACATTCATCTGAAAGCTGCCCTCACCGGCGATGTCAAAAACAACGCGATCCGGGAAAGCTAGCTGTGCGCCGATCGCTGCGGGAAGACCGTATCCCATGGTCCCCAAACCTCCAGAGGAAAGGAGGGTTCGGGGTTGGGTAAAGTGATAGAAGTGCGCCGTCCACATCTGATTCTGTCCGACTTCTGTCGCAATGATGGCCTGGCCTCTCGTCAACAGATGGATCTGCTCAATAACGAATTGCGGTTTGATCACGTCGTCAGATGTTTCGTACTGCACCGGGTGCTCTTTTGCGTAACGCTGAACCTCTTTGAGCCAGGGACCTCGAGTGGCCTTCCAGAAATTTCCATGTTCTTTGAGGCGGTGAACGATACGGTTGAGAACGTTCTTGGCATCTCCGACGATGGGGACATCGACCGTCACGTTCTTGCTGATCGACGACGGATCGATATCGATGTGAATGATCCTTGCCGAAGGGGCAAATGTCTCGACCTTTCCCGTGACCCGGTCATCAAAACGGGTCCCGATGGCGATCACCAGGTCAGAATTGGTGATCCCCATATTGGCGGCATACGTTCCATGCATGCCGAGCATGCCGAGAAACAACGGATGATCAGCAGGAAATCCCCCAAGTCCCAGAAGAGTAGCCACTACCGGTATTCGGGCGATCTCTGCCAGTTCAACCAACTCCTTGTGTGCTCCGGAATGGATGATCCCTCCTCCGGCATAAATGACCGGTTTTTTGGCTTTCAGAATCTCTCGGACAGCCAGTTTCACCTGGCCCGGGTGTCCCAACGTGACCGGTGCATATCCTCGGAGTTGGATCTTTGCCGGGTATTCAAATGCGGATTCCCCAGTGATGACGTCTTTGGGTAAGTCGACGACAACCGGGCCAGGCCTGCCAGTGGAGGCGACTTGAAAGGCCTCCCGTATTGTTCTCGCGAGATCTTCGGTGCTTTTCACAAGGTAATTGTGCTTTGAGCAGGTCCGAGTTATGCCGATGATATCGGCCTCCTGAAAAGCATCGTTTCCGATCTGATTTGTCGCAACCTGCCCGGTGAATACAACGATGGGGATTGAATCCATAAATGCCGTCGCCACGCCCGTGACGATATTGGTCGCTCCGGGTCCGGAAGTGACCAGGCAGACCCCGGTCTTTCCCGTGGCTCTCGCGTAGCCGTCAGCAGCGTGAAGGGCTCCCTGTTCATGACGCACCAGAATGTGTTTGATCTGTGGGTAATTCATCAGCTCATCATAGAGGTTGATGACAGCGCCTCCAGGGAAACCAAATATGAATTCCACGCCTTCCCGGATCAAACTCTCGAATACGATCTTCGCTCCAGTCAGTTTCTTCATATCAGCCTCTCAAATGAAGGCGAGCGCTCTGAGAAACTCGCTCTTCGCCGCCCAGAATCTTTTCTCGACAATTCTGAAACTCGCCTTACAACAAAGGGGAGGTTCCACACCATGAAATACGAAGACGCTTGGCAAAGGCCGAACTTTCTCCCCCGCTCCCCCCCGTTTCACGAAGGTCACTCGAGCTCTCAGAGTTCGCAAAGTCGTGAGGTTGATCCCTAGAGTTTCTGGCCAGATTCTTTAAGAAGAGGAATCAGGCCAGGTCTTTTGCTCTGCATTGACCTCCCACCAATCCAGAGCACGTTCTCTCTGAGGCTCTGCGAGCTCTGTGAGAGATCTTTATGACCCGACTTGCCGAAAACTGTTACCCAAGAACCTCAGTTCGCCCTCGGAGTTGCTTTCTCGGGTTTCTTTATCCCTCTTACATGCCAGAGACCGTCAGCAACAGGTCTGGCATTGGTATAGAAAACAAAAAAGCCGCAGGACCCTTCCCACGGCTTCAGACTCGGCAAACCGTGGGCATCGTCGCCCACGGCCTGATATCAGTCAAGTGCTCAATCCCGGTTCCAGTCAGGCAGTGGGCGACCCCGCATAATTATCAGGGCCAAAAGAAGAAGGCCCAGAATCTGTACGATAACGAGGGACATCAATGCTACCTGACCCATGGAATTTTCCACCCTGAGAAAAATTTCTAAATGTATATAGCCTGAGTGGAGATGGTTGTCAAGGGTTATTTGCTTCCGAGTTTCCTCGGTTTTTGGTGAACTTCGTCCGCCCCTCGCTCCGGCGCTCCCGCAGCGACCCTTTCGAGGTTCGCACAGACCCCTGCAGGAGGACAAAGGAAAAAGAGGAAAGGAGCGAAGAGAAGAACTCCGAAGAGGCTTTCGTCCTTTCGCCTTTATCCTTGAACCTTTATCCTCTGAAGTATGTTGGTGCCCCTTCCCGCCGTAGGCGGGATCGCTCATTGACGACGGAGTTTCCCTAGCAAAATCGAAATAGTTCGCGTAATCGGAGGTTATCAGCTTTGGATTCGTGAAACTCAAGAATCCCCGGGTGTTTGCTTTCAGTTTCTTGGTTTTTGCAGTGTGTACTCGTCCATGAGTATGGCTCCCGCAGTTGCTGACCCTACATGCTTTGCGTAGCGGCATAGGTAGCCCTTCTTGATTTTGGGAGGTGGTTCCTTCCAATTCTTGGCTCTTTCCGTCAGGGTTTTCTCGTCAACTTCTAGGGAGATCTTCTTTTGTGGGATGTCAATTTCAATCATGTCTCCGTCCTCAACCAGGGCGATTGGTCCACCCATAGCGGCTTCCGGAGAGATGTGGCCGACGCATGCCCCCCGAGTACCTCCAGAGAACCGGCCGTCTGTCAGCAAGGCGACATCTTTGTCCAATTCCAATCCGGCGATGACAGCCGTGGGGGCGAGCATTTCTCTCATGCCCGGCCCTCCCTTGGGTCCCTCGTATCGGATGACGACGACGTCGCCCTTTTTGACTTCGCGATTCCGAATGCACTCGACGCCTGCCTCCTCGGAGTCGAAGACCCTGGCAGGTCCTCGGTGGGACATGATTTCTGCTGCCACCGCTGCCTGCTTCACCACCGCTCCCTCAGGCGCGAGGTTTCCAAAAATGGCCACGAGTCCACCTCGCGGCCGATATGGGTAGTTTGCATGGTGGATCACGTTGTGGTCGGAGATTTTTGTGTCTCTGATATTCTCTTCCACCCGCTTCCCGGTCACCGTCAGAGCGTCGAGATGGATGAGGCCGTGACCGGCGAGTTCTTTCAGCACGGCCTGAATGCCTCCGGCACGATGGAGGTCTTCCATATGGTGCGGCCCGGCAGGGGATAGGGAACAGATTTGAGGGGTCTTTTCGCTGAAGTCGTTAAATTTCTTGAGGTCGATTCCAATCCCCGCCTCGTGGGCGATGGCCGGGAGGTGGAGGGTCGTGTTGGTGGAGCCTCCGAGAGCCATATCCACGGCGATGGCGTTCTCAAATGCTTTTTCAGTCAGAATTGCCGAGGGTCGAATTTCCTGTCGGACGAGCTCCACCACTCGCATACCCGCACCCTTCGCGAGTCTGAGCCTCTCTGCCGAAACGGCAGGAGCTGTCCCGTTGTTCTCCAATGCGATCCCCAGAGCCTCAGACAGTGAATTCATCGTATTCGCCGTAAACATGCCACTACAACAGCCTACTCCAGGACAGGCTTGGTTCTCTAATTCAGCAAGCTCCCCCTCACTCATCTGTTCGGAGGCAACCTTTCCAACTGCCTCAAAGACGGTAATAAGATCAACATCCCGGTCTTGCCAATGACCGGTCAACATGGGGCCCCCACTGAGGATAATGGAAGGGATATTGAGCCGTGCCATGGCCATCATCATTCCCGGAATCACTTTGTCGCAATTGGGGACTAGGAGCAGACCGTCAAAGGGATAGGCGGAGCCGACGAGCTCAATCGAATCCGCAATCAGTTCCCTCGAGGCCAGGGAGTATTTCATTCCCTCGTGCCCCATCGCGATTCCATCGCATATTCCTATCGTCGAGAACTCCATGGGGGTTCCGCCGGCCATTCGAATTCCTGCCTTAGCAGCCTCGACGACACGATCAAGGTGAATATGACCTGGAATGAGCTCATTAGCCGAGTTCGCAATGCCGATGATGGGCCGTTCGAGCTCCTCATCGGTGTATCCCATGGCCTTAAACAGGGAGCGATGGGGTGACCGTGCCAGTCCTTTCTTCATCATGTCCGAACGCATGGCTTGTCTTCCCTTTGAATCGTTTTTGAATGGAGATTTGAGTGAAATTACCACCTTCATAAAAAAAGTCAATCGCTGTGACATACCAAAATCTACTGCCTAAACCTCGAATAACATAAGATGAAAGGGAGACTCGAAATTGTCATCTCGTCCAGGAACCTATCAGCGAGGGGGTGAATCAACGAGGTTAGGGCACCGAAGGATGTTCCTGGAGCGCGCGTTGTGGAATTTCTGAGGTACCTGTCTTGGCGAAGGGCGTGTTCTTCCTTGAGTATTGTGTGTGGATTCTGTGAAACGGCTGAGAGAAGGGCACGAAAGGGAGAGTTATGCACGAGGCCGTCGGTGGACAACATGTTTCGAACCTTGTATTCTTAGGGGAATTCATGTGCGGTGAGGATTCCATGAAAATCGTTATGCTCGGTGCTGGCGCTATGGGCAGTCTCTTCGGAAGTATGCTGTCTCGATCGAAAACAGCCGAGATATGGCTTTTGGACATCTGGGAGGAGCACATCAATCGAATCAAGTCGCGCGGTCTTGTGGTGGAATCCGAGGGAGAAGAGGTGGTGTACCAATTACAGGCGACCACGGATCCAGATGAGGTGGGGATTGTAGATCTGATCGTTGTCTTCGTCAAGGCGTACCTGACAAAGGATGCCATCAAATATGGTCTGTCTCTGGTGGGAGAGGAGACCGTTTTTCTGAGTCTTCAGAATGGCCTCGGGAATATTGGGAGCATCAGATCGGTGGTTCATGGCGCCCATGTGATCGGGGGGGTGACGTCCCAGGGATCGACCCTGCTGGGCCCCGGCAGAGTCAGACATGGTGGAAAGGGACCGACTTTCATCGGAGGCGCCGACGGGGAGATAGCTCCATGGGTGGAGCGAGTCGCCTCCCTTTTCAATGAGGCTGGAATCCCAACAGATGTCTCCGAGGACATCGAACGTCTCATTTGGGAGAAGCTTCTGATCAACGTAGGCATTAATCCCGTGACCGCAATTACTGGCTTGCGAAACGGGGAGCTTCTTGATTATGAGGAGACAAAAGGCCTGATGACAATGGCCGTGGAGGAGGCCGCAAGGGTGGCCCTGAAGAAAGGGATTCCTGTGAAAGGAAATCCGGTGGAAAAGGTCTTTGACGTCTGCAAGGCAACCGCGCAGAACCGTTCCTCTATGGGCCAAGACATTGACAACAGGCGGCGAACAGAGATCGATTTCATCAATGGAGGCATCGTCAGAGAGGGAAAAGCCCTGGGAATTCCAACACCTGTCAACGCGACGCTGACATATCTCGTCCAGACAATTGAAGCACGGTTCGGAGCCTAGTGCTTTGTTAAACGACTAACACCCATGTATTTCGATTATTAGGATCTGCTAACCACGGAGACACAGAGGCCACAGAGGATTCTCTATTTTTTGCCCATCGGGAGACGGCGATGGGCAAAAACAGCCATGCTTTCCGTTTGCCGATGTCTCCCGGCAAACGAAAAAGACCTATCTCGGCGTTCTCTCTGTCTCTGTGGTGAGAAAAGTTTGTGGCCAATAATGTAGTTTTTTGCCACGGCTAATAAGAATATTTCATCAGGCGTGCACGGAAATTCCAACCATGGGGAGATTTGAGCCAATGGNNGTGCACGGAAATTCCAACCATGGGGAGATTTGAGCCAATGGAAAGAGAGAAAATCACGATCCCAACCATTCTCGAAAAGAAGCGGCGGGGCGAAAAGATCACCATGCTCACTGCCTATGACTATCCGACGGCCCTTCTCGTGGACCGTGCGGGAATTGACATGATCCTCGTCGGGGATTCCCTCGGAATGGTCGTGTTAGGATACGAAACCACGATTCCCGTGACTATGGAAGAGATGATTCACCATACGAAAGCAGTGGTCCGCGGAACTCGGTGCGCCTTGGTTGTGGGTGACATGCCCTTTATGTCTTACCACACGTCCGAGAGGGACGCGATCGCCAATGCAGGACGTTTCATCAAGGAGGCCGGCACCGATGCGGTAAAGCTTGAGGGTGGAACCAATGTCAAAAACATTGTCAAAGCGATTTCAGACGCGGGTATTCCTGTAATGGGTCATATTGGTCTAACACCCCAGACGGTTTCTC
>JABAOH010000802.1_pt1 | contig 12927 bp, 10 predicted proteins | sample 7062181 | NCBI WGS metagenome assembly JABAOH01 (sample SAMN14538630, study PRJNA623070) | marine sediment metagenome | biome: marine biome [ENVO:00000428]; feature: marine pelagic biome [ENVO:01000023]; material: deep marine sediment [ENVO:00002113]; isolation source: pool of 5 deep marine... | reverse complement strand
TATTGGACGATAACTACCTCCTTCAAGGAAAAATTAGATGTCTTCCTCGGCCCGAAATATGTTCCCTGGGCAGATTTTAAACCAGTGCTGAAATGGTGGACTAGGATATTTACCGTAGAGCGCAGTGAGGTAATTCGACCCTTCAAGAACAGCATAATTATTGCAACCATTAGCTCGCTGGTTGCCATGCTGTTAGGCACGATGGCAGCTTACGGGCTGACCCGGTTTCGGTTTAAGCTTGGCCGCCTGGGGAACCAAGATATACTCGTCTGGATAATCTCCCAAAGGATGATGCCGCCAATTGTTACCGTGCTGGCACTCTTCTTGATGTTTAAGATAGTCAGTGAGAAATACCTGATTGATAGCCTGCTGGGTATGATACTGGTCTATAGCTCATTCAACTTGCCCATTGCAGTGTGGGTTATGCGCAATTTCTTGTCACAGATTCCTCACTCCATCGAAGAGGCAGCCATGGTCGACGGTGCCTCTCGAACCCAGATATTTTTCAGAATTATCATACCCATGACGCTGCCCAGCTTGACCGCTACTTTCTTGCTGTGTTTCATATTCGCCTGGAACGAATTCCTGTTTGGCCTGATCCTGACATTTAGTGATGCCAGGACTGTGCCTATATTAATCGCATCACAGCATTTCCAGCGGGGTCCGCAATGGTGGGATATATCAGCATTATCAACACTGGCTATAGCCCCGGTGATCATAATAGCTCTGAGCTTACAACGCTATCTGGTTAGGGGATTAATACCGATGAAAAGGTAGTGGATAGAGCGATCAGAAAGAGCTGGAAAAGGCCATAATATGCCAAGTGAAACTTCTACACGCCAAGGCCACCAACTTTCGGATGGACAAGGCCGATGTGGCTTCTACGCTCAAATCTCACATTTAGCTGGCTTCTCTTTTCCTCGTATACCTTTCGATGAACCGATAGGGATAGGGGAGAGGGATTTCGCTCGATGCGTGGATTTTCTCCATTTCTTCATCGGAGAGCTCCCAGCCTATGCAACCTAGATTCTCCTTCAACTGATCTAGCGTTCGTGCCCCCAGAATTGTCGTGGTTACTCCCTGTTGGTGCAGGAGCCAATTGAGTGCCACTTGTGCAGGGGTTTTTCCCATTTCTCTCCCGATTTCCATAAGAGTGTCAATCACACGCCATGTGAGCTCACTCTCACGCTGTTTTGGTTGGTCATCCCACCGATCACGCCTCCCGACCCTGCTATTGCGCGGTGGGGGCTGATTGCGGCTGTACTTCCCTGTGAGCCATCCACCCCCAAGGGGAGACCAAGCCAAGAAGCCGAGGCCTTCTTCACTGCACAGCGGGAGGAGCTCCCATTCTGTGCTTCTAACGATGAGGCTATACTCAGCTTGAAGAGAAACGAAAGGCACCATACCACGCGTCCTGCTTAACATTAATGCCTTCATGAGTTGGGATCCTGTAAAATTGGATGCACCAATGTAGAGAACCTTCCCACCACGAACTAAATCATCAAGAGCGCTCAGAGTCTCATCGAGTGGGGTTGACCTGTCAAAACAGTGGGCTTGATACAGATCAATGTAATCCGTCTGTAGCCGACGAAGACTCTCATCAACAGATTGGAATATGTGCCTTCGAGATAAGCCCGAGTCGTTGGGGCCCTCTCCCGTAGGGAAGAATACCTTTGTGGCAATGATCAATGACTGCCGATTCCCTCTCGCTTTGAGCCACGAACCCAGCATCGATTCTGCAAGTCCTTCATTATAGATATCGGCCGTATCAAAGAAGTTACCTCCAGCCTCCACATAAAGATCTGCCATTGCATGGGCCGTCTTTTCATCAGCCCCCCAGCCGAAGGTCTGAACCCCCATTTCGAGCTCGGAAACCTTCAGTCCAGTATTTCCAAGAAACCGATACTCCATCTCTATTTTCCCCCCTTCTTTCTTTAAGAGAGACCATAACGAAGAAATCATAACTTCCAAGACCAAAAATACAAGTGCATTACTCGGTCTTGCGAAACGACCCCGCGGCAACAAAAATCCTTACTTTCATCGCGTCTCCCCTTCAAATCGCCTCCCTTCGATATCTATTGAGTTTTGTTAAATTTGGGGTTATCGACAAAAATGGCTTTGCCATCTCGAACTAGTAGGAGCTTAGCAAAACCCATCTGTTCAATCGTGCTGTAGTCATGACCAGCATCCCCGGGCCATGCGGCAAAGAAGATGAAAGGCTCATCGCTAATATTTACCGTGCGATGGGCCCACATGGGGGGCACATAGCCAACCGTTCCGGGTCGCATTGGTAGGCTACGAACTACTCCATTACGTGTTTGCAACACCAAGTACCCCTCACCGGCAAGTCCCAGGTATACTTCCCCCCGGCTACGTTTCGTGTGGAAGTGTCCTTTCGTCATATGAAACTCTTCACCTACGCGCCCTGGATGGATAATGGTTGTCCCATAGAGCACCAGCCCTTCTTCCTCCGGCAGGTCTACTGTGTGAACCTCGTAGATTAGGCGATCCCCTTCATCTTCGAGGATCTGGCTCACCGCGTCCGTGTCGGCATACATATGGCGCATACCGCTTATGTGTCTCTGGGTTACCCGTTCAGATGGTTCAAGGATACCAGTTTCCATATTGAGCACTTTCCCGACGGGTTCCAATGGTTTCATCAAGATCATCCTCTCTCAGTTTAAAGATCTTTCTCGGTATACCGTACTTTCACGACGGAACCTTGGCGGCTCCGTCTCGACTTCGGAATTGCCCACCCAGACCCAATGGGTGAATCAATACGGGCTCCTTTGAATTCCCTTATTTCATGTCGATCGTTGCGCGCGGGTCATCGAGGCCGCCGCAGCGAGTTCAGCGAACAGATCCGGTGTTAGGTCCAGGCGAAATACCTCGGCAAGAGCCTGACTCCAACCATGGAGAAAGTACGTCCAGCCATCTTCCACCTTCAGGTTCTGGTTCTCAGCTTGCCGCTCAGCTTGATGCAAAAAGCCCAACTCACCTCGGTAGTTGAGTTCCCAGATAAGGCCGCTTTCAGGAAACAGACCATTGTCGGTCAGGGGCGATCCGGGTCGGTCTTTTCCCATGCCCGTCGCGTTGATAATCATTGATCCAGATGGCAATGATGCCATAATCTCATCATTTTGAGCCGGGTCCTCGTTCAGGATGTACTCGAATGGGATGTCTGCATCTAGCTTAGCGTGAATTCGCCTCAGGTTATCTAAGCGTGGTTGGCTGCGATTCACGGTGATAAATTTCTGAGGGCGGTCAGCGGGACTGGGCAGCCTCGCCACGTAGACGCTGATTGCTAGAGCTGAGCCACCCGCCCCAATACACATGACGTGTCCCCCAGTGCGCTCCCAGTGACCAGGATTGACAAAGGCCTCCCATGCCAGCCCGGATACGATGGGGTCCTTGGCGTAACCCTCCAACCGGCCATCACGCTTGGAGATACACGAAATCTCGGCGCACAGCTCGGCATAGGGATCGAGGTAGTCGAACATATCACCTGTCGCATCGAGCAGGTCGATCTTGTGCGTAGTTATTAGTGCTCCCATTGACAGGGGATCTTCCTTGATATGGTCCACGATAGAACGATAGGTGTCGGCGGATGCGTGGATAGGGGCATCATAGCCGACGATCTCGGCACCCAGGCCGAGAATGCCGGACCAGATGGGGAATATTTTCATGATAGACGACGTGGTTGTCGTCACGCCAATGAAGTACATGGTGGGAATCGTGCATGGTTCTATTTGTCTCGTCATTCTGATTACTCGTGGTTCCCGGGCATCTCCCCATGTAAGTGCCGAAGGACGTTTCTGTCATTTCAGTCGGGCAACAATTGGTTCGCCAATCCCTTCAGCGCGTTTCCGTGAAATGATCTGTTCATCTGACGCCAACATGACGAGTTGTTATCTATGCCCCGTGAGTAGGGTATCTTCCATCGCAACCGGTCCCGTAATAGGCTAAAGCTTCAAGTGACCTCGGCTATCATGTCAAAAACGGGCACCAACGCTTGATAAGCGGCCTCGAAGATAGGGTAAATCTTCTCATAAGCTTCCCGGGCAGAAGGATCTGGTTCGATTATTTCAGCGGTCTGATTCATCTTCTCGATCATCCCAAAATCCGGGTACAAACCGACACCGATGCCACCGGCAAGCGCAGCCCCCATCGATGTAGCCTCTTCAACTATGCTAAGCCGATGAACAGGCATACCGTATACGTTAGCCATGATTCGGTTCCAGAAACGCCCACGAGCGCCTCCACCGATGACGCGCATCGCTTCAATCTGAGTACCCTGCGATCTGAAGGCATCGAGAATGACACGGAGGTTCATGGTAACCCCTTCCAACACGGCGCGTATCATATCTGCCCGCGTGTGCCGAATTGTCAACCCAATGAACCCTCCCCGCGCATAGGGATTCCAGCGAGGACTCCGCTCTCCTAAAAGGTAAGGCAGAAAGATCAGCCCGTTGGCTCCGACAGGCGAGTTCTCTGCCTCAACGTTCATCAATTCATACGCGCTGATCCCGAGCGTTTGAGCGGCTTGTAACTCGATGGAGCATAGCTGGTCACGTGTCCATTGGTAAGAAGCGCCAGCAGCCTGCATGGTTCCGGTGGGCATGACCATGCCAGGCACTACATGTCCGAAGGTAAAGGTCCTGTAATTGGAATCATAGATCGGGTTTTCGCTCGCCAGTGCAATCCAGGATGATGAGCCAATGTAGTTGTAGGCGGTACCTTCACTCACAACCCCTGCACCTGCCGCAGCACATGCACCATCACCACCCCCGATTACGACTGGTGTCCCCGCTGAAATACCAACTTCTTCGGCCACTTCGGGCAGCACTTCACCCACCACGTCAATTGACTGGCGTAGATCGGACAATTGAGCCGGGTCAAGTTCGGTGGCCTCAATGATCCGCTCCGACCACTTCCCGTGCTCTAGATCATAGAGATTCATTCCCGAAGCATCCGAGGGATCGGTTACGAAGACGCCCGTGAGCCGGGCCACGATGGCGTCTTTCGCGTGAACAAACTTGTAGGTTGCTCTATAGATATCGGGTTGATGGTTGCGTAGCCAGAGTATCTTGCATAGCGAGTAGGAGGCGCTGAGGCGGTGTCCGGTGATCCGATAGACCTCTTCTGGAGAAACGCGCTCTCCCACCCAGGATTCCTGTTCCACCGAGCGGTGGTCAGCCCAGATGATAGCCTTGCGTAATGCTCTGGCGTTCTTATCCAGGGAGACGCAGCCCATCATCTGGCCACTGAAGACGACGCATGATAGGTCGTCAGCACGAACCCCGGTTTGTTGCAGGAGTTTACGTGTTGAAGCACATACAGCTCGCCACCAGTCTTCAGGATCCTGTTCGGCCCAACCGGTATGGGCATACTGGGTGTCGTAACCGTGAAAGGCGCTGCTGACCAGATGCCCCTCTTGATCGTAAAGCGTCGCCTTGTTACCGGTCGTACCGAGGTCATGAGCCAGGATATAGTTTTTCATCTCTATCTCCTACCGACGCAGAGAAGATCTTCCTCTTTTGATTCGTGCGGCAGGTTACGCAATACCCAAGCACCGGGATATGCCATGCGAAGAGGTCAGGCCATGCGGTAGTAATAGATAACGGGATAGGAGCCTATTGTCAACCAAATCCATCAAGTAAATCTTGAAACCGCGAAGTGGTGATAAAGCTAAAAGATTCCTGTTTCCATTACCTACGATCGCACAATGAGGTTCCCCGCAGAACTCCGTCATTACTCAAAACAAATCAAATACCTGTTGATTTCTAAGCTCGGGTTGTTAAAATGGAACACGCTCTGCGACAATCACGTCCTTGGCCTTTGGTGCGGTGACGTCAATGAAATTACCTTCCTGGTTGCGGAATAGGAAATATATTGGAAAATGGGGATTGCAATGAACATGTCATACGGAGGCATAGAAGCGGGTGGTACAAATTTCGTTTGTGCAGTCGGTACCGGCCCCGATGATCTGCGCGCAGAGGTACGCTTCCATACTACAACCCCTGTTGAGACTATCAACCGGGCGATTGGGTTTTTCCAACAGGAGCAGCGAAGGCAGCCCCTGGCGGCAATTGGAATTGCATCTTTTGGCCCAGTAGATCCGGACCCGGCTTCGCCAACTTTTGGCTACATCACCTCGACGCCGAAGCCAGGTTGGGCACAAACTGACTTTGCCGGAACGGTTGGACGGGCCCTCGCCGTGCCAGTAGCTCTAGAGACTGATGTGAATGCGGCAGCCCTGGGTGAACATCGGTGGGGTGTTGCCCAGGGAGTATATACCTTCATCTACCTGACTATTGGCACGGGGATAGGTGGCGGAGGGATGATTCATGGCCAACTCATGCACGGTCTGATCCATCCTGAAATGGGTCACATTCGCATCCCCCATGACTGGAAGGCCGATCCCTACCCCGGCCATTGTCCTTTTCATGGTGACTGCCTTGAGGGATTGGCATCCGGGCCGGCGCTGGAGGAGCGTTGGGGTCAGCCGCCGGAAACTTTGCCCTCTGATCATTCGGTCTGGAAGTTGGAGGCTCAATACCTCGCTTTAGCCATTGCTAATTTCATTTGTACCCTTTCGCCCCAGCGTATTGTGATAGGTGGAGGCGTAATGGAACAGCTCAAGCTCATGCCAATGGTCCGGCGGAGGGTGAGGGAATTGCTCAACAGCTATGTACAGGCGCCGGAAATCATCCAGAATATCGATGAGTACATCGTAGCGCCGGGCTTGGGCAGGAAGGCCGGTATTTTGGGAGCCATCGCCTTGGCCCACCAGGTTGCCAGGCAGGATGGGACACAGTAGGTTTCTTTGAAGTTATGCGGACTGCGCTCCTTAGATTAAATGAACATTTGAGATTCAAAAACCCGTTCGGCACTCGAGGCTTGTAACGGAGTGCTATTTGTAATGCCGCTCTTCCAATCCCTTGAGATATCTCAGGCCCTGGGTTAGCAAAACATCACTTGAAGGTGCAAGTTTCCTCCAGATACAGGTGGCAGCTCTCATGGTATCCGACACTTCTGAAAAAGATTCCAGACCCACCAAACCGGAATAGTGAGCTTCACCCAAAGCCCGGAAAATATCATCCCAATTCACTGTTCCGGTTCCTGGAGTTCCGCGGTGACTTTCGCTTAAATGATAGTGGCACAGATAGGGAGCCGCTTTTCTCGTGGGCTCATAGAATTCATTCTCTTCTATATTCATATGATAGGCATCGAGATGAATGCCTATATTTGGTTCATCGATCATATCTCGAAGTTTGAGCGCTTGATCGCAGGTATTGACGAGAAAAGTTTCATATCGGTTAACCGGCTCAATCCCCACAGTTACTCCCAAATCTGCGGCAAACCTGGCAACCTGTTTAAATGCTTTTGCTGCTTTTTCCCAATAGCGCTCATCGGGCATACTATCAATTCTTCTCCCAATTGCTGAATAAGTTACACCAGTAAAACAGGTGGCACCCATTTCAGCAGTTACGCGTACACACTTTTTGAGATACTCTAACCCTCTCTTCGCGGTAGCTTCATCCTCACTAGTAATATCATTCGCCTCAGAGCATGCGGTGGAAGTACATACGCCAATCCCAACCTGATCAAGCCCTTCCCTTATCTTCTTAGAGTCAACGAGTTCAATCTCCATCAGGGGGATTTCAATAACATCAAATTCTAACCCCTTGGCACGATCGATCAAATCTAGCGTTTTGTTGCTCCAACTCGCCGTCCACGCATACGCATGAACAGTATACTTTAAATTTCCCATGGCAATGCCTCTATCTCCTTATGGTGCCAGGTAATTTTAACAAAACCGCTCTGGTGTCACCCGAGACAGTGGAATAGTTGCCAGTCACAAGGTCAAAATCTCCGGGTTTGCCCCCAGAGTATAACGAACGATCGAGTACAATCGCAACCTTATCTGAGGCCAATGTATCTGATTGATTCACAATGACATCTGCTACTCAACTTGGGCTCCGATTCTGTTGACTTGGGGGAGAAATCTGGATCTTGAGGCAAGTCCTATTCCGGTTGCGAGGTAGATTTTTTCTTTCTTTCCTTATGCTTATCAAAAGTTAGGCCTTTATCGTTCAGGGCGAGAAATAGGGGATGTTACCTGTTCACTGAGTAAGAGAAATTTCCCAAACGAACTAACCAAGCCAGCTAATTGAGCCGATCAAACTGTGATGGTGTTTGACGAGTTACATTCCCTTTGAGCTTCAGCGCGACCCTTGTAAACAGCGTTGAAGGTTCTGCTTTCGAGGCTGGCACTCCGCTATTGACCGCATGAGAGAGATCGTGCTAGCTTGAATGCGGCGAAGCTCCGATTGACGTGGCCAGAGAAACCTTCAAAGCTGGCTATGGCCACATAAGCTATCGCTCGCAAGTAAACGATTTCCCTGAGGAATAGAGGAGAAGGAGGTTCTACGATGTTCGGCTTTGCGGGAAAGCTGTTGAGAGTGAATCTATCGAATGAGGAGACAAAACAGGGGCCGCTCCCTGAGGAGCTGGCCCGTACATATCCGGGTGGACGAGGCTTTGCGGCTCGCATCCTGTATGATGAGCTGAAGCCGGGCATCGATCCTCTCGGTCCCGAAAATAAGATTGTTTTCGCCACCGGCGTCCTGACTGGCACGCCCGCGCCCGTCGGCAACCGTTCCCTGATCGCCAGCAAGTCCCCACTGACGGGTATCTGGGGAGACGCGGTATTTGGCGGGTGGTTTGGCGGAGAGCTCAAGAAAGCCGGTTTCGACGCGGTGATTGTCGAAGGCATTTCCGAAAGGCCGGTTTACCTCTGGATTAACGATGGGCAGGCGGAAATCAGGGATGCCTCTCACCTGTGGGGCCGGGAGACAGGGCCTGCCCAAGAGGCCATTCTCAGCGAGGTGGGCAAAGCGAGGGTGCTCGGTATTGGCCCCGGCGGGGAGAACCTTGTTAGGTATGCCTCGGCCGTCAGCGAGCTCCGTTTCTGTGCTGGCCGCTCCGGCATGGGGGCGGTGATGGGGTCCAAGAAGCTGAAGGCCATCGCTGTAAGGGGAACCAAACCAGTAACCGTCGCCCACCGGGACAAGCTCATTGCCCTGACCAAGCAGATCAACAAAGAGATCAAGGAAAATCCCAGTATAGCCACATTGACTCGATATGGGACCTGGAACAACCTTACACCTCTTCAGAAGTACGGCATCCTCCCGACTAAGAACTTCCAGGCCGGTGTGATCGAGGGAGGCGAGCGTCTAGAGAGCGAGGCTATGGTCGAGGCGATCCTGACCGACCGGCAAACCTGTCCAAACTGCCCCATTTTCTGCCGCCGCGTAGTCAAGATGGAAGAACCCTACGAGCTTTCCGGTATTTACGGCGGTCCCCAGTACGAGACGGTAGCTGGTTTAGGCTCGTTGGTGATGAACACCAGTCCAGCCGTTATCGCCAAGGCCCACGAGCTCTGCAATCGTTATGGAATAGATACCATGTCCACGGGGGAGTGCGTTGCCTGGGCCATGGAGTGTTGGGAGCGCGGCATTGATCTGGGTCGTCCACTGCCCTGGGGAGATGCGGAAACAATATTGAGCTTATTAGAGGAGATCGCGTATCGTCGTGGTGTGGGCGCACTCCTGGCGGATGGCGTGCGAAAGGCGGCTGCAAAAGTGGGACAGGGGAGCGAGGCTTGGGCGCTGCACGTCAAAGGGTTTGAAATGGCCTTCCACGACCCTCGCGGAAAAAAAGGTATGGGCTTGGCCTATGCCACGGCTAACCGCGGGGCGTGCCACCTCCAGACCATCCATGAGGATGCCTTGGAAGCTGGTGGACCGTTTCCCGAATTGGGGTTGGATGCCGCTATGAGCCGCAAGCAATTGGACGGGAAGGCCTACCTAGTGAAGACTACTCAGGACTACTTTGGAAGCCTTGGTGACACTCTCGGGATATGCAAATTTCCCACAAACGCCTGGAGGCCCTATACCCCGACACGGGTGGCCCAGGCAGTGGCTCTCGTGACTGGATGGGAGATCAATTTAGAGGAATTGCTGACAACCGGTGAGCGCGTCTTTAACCTCTGCCGTCTGTTCAACGTACGGGAGGGCATCAGCCGGGCCGATGACGCCTTGCCCCCGCGCCTGGGCGAGCCGTTGCCAGACGGGGCCTCGGCTGGAGAGACCGTCAGCGCAGAAGACCTTGAGAAACTGCTTGACGAATATTACGGGCTGCGTGGCTGGGACAAGAAGGGCATTCCTACACCTGAGACACTGGCCCGGTTGGGACTCACATAACGGAGCTGTCGGAGAGCACATACTTTTTTTGATGCTCGCCTGGATTCCCCTTTAGCGGGAGCATCGCTCCCTTCGTATTCAGTCCCCCGTCGCGGAAGACTTACCCTGCTCATGATGGCTGTCGCAATGGGGTTCCACACCGTGGAGATATATCTCAGGATTGGGTACCCCACATGCGCCAGCCACATTGCTGATGCAATCGTGTTCATCACAGAAAATCATGATTCACTCTCCTTCGTATTATCCGTCCGCCTCAATTCATGGATTTGCAAATAGCGTGCCTGGTGGAGAGGGGAAAGGCAGTGTTGGGATACAAAGAGGATGGTTTGTAACATATTTCAAAAGATCCGAAAATGATAATCCCGCCAGTCTTTCCTGAAATCTGCTGGCAGTGTTTTATTGTTTAGAACAGAGGTAAGATTTCTGTTGACTGGATTTCACAAATTTGATTGGTAGGTTTTGTTGTCCAACAAAGCCAAACCACCCATGAGGGTAGTTGGTCCCTTTGTGCGCTTAGGGGTATATCCGATGCAGCGCGAAAGATTTGTTCGATTCTTTCTATTTACTATCATTTGTTCTTTCTTGATGCTCACTGGGTGTTCAAAGGCCTTTCTCAAAATGCCTAAACCCTTACCGCCTATTGTCAAACAGTATAGGCATATGACTATTCCTGGAGGTTTTCGCGGCATGCTAAGTACAGGTATTTATCTGAAACAGGGGGATCGGTACTCCATTTTGGCAACGGGAGGCATAAGTTATTATTCTCGCCCTGCAGAGAGGCCAGAACAAGGTACCATCCTCATGGCGAGAATCGGAAAGAAGAGCCGCTTTTTTTATCCACTTTCCGTTGGCCACAATGCGTCTACCAGAAACGCACATGATTCGGGAAACCTCTATATGGGTTATAGATTCGGACCGGCAGACAAGTATGGAGAACCTTTGAAACCTGGGTATTATGCTCATAATGAAGGTTCATTCACCGTGGACATTATTGTTTGGGAAAGAGAGGACTACGTTCAGATTGCGGAACTGTTCGAGAAGATTAAAGAAAAACACCCCAAAAACAAAGCTATTATCGACGCACTTTCCCAAGCCAATAGAGAGAAGGCATTATATCTCGCTGAGGCGAAAGTTTCAGAGGAGGTAGAGGAGACCAAGAAAGAGATACGGGAACTGAAAACGGTTGATTCGATGCTCAGGTCAAGCAAGGACAAGAAGATCACCGAGCTACAGGCAAAACTCTCAAAGCTTGCGGAAAGCATGAAGCAATTGGAAGATATGAAGAAACAGTTGGACGAGGAGCGAAAGAAATCGGACTTTCTCACGAAAGAACTTGCGGAAAAAGAGATGCGTGAAAAGGAACTCTTAGGCCGATTGGAATATGGCAAGGAAAGTCCGCCTGTTATCGTTGTTGCTACACCAAAGGATGGTGTTGAGGTGGAAGTCGGCACAATCACCTTTTCAGGAGTCGCAGAAGATGAGCAGGGCCTCAAAGGGCTTGATATTTTCATAAACGATAGCCCTCTGCTAGCGAAAGCCAGCAGGGACATTAAGGTAGTTGGAGCTCGATATCCCAGGCGGCCGGAGTTTGCCGAGCGGCTCTCTCTTCGGAGCGGGAGAAACGAGATCAGGATCCGGGCCATTGATACGGATGGTCTTGTTGCTGAGAGAAGGCTGACCGTTCGGTACCGTGAGATGCGGAAAAACGTATGGGCCGTGGTGATTGGAATCGATCAGTACAAGAAAAATCGTCATCTAAAATATGCTGTTAGTGATGCGAGGGCGTTCTATGACCATTTGATACGCAACAACCGCATACCGGAGGAAAATGTTACCCTCTTGATAAACCAGAAAGCCAATCTCACCAAATTACGAAGTGCGTTGGGGACCCACTTGAAGAATAAGGCGGGCAAGCAAGACATGGTGATTATCTATTTTGCCGGTCACGGGGCCTCAGAAAAGGATGTGATGAGTCCGGACGGAGACGGGTTGGAGAAGTATATCCCTCCCTACGATGCCGATCCGAAGGATCTCTACGCCTCGGCGCTCCCGATGAACGAAGTTTCCCGTATTTTCGACCGGATACGCTCAGAGCGCTTAATTTTCATTGCTGATGCCTGCTACAGTGGGGCAAGTGGAGGTCGGACGATCAGTTTGACGGGGATACGGGCCAACATATCGGATGCCTTTTTGAATCGGATTGTGCGAGGGAAGGGGAGGATCATCTTGACGGCGAGCGGTCCGAATGAGGTGAGTGGGGAAGATGACGAGTTGCGACACGGGGTATTTACCTATTTCTTGCTGGAGGGCCTTCGGGGGGAGGCGGATACGGACAAAGACGGCATGATCACGGTAGATGAGGTGTATCGGTACGTATCCAGGGAAGTACCCAAGGCGACCGGACAAGAGCAACACCCCGTGAAAAAAGGGATCGTTGAGGGGCAGTTGGTTTTAGGCGTACTTGAATGAGATCCGGTAATTTTTAACAATAAAAGGCAGGGTCGTAATGGCGAGCCGATCGCTTAACGTGTTGAAGAAATGTGAAAAAGGACTGCTGATACTCAGTCGGCAGTCCTTTTTCTGGGGAAGATATCTTCCCCAGCAGGCACAGTGAACAATTGCAGTCAGTTTTGCTGCTGATAATAGACAATGTCCTCGA
>JABAOH010002782.1_pt2 | contig 12930 bp, 13 predicted proteins | sample 7062181 | NCBI WGS metagenome assembly JABAOH01 (sample SAMN14538630, study PRJNA623070) | marine sediment metagenome | biome: marine biome [ENVO:00000428]; feature: marine pelagic biome [ENVO:01000023]; material: deep marine sediment [ENVO:00002113]; isolation source: pool of 5 deep marine... | reverse complement strand
ATAAATCTGATTACTACTAGCGATTCCCTTGCGCCTGTGACAAGCATTACTTTAAGCGGCTCGCAAAACTCTCTCGGCGTATACACATCTGATGTAATAATAATATTGTCTGCCACTGACGATCTTTCAGGAATAAACCTGACTGAATATAGCTTCGACGCCAAAAACTGGACCACCTATATAGCGCCCTTCGCTATTTCCGCCGAAGGACAAACTACAATCTACTATAGAACGCATGACCTTGCTGGAAATGTGGAATCAACGAATTCTCAGACATTAAAAATCGAAAGAACCGAAAAATCAGACTCTACAATTTTGACCATGGTAATTTATGTTGCAGTGGCTGCAGTTGTGATAAGTATAATTGTAACAATTGTTCGGATGCGGAGAAAAAAGTGGCAATTCAAACAAACTCCTTCGCAGAAGAATGCATGCAGGCATCAGAACCTGTTCACTGAGCCCCTTTACTGCGCGCGCGAGAGACTTGATTTGCACGTGCAACGCGCGCAGTCAATGATGAGATCCCTTATTTACTTACGACGTTCTCCCACCTCTATACGGAAAAGTGAAAAGGCGTACGTTTATCCTGTTCTTCTCGAACTGAATTTACCATTAAGACGCAAGTTGTAACTTAAGGATAGCCAACTTCTAACATTTCTTCAGTTTCTTAGGAATTCTTGGCGATTTTCACTGTGAAGCCGTCAGATGTAACTTTAAAAGTTTTTTGAGTTAATGACAAGAAGATCTATGAAAACTGATACTTGCGTGCGTTCAACAGAGAATCCGTAGGCTACACTAGGTCTTTAAGCTCAAAAGCCATAAACTCTTCTTGACCTGGATAGAATTCTCTTATCCTCTTTACAGCTTCAAAAACTGTCGAAGCTTCAGGAAAGACCCGTTTGTAGTCTACCTCTTTGAAAATTCGGGCAAGCGTGCCTCTGTGAATTTTAATGATCTTCTTTCTGAAGATTTCTCTTCCGCATTGTATGGTTGCTATGTAGCCAGGTTTGCTGTTTTTCCATTGAGGCTTGACTGCTCTCAGTTCCACGTCCCTTTTTCCAAATCTGAAGAGATCAAAGTATTCTTTCTTCACCATGAACAAAGGCATTGCATCACTTAATTGACTATGACGTTTCTCTTTGAAAATCTTTTCCAATCTAGTGCACTTTCTAGGTTTTGTGCTTCCGGAGAAAGCTTATATTGATTCATCAGAGTAAACGTTAAATTCAGAGGTGGATCTCTTGGAAAAACCTGGGTTCATAGTAAGGTTCTACGACAAAGCGTATGAAGACAAAAGCATAGAAGAACTGGCTGAAGCGCCTGTTGCATCTATAAGCGGCGTCAGCAAATCGGACGCTGAAGACTTGAAAAAGGCCTTCGGAATAAAGACGGTAGAGGACCTTGCTACAAATACATATGTAACCCTAGCGCAAGGAATAAACTGCTTCTCAGCGTGTTCCGGCAGAATATTGGACAAAGATTTCGAATCAGAAGAATACGAAGATCTTGCAATGAAACCTGTATCGGCGATCTCAGGAGTCTCTGAGCAGGATGCTGTTCTTCTCAAAAAGGCCTTTGGAATTGACAGTATCAGAGAGTTAGCCGAGAACAAATATGTCGCCATAGCTCAGGCAACTGTTGCCCTAGCCTCCCTAGTCAAGTTGCTGAAAGCTGTAGGCGCCATCTAAAATCCGCTAAGAATTAGTTGACATAATCCCCCTTTCTTAGGCTCTGAAGGTTTCCGTGGGTCTCCAAGATGCTTATGGGCGGAATGATCCAATGAGGCAAGTTGCATTCCATAGGCTCAAGCTACCTCAACAGAGATCTGTACACAAAACAAAAACGGGGCAGAATCAACTAGATTTCAACATTCAGTGTACCCTACAAAGATTTCGGAATTCGAAGCGTGTTGATGATCTAACACGAATTGTGCGACTCGTATGGATACGAAGAACCACCGCTAAAGGAAGCCTGAAAGCAGATCAATACTGAAATATAGAGCCCGCGTGCTATTCTAAGTTGTAGTAGGCTAATTTTCCTATGCACAGACGCTATCCATTCTTGAAGGCGTTCAATTTTTCAATGAATTCAGAAGGGATCTTGATTGCTTTTCCGATTTTCCTATCTGCAGCTACTGCTGCTACGTAGCCTTCTGCCACCAAAACATCTGTATCCCTTTTCGTGGCAACAAAACCATATTTGACCGATCTTTCTCCAATTTTCTTGACTGTCAAAGATATCACCAATGTATCGCCGAGGCCTGAAGGCGTCTTGTATTGGCAAAAGACCTCGGTTCTCGGAAGCCAAATTTCACGCTCGATAAAATAGCTGAAGCCTACACCTAATCCTAGATGTTCGTAAAACTCTTCCTCCGCTCTTTGAAAAAACCGGAAATAGTTCGAGTGATGAACAACTTGAGCTGCATCAACATCAGACCATGTGACTCTGTAGGTTGTCTTGAAAACAGCCACCGTATTTTCTCTCCTTGACACGTTTTCGATTATTTCTTATTGCTGTCTTTGGCTTAATCGTATATAGGTCTTCTTTGAGACTTCTTTCTGCTTATACTTAGTGGTTGACTTTCTTAGCTCAAACAGATCTTTACAAGGTTGTGCTTGCGAAAAATCTTATTATTTCATGCTGCCATTTCTACGCAAGGGGAAAAATCATGGTTTGGCTGAACTTGGGTGAAATTCTAAGGATTCACGCGAAGAACTATCCTGAAAAGGAAGCAGTCAAGGACTGGCGTGGCAAGAGCAGGACGTACGCAGATCTTGATTCAAGAACAAACAGGCTCGCAAACAGTTTGTTGAGTATGGGTTTCCAAAAGGGTGACAGACTTGCTGTTATGCTCTATAACGGCGTCGAGTTTGTAGAGATCTGCTGTGCTTGTGCGAAGATTGGTGTGGTTGTTGTTACGGTTAATTGGCGTTTCATTGGAAAAGAAGTTGAGTTCATAGTCAACAATTCAGGCGCAAGAGCTCTTATCTTTGATGAGGAATTTCTTGATTGTGTAAACTCAATTCGGCAGAACCTTCGAAATGTAGGCCGAGAGAGCTTCGTAGTCGTAGGTCGAACAGCTCCTGCGGAGTATACTAATTATGAGAACTTTTTAAATGGCTCTCCCAACAGCAGGATACCTTCAAACGTTGACAGCAAAGATACATGGTTTCAGATATACACTTCAGGAACAACAGGAACACCGAAGGGCGTTGTTCGATCTCATGAGTCGTACATATCGTTTTTTCTAACCAATTCGGTTGAGTTTAGGTTTTCACCAGATGATAAGGGGATGATAGTAATGCCCTTGTACCATGTAAACTCGACTTTCTATGGTCTGCTCTTCCTATACATTGGAGCATCCCTCTATGTTGGTCGGGACAAAAGATTTGATCCAGTTGAGCTTCTGCGTGTGATAGATGAGGAGAAGGTGACCTTCATCTCGCTGATTCCTACCCATTATCATTTGATATTGAATGTTCCTGACGAAGCAAGGAAAAAGTTTAACTTAAGCTCTATGCGAAGTTTCCTGTGTTCTTCAGCTCCAGTACGGAGTAAGATAAAGAAGGGAATTCTGAAGTGTTTTCCGGACGTCAAGTTGTATGAGGCTTATGGCTCCACAGAGGCAGGTCTTGTCACGATTCTTAAACCCGAGGATCAGCTGAGGAAGTTAGGTTCAATGGGACGAGAGTGTCTCGGAACCGATGTGATCAGACTTTTAGATGAAAATGGGAATGAAGTGTCCGTTGGCGAGGTTGGAGAGTTATATTCTCGAGGTCCTATGATGTTCGATGGGTATTATAGAATGCCTGAGAAGACGAAAGAAAGCTTCAGAGGCGATCTTTTCACTGCTAGGGATATGGTTAAGCGTGACGATGAGGGCTATTATTACATCGTCGATAGGAAGGATAACATGATTATTTCGGGAGGGGAGCATGTGTATCCATCCGAGGTTGAGGAAGTCATTTCTAGACATCCTAAGGTTCTTGATGTTGCAGTGATCGGCGTGTCTGATGATAAGTGGGGAGAGGCTGTTAAAGCAGTTGTGATTCTGAAGGATGGTGTGAATGCTAGTGAAGAGGAGATTGTTGAATGGTGNNTGTTGAATGGTGTCACGGAAAGATGGCTGGATTTAAGAAGCCTAAGTCAATAGATTTCATTTCAGCATCCGAGATGCCAAGGACTACAACTGGAAAAATCCTACACAGAAAGCTTCGAGAAAGATACGCCTCATCACTATGAAGCCACTGCTATCTTCTTCGTTTCTTTTCGCTCAATACTTGAAGGAAGACTTCCACGTTTCTCTTGATCTGAGCCTCATCATAACTTCTCCAATCTGAAGAATCCATATTAAGTATGAGGCTCGGCACTCCTAACGTCTTGAAAACCTGTTCCTTCACAATGGTTTCACCTATGGACATCATTCTACAGCCCCAGTTGGTGGGTAGAATTACACCATCAGCTCTGAACTCCTTAACAAGATTCTGTATCAAGTGGATTTTCCTGTCTATGCTACAATTCGCGAAGTTTGGTAAGTACTTCTTAGCTAAACTCTCAAAGGGTCTAGAGGAGTCTAGCCTTCCCATCCAAACATGGGAAAATGTTTCAGCGACAACAACGGCCCCTAAACTGTTAAGATATTCAAAGAATCTGAGGCTATACCATGGGGGCAGGTTGTCCCAAACTAGCCTGTATTTCTCGTTTTCTATTGTGCCAAGCTTGTTCTCTGCTCGTTCTTTGACTTCGTCCCGCATTTTCTCATAAAATTCGACTGCCATTTGAGTGCCTGGGATGCTAAGCATGAAGAAAACTGCGGAAAATGCGTCTCGAGCATCCATAGGCGCGGGAATGGTTTTTCGATATTGCTGAATCTCCTCCCAAAGCTGACTTGTGCGGTCGGAAAGAGCTGTGATCCCTCTTAGTCTCTCTTTGTCCAGTTCAGTGCCAGTTTGCTCCTGCAAGAAGTCAATCAGCTCATCTAGTTGAGAAATGTAGAATTCCACGTGCGCCTCTTCAAGATGCTCCGAGTCTACACCACTTATGTTGTAGGGCATGTTTAGAAGGAAAAAAGGAACTTTAAAGTGACCACTGATAAACTGAAACCACTTGAAATGAGTGTCACAAGCTCCGGTTGAAGCAACAAGAAAGTCTGGTCTAGGCAAACCTCCCTCGGGCAAGTCTTCATACTCAGAAAGCGATCCAATCACACATCTTGCATAGGAACATAGGTCTTTGGAAAAACCTTTGCTCTCAGCGATTTCACATAACCTTACAGAAACTTGTCTGGCCGCACAAAGTGAGGCATAGTTTTCAGGCCACACAGGAAAAACATCCATGGTCTGCAGCAACTCAACTGGANNTGGCCTGCAGCAACTCAACTGGAAAAGTCGAGGCAACCCACGCAACCGGTTTTCCCTCAGCCTTAGCTATGTGAGCAGCCTCGTAAAACTTCTTCACGTAAGTTCTGTAGAAACCTTGAGTGGCTTGCAGCCTTCTTTCTAGTCTAGCTTCAACCATGGTTCACTCTATCCCACCCACCATCTCTAGGAAAGCTTCGATTCTTGTCTTCAACTGAGCTAAACCGCTTAGAGAATGCTCCCACTCAAGATATAGAACTGGCAGCCCTAGAGCATTCAACTCTTCCATAAGTTGGGGAGTATCAAACATGTGAGCATCGCAAAACTTTAAAACGAAAATTATCACTGCTTCAACATCAAACCACTTTGCCATCTCAATAGTATGCCTAAACCTTTCTTCACGCTCCAACATGAAAGACGACGGAACCTTATCTAGATATCTTTTTGCGATAGCACGTAGCGGATCACCTTCAGAACCAACAAGATCCCAAAAATATCTTGAACCCGTACACCAGTCATCGGCAACAACGCTGCCACCAGCAGCCTCAACAATCTTGATTGGTTCCGAGTTGTCCATCGCGCTGCCGGAAACAAGCAGTCTTACACCGTCTTTAGGCGGGTCAGCTCGATTGGAAACTTCAGCGAGTAGTTGGCCCAATAATTTGTTATGCTTCTCCTTTGATGTCACCATGCTAGAAAGGACAATGTCTAATGCTTCAACTCCGGAGATCAACGGTGGTTCCTTCATCCTCAAATCATAGACTTTCTTCAAAAGGAGTCTATTCTCATTGTAGACTCGGATTGCATTTCTTAGCCAAGTGTCAGGAATCCTTTCTCCAAAAGCCTCTTCCAATGAAGTTCTAAATCTAAAAGTTTCTTCGTAGAAGAAGTTGTGCGTTCTTTCGGTTCTTGTGTGTGGAGTATTTATGAAGTGTACATAGGGGATTTGAACGCGGTATCTCCACAGGTCAAGTATCTTGTTACGGTTGTCGCAACTGTTTGATGCGATAAATCCGTCTAGGTAGTCGTAGTCTCCTTTTAGAGCTGAGTTAAAACAGCTACGAGCAAAAGAACATGTGTTGATCGGCAAGTGAACATCAGCAAGTTTTGTGCTTTCAAGATTTCCGAATACCATAACAGGTAACGAATTTGCAGCATATATCAGCTCTTCTGGCGTGTAGGTGCAACTCCAACCAATCACATGTTTGCCTCTGGCTTTCCAACTTTTCGCCACAGAATGTCTGGTCAAGAGCATGTCTTTAAAGGGTCTTAAAACATCCATCGGCGATACTCCTTCGGTTGGTGTTGTTTTGAGACGGGTTGGAGAGAAGAGAAGAAGGGGTATCCTCTCAATTTAAGCATTTGGGCTTGTGGATGCTGTTCAAAACTTTTGTCAAGTTCAGGAGTTCAAGTATTGATGTTCCATGGTTTTCAGTAAACTGGCAAAAGTGAAATTGACAAGTGTCGAAACTCCATATTTTTCTCCATAGCGAGCTATCGCTCCACTCATGAAGTCAACTTCGGTTGGTCTCTCATTCTCCACATCCACAAGCATAGATGGCTTATGGGCACCACCCTTTTTGAGATATGACGTGAACCGGCTAAGAGCATCTTCGCCGAAGTAATACCCATCTGCTTTTGCCACCTCCAGTCCTTCTTCTAGTATCTTCAAGGCAAGATCATATGTAGGCTTGAATTCCATTGCTTCTTTCATTGTTTGTCCAGTTACCGCGCATATTGAACAAAGGGCGGAGTTCAAAATTGTTTTCTCCCAAACGTGCCTCTTGACATTAGATGCTTCCGCTGTTGACAGCCCAGAAGTTGTCATCATGTTGGCGATATACTTCGTTGTTTCATCAACAGCATATTTTCCCTTGTGATAGGCACCAACATAGTTAGGCGGTTGGAACCAGTTCATACTAGCATTTCTGAGACTGATTTTGTTTCCCGCATAGTTGACAACCACTCTATATACTGTGTCAATTCCTAGAGTTTCACTGATGAATTGTTCGTTGTCAAGTCCATTCTGGAAACTGACTATCTTCATTTCAGGATTGTATATTTCCTTGATTTCTGGGAGAACAACTCTTAGGATACAAGCTTTTGTTGATACGAAAATAATATTTGGGTCAAACCTGGAAAGTTCAGAAATCGAAGTGGCAGTTTTATCTATTTTGGCGGTTAGCTTTCTAATTCCTGATATGTGCAGGCCTTCCTCCTTGATTGTGAGCAGGAGTTTCGCCACAATATCTTCGACAATAACATCTTCTCCATGTTTTGCTAAGTGAGCTGCCAGAATGAAGCCCACAGGACCTAAACCGATGATCCCAATTGTAGGTTTTTTTCCCTCCATGTCAAAACCACCAAGTAGATTGCTCAAAGTAAGATTTATTTCTGATCCCTTTGGAACACGAATTCCATTTTCAATCAATGATCATCTTCCAAAACTATGTGAACGAGATGAGTGTGCATGCTAAGCTTAGACAGTCTCAGGACTTTGCTATAACTTAAATACAGCGAATGAAGAAATGGATCTCTCTTCAGAACTGTGAAAGTGGTGAAAAATGGATCCTAATAGGATAGCAGTTTTAGGTGCTGGATTGATGGGACATGGAATTGCTCAAGTATCTGCGCAGGTGGCAAAATGTGATGTAACGATCAGAGACGTGAAGCAAGAGTTCTTGGATACGGGAATGGGAATGATAAGAAATAGTTTGCAGAAGTTTGTGCAGAAACAGGTGATATCGGAACAAGACATGAATGATACACTAGGGAGAATCCACCCAACACTTGACATGAAGGAAGCCGTCGGAAACGCTGATCTTATAATCGAAGCCGTCCCAGAGAACCTCCAGATCAAAAAAAACGTCTTTGCAGAAGCAGATAAATATGTAAAGGAGGACGCAATAATGACGTCTAACACATCCTCCATCAGCATCACCGAACTCGCGTCAGCAACAAGAAGACCAGAAAGATTCTGTGGTATGCACTTTTTCAATCCCCCACAATTAATGAAACTAGTTGAGATTATCCATGGAGCAAAGACATCAGACGAAACAATTACAACGATAGTTGCGGTTTCCCACAGAATGGGAAAGGAAACAGTTGTTGTCAAGAAAGACGCGGCTGGCTTCATTGTGAACAGGATTCTTGTTCCAGCCCTGAACGAAGCCTTTAATCTAGTGTGGGAAGGAATCGCAGAACCGGAAGATATAGACAAGGCGATAAAACTTGGATTGAACTGGCCAATGGGCCCGTTGACCTTAGTCGACTATCTTGGCATAGATACAACACTAGCTATTGCCGAAGTACTGCAAAACGAACTTGGTCCCAAGTATGGCCCAAGTCCACTGCTAAGGCAAATGACCAGAGCAAACTTATTGGGAAGGAAAAGTGGAAAGGGCTTCTACGACTGGACAAAGAAAAAGTAGAAATGTCTAGGAGAAATGTAAATTGGAATTCGGAAACACACTATATGAGAAAAGCGAAGGAATAGCTACTATCACTATAAATAGACCACAAGCACTCAACGCCCTAAACGAAGAAACGCTTAGAGAAATCTCATCAAGAATAGCCGATGCTAGACAGGATGAAAATATAAAAGTGATAGTTTTCACAGGAGCCGGAGACCGGGCATTCTGCGCAGGTGCTGACCTGAATATGATGAAAGGCAAGAGCGCATATGAAGGAATGCACCTTTCCCAAAGCGGACAAAAATTGACCTTGGAAATTGAAGAACTCGAAAAGCCTGTGATCGCAGCGTTAAATGGTTACACTCTCGGAGGTGGCTTGGAACTAGCCATGGCGTGCGATCTTCGAATGGCTTCAGACAATGCACAATTGGGGCAACCTGAAGTGAACGTTGGCTTAATCCCAGGTTGGGGTGGCACACAACGTCTTCCAAGACTTGTCGGGAAAGGAAAGGCGAAAGAGATGATATTTACCGGCGGAAGAGTTGATGCCAAAACTGCCGAGCAACTCGGTCTAGTAAACAAAGTTGTGCCCCTTGATCAGTTAAAATCAGCTGTCAAAGAACTTGCTTCAGAGATTATGAACAAGCCGCCAATAGCTATTGAGCTGTCAAAGCAGTTGATTAACAAGAGCACAGAAATCGATTTAAGAGTTGGATTAATGAATGAAGCAGAGGCCTTCGGTGTTCTCGCTTCCACAGAAGACTTTCGGGAAGGGGTAGGTGCATTCCTCGAGAAAAGAAAACCACATTATAAAGGGAAATAAACTCTATCCTTAAATAATGACACTAATCCTTTCCTTTTAAGATAGCTGAGGTGTCCCAGTGAGAAAGGTTGCTATCATTGGTGGAGGAGCCACAAAGTGTGGCAAGCGCGAAGCTACTTGGAGAGAAATGGTCCAAGAAGCAGGAAAAGCAATGTTCGACAACGTTGACAATATTTCCCAAAAAGATGTTGAAGCACTTCTCGTTGGAGCCGCTCAACCGGAAAGATTCGCATTTCAAGTCCACGTCGCCCCCATGGTCGCTGAACATTTAGGCATAATTCCAAGAAAAGTTATTGCAACAACAGAACTTATGTGTGCATCTGGACAAGCAGCTATTCGGTATGCATGGACTTGTGTTGCAAGTGGCATCGCTGATGTGGCGGTCGCCTTTGGCGTGGAAAAGATGTACATGCCAGACATGGCTGAAGCTCAGACGAATATGACGTGTGTGTTGGATCGAGAATGGGATGGTGTCAATGCAATGTCTGCGCCACCTTTCTTTGCGATGACCGCTCAGAGACACATGTATGAGTTTGGAACTACGAAAGAGCAGATGGCACTCGTTTCTGTGAAGAATCATCACTATTCGACAATGAACCCCCTAGCTCAATTTCAAAAGGAGGTAACGGTTGAGAAAGCGCTCCAATCACCCATGGTAGCGCCGCCATTAAACTTGTTTGATTGTAGCGGAATAACCGATGGAGCTGCTGGAGTGATTTTAGTTCCCGCTGAAGATGCGAAGAAGTATACAGACACCCCTATGCGGATAATTGGATCTGGACAGGCCAGTATAGGGAATGCAATAAACAACTTGGCAAGTATCACTGAATGGGTCCCCCTAAAAATGGCTATCAAAGAAGCTTTGAGAACGGCAAAAATCTCAGTAAACGAAATTGATATCGCGGAATTGCACGATTGTTTCACAATATCCGAGATAATGGAATACGAGGCATTTGATTTGTGTGAAAAAGGTAAGGGTGGAAAATTCATCGAAAATGGCGAACCCTACATAGGGGGAAAGATAGCTGTTAACCCCCGAGGTGGACTACTCGGATGTGGACATCCCCTAGGTGCTACGGCAATCCTTCAAACCATTGATATTCTGCAACAGTTCAGAGGAGAAGTGCCCAAAGGAAGGCACGTTAAAGGCGGAGATATAGCTGTCACCCATAACCTAAGCGGAGCAGCTAATGTCCATAGCCTGATGGTTTATGCGAGGGGCTAGAATATGGAGAACGTAGAATTCGAGAAGATAAAAAGACCGGAAAACATAAAACTTCCTTACATGTTGGATTTCTATCCACTGGAAGACGAGAAGAACACCAGAATTAGCCAATTCTTCACAAATCTTAAGAAAGGTCGTCTGACAACAACTAATTGCAAAGAATGTGGAAAATTTTTGTGGCCTCCGAGGATTATCTGCCCTCATTGCCTGTCAGACAAGCTTGAATGGGTTGACTTGGGCGTCGACGGTGAGCTTTACGCTTTTACAGAGACGAGGTTGGGGGCTCCTTTAGGGTTCGTCCAAGACGCACCTTTCTGCATTGGCATGGTCAGGATAGCTGGCCTATTGATTTCTGCACGAATTGACAATGCTAAGTACGAGGATTTGAAGATTGGAGAGAAGGTCAAACTGAAGATCGTGGAACTCGAGGATGGTAGAGTTTTCTACCGGTTTCGGAGAATTAGCTAAGTATCCACCTTACATTCCTGTTCTTATTCTGTGAGCACGGATGAAATTCCTTCGAAATGAGTCAATATAGATCTTCTTCAATTTCCATGTTTTGTTCTGGCATCTTTCCATGCCGTTTTATGTATTGTTGGAGGAATTCACTTTCTCTCAAAGTGTACATCTTTGCCTCTTCATAAATGAAGTATTTTGCTTTGATGTTAGTTGTGAGCTGTTGTTCCAACTCTCTTCTAAGGTTCATTGTTCCTTTTATGTAAATGGTTTCCTTATTCTCATCTAAGAGTTGGTAAACGCCTTCTGTTTCTAAAACAGTTTTTAGGCCCTCTTCTGTCAAGGGTAACCATCTATCTGGAGGCTGGTGAGCTTGTTTGATGTCCAATCTCAAGTCGCATCTTAGGCACCGACTGGCTTCCTCTCGGGCCATTTCTTCGTCGTATCCAAGTTCAACCTCAGAGAAGTTCCCTTTCCGGTCTTCAATAGGCAAGCAAGTCATTTGGATAGCCTGTTTGTAGGCGAACTTCTCTTCTTTTCCTAGCCAAGGATTTGGCTTCTGAACCTCTATGAATCTGTCTTCAAGACTTCCTGTCCCACCGAAATGTTTGTCGATAGCGAAGGCGGCTTGCCTACCTGAAGCCAAAGCCTTGACTATTGAGGTTGGACCTTCTGCAATGTCTCCACATGCAAAGACGCCTGGAATACTAGTTTGCATTGTGGAAGGGTTTACATTAACTAATTCCGACCCTGACATCTTCAACTGACTTGCTGTCTGCGGTGAAAGGTCTGGGGCTTGCCCTATTGCAAGTAGAAGTGTGTCGATTCTCATCTGCATTGTTTCTTCTTCATTGAAGGATGGATTAAATCTTCCCTCCTTATCAAAGACTGAGCGGCAACGCATAAGCTCAACTGCAGCTACTCTACTGTTCTCGCCTAAGATTCTCTTGACTCCAAAGGAATTGTGAATTTTCACTCCTTCTTCAAGGGCTTGTTGAACTTCCCACGGAAAGGCGGGCATCTCTTCAGTTCTCTCTAAACAAGCAAGATGCACGTCGCTGGCACGCAGTCTCAAGGCCGTCAGGGCAGTGTCCATTGCAACGCTGCCTCCTCCGATCACCAAGACTTTTCCCTTCAGGCTTGAAGCTTCACCAATTCTAACATTCCTCAAGAAGTCAAGTCCTCCAATTATGCCTGTCAAGTCGGCACCTTCAACCTTCAGCTTTTTGCTTGTCTGCAAACCAACAGCAACAAGAAGTGCGTCAAAACCTTCATTCTTTAGAGATTCGACTGTAAAATCCTTTCCAAAAACAACATCTGTCTTGATTTCCACACCCAGATTGACAATTTCTCGAATGTCTCTGTCAACGATTTCTTTGGGTAGACGGTATTCTTGAACACCGTAGCGCATCATTCCGCCCGGTTCGGACATAGCCTCGAAGATCGTGACCGAATGTCCTAGTCTGACCAAGTAGTAGGCTGCGCTTAGTCCGGCTGAACCAGAGCCTACGATGGCAATTTTCTTTCCTGTAGACTTTGCAATCTCCAATCTATCTCTCCATATTTCAGTGTCATTCTCCATGGCAAAACGTTTCAAGCCGCAGATTGAAACAGCTTCATTGACATCTTCTCGTCTACACACACTTTCACAAGGGC